>Ga0307510_10000065_pt1 | contig 80846 bp, 33 predicted proteins | sample 12_EM_MG_FD_207224 | JGI IMG/M metagenome (GOLD analysis project Ga0307510, IMG submission 207224) | Populus trichocarpa ectomycorrhiza microbial communities from riparian zone in the Pacific Northwest, United States - 12_EM | ecosystem: Host-associated > Plants > Roots > Unclassified | place... | reverse complement strand
GAGCAGAACATTTATAGCATCTCATGTTTCCATGTCTCCTCGTTTTTTTCTCTCTACTCCAAAATGATCTGCTAACTGTTCCCTTACTGACAATGATTTGTCAATTTGAATTCATAAATTCAAAAAACTTAATGTGTATGAATTAAGTTAATAAGTTGTAGCTAAACTGACATCAATACCTCTTCTTCTATCAAATAATATCGAGTTCAAGATTTTTTATTGTAAGAAATAAAGTTATGCATATATGTGCATATGGATCGAAAAAGAATGTGTTTTATTACTAGTTTCAAGTATGCCTATGAATGAACCATCTAGTAGGTGGTCCATTGATAAGAGTATGAGATTAAGAAGTTTGCTCATCCTATGGTCTCAGGTTCGAGTTTTGTAGTTACTAATATGATAGCCACTTGAGACTTACATGGTCGTTAATTTCAGGGCTCATGGGATTAGTCGAGATACACGTAAACTGCCTGGACACTCACATTAATAAAAAAAAATATTGAATGTATCAAAAGTAAAAAACATTATATATTAGGTATAACATGGGTTTTTACTTTCTCTTCTTCTCGCATAAAATAGATGAGACCCATCAAAGTCACTGATACGAATCTTATCTAGAAAACAAATTGTGATGATAATATTATATTTTTCTTTTTTTTCCCTTATAGTTTCAACTGAATTTTTAAACAATATTTTCAATTATTGTGAAACAAACAAGAGTTCTCATTCTGATAATATATATATATATATATATATATATATATATATATATTATTAATAATAAATATATAAAAACTATCAATAATATGAATAATCACTGCTGCACTTGCTCGAATGATAATGTTTTAGGCTTGTAATGTGCATAAAACTCATTACCACCTCATGTTGATCTGAGAAAAAAAAAAGAGTAATTGAATTCGAATTACTACACACGTAATAAAAAAATCAAAGACAAATTAAAGATGTTATCAAGTATAAATCACCTAATAAATCTGAAAAGATCATTAATGTCTAAAGAGGAAGAGTGTTACGAACATAAACTATCATAAATAAATAAAATTAATAAATAAATATTTCAAATAATCAAAATTCAAACTCAAACATCAGATTTAATTTAAAAAAAAAACCTTAAAATAAAGCTGGACTCTACCTAACGTGGTAAAACCTTAAAACAAAAACCATCTAGGTGGTGGCCCAGTGGTAAGAGCTTGAGACCAAGAGGTTTGCTTCCTCTGTGGTCTCAGGTTCGAGCCCTGTGGTTGCTCATATGATAGCCACTGGAGGCTTACATGCTCGTTAACTTCAGGGCCCGTGGGATTAGTCGAGGTGCGCGCAAGCTGACCCGGATACCCACGTTAAACTAAAAAAAAACCTTAAAACAAAGCTAGACTGTACCTAACGTAGCCAAAAATATTAATAATTAAGTAAGAAACTAAAACTCGTGAGTTTTTAACTGAAGCTGACACTGTTCATGAACTCACATAACACTATGGATCAACTATATATTTTTCAGTAATTTATTTTAGCTCTTAAAATTTAATTTTGAACGATTTAATCTTAATTAAAAATCAATTTTTTTAAATTTTTTAGTTAATTGCTTTAAATTTCTTAGTCAATAGTGGAATTGGAAGCAGAGGGACTAGAATGAAAAAAAAAAATGCTAAACATGGGTAGGTGCTATAGATTTCAGGAAACAAATACACTTATATCCTCAAACTTTCAAAATAATGCAAATTATACAATTTAGGTCCTTTTAAAATTTTAAAAATATTTTTGGTACAAAAGTTTATTTTTATTATTTCTCATTCCCTGATTAGAAAAAGGAGAGAGAGAGATGGATCGTCGGGTTTCGGCAATAAGAGAGAAAGTCACCGTTCAAGCCATTTCCAACAACCAAAATGAATTTTTTTTATGTGCATGGATTCCATGAGAAGATAGGGGCTTGACGGTGGTTGTTTGGTGCTTCAATATTGCTTGAAAAAATAGATATAGATCGAGGAAGATAAATCTAAACCGGTTTGATTTCAGGTGTTTGAACATTTTCTTGGGTATTTTGAGTTGATGGATTGGTTTGTGGGTGTTTCAAGGGTATTAATGATGTATTTTTGGGTTTATATAGCTTCAAAATTGGGTTTTAATTTTTTTTGCCAAAAGAAATGTTGCCATGACTTTCTACCACTATTGCTGGAATTTAGATTTGCAGGCGACACGTTGTCTACCTTGGCAAGCGACGTTAAAAAATAATAAAAAAAAAAACAAGCCAAGGTGTGCTGGCTTGGGCTGTTATTTTTTTTCTTCTTTTCTTTTTTTTGTTGATACTTTTTTTAATTTATTTTATTTAAATAATTTTTAATTTATATTTTAATTAATATCGTTCATCTGTGATTTTTTTTATTTGCTTATTTAACTTTTTTTGGATAGAGATTTTTATAAAATTATTTTTTGTGTGTTTAATTTTTGAAGTGAATTTTTTTATTCATGTATAATTTTTTTTAATCTTTTGTTTAGATGAACTTTATTTTTTAAAACATAAAAGTATTTATTTTAAAATATTATTTCCAATATGTGCAGCCTTGCATAATATATTTTTCCCTTTTATTTTACTCAAACAATTTAATATGCATGTCTATTTCTATTATCGTTTGATTGAATAAAAAAATTATTTTAATCAACAAAATTTAGCAAACACAACCGGGTAAATATTCCATCTTGCGAGATTAAATATCTTGATCTCCATCTGTCTCTTGATTTTTTTAATTTTATTTTTAGTTATTGTTAATGATTTTTATTTAGTATATTAACACACATAGTTCTCGATTTATTTTATTATATGTGTGTATTAATTTTTTTATTTACATTTAAAAAAAACTTTAGCTATAAAAATACATTGCAAAAACCTCTCTCTCTCTCTCTCTCTCTATATATATATATATATATATATATATATATATATATAGAAGATAAAAAGATGTGACTCAAAACGAAACACGAGTTATAAAACTAGTTTCATCGTAACCTAATGTTTGAAACTAGTGAATCACATGCAAGAGATAAACCTTGTATAACTAACACTTCCTGGTATGTATGCAGTCACGTGTGTAGTTTTGTCATCTCCTGTTGTTTAATGAATTGAACCTTGATATATAAATTGGTGCCCGAAAGTGACCAGCCATGAGAAAATAACGTGACATCCATTCTCATGGACAATTTGAGAGTCGGTGGCCGTATGTCCTTTGACGGTGGCAGGTTGAACAACTCGATTTATTAATTCCAATATAAGGCCACGAGAACCACTGGACCATTTCGTGATTCGGAGGTGTCTTTGTTTTCCGTTGAGCAATTGTTTGACTCTTTTTACAGTTCCTTCCTGTAGTCGTGGAAATTGATGGAGGACAATCTTTGTCAATCAAATATGTATTTTATGTAATTAATTATCAAACTAAAAAGATTACTGATTTATTTTATTACTTCACGTTTTATTAGCTTGTTTTAGGTAATAGTTGATAGGTTGGATATTGATGGATTGGACAAGATGATTTTTTGTGAAGTTATATAGTGCATCGTTGAATAATATAAAAATTAATTTTTGTCATGTTTAAGGCTGTTTATGTTTAAGGCTGTTTGAGTGGAGGAAGTTTTGCCCCATTAAAAGGGGTAGGATAAGTTTATCATATTCTCTGCACAATCATTAATCTAGTTGATCCGATTAAACACAAAAATAAAAATAGTTGTTATTATAGTTTTAAAACTTGACTAGAGATCGACTCGGGGTAAGACCTGGATCATGAGCCGAGTTGATTACTGACCTGGATTAACATAAAGATAAAAAAGTTATTATCATAGTTTTAAAGCACGACTCTATGGTCGAACTAGGGTCAAGCTCGGGTCATGGATCGAGTTGACCATTGACTCAGATCAATGTAAGGATAAAAAGTATTATTATTATAGTTTTAAAACTTGACTTGGTGGTCAACTCAGGGCTAGGCCTGGGTAGCATGTCAGAACCATTAACCCAGGTTAATGTAAGGATAAAACTGATTATTATCATAGTTTTAAAACCCAATTCAGGATCAAGTCTGAGTCACGGGTGGGGTTGACCATTGACCTAGGTCAACGTGAGGATAAAAGTGTTTTTTTTTTATCATAATTTTAAAACTTAACTTGGGGTCAACCTAGGATTAGACTCAGGTCACAGGTTGGGTTGATCATTGACCCGAGTCAACGTAAGGATAAAAATGGTTATTATCATAGTTTTAAAACCTGAATCGATGGTCAACTCAGGTCACAAGTCAGGTTGACCATTAACCCAAGTAAACATAAAGATAAAAATAATTATTATCTTTAAAATTCAATTGGAGGGTCGACTTGGGGTTCAGTCCGAGTCACAGGCCGAGCTGGCCATTGACTCGGGTCAACGTAAGGATAAAAATTATTATTATTATTATAGTTTTAAAACCATATTTGAAAGTCAACTTGGGGTTAGATCCGAGTCACGGACCATGTTTACCATTGACCCGAGTCAGCATAAGAATAAAAAATGGTTATTATTATAATTTTAAAACCTGATTCGAGAGTCAACTTGGAATAAGACTCAAGTCACAGCTTGGAATGGTCAACCCGAGTTGACTCAAACGAAAAAAAAAATCAAAACAATCTTGTTTTGGCTAAAAAATTATATATAAAAAAGTCAATGGATTTTTCACTTTTGTTTTGTTTCAGGTCAATTGATTGTAAATTAATCCGAATTTTAAATTGAATCAAATCAGATCAATTATTCCTTTATTTTTTTTCAAATTTTATCTTAATTTAATTACCAAACCATCAGTGCGACCCATTTTTTCATTCTATCATCCACCTTTTCCTGGCCGGAAATCGTGGCAATTTGAAATGTCTTTGGGTAATGTCTTACTTGTCCAAGCTAGCTAGGTCTCCATTCATGTGGAAGTGCATGCACATCAATAAGTATTACACATTATGTGCATACTGTGCTTCTATTATAAAATTTAAGCGTTGATTCAAATAAACTAAGGTTATATTTGGTTTGACATTTATAAATAATTTATTTTAGGTGTTTTTTTTTTAATTTTCAATTCTAAGAAAAGTCATAAATATATATGTTTGGTAAAAATAACTTTTGAAGATTTCGAGATAAATTTAAAGTTTGTAATAAAATCAAGTAAAAATACGATTTTTTTTTTTACTTTTAAATTATGTATTCTAACTAATAAAATATTTTTTATTAAAAAAATTTATTTTGAGTCGTTTCACTAAATATATTTATAAATCAGAGTAATTTTAATTCACTTTTTCTTAAATGATTTATAAGAAAATAATTTTAATTAAGTTATGACTCAAAATCAAAAGGTATAATTCGGAAATCATATCAAACGAGAACTCTAATTTATCTGTTGGAAGAAGAAGAAGAAGAAGAAGAGGAGGAGGAGGGTGTGAACAAAGATTGAGGTTTCTTGCATGGAACATTGTATCTTCTCTTGGGCATGAAAGGTTGTCTGTATATGTACAATAAATTAAGACTATTAACTGATCAAAAAGCACAACACAACACACACTGCCAACCCTAGCATTCTCTCTTTGTTCACCATGGAAAAACTGAATGGCTGCCATTGATGGATTAACAGTATATTAATTTCATGCACATAGCAACGCTTGTGAATTTAAGAAAAAGCCATTTCAAATATTGGACCCTTTAATTTTTTGAGATATCAAACGAATTTGAAGCCAGTCAATTTAACCGAGGTTAATGGATGAATTGGGAATGCCAAGAGCGTCAGAGATTACCATATTTTCTGTTTTTATACATGTTTTATTTGAAAAAAAAATATAAAATTAATATTTTTATTTGTTGATTTGATATCAAGAAATTTCTTGTTCTAATTACAAGTATTTTACACAATTTCTTGTTGCATAGTCATTAATCGAATCATAAAAATGTACTGAAATGTTTTCATTTATAAGAGGTGTGAGAGTAATTGTACTTAATTGTTTCAAATTGAAAAAAGATGAACGAGTTCTTTTATATAAAGAATGGATGAGATTGAGAGAAAAATTAAGTTTTGTGGCGTATTATATGTTGCTGAAAATGTTTAGCCAGTCAAGTAAGAAGTCAAAAAATTAATAATTTTATTTTTAATTTAAGATGGGTTTTCAAGATAATTTACGCGTATCTTCATATATTCTACAGTTAATAACCGTATAAGAATTAATAGATTTTTTAATATGGCAGTATGGGGTTAATAATTGACCCCTAGGGCAAAGCCTGGCTCTACCCTACCCTACCCACAGAGATTCTCATATATGACCTAGCAAAAAGACTTTGATCTAGTGTACAAAAGAGAGAATGCTTGCCACCTTTTTCTTTTTATAATGGAGAATGCCTGCTAGCTAGTTACTAGCTAGTATATATGTAGCTTGACGGCATAGATTATTACCAAATGATTTATCGTTAATGTGAACCGTCGACGATCCAGGCATGCATACATTCATGCAATGCAAGCAAGCTGGAGCTGGCTTATGCATGGCACCGTAGCTAGTTCTTGGAGAAAAGATATCCACATGATGCTCTTGAAATCTGAATTCCTAGCTAGCTAATTCATTATATATATATATATGCAAGAAATTAATGACATTATAATGGGAGCAAATTAAGGATTGGAATATGAACTGTATCTCGTGATGGTTACTGTATATCAGTACCTGCTCTCATAGTCAATATTCAAACTGCAAGATTCCGGTGGCCCTTTGAATGGCGGTGTAGAGGAAAAGGGGGAAAAAAGCGAAAGGAAGAATTTTGCATGACCAATCAGCACTGCCGGCAAGTTCTTTTACAGGAAATTAATAATATATTTCTCATATGAAATTTCATGGTCATAGTACACCTAAAATGCTAATTTTATTGTTCCTTGAAAACGAATAGGGTTAAGGGACCTTTAGGATGCAGGCTGGTTAGAAAATAAAATGAGTCAAAGCTCATAAAATAAAAATTAACTAAAATATTGTTAATTTGCAATTATTTGTTTTTTTTTGTTTTTTGTTTTAATTTTTTAAAAATATTGTTTAATTTTGGACCTTTTTCTTGAAAAAAAAAAATCAAAACCAATATTCACCACTACTTTAGTTTTTGAAAACTATTTCGTTCGGTTTTGAAGAATTAATTTCGATAACTACTTATCAATTTCTTTTTATTTTTGAAAATAGAAAACAAGAAATTCAATTTGTTTTTACTTTCGTAAAATATGTTTTCTTATTTCAATATTTTTATTTATTCTAATAATTAAGATTAATTTTTCTAAAAAAAAAGGGGTCTTGTTTGGCTTACATTAAAAAATAATAAAATTAATGACCATAAAATATTAGGTGAATAAAAAAAGACCTTATTGTTTAAAGTGAGAACTTAAAAATGACTATCTTGATATTTATTTCTTGTTCTCAGAGATTCAAAGACATAGAAAACGCACATTTCAAAGAAAAAATGTTTTCTTTTATAAATTCATTTTCTTTAGTTTTCTATTTCTTAGAAAACTAAAAAAAAATCATATATAAACATCAGTCCTTTTATAGGTTTTACTTAATTTAGTCCTTTTATTTTTTAAATTTTATTTATTGAAGCCTCCTATTTTTTATATTAATTAAGTCCCTTTACTTTTTATTTTATTTTATAGAGATTTCTTCGTCATATATATCAGAAAGAAGTTGCAATATAAACATGTTAAATAACAACATTATAATAGAAAAACATTTATAAAACAAAATAAATAATATACGGATTCAATCATTACCAAAAGCAAATAAGAAGTTATAATAAAAAAAATAAAAAATTACATGAATCATTTATGGGTAAAACCCATCTTTTTATTTGTGTGATTTTGTTAAATGCCATGTATTCATCATCTTACTGTATTATTTGCTGTGCGCTGCAAACTACTTTGCAGGTATTATTAATTTATTTTTTAATATAAATAAAACATTTAGAATTTGCTAATATTAAAATTATGATGATTAATTCAATATAATTCGATTGACTTGAGGGGTTTATAAATAATCTAGTCGGCTGATATAAATATAATTTAACTCATAAAAATTCAAGATGATATTTTTTAAAGAAAAATATATATTGAAAGAGCAACATATTAGATTGACTCGGTTCAATCAGATTAACTTTTCAAATCTGTGATCCAGGTCATGATATAATAATTTTTTCATATAAAACGAATCAAAATAAATTATAAAACTCAATCGCAATCAATACAATATTGAAAGATGAAATTAAAAAAAATATAAAAAACAAAAAAATGATCTGATTTAACCTGAGTTGACCTGTCAAACCCACGACTTACGCTAAGAGACCAAGGTAAGTCTATATAAAGTAAATGAAAACAAATTATAAAGTCTAATTCTCAATCAACTAAATGTTGAAGGATGAAATTAAAACAAAAAAATTAAATTAAAAATTAAATACAAAAAAAGACCCAAGTCAACCCGGTCAACCTGCCAAACCCATGACCCGAGTCATAAGATCAGGATAACCTCATAGATAGTAAATCGAAAAAACAACCTGAGTCAACTCGGGTTAACCTGCCAAACCTGCGACCTAAGTCATGAAACTGGTATAACCCCATAAAATGTAAATCAAGAAAAAAATATATGAAAATCAATTCCCAATAAACTCATTATTGAAGAATGAAATCGGAAAAAATTCAATCTAAAAAAAAGACACAATAAAATGATGTAAGTCTATCTGAGTTAACTTACAAAAGTTATGACCCTATTCATGAGACTAAGATTACCTCATATAAAACAAGCAGTTAATTCTTAATAAACTCAATGTTGAATAATAAAATTGAAAAAAAAATATCAATTAAAAAGGAAAAAAAACTTGGATCAACCAGGTTAACCCGCTAAACTCACAACATGGTTTATGAGATTGGAATAACTATATAGAAAGTAAATCGCAACAAATCATGAAACTCTATCTTCAATAAACTAAATATTAAATGATGAAATTATAAAAAGAAACATAGATTTAGAAAAGAAAAAATCCCAAAAAAATTAAACCCTATTGCAATGAATAATGTTATATAAGGTGGTGCACGGTAAAAGCACCACCTATTTTAGTTTTTTTTTCTTAAAAAAAAATGCTTACACTTGGTATGTTAGATGAAAGAGATGTCTATTTAACGGTCTTATCGTGTTTGACAATGTGGTGCACAATTCTTTTATAAAATTACTTTTCAATTAAAAATACATCAAAATGATATGTTTTTCATATATTTTTAACATAAGCACATCTAAACCATAAAAAAGTACCTAAAAATCATTAATTTAGTATTTTTTTAGTTTAAAAACAGTTTGAAAAGCGAGTTGAACTGCATTTCCAAATAGAACCTCAGACTAATATATATATATATATATATATATATATATATATATATATAGAAAATATTATAGGCACATATAAATAGGAAAAGGGTTGACTAATTAATAAGTTAAGTCTCCTTCTCATTCTCAACTTGGTATCAGAGTTTTCTGCCATCAGAACTCTTCTCTCCCTCTTCCAAATGGACTCTGTTGTTGCTGCTGTCGACTTCTCCCTTCACCAAACTGGCATTGCAACCCCGCCGGTTGGCCACTCACAGGCTGCTATCGGTGGTGCCTTCCCACAACAACAACCTCCTTTACATGTAAAGCAGAACAATGATTCTTCCTTTCATGTTTCTGTCATTCCTCTTTATATTATAGAGACATCAACTCCAGTTATAGTTGCTTTTTCCAACACTCAGCATGTTATTTCATTAAAACTTACAAACACAAATTATCTCATTGGCGAATGTAGATGAAGCCATATCTTCTTGGTCAGGGCATCTTCCACGTTGTTGATGGCTTATGTTGTGTCCTCCTTCTCATGTTTCTAACAATTCTGCTAGTTCTTCTTTGGCAATCAACCCATATTTTCTTCGTTGGAAGCAACATCATCAACTTACTTATTTTAAGCGTGTTACTCTCCTGTCTCTCCATGGATGTATTGCACCTTGTGGTAAATTGTCATATCTCGCATTGTGTTTGGCGCACTCTTGAGAAAGCTCTCGTGTCTCCATCTAATTCTCATATTATGCAACTTCATGGGTCTTTTCAAGTTCTTCGACAAGGTGATGCTTCGGTTGCTATGTATATGCAGCAAGAAAAATCGCTATTTGATGAATTGACTGTTGCTGATCGGCCTCTCTCTCTTGAAAACTTCAACCTCTATATGTTTCATGGCTTTCATGATGAGTTCAAAGACTTGGTAACCAACCTCGTGACCAAGGCAGAACCGCTGTCATATACCGACCTTTACAACCATCTCTTTACCTATGAGTTTCTACATAATACCTCTCTTCAATCTATGAATGTAAACTCACATCTGCTGCCTCAACCACCTCTGCCACCCACGACCTCTGTTCATCTTAGCACAACCCCAATTTCAATTGTAATAGAGGTCGTTCTCGTGGCAACTGACATCCTAATAGCAACCGTCACAGCCACCAAAATAGGTCTGACTTTCGTGGCTTACATTCCTCCGGTCCAAATAGGTCTGTTATATTTTAGGTGTTTTTGTTTCCTTTTTTCGCGTCCATATCATGCTCATAAGTTAGATTTACGTTCATCTCCATGTGTGATCTTAGGATATAGTTCCTCTCACCTTGGTTATCACTGTCTTGATTTAATGTCAACATATTTATATCTTATGTCATATTTATTTTAATGAAGATGTATTTTCTTTTGATAATTCTGAACAGATAGCACAACAACCAGTCACCTCTTCACAACCTATACACTTACCAACCTTGAATCCTCCCCTAAATTTTCACCTCACTGCCTCACCAATCCACCAAACCAGCAACTTTGTCCCGCCACCTACCGAACCCTTTCAGACCCATCACTCGCCCAACATGTCTGCCACCATCCCATCGCCACCCAACCCTACCATTCTGTCACCATATGCTTGTTTTTTCTAATGATCATTATGCAGTAACAGGTTCTCCTTCTTCAAAGTTGTATGCTTTCAGGTTTGTTACTGCAGAGAAGATTAATTCTGCTGCAGGTTCTTCAAACTCTGCTACTCCGAGCTCTGACCCTTCGATAGGTTCTCCAACTGATCTGGAACTCTGTGTTGATCTCTCTTTTTATCCTCTCTAACAGCTCACATGTTTAGGTTCTTCTCTCCCTCGACCTGCAGCTCGTCAGCACCCTAGGGTCCTTCATCCTCAATGGCAAAAAACCACCTTGTTAACAGCATATGCAGCCACCTCTACTGCTCTAATTTGTCAGGTATTGTCTCCGCCTAACTATGAACTCATTGTATTTTCTGATGTTGATAGGTATAAGGCTTGACATGGTGCTATGTGCGAGGAAATTCAGATCTTGCACTCTAATAACACCTGGTCATTGGTTCCTTTTCATCTTTTGATGAATGTTGTTGGCAGTCGATGGGTGTACATGATAAAGTGTCATGTTGATGGCATCATTGAGAGGTATAAGACGTGTCTGGTTGCTAGAGGTTTTACTCAGCAAGAAGGCATTGATTTCTCTGAAACTTTCAATCCTATTATTAACCAGGTGATTGTCATATTAGTCTTCTCTATTGCGGTTTCGCATGGTTGGAATATTCATCAACTTGATATCCATAATGCCTTCCTCAATGGCATTCCTGATGAAGAGGTCTACATGAAACAACTTTCAGGTTTTTGTTGATTTTACTCTTCCCTCTCATATGTGCTTGTTGTATGAGTCTCTATATGGTTTAAAATAGGCCCCACAGGCTTGGTACACTCGTTTGAGTGATTTTATGCTCTTTATTGGCTATCGCGCTTCTAAGGTTGACACCCCCTTATTTATCTTATATGTTGGTGCTGCTATCTTTTATCTCCTATTTATGTTGATGATATTCTACTTATGGATAACAACTCTACTATACTTTATTGTTTAATATAGTTATTGAGCTTAGAGTTTAAGCTTCGTGACTTAGGCACCGTTCATTATTTTTTGGGCATTGAGGTTCAGTCCACCGGTATGAGTCGATGTTACGACAACATAAATATACACTTGACATTACTCGGGCTGATATAATCTCTTGTAAACATGTTGATACTCCTATCTCTACCTCCAAAGTTATCATACTACCAGATCCTTTGTTTTCTGATCCTATATGGTTTCGTCAAATCATGGGTGCTCTTTAATATCTCACCTTTACAAGATTAGACATTTGTTTAGCTATTAACATAGTCTGTCAGTTTATGCATACTCCTACAAATTTTTATTGGGCTACCGTTAAATGCATTTTGCGTTATCTTCAGAGTACGACAACCTCTAGCTAACATATCATTCGCAGTTCCTTCTTTGTGTTACATGATTTTACGGATACAGATTGGGCAAGTAGTATTGATGATCGTAAATCTCTAGGTGGTTACCTTATTTTCTTTGGTCAAACGCTGATTTTATGGAAATCAGGGAAACAACGCACAATTGCTCGCTCCTTTACTGAAGCTGAGTATAAATCCTTAGCAGACGAAACTACTGAGGCTATCTAACTTTAGTATTTATTGAAAGATCTACAGATCCCTTCTATCTCTGCTCCTATCATTTGATGTGATAATCTTGGTGCTACTTATTTATCTACTAATCCTATCTTTTATGCTCGTACTAAATATGTTGAGATTGACTATCTTTTTGTACGAGATAGGGTTGCGAAGAAAGAGATTCAGATTCGTTTTATCTCATCCCATGATTAACTTGCAGATGTCTTTACTAAGCCATTTCCTACTGTTTCTTTTACTGCTTTTCGCTTCAAACTTCGGGTCAATCCTCCACCCTTGGCTTGAGGGGGCATATTATAGAATGTATATATATAGAAAATATTATAGGCATTACTCTAGTGTTGTAATCTCTACTCTTACTATTGTATATTGCCATACACATATAAATAAGAAAGGGTTGGTTAACTAATAAGTTATATCTCCTACTCATTCTCAACTATATTAATTAATGTGTGTTCACTTCCTATGTAATTTTTATTTATTTAATTTTTTTTATGGTCAAGCTAACTAGATTAACATGGATTTAAACTTTAATAAATAACGAGGAAACATATCTATTTTAACATCGCATGGATCAAAATATATTAGATAGTTCACAAATTTGATTTGAACATTCATGATTGTGATTTTTTTAATTTTTTTTTAAATTAACTTTAAATGCATAGGTGAAAGGTTAGTGGGTATTGATCACTCACTAATTTAACAAGATGGTTATTTAAAATGTAATTTTAAAAAAATAAAAATTATATAGGTTATCTTTATTATATGCACATTCGGTTGTTGTATTTAAAAATAGAACCTATCATGGTTGATTGGAGTCCAAACTTCATGATTTTGGGTTTAACCATGATAAGTGTCTCATCTAAACATTGTCAATTACATATCAAATATTAGAAAAATTCTAATAGAGAAAAGGTCAAAGTTTTACACCTTTACCTAGTAAGAGTATACTATTTAGGTTGTTCACTCTACGTTATAGATCGGGTTAAATTTTTCCTAACATAAAAAAAAATACCTAGATGATGATGATATGTTCTAAGGAGTAACAGAAATCTAGGACCCTAATCATTGATTCGAATGAGTTAAATAAGCTTCATTAATTTAATAATATGATTACAAATGCAAGCCAATAACAATAAAAAAATAAAAAATGACAATGACTAATAAAAAAGCAAACGCTTGCCAATATTATGAAAAGATACCCTGTAAAGATTTTTAAAAGTTCTCAACGATCTTATTCGATAACATAGAAAAATGAATGAGAACATGATAACCTAACTTATAAAGAGAAAAATAAAAACATTTAAAACTAAAAAAAATAAAAAGGATAAAAAACCCTAACTCAAGTCAGGATGCAATATTCACAACTTTGTCACGAGGCCAGGACAACCCTTTACAAAAGAGATTGAATAAAACAGTAGAGGTTAATTTTCAAGCAAACTAAATGATGAAAGACGAAATTATGAAAAATTAATTAAAAAAACCCTCCAAGTTAACCCTGATTAACTTGACTAACCCGTGACTCAGGATATGAGATCAAGATAACCTTATAGAAAGGAAAGAATGAAGAAACATGAAGTTTAAGGCCTAACAACCTAATGTCGAAGGATGAAATTAAAAAAATCAATTTTAAAAATGACCTAAAAAAATTAAAGTCAAATTAGGCTAATTTTAAAAACCTGTGGCCCGAGTGAGACCAGGATTACCTCATAGAAAAAAACAAAAAAAAATCATGAAGTAAAATTCTAAATCATCGAAATACTGAATGACAAAAATGATAGAAAACAATAATAATGAAAAGAATGAGGACCAAATTGGATACAAAAGTTAAATGAAATCAAATGCTAAAGGACCAAATTGAAAAATAAAATCAACTTTAAAAAGCATTAAAAACAAACAAATAGTAATTAAAAGAATGACGGCTAAAATTTATTCAAATACAAATTCACATGACGCATTTAATATTTTGAAGGGCATGCAAGAAACCTAATGTTATGAAAGAGAAAAGAAAGAGAAGAAATACTGTCACTCGGAGCCATACCATCGTTCTTCTACTGACACACATCCCATCACTGGGAAGAGCACGATACATCTCTCTCAATTCCATTTTGGAAGCTAGCGTTTGGTCGTTGGGTGGCGCTGCATGCACTACCCGAAAAACACGAGCATTGCATGCACCAATTATTTTTTATTTTTAAAATAATATTTTTTATTTATTAAAATATGAAATTTCTTCTCATTCAACTTGATTATAACTAAAAAACCAAAAATAAAAATACATAAAAGCCCCTAGATGCCTGTTCAATTTTTGTTTTTGCTTTTAAGTGTAATTTAATCATTATACTATGCTTTAAAAAGTGAAAACTCAAAATATCTTATAGACACTAGTTAAATAAATTTTATTTTTAAAAATAATTTAATTATTTTATTGTGCTTTAAAAATATAGAAAGATCGAGCTATTCCTGATCAATATGGTAATTGCCAATAAATGTTATGAAAAAACTGTATTACCTCTTAAAGCCAAGCTAATATTTTTTATTGAGAAGGAAAAAATGATCATTGTATTGTTGAAATCCAATGCCCCTTTATTTTATTTTTTTTCTTAATGATCATTTGTTATACATCTCCCTTGATAATTATCATCATCTACGAGTACATGCAGTAACTAATTCATCGGTAAAAAATGAATTGTAATTATGTACCCACTAGCTAAAATAGTTACAAAAATTACAGAATGCATGCCTTTCTAGAAAGAAACACAGTGGTGGTTCTTCGAATTGAAATGGGAAAAATAATGGCGATGAGTCTTTTGTGAATGCCCAAGTTTTACATATTTGATAAAGGCAGCTTGTGTTATTTATCCATGAGCTATTATTAGTCAAAAGGGCGTGGAGATAGGGAAGCACACAGTGGAAGTTTTCATGAATGAATCAGGTGGAGGAGTTGATGTAAGTAAAGGAAATGAAAGATGAAGCTGGTGTAGGTGTTCCTCAGAATAGGGACAGACAGGAAGTGATCTCATAAGGGTTAGAAGAAGATGTCTGTGTAAAGTGGAAAGAAAATGGCCACTTACATAAACATGGTGAGTGGGGGATGAGACAAGTCAGTAATATGTATGAGTAGGAATTCCACCAGCTTCAAAGTGGAACTCAATTATGTAATTAGTGCAAAGAACGAAACCAGTGTACATGGGAACTCCAAGAAATAGGCAGAGCAAAGTTGAACTTGTGCTTCCTACCACTAAGCATAATAATAATTGTAAGAAACCTAAATAAAGTGATATTAGGCAAGCCATATTTGACTAATCTCTCTCTTTTCTCTTTGGTAGGCTTGACTAGCTAGCTAATGCTTTCATGCTTCTTGCATGTGCTGCAAGATTAGCTCTTTAAGACAACATAAGCATGTTTTCAAACCTTCTTAAATTCAGGATAATCCTATGTACTTCCTATAAATTCAGGCATATAATACCTTGTATTTCATTTAGAGATAAAATACATACATAGAAAAAAAAAACAGAAATGTATTTTGTTAAAAAAATAAAAACAAAAACATATTTATAGAATAGTTTTGGAACGAAAAAAAATACAAGGAAACATGTCATCTTTTATTTTTGTTGGTTTTGACATATTTGGCAGGGAAAAAAGTGCCTGCCTTTTTAAAGCTCTTATGGAATTGATGTCAAAACCTTATATATATATATATATATATATATATATATAGTGGAAGCAAACCCATAATAATTTCCAAATTTGGAGAAGCAAATGTACCCACGGCTTTTTTAGGTGGCAATTGATAAAAATGGCGCCCATCTTCATGAAAAATAAGTAAAGATGCACTAAGGTGTTTTTCTTGCCGCACAGTCACCAAAAAGTGGTTCATGTATGTGCCGACCTCTCAGGCGATTCAATCATAAACTCCATAGTTGCTTACGTTATCTCTTCGTTCATAAATCATCCTTCAACTTCTTATCTCTAACAATTTAGGGTAAGGATTATTTTGGTATGCTAATGGCACCAAACCAGCCATGCCTATCGCCTATGCTTACAGGTTCCAGTGACGAAAATATGGCCCATCGATCATGCCTGATTTAACACGATCAGATAATCGAAAGTACCACCATGATTGCTTCTCTCTCAACGAAAGTCCTGCCCATTAGTAATTGATTGCTTGACATAATCTTTGTATTGGATGGTGATGTCAAGGCAGTTTCTAGGGAAAGAAGAAGAAGAAGAAGAAGATTATGTCTCTCCATGTGACTATTCAGGAGCTTCGATAAGACTTAACTAGCTCAGGTTCCGCTCAACTCCATCGAAATAGTGTTGTGGCGATGAACTCGTAAACTCGTAATAGTTTGATGACTACGATATCAAACAAATTCCAATATATATATATGTGTGTGTGTCACGCAAGGTATAGGATGATAGAAATTATGATTCTCAAGCCTTAAAATTATTGATATTTTTTTAAATATTTATAATTTAATAAATAAAATATCACACCAACTATTTATATAAAAGTAAAAACAAACATAACCATAAGAATCCAAAACTAAAAAGAAAAAGTAATTAAAATTAAAAATTAACTAGAAAAATAATTAAAATAAAAAATAATATTTTCAAGGTTTGATATGAAAGCCGTTTAAACCTTGATTGGTTGAAACAACTGACACTTCTACAAAACTAGGCTTGTAAAATCTCCTAACTAAATTTGACAGCGATCCAACATTCAAATTAAAAATTATATATAGATCTTTTGGTTAGACTATGTTTTTGACGTGTTCAAGTTTTTTTGCGGGTTTTACCTTGTCTATTTGATCCATATAATAATTGTAACACATTCCATGTTAATGTGTTTAAAAGAATCAGAAGAGAGTTCAAAGATCTTGTAACAACATTTCTTGTAAAACTAATCTCGTTTTGTTTTCAGAGTTGCATAACATATTGTTATTACTTTATTAAGGTCTCCCTCAACAAAACAAGAAACTAGAGAGAAATGAGAGATAGAAGAAAAAGAGATATAGACTGAAAAGAACTAGAGAGAATAGAAAGAATATGTAGTAACATAAATCTCAACTTTCTTATTGCTTGAACTATTACCCCTTGTTTACCATGTATATATACAATATTTTATTCTTATACTAACTATAACTATATTCAAGTCTCCTGACTCTAAATACTTCCTTAACTAACTGAATTACATTTTTAACTAACAACTAACAATCACTTTCAACCACCAAAATTCATATCTTTCAATGTTATTGCTTTTTGCTGCTCTCCTTCTAGCCTTTATTGTGTCATCTAGTTCATGACAATACTCATATTTTCAATAGATTCTTGTCCCTAATAATCTATGAAAAATCTAGAAATTTTTCATGAAAAGCTTTTTAAAAATGGTAAAAAGTCTTTGGTGATGGTTGACCTGATTGTTAATCTATGCTACATGAGAGAACAATTCTTAAACTGAATAGGCTCCTTTTGGACATGGCATCATTTGATTCCTCTTGCCACTTGGCTTGTTCAAATGTTTGTATTAGTGTTGCTAGCCTGAGGATCTTGAGCATTGGCTTGATATCTTCCCTGAGCCTATTGATAAAACCGAAAACATAATAGGATTTAGGCAATGAAGGGTTTAAGGAATTCACTAGGGACTTAAGCTCCTTAAACCTCTCAACATATTCTTCCAACCTATATCTTACAAAAGCTTGTTAAATTCTTCCACGACATCTTTTTTACCGCTAAATCTTTAACAGATACCCTTAGAAAATTCATCATCGTTGGCTAAATTTTTACGACCATACAAGAATCCTTCATACCAAATCTCGACTTTTCCTTCCATATATAATAAGGTTATCTCTACCTATTGATGTACTAGTAAAGTTCATTTTAAAGAACTTCTAACACTTCCTTACTTGACCCCTTAGAATATTTCCCCCAAAAAGTTGGTAAGTCAATTCTTGGTAAGGCTACATTGTATCACATTTTCTAAACTTCTTGATTTCTTCTAACATCTTCACGATCACAATCTTTAGGAGTGGGAATCACTCCATTAGAATTGGAGTTATTTACTTCTTCCTTCTTGGTTGTTTCTTGACTTCCCCTAATATCTATAAGATTACAACTTCTAAGAGTGGGAATTACTCCATTAGAATTAGAGTTATTTACTCCTTCATTCTCAACTATTTGATTAGCCATGAAAGATTTCAATGTAACCATTAATGATTCTATTTATAGATTGGTTTGCTTCTGTTTTTAACAATGGTTTTTTTTGTTAAGCTCTTTATGAATGCCTTGCATTTGCTCTTCCATCCTTTTGCAGTGTTCCTTTAAGTTTTTGTTTTGTTAGTCTCCACCATTGTTGGTTATTGAGAATATAAGAGCTCTAATGGTCTTGGATCTAGTTATGATATCAATTGTCAAGATCTCCCTTAACAAAACCAGAAAGTAGAGAGAAATGAGAGATATAGAAAAAAAATGAGATATAGATTAAAAAGAACTAAAGAGAATAGAGAGAATATGCAGTAACTATAAATCTGAACTTTTTTATTGCCTGAACTATTACCCCCTGTTTACCATGTTTATATACAAGCTATTATTCTTCTATTAAATGTAACTATATTCAAGCCTAATGACTCTAACTACTTTCTTAACTAACTCAACTACTTTTCTAATTGACTAACTATTAATAGTAACTTCTAGCTAACAAAATTCATGTCAAACTAATTGTAAATCTTTCAATATTGTTGTTGCTTTTTTTTGCTCTTTTTTGAGCCTTCATTATGTCCTCTAGTTCATATTATAATTAAATTTATATTTAAAGACCCAAATAAAGCCTCGGTTTTACAAACTGACATGTAGCCAAGTGCTAATAAGAGTCAGTAACGATTTGTTTTTCTAACTGAACCCTGAACTACAATAAAAACTAAAGAATAGAAAAGGAAGAAGGACATGAGACAATGGTTATGAGATTAACCAAAATTAAAATAATGATAGAAATCAGAGGAATATTTGTTTTCTATAAAAACATGAATCATTGCTAATTGTGTAACTCATGAACTCATATTCAACATATATGCTCATAACAATATAGTCATTATTTTTCTTGTTTCATGGCATGTTGACGTAGCTACATTTCACCATATTACTCTAGAAATTACCAATCTTAAACACTTGGATACTTACTAGTTAAGACCCTAATAATTTGTTTGTTGACAACAATAAGGGAATTCAAATTGAAAACATTGGTGTTACACGATTACACACACCATTATGTTCTTTTAAACTTTAAAATATCTTGCATGTTCTAGAAATTATTAAACTATAAATTTTAGGGGGCAAAACTTGTTCATGAAAATTATGGAAACCTAATTTTTTACCCTTGATTTTTCTATATTTCAAATAAAAAATATAAAAATTCAAAAAATGTGTTTTTCAGTAAATTTAGTCAATTTTAATCATTTTGGCTGTTTTGGTCATTTTTATTAAGTTTATGTGGTTAGAAATAATCATAATGATATACATACATACATACATACATACGTGTGTGTGTGTGTGTACAAAAATGAAAAATTACATAAAAAAATACTTAGCTAGGGTTGAAATCAAACTAATAATTGAGTACAACATGTCAAAAATGAGTTTGAGAAATTTTAATATGTAATTAAGGTTTGAATTGAAAAAGAAATTAAAAAAAGGGCTTGACTTGATTTAATTTGACAACATGAAAAGGTAAAAATATATTTCTCTAGTATGTTAGCCACAATTATGATGTGAAGAATCAATTTTTACCTTCTTGAATCCATCCAAAATTCAAACAAAAACATACTCTCAACCAACCTTTTCAACACTTTAAATATAACCTTTTCATATTTGTTAAAAATCCAGCTTTTGATTCTCTCCTCATAAATCAATGGAAAAGATGTTAATTACAACACACGAGCTAAAATCTAGCTCAATTTCATCAAATCAATTTTTAAAAATCAAGGACTTGATAATTATTAAATAGAGAAATTCAAAGCTAAAACACTATCCTATAAAAGCTACCATTAGACATATAAACAAGGTAGAACTACCTTTTACTTGACAAAAACCCATTTATTATCTTTTCTCACATAGATTGTCTAAGCCTTCATCTTCTTCCTTAAATTAAACAAAACAAAACCCTAGCCAACCTATTTTCCTCCTTCACCATAGCACCCTTACCCACAATTCTTTCTTCCACCCAAGCCTTCCAGCCTCTCAACTATGAGCCATTATGTAAATAACCAGCTATATAAATGATCCTCTTCCTTAAAAATAACCAAGTTCCCTTTTACTATAGAGGAACCCCGCAACTTTTTAGACGATAATTTCTCTCCTTCATTTTTTTTTCTTTCCAGCTTTTTTCTTCTCCACTTAGCCTCACAATCTCTCTCATCCTATTCCCCTCTCAACTATGAGTTATTGTAATCTAAACATCATCAGCCATGCTAGAAACCCTAAAAATATCAATCGTTCATCTTCATTTTCCACACTACCATAATAACACCACACACGGTGCCTCTCCCTTATAAGTCCTTAACTGATGGTTATACGTTGCCACCATCATAGACCCAAGATAACAATCATCTTCCACACAATGCCAATAACATCCTCATCTCTCCTAAATTGAGACCCATCTCATTCTCTATCTCTTCATCTGGAATAAAACAATCCATCACCACTACCTGATTAACTTCTATAGTCTAACCACATCACCAAATGACAATCAATAGACAATAAAGAGAGATGGAAAGGAATAAACTAATAGAGAGAATCGAGAAGAAGTAGCAGAAATGAGGAAATAAAACCAAAACTTTACTTGTGTGGATTTTCTTATTGTATGTAATAGTGATACTTACTGCCGATATAGGAAAAAAAGACGAGGAGAAGCCATTTTTTATCCACCAGGTTTTCTTTTTTCGACTGTGATGCCGAGTGGTTCCATATGTTGACAATGGTGATGGCACATGGCAACCACTTGCTGCCATGTTTTCCTTTAATTCCAATAGTTATTCCACCTTGTTCTGACCATTCGGATCTTTAGCCTCTTCCAGAAGGCCTACTTCGAATTTTGGACAATATTTTTATGTGTTTGTGGTGATCATTGTTTGATTATGTGATGAAATTATGTAAGTGTGAGAATATTATGTAATTAGGTTAGTAAAGTGATCATTATTATAAAAAAAAAAGTTAGTAAAGTGATGCTATGTTTATGAGGGTTATGATTAGTGAAATGACATTGTGTGTGTGGGTGAATAATTTTTTTAGTATGTGTTAGATAAATTAATAAATAAAAAATAATGCCAAAAAGAATTGATCATCTTATTTTATCTTTTCTTTTAATTCGCATTATGGCTAAGTCTTTTCCAAAAAATTATTTTTTCATTGTAAAAAAAAGTATTTGTCTTTCTAGTTGATTAAAAAGAAAAGAAAAGATTAAAAATATTATTTACATTTGAGCATTTGATTAAAAAAATACTTTTTTAGTATTTTCATAAATAAAAAATTAGAAAATACAAAAAGAATATTTTGCATGCATTTTGGACTTTATAACATGTTTACAAGGCTCGTTAGGACTTAGCCAAAATCAAAAGATCAATTCAGCTGATATACTTCAAATCTCAAAACCTTAACCTTAGTTTTCTCAAAACAATAAAAAAAAATATTTTGTTATGTACTTTTGATATTTCAAATAAATAAACTCATAATGAGCCATTACCTTAAATATTAAGAGAAGTAACAAATTCCTTATATTTTAAAATAATAAGAGTTTTCAATTCAATATTTAGTGGTACTAGAGTGAGAAGTAGTGAGGTACCATGGGTTAGGTGAACCTCATCAAGGCTCCTTCCATGGTTTTTACTTTGGGTTTGGGATGGGTTCTATGAACCTAACATATGTCTATTGGTACAAATAAAGATGCAATTATAAAACAAATATAAAACAAATAAGTTTGAATAACTATAAATAAACAACAAAGCTTTCTAAAAGATGCAATTAAGCTGAATATAGAATATTTATGCATGTAAATTAATCTAAAAAACGAAATTAGCATTAACATTTCACTATAATATTTCCCATTGGCTCAGATTATAAAACACAAGAAATTTAAATTATTTATGATGGAACCAACATATTATATACAAAAATCTTTTCTAGGTTTTAATTTGATGTAAATTGGTATGGTTTTTAATACAAGTTTATGGGTCTTCTTCTTGTTCATCATGTTGTTGGAAGAGTTCAAGCAAAAAATATCCTTTAATCTTCATTCTTTCGTTTTTTGGTTTTGAGTCATGTCTGTGGACTTGAACCTTTGGGCTAGGAAGCCTAGCCATGTGGCTCGGTTGAGTCCATTTATGATAAGGCAATATTTGGTTGACTTAAAGTTCTCAAAGGAAAAAACATCATAATTTGTCCTTAAAGTGTGTTTGTCAAACATGACTTTAAAACATATTTTAAAACCTCTGATTTTTAGTTAAGGGCGTGTTTGGCATACAAATCCTACGGATTTTCAAACAATGTTTATTTTTTTATTTTTTGTGATTTTGCCAAATAGGTCCCAAATAATTTCCAAAAATCCTAAAACAATTCAGGGACCATTTTAAAATTTTTGGATCCCTTATATGTTTTTTCAATAATTTTATTTAATATTTAGGCTATAAACTTACATTGTAAGATACTGACCAAATATTAAATATACCCGTTTTTTTTTAATTTCAGAAAAATACAAAAACAAATTCCATATTTGAAAAAAAAAACATGTTTTTATATGTGAGCATATTGCCAAATTCTAAATTTTTCATGCATATTTTATATATAAAAAAAATTGTATTTTATCATACTTGGAAAAATACGAAAAAAAATCAATTAATAAATATCACATCAGGCTTGTGATTATTCATTAGGACTTAGCTAAAATTTCAAAAATACCATAAAAATCGATATGTTTATTTACTTTTTATGATATTTATTTTATATAATTTTTTTAGGCTTTAGAATGGTTAGGTTTTTAGCCTAATAGGATAAGGACCTTCTTATTAAAAAGGACTTTTCTTGAACCTTAGACAAACTAATGAATAGAAACATGATCTTAGAAAAAACAATCAATTAATAATGCAGCTTACTATATATAGAGTGCACTACAGGTGATGCATTTTTTTTATGCATAATTAGTCTCCTTACCTAGACTCTCTCAAACCATTGGGTTTTCTAGTGACCATAATACTAGGTGACGACTCTTGAACCCTATTAACCATACTTTTATGATTAATTCCCAACACATCCAAAACCCCCTCGATCCAGGATCTAGATCCACCATCCCACATTATACACACCACGATAAAGTATATGAAATCCTTGGTGATATGATTTAAGCAAGATTAGAATCAGATTTTGGTATAAAATTTCCTATCATCCAGTTTTACGCTATTAAGCATAACTCTCAATCAAACTGTTGGATCGAGTTGAAACTTTTTCAAATATTTTTCTATACTGGGGTAACATTTTAGATGAATCGGAGTTCATGAAAGCCTTGTGATATAGGTCAGAACAGACTGTACGGATTTTGTTATTTACTTCCTTTTGACTTGTGGACTTTCTATTTGCCAAGTATCCTTTTCCTAAAAGGATATGATAGCTTTTTTTAGAAATTCTCTAGTTCTACAAGGATCTTTAATGGGTTACAACATAATTTTCAAATGTGGTAAAGATTCATTAATGTTCAAAAATATTTTTCTTACAAGGTTTCCTTATTCATCCTAACTACAAAAGGAAAGAAGGGTTGGTGGTATTTAATGACAAATTGGTTTCTAGGATAATTGGGTGGCATTGCAGGTTATAATTAAGCCTTATATCAGACTTATATTGTTTGATTTTCTTCTTCTCTTCTCACATGAGCATAAGGGATTAACCTATGAGTTTTATTTTTATTACTTCAGCTATGGCTCAAGGCTTGTATGGACTTAATTAATACTTTATTTTCAACTAGGATCTAAAGCGTGTTTGCATCAGGATTTGGGCTTACTAGTATACTATTAATAATAGTGTTCTAAAAAATTCAAGTAACTTAGAGGAAAGATTTGTGTCTTGGATAATCGGTTAATCTCTTGGTTTTGACAATTTGATCCATTCTCTCTAGCCAAAGTGACTGGTGCCTGGTGTTTGCTAAGCTAAAGTGGCTAGTGGCTAATACCTATAAAAGATCTTTGGTGAATATATGGACTCTTTGTTGCTTAAGCAAATATCTTTTTAAGATTAAAAGTAAAGATATTTTAGAGTAGAGAATGGAGATTGAGAACCCTTTTATTTTTTGCCATCTTTTTTAGAGAGGAAGGGTTGGAATGTCATCTTGTTTTGATAGCATTGAAGAGCGATAAAATATCTTTTACACATCATTAATGAGGGATAAATATATATTACATATCATTAATAAGGGTTATATCTTTAACCTTAACTTTTTATATTAAATGTTATAATAAAAACAAATGGAGTCTTGTGAATAGAGGGCTTGGAAAGATAATCAGTTTTACATCATATGGTGATTGGCAAGATGTAGAGCCAAAGGATGTTGGGTATGGTGAATTGACAAACTTATATGTACTTTGGCTCAGCGCGTAGCCGAACCCAGAGATATTGAGTTTGGTAAATTGCTAGACCTATATGTACTTGGCTCAACTATGAGTTGAGCCTAGAGATGTTGGGCTTAATGGATTTCCAAACCTATATGTACAAAGGCTCAACATTTAGGTAAGCCTAGGGATGTTGGGTCTGATAGATTACCAAACTTATATGTATGTATGCTCAACACGTAACTGAGCTTATGGATGTTGGGTCTGGCAGATTGCCAAGCTTATATGTATTTGGGTTCAGTGCGTAAATGAGCCTAGGTATGTTAGGCCTTCACCTTTCTTTTAGTCCTTTTTTTAACAAGGATTTCAGGAAAAAATAACATGTATAAAACACATTGATCCATGAATACCCCCCTAAATCTTTACGTATTTATTATGCAAAGAAAGTCTTTTTACCTAATAGTTATATGTCCCATTAATGAGAGACTTTTAACCTTCCCGTAAGATTTGTCTTTGTAGAACTGTTAGGATTCTTTATGGCCATGTTTCTTGTCCTTATTTAAAGGAGATCATTATGTGGCCTATATTTTAAAAAGAGGTGTTTATTGGGAAACAAAATAGTAATATGCATTCAATACAGTAATTAGATGGTTTTATGGAGATCTGAGATGACATGAAAAGTCATTCATCCAATGGTGAAAATAAAAAGATGTTTCTTTTATACCCTAGCTTTCTTTCGTTTACCGTTTCTTTTACTTTATGTATATTCTGAAAAACTACTTTGTTGAAAAAACTTGAGCTAGTTTTACTTTAGTCCAAGAAGAAACCCTTATTCTATTTATTTTTCATCGAAAGTTTCTTTTTTTGTTTTCTACTTTAAAAAGAAAAATGGACCCAAAAGACTTAGATATGTCTCTATAAAAAAAAAGGATGTCATCGTCTCTAAAAAGGGGTTTAAGTTTCAATTAGAGACTAGAAAAAGTAGCAAGAGTAGGGGTCCATCAGACTATGCCCTAAAATTAGAGAAGATGGAGCCCCAACACCCACCCTAGGCATGGTAGAGAGTAGTTTTTCCTGCAGGAGAAATCTTTATCCCACTATTGCTAGTGAGCCTTCGAAGAGAAGAAGACTACCTCAAGCCCTTGAGGATAAAGCCCCTAACACTTTAGGTGTAGAGGACATTGAATTCATTAACATTGGTAGGTAGAAGAGTACATAGCTCAAATGCCTATTAAAGTTGAGCATATTAGCTTAGGCTATACTTAGGGTCATTTAGAAATTACAATCTTTTTTTGCATGTATGTGTTAGGGTACACCTTCCCTCTTCAAGGATTTATAAGGGAAGTTTTTAGATATTATTAATTAGATCCAGGACAGTTGTATCCTAATAGGTGGATGATTTTATCTGACTTTGATAAGTTAGACTTGTTGGAATTAAACCTACATTTATCATCTTCAGGACCTGTTACCATATGGTTGCTGGCACAGATGGCGATAATGATATATGTTGATTCTTTACCTTCCCAACAGACCTACTAGATCTATGAAAGGAACCATACAAGGAAAAATTGTCCATGTCAAAATTTAGATAAGGGAGGTAGTTGATAGTAAGGTATAACATCTCAATCAACCTAAAAAATAAGATGTAACAGATTTAGGGTTGCTCCCACTATTGAAGGGTACCTCCTCTTGAAGTCAACAATATACCTCGTCTGAGCATAGATGGGAAGAAAATATATACCATTTTGGCATTGACCTCAACCGAGTATAAAGTCAATAGGATGGCTAGAGTGCCCTACTAAGCCTTGTTGTAAATCTTCTTTACCATTTTTTTTTTGTTATATCTTAGTTCACTAATGACTTTGTTTTTGTGAAGGATTAACAGTTGAAAAAGAAGAAGAAACTTCAGCAAGGTCTATGGAGGAGAGTTAACAAAGAGGATCTTCATTTCTTTCTTTGAGTAGAAGCAAAACTAAAGAAGAGATGAAGAGCGACCCTATCATTATCAATAAACTCCCTGCCATGAGGATGTAATGGTGAAAGCCAAGACTTTAATAGAAATGAAAGCTATGGGTAATCATACTCCTTTACCCAAGAGTCAAACATTTTTTACTCCCCCTAAAGTGATTACGGGTGCTTTTGTCTGCTTTAAGAGAAAAAAGGTCTCCACCCCTAAAGAGATCGATGTGCCAACCTCAATCATAGAGGCTTTTGTGGTGGCATTTCCTCTACCTTGACTTCCAGCTTTGTATGTAAAGGTTTCAACAGTCAGGCTCTCTACTTGGGTTGTTCTTAAGGAAGCTGAGTTGAAGGATGTTTTTGCCAACCTCGCTCTTGGTTAGGCTCCCTTAACTTCCTCACCTTGACTAATAATGAGAGGCAACTTATGGAGGCTATTGTTGGTGGAAGGTCAAGTCTTGGGTAAGATGGCCTTAAGGTGATAAGACTGCTGGAGAGGATTCTCAGCATTCCATTAGACATCTCAATGATGTCTAATAAGAGCTACAATAATCATTTGGCTTTAAATGATTAAATAGCCTTTAATGCAATGAACTTTCTTCTTTCACCTTTTAGTTTGGTTTTATGACCATTGTTCCTAACACTTATTATTGGCAAACTTTCATGATGCGTACCCATTACAAGAAGTGTTGGATGGCCAAGAGAAACCATGTAGAGGAGGTCATTTCCATAAATAAGGCAAACCAGGCTGCTTTCAAGCGATTAAAAGAGGAAAAATTGTTATGAAAGTCGAACTGGGGAGCCTCAAGGTAACCTATTCATCACTAAATGAACAAATACAAGGTATTTTTCTTCAGTTGGGCTCCAATGATAAACTAATTTAGGTCACTTATAACCAAATGGATACCCTGAAAATAGAAGATCCTTAAAGTGAAAACCACCCAATACGATCTAAAGGTTGAGCTTCTCGCTTTTAGGGAAGAAACCCAAAGTTTTAGGCTCAGCTGGAGGCTTTGAGGGACTTTCCTGGAAGTTCTAGGAATTTTTTTAGGGGTTTGCAACTTTAACCAATATGGTTGAGGATAAGATCTTTCTTGTCATGTCCAACTTGTATTTCTCCAATCAATAAAGAGGAATGCAGGTGAACTTCAGTGTTGCTTTTCATTCAGTCCCTAGTGCTTGATTTTATAAACGTGTTCCTTGTTAAGGCTATTGCTGCCCAACGTGGGGAATATCTAGTTGAGTATCCTGAGCTAGATATTTGAGCCTCTTTTCCTCCTCTCTCTTTAATCATGTACACAACCTCGGTCCTATGTGGTTTATCCATGTAGCGTATGTGTGTGTGTGTGTGTGTGTGTGTGTGTGTGTGTATTATAAAATTTGATTCTTTTCATTTCTATGTTAACTTGTGTTTATGGATCTAACACTTATAGTAAAAATTCCACGTGGGGTTCAAGTACTTTAAAAAAAAAAATTTGAAATTTTATATAGGTCCAACACCCATACATAGAAAAAAATCGAGGGAGTTTCTTAGACAATCGATATAGGTTCGACGCCTATAGTAAAAATCCATGTGGGGTTCCAAAGCTCCTAGGAAATTGTTGAAATTTTGTATGAGTCCAATGCCTATACTTAAAAAAAAAACATTTATCAAATTTAAACTTTGAATTTTATGTAACCTCGACAAGATTTAGGAGGGATCTACCCCTTGACAGGAACTAAAAGGAAATCTTGGTTTCAGGTATATTATTGGCAATCTAAATGAATTTGTGGTGAGTTGTTAAGAAGCTTATAGGCAGTAAATGGAGATTGGTGTTATTGCATTGAGAGGTTTCAAGTTTGATCAACTGTGTAGTTTAGGGTTATTGTTTTTAGAGGGGTAGAGCATTATTGTTGAGGTAGTCTATCCTTTTCTTAGAGAAATATGCAATCATACTAGGGATACTTTGATCCTTTCCAAGGTAAATTATGCAATCGCACTAGAAAGATTGATTTCATCTCATCCTTGAAAGGTTGTAGGGAATCTCTCAATCATCACATTGAGAAAATAAAAAATCATTTTAAATAAGTTATATACAAAACCTTGCATTCATATTTTCATTAACTATGGTAAATTTTCATTTGATTAAAGTGTCAAACATGAGGGAGAATCTTCAATTTCTCTTGGATGGTTTCTAAATATACTTCACATGTTTTACGATTTAAACCAACATTCTATTTTTACTTATTGAAGGCTTTCTAAAATATCAAAGCCCCAACTGCATTTGTGAAGTTGGCAAATGCATAGCCTAAATTTGCTTATCTCACTAAATCCACAAGTACGTAGAAGAAATCATACTCTAATTTAGAGTAATCAAATTATTGCAATGCCTTTCCTACTTCTTATTAAAAAGGTATTAACATATGTACCAACAATTATAAAGAGGATTGTGACACATGTCATTTCATGAGTGTCTTGATTATTTGCCTTCGATGGTGATTAGGGATGTTAATAAACCAGTTTTGAAATAATAATTGATGACTTTTTTTATCAGTTTTCCGTAGAAGGCGTTAATTGATAATGTTCTAAAAAATCAAAGTAACTTAAAGGCAAGATTTGTGTTTTTAATAATCGGTTAATCTCTTTGTTCTGGTAATTTGATTCATTCACCCTATCCAAGGTGCTTGGTGTTTGGTAAGCCAAAGTGTGGCTGTAACCTGCAAAAGATCTCCTTTGGTGAATTTAAAGACACTTTGATGCTTGAGTAAATATCTTTTTTTATAAAAAAAAAAGCAATGATATTTTAGAGAGAGAGAGACTGAAAATAAATATACAGTAGAAAATGGAGATTAAGAACCCCTTTTTTTTTATGGATTCATAATATTTTTATAGCTCATGAACCTTGTCATCTTTTTTAGAGAGGAAAGACTAGAATGTCATCTTACTTTGATAGCTTTGAAGAGGGATAAAATATCTCTTACACTTTATTAATGAGAGATAAATATCTCTTACATATAATTAATTAAGGATAAATATCTTGACCTTAAATTTCAATATTAAAGGTCATGATAAAAATATATAGTCTTGTGACCCAATAAAGGGCCTAGAAAGATCATCAATTTTACATCTATGTATACTTAACAAGATGTAAAGCCTAGGGATGTTGGGTCTGACGGATTTCCATACCTATATGTATGTAGGTTCATCATGTTTCTAAACCCATGGATGTTGGATTTGACGGATTGCTAGACTCATATATATATATGGGCTCAACATATAGCTAAGCCCAGGGATGTTTGGTCTTCACCCTTGATGTAAACCTCATAATTACATGGTCAAGCAACCTACAACGAAGATGATAAAACTCTTAAAAATCCAAGAAATCAGGTTCGATAAGAGTATGACACAATAAAAAGTTATCACAAGGCACCAACACTAATGGAATAAGAAACCTCCACCTAACAAATACTAATTCTCAAACGAGAAGTATAAGGAAGACGCCACAAGGTCATTTATACTTTGATAAGTTAAATTTTTTCTTTTTCCTAGCAAAGAAAACATTTTGTGTTATGCAAAACACAAGTTTATTTTATAAATCCATAGCTGCTGAAGATTTCAGTTTACAAAACCATATATAATAGTTCAACTAGTAACCCTAATGGACCCAAAACTTGTGGGCTAATATTTATCCACTTACAATATACCCAAATTATGTTAACTAAGCCCAAACATGAAGAAAATAATAAAAATAACAAATCTGACACAAAAACTAACGTTGTTACACCTAATTAAACAAAATAACCTAAGATTGATAATTTTTCTAGTTTAAATAATGTCATAAATGAAATTTTCATTCAAGAAACACTAGGATCTTTGTTGCCACCTTTAGATATCTAAAATAAGCTAGAAAATTGATTACTGAAGTTGCCTCCGTTTTAGTTTCCTTGTTTGTCTAGAATAATTAATTGTAACTTTAAAAAATTCTCCCAAAGCATGGAAACCCATGTTGCCTTCCTTTAACCTTCCTTTAGGATTATGAAACTCCCAAAATAAATTGTCACATTCTTTTAGAAAAAAGATCATTATCAAATAAGAAGTCCACAAGTAAAAAAAAAGTAAATAACAAAATTCGTACAACTTGTTCTGACCTATATCATAAGGTCTTTCCAAACTTCAATTAACATGAGATTTTACCCCAATATAGAGCAATATTCTAGGAACTTTGGGTACATGTTCAGCTCGATCCAACGATCGAATTGAGAATTATGATTGTTATTGTAAAATTAGATAATAAACACACAATTACGTTAGAATCCGAATTTTCTTGTTCAATTTTTTTTTGGATTGTATCAACTCTTCATTTTGTCCTTTTTAACATGAATTTTAAGTAAAAATAACATCTATAATGACCTCAACTGTATATTTAGTTGAATAATAAAAAAACCTTATTATGTTTTCTAGGTTTTATTTTATCTAGGCTTTGTCTTTCTTTGCTCCCCTCTTGACTTGTGCTTTGGCTAAGCTAAAATTAGTAAATTGTGAATATATATATATATATATATATATATATATATAACCGTTGAATGAGACTGATTAAAGTAGTTTTTTTGGATTTGATTTAAGTGCTCGAAACAAAAAAAAAGGAGGTGGAGATGAAAACTTGACACCATGTGATGAATGTGGCCCATTGAGCACACATGTTTTGTTAAGACAAAAATATTGAAAATGTTATCGGTAAGCATATGACTATGTGTCGAGAAAGTTTAATCAATTTGAAAGGAGACTCAAATTGGTTTAAGTACTTATCGTTTGCTTCTTTCACAAATTTGGTATGATTAAACATAACTCTTGGAATGCTAAGTAATTATTTACCTAAAAAAAAAGAATAATTTTTTTTTCACAAAAGCTTTATAACTAGAAAAAAAATTCAGACCCGTAACTCCATGCTGAATTATTAAGATAAAAATATTCTTAGATAAGTTTAATCAAGATTAATTATTTATCAGAACTATTTTAACGGTGGTGCATATAGACCAGAGAAATTTTAGTAAATTTATTGGTATTTGATACCATATATAATTTGAATAAGAAAAAAAAAAGTAAGTAAGCATTCTTAATTATCAAGCTAATTTTGTAATCTTATTTAATTAGCTCGGAATAATTTATACTTACCCTGAACTAATATTTTAAGAAAAATCAATTATATTTTAATTTTAAAAAACAAGGACGGCATTGGAGAAGAGGCAAAGAATTTTGGTGGGGCTTAGGACAACATGGTTTGGTCCGGCTGAGAGCGAGAATGTGAGGAAATGGAGGAGAGGTTTGCTTCTTATTGGAATAAAATTATAAATGTTTCCTACGCATACAACAACTATATATGTCTTGTGAGGGAAGGTGGTTGAGGGTACAGCTAATTAAGATGTGTGAGGATCCACATTAGCACAACCTCTTCCTACATTTAACATCATTTACTTTTCTCTTTTTTTTATTAACTATTAGATTCTTAATTAAATATATTCAAGACTAAATTTCATTTTCATCGAATTATTCACAAAATAAATGAGAAATTCCACAATTTTCACACCATGAATTAAAGAAATCGAGCATAAAAATAAGGATATAAAATTCTATTGTTATAAATATTCTATTGTTATAAATACATAATAAAGATAAAAATATATTTTATTAAGAAATAGGAATATAAATATAAAATAAATCTATTTTTATAATTATTTTAGCAAGAATTTTTATATTTTTAAAATAAAAAATACAAGGAAATATGTTCAATTATTTTTATTTTTTTATCTTGAAACAATAACTAAAATCTATTTAAATAAACGATAAAAAATAAAAAATTCTCTGTGAAAAACAGTTGAAATGTCAAGTGGTGGAATCGGTCATAATGAAGTGTATTTAATTGAATAGATAGATCAGATAGAGATATAAAATAAATTTATTTTTATAACAGTTTTGAAATAAAATTTTATATTTTTAAAATAAAAAAAACATAACTTATTTATTCCTGTCATTTTATCTCGAAACAGTATAAAAAAAATAGAATGGAATTAATGTAAAGTTTTGCACGAATACCAGCTGAAAAGTCGAGCGGTGGAATTGTTACTAATGAATAATTAATGGTATCAACCGACGTTGTATGGGATTTTTATCTACTTTTATAATAGGTCAAGAAAAGTGAAGCAGCTTCCAGGTGGCACTACCTCATCGGTTCAATGAGACAGAGTAACAACGGCAGCACCGTCTCAAGAGTGTAGGTTCTTTTTATCAAACTACCTGTAGTTTTAATATTTTTCATAACAATCTTGAAATCTTTTTAAGTTTCAATATAGCCCACGACATTTCAATAGTTTTTTTTTTCTTGAGTCTTTAGTGGTTGGCGACCAAAGCCAGCTTCTAATCCGAGGAAATCTAATCATCCACTGCATTATTGTCAAAATTTCGAGTTAATCGTGTATGTAATATATCATTTAGTGGTTGGCGTGGCGTGATGGTAAAGGGCTTGAGATCTGCATAGCAGGTCTCGAGTTCGAGTCAGGGCATGCATCTCTTGTAAGAGCCTGGGACAGCCGGGGTTTTACTCGCTCACCTGAACCCACAAAGTGCACTTTCCGGGAATGAGGTTTCCTCGAATAAAAAAAAAAATCATTTAATACTAAAAACTTAAAAACTAGTTAAATCAAACTTGATTAATATAAAATTAATAAACTCGATTAAAATTATGCAAAATCATTATTTTACATTTAAGTTTACGAGTTTATATAAAGTATAAATACTTCTAAATTAAGTTTACGAGTTTACATTTAACTTGGTTTTTTGACACTTTGAAAAAAAAAACTACTAGATTCACTTACTCTTCATTTTTATATGATTCTTAAATACTATTATAAATTTTAATTTTAATATTTTACTTTTCGATTATTATGTATTAGATATAAAAATAATAATATTAATAATAAATTATTCATGAGAATTCAAATCAATTTTATTATTATTATTAAGATTTTTAAATAGATTCTTAATATTATTTTATCACATTTATGATGTTTTTAGCTTTTAATTACACATAAAATATGAATATATTTTTTTATATTTTTTTTTGAAATTGCTTTAATAATCATAACATATTTGTTTTTTAATAAAAACAATATTTCTAGTTAAAAATATTCTATCTGCTAAGATCAACAAGAAATATATTATTAAAAAACATATCTTGATTTAATAGTGTTAACAATTCCATAAAATCTGAATGTTTTTTTCAAAAAATATAAAAATTGATCTCTCACAACATAACACATTTCGTACAAGCTAATATATTGTAAGAAACAACAATAGCGATAAGAACACGATCCAAACGCTTGAACAAGAAAATAAGTGTAGTGTGACAAAAACTTCTTTGTAAAAGCAAATTAGATTTGGTGATAGAATATGACCAAAAAGTGAAATTTGAATTATTATTTTTTCCCAGATATGTTATAGATATAAACGCAATGTAACATTTGACATCTTTATTGTGTTAAAGTAGACAATCAACAGATTTATTGACTCACGTTAATGGATACACTGACTTGATGTATTGTTATATTTATCTTTTGATTATATATGTTGATGTGACAATCAATATATATTAACATCAAGATTGTTGATTGCGGTGCCACAAAATTAGTGATCGTGATCATTATTTTTATGAAAAATATATAAGTTACAAGTATTTCGATAAGTTTCAATAATAAAAGTAGATTGTGGATTATGAGAATAACGTTATAATCCACGAGGAGAGGAGGGATGAGTCGGTAAAAGGAGAAAGAAAAGGAAAATGAAGGAGATTTTTATTGGCTTGTGAGCTATCTGGGTGCAATCTGAGGTAAGGCAAGCATTCCTATGATCCTGTAGCGCTAAAAGTTATGGAAAACAAAAACATGGAAGTTTAGGCGTGCTAATGGACGCCTGCGCTACCGTTATATATATGCTCGAACCCACTATCAAACTTTGCTAAGCTTGTGTGGTTCTGGTACTGGTGTTGGTGGGTCACTAATTATAGGAGTGGAGACAGAGAGGGTATTTCTTCAAAACACAGTTGTTGTTCTTTGTTTTCTGGGGAAGAAGGGGAGAGGGAAATGGATATGGAAATGAAGCAATCGAGATTTAAAAGGATTTGTGTGTTTTGTGGTAGTAGTCCAGGAAAGAAAAGCAGCTATAAAGATGCTGCTATTGAGCTTGGAAAAGAACTGGTAATAAACAAAAACAAAATCTGTCTCTCTGTTTTGGCCCCTGTTTCTTTTTTACAATTCAATCTCTTCTTCTTCTTCTTCTTCTCTCTACTTTCCGATGCTTTCTTCTCAGGTTTTCTTGGTTTTGTTTCTTGACTATTGCCACTACATACATACAGCTTGCCTCTTGTTTTGGTTTTCCATTCTAAATCCTGTGACTGTGTTAGATTATTGATCATAGCTTCTGCCTTGCATTGTTTTTATGGGTTTTTAAGAATTCTTAATTCATCACTCATGAACGTTTATCATCATTTCCTCCGCTTTATATTCCATAAAACTCAGTTTGTTTCTCTGAGCTACATTATACATCCACGATGATATATGATTTGTTGAACCAAGAATTTGACTTCATTTCCCTTCTTCTTTTCAAAGGTATCAAGAAATATTGACCTGGTTTATGGAGGAGGGAGTATTGGTTTAATGGGGTTAATTTCTCAAGCTGTTTTTGATGGTGGCCGTCATGTGATTGGGTAAAGCCTCGCCATTTTTCACTGTTCAGTTCTCTTCTTCCTCTACATATTTTTTCGAGTAGGCGAAGAAATGCACTTATTTGTTCTTATTAATTCTCCCGTGAATAATTACTAATATTTGTCATTTGATTGTGTGTAGAGTTATCCCCAAGACACTCATGCCTAGAGAGGTATTTCTTCTCTTACTGTAATAGGGCTTGAACCTTTGAGACCTGCTCTGTGTGTGTGTGTGAGAGAGAGAGAAGGGAAAGAGGGAGTGGAAACAGAATCATCTTTTTTCTATTTTTTCTTCAATGATTTTCTTCTTTCTCTTGCTTTAGTTCTTTCTTTAAAAATCTTTTGTGGTACCTGCTTTCACTTGAATTTCTACCTCTCTTTTGTTATCTCCTTTTCTTCTCTTTTTTTCTCCATACAGTTCTTTTGAGCCTCATGCATGTTCTAACTATAAGGTAAAGGCTTTCACATTTAGGGTTTTTTTTTTTTTTTTTGGATGAACTTGCCTATCAATCCACCTGGTGGACTCTGGGGCTTCACCATTTTGTCCCTCTCTAAAACGTTTTATTTGGCAACTTGGTAGAGTTTTATGAGGGCTTTCTCTTCTTCTTCGGTGTCATCTTGATATAAATACGAGACTTTACAGTATGACATGTTTTTTTTCCCCTTGCATTTCCCTCCTCTTTAATTCTTCTGCTTTATGCCTTTGATTTTGAGCCCACCACCTCTGCCACTCATCATTGCTTCTCTGTGGATAACTCTTTGTGTTGAAAAAGACTTGGTGTCTTTTGTGCATTGTTTTATGTTGACTTGGACACTGGATATTGTGCAGATCACTGGAGAAACAGTAGGTGAAGTGAAGGCTGTTGCTGATATGCACCAAAGGAAGGCTGAAATGGCTAGACATTCCGATGCCTTTATTGCCTTACCTGGTTGGTACAACCCTTAAATTCTTTCTTAAAGGCATTAAAATGCTGAATAAACTAGAATCTATCTGCTCTGAGTTTGGTCTCTCTTTCAAAGACCACAGTAAAGGTCGTCGTCACAGGTTTCATTATTATCATAAGCTTCTGGCATTGAAAATTAGGGTTCTGGGGAGCCCTTATTTTCTGTGATCAGCATGCATTCTCGCTCTGGGCCACAGTACTGCTAGCTACCCTCCATGGCCTCCATGTCTTGTACATATACTGTACCATCCGCTTTAAGAGGGGAAAAAAATAAAAAAAAATAATTGCTAACTCGTACCAAATGGTCCTTTTGCCAGCTGACCTGCTGCAAATCATGAGTAATTTCCCCCTCCTCCTTTTCCTTTTACCTTCGAATCATAGTAATCATAGGGGTGATTTTTTTCCCTCTATTCTTTTATCTTCAAGTCATGGTTACCGGACTGAAATTCAACTCGGTTCAAGATCTGAGTTACAGATTAATCGAGTCAAACCATGATTGATGGATCAACCTAAAACATTCCTTTCATCTTAGAAAATCTAGCTTGAACTTTGGATCAAGCTCCGGTTCAGCAGGTCATTGAGTTAGCCCACCTCAATTTTTATCCATTTTTAAAATGAGAAATTTACCCCATTAGAATAAATAATGTGCTGGGCCATAATGAAGCTGTGCCCAAACTAGCGTTGTGTTGGGCCTGCTGTCATAGTGTAAGATAAGACTGGAGATGGCCCTTCGAGCACTGAAAGAATGAGCACAACAAATGCCATTTTATGAAATTCTTTTTCACAAAATTCATTTCCAACTAGTATAAATGAATCTCTAACCTGGTGATTTTTCTTCCGTTGTGAATGAAGGTGGCTATGGGACCCTTGAAGAGCTGCTTGAAGTCATAACTTGGGCCCAGCTTGGCATCCATGACAAGCCGGTAAAGCACCTTTCCTTGTATCCAATTTATCTAGCTAGCATTCCTGAAGTGCAATAAGCCGATAATTTATATTTATTTATTGGTAGTAGAATTCAATAAACCAAGTCTGGAAGCAGAATTACAGTGGGAGTCATGTTTTGCAGGTGGGATTACTGAATGTGGATGGATATTACAACTCCCTGCTGTCATTCATTGACAAAGCGGTAGAGGAAGGCTTCATCAATCCAAGCGCACGCCATATAATTGTATCCGCCCCTACCCCAAGAGAGCTTGTCAAGAAAATGGAGGTACTCTTGGTGTTTATTTTAGTTCTTGACAGGCCAGACGCTTGGGAGGGAATGGTTTTTGATATTTGCAGTCGTCCTGACAAACTTAATCACTATGAATTTATGTGTTTCAGGAGTACTTTCCACGACATGAAATAGTGGCCTCAAAGCTAAGCTGGGAGATTGAACAGTTAGGCTACCCTCCACAATGTGATATCGCAAGGTGAAAGAGATTGATCCATACAAAGAGAGGAAACAGAGCATAATATATGCTTTTGTCAATGCAATGGACTAATTTTAGATGACCAACATAGTCTTCTTCTTCTTCTTCTTCTTCTCTTCTTCTTATTGTGAAGTAAACTACAGACAAAATCAACCTTAAGATTCCAGGCATGATTGATTCATCTCTCCAATGAAAAATCTGGTGCTGTTTTGTTTTGTGTGTTATTGTTGCGAGAAACTGAAGGGAAGGAGAAGAATTTTACAATCGGTGAAACCAACGAGTTTACCGATTTCAAATAAAAAAACTGAAGATATTAAATTCCGCTGCCCAATGGGTTCATCTGCAAAACTTACAATGTAGAGCCTACCTGGGCTGGATTTTAATTTAAATCAAAAAAATATATTTATCCGTTTAACTCAATTGATTTACTTGTCTGTTTCAACACTAAGAATTAAAAAAAAATGATTTTGATAATAAAAAATAAAAATAAAATTACCTAGTCTCCTTTTCAGGTAAGATCGTGGCCCGGTTATGACAGACTATGCAAATAGATGCAAGAGATGATACTGGCGGATCCAGAGTGTTGTTTAGGAAGAGACATCGACCTCAAGAATATTTACCCCAAGAAGATGAAAAAAAAAAAAAAAAAAAAACCTTGGTTTACCCGGTCCTTTCTTTACCAATCCAGCTAGTACAACTAGGCTCGGGTATCTTTGACACTAAGGTCAAAACGCTATTTGTTAAAAAATTTAAATTGTTTTTGTTTAAAATTATTTTTTTTGTTTGTTTTAATGACTGATGTTAAAAATATTTTTTTAAAAAATATATATTATTTTGATGTATTTTCAAGTAAAAAATATCTTGAAAAACAACCGTTATTAAAATATCAAACACGCTCTAACAAGCGTACTTTAATTAATACTAAAATTAAAATTTAAAAAAAAAAAACTAAAAGAGATAAGTGAATCATTATGCACCAAGATACAAGTATATTGAAATAGTAAAATGATCATTTAGTTCTTCTAAAATAAAATCATTTAACTAGCTATTGAGGGCAAAATAGTATTTTCAATATGGTCCATTTTTCATTATCATATTGATCGGGTACAATTCAATCTTTAAATATTTTTAAAGTATGATAAAATAACTTAAATACCCTTCAAAGCAAAAATAAAATAAAATTAGAATTCAAGGGCTTTTCAGTCTTTTAATATTTGATCGCACAATGAAATGACTTCATTTCCCTTAATAGTAAAATATTTAAAACTTAAGTCCAACAGCTTTTTTATATTTTCATCATGGTGTTTTAATTATAATCAATTTGAATAAGATGCAATTTAGTCTTTCTCATATTTTCATATACTTTGATGGACCTTTTCTTTTCTTTTCCTCATTTTCTCTTTTCTTGCTTTGAATTTTACGTTAGCCCTTCTAAATAATAAATGTATCATGTCAGTTTGTAATTGTATCAATTTTGCTCCTCATTCTTTTTATTGTTATTTGTTTTGTTTTCAATACTTTTTGAAATTGATTTTTTTCAATCCCATCTCTCAATATTTTATTTTATTATTCAATTTGATCCTCATTCTTTTGATTGCTATTTATTTTATTCTTTTCTTGATTTTTTTCCAATTTCATCCCTCGATATTTTATTTTATTTATTTATTATCCAATTTGGTCATCATTCTTATAATTGCTATTTTTTTTTATCTTTTTCTTAATTTATTTTATTTTTCAATTTATTCCCTCATTATTTTCTTTCATTTATTTTTTTATACCAAATTTGATGCTTGTTATTTTGATTGCTATTTGTTTTGTTTTTTAACTTTGGATGATTAGAAATTTTGCTTCATGATCTTTTCATGTTTGCTTTTTACGGGACCTCGGTCTCATGACCTAGATCACAAGTTTTGAAAATTAGCTTGATTTAACTCAAGTCGTTTTTTTAGATCTTTTTTTTAAAAATTGATTTGTTTTCAATTTCATCATTTGACATTAGGTTATTAGGACTTTAGCTTTGTGATTGTTTTTGTTTTTCTTTGCGCGAGGTTATTCCGATCTCATATCCCGGGTCACAAGTTAATTGAGTTAACCCGGGTCATGGGTTAGTCGAGTTAAATAAGGTTAACGAGGTTTTTTTATGTTTTTTTTTAATTTAATATTCTCCCTTTCATCATTTAGCTTACTTGAGAGTTAACCTCCATTGTTTTTTTTATTTCTTTTATGCAGGTTTATCATGGTCTCACGACCATACCACAAATTTGACATGGTGACTTGAGTTAGGTTTTTTTTATCCTTTTGAAAATTGGTTTTTTTTTTTTTTGTTTGTCCTTCAATGTTTGCTTTGTTGGTAACTCATCATTGGATTTCTTTCATTTTTCTCTTTAAGAGGTTGTCTCATTCTCATTCAATTCTTACTTTGTTATTAAATAAGATCGTTGAGACCTTTTAACAGTATTTAGAGAGTATATTTTTATAATATTGACAAGCGTTCATTTTTTATTATTAGTAATTGGCGCTTTTTAGGTTTTTTTTATTGTCATTGACTTTTTTTAATCATATTATTAAATTAACCAAGATTGTTAAACTCATTAAAATCAATGACCCAGCTGGTCCCAGATTTTTCTTACTAAAATCAATGACTCAAGTCCCAAATTTTTCTTACTCTTTTAAAATGATATCATCGCCGATTGGACATCTTTTTTTACGTTAGAAAAAATTTAACCTGGCTTCCAGTGTAGTGGCCACCTATCTAGTATAAAAAACTAAAAGAGATAAGTAATTTATTGTGGATTGTGAGATAATTTATTGTGGATTGCAATAACATTTTGTATTTTTTTTTCATTTTGATCCTTTTTTTATTATCCTTTTTTTTTCTTTTCAAATTCATCCTTTATGTTATGTTGATTATGAGATTGGTAATTATTTTTATTTCTTTTTTATATGGTTTTTGAGGTTAACTTGTCATCAGATTGGTGCTCGGATTCATGAAAAAGGATTTGATATGGTTGTTTGCAAGGAATTAAAAGTGAGGGGATCAAAATTGAAGAAAAAAAAATATATAGCATGCCTTTTATGTTTTATGAGGAAAAAAAGGTCAATTATTTCAATCACAGAAACTCATCTTGTCATTTATTTTCATGCTCAAGTTAATAAAAAATGATCCAATTTTATTGTATTAGAATGGTTGAAAAATACAGGACCACAATTATTTTAGTGAAATATCTAAAAGACCTTTTTTATAAACAAAAAAAAATGGGTAAGCACCTTTCTTAATTTTATTTTTTTGCCTTTGGGTTTTGTCAAAAATTATTTTTAGTCCCTTCGGTTTTGAAATTATATGATTAGGTTCAAAACTTTTATCTTTTTTTTCATCTCAATCCTTAAGTTTCAGAAATGAGAGAGAGTGTTATTGGATTATAGCGAAGAAAAGTTGACAACGTCTATTTTGTTTATGAAAAAACTCGTTGTTTTTTGTGTTAATGAGTTTCTTTTGCTTTAGGAGTTTCATTTAGGTTTTTTTTTCATTTATCTTGTCTAAAAAATAGATTGGGTTTCTGAATTTTATTTTGATTCAAGTTGAGTTTTTGTTTTTAAACCAAAATGGTGATTTAATACCAAGATTGAGTATCTTTGAGTCCCTATGGTGTTTTTTACTGAAAAAAATTGGATCAAAAATGGATTTTCTACCCTTAAAGGTTGGTTGCTTGATTTTCTAGCCACATGTGGTGGTTAGAATCTATGACAATAGATAACACGTACGTCACCTGTAATTTTTTTTTAAATGAGATGCAGCGAACAACTTATTATTCACCTCTAAAAAAATAAAAATAATAATAATAGGTCTAGGCTCGTGGGCCACCCTCTGCTCGTGTGCCTAGACTTTTTAGTATTTTTTTCATTGATTTTTTCTATTTTTATTTATTTTTCTTTATGATTTGTTTTTCAGTTTTATCTTTCAATATTTTATTTGTTTTGAATTGAGAAACATAATTTATTTCAGTTTGATATTTGTGGATTTTTCATGGTTTCAAATAAATACTTCGATATTTAGTTAATGTTCAATTTTGCAAACATCTCTTTTTATTGTATAATTAAAAAAAAATCAAAGAGATTAAAGTTTTTAAACCAAGTTTAGTGCATCATTAAAGTCAATCACGTATGAACAAAAAAAACTTAAAGTCAGTTACCTCCGGGCCTTCAATTAAGGTCAGCCAAACATCTCTAAATTTTTCTTCGTACTTCTTACCAAAATCTGAAGACAATTTTCCATTTATGCACTAATGATCTTTAATTAGGAGACTTGCAAGGAGTACATAGGGTTTGAACAAACCATATGTGTGAAATTCCTCGAGTGTCTACTAATTAGGTGCCAGTCCACTCGTGAATCTGTTGAAATTATTAAGCACACTAATTACGACCTGAGCCTTCACAGAGATTGACCGATCTGAGTGTAGAACAAATCAAGCATACGACACCATTACGTATATATTGATAATGGAATAATTAAGGGATGCACGTGGAGATCGGAGGGAGACCCTTCAGACTTTGATCTCTCTCTCTCTCTCTCTCTCTCTCTCTCTCTCTCTCTCTCTCTATATATATATATATATATATATATATATATAGAGAGAGAGAGAGAGAGAGAGAGAGAGCACGGAACTTGCTTGGATCTAACCCTATGTGGATTCCACTTGAATCATTTTAAAGCTTCGTCAAAACCCCAGGAATGGCCTGTCAAAGTTTGCCGCTTGGTTCGAGTCAAAACGTCTCCGTGCGCTTAATCTCGAGGGCTCTGGGTTGTCTTGCAGCAAAGAAGGTTGACTTTTCTTAGGGTTTATACAGGGTTTGGACTTTTTGGACTGTCGAGATTTAAAAAATGCTTAAAGTTAGCGGTTTGCTTGTGAATTTGAGAGGATTGGATCTTCTGAAAATAATGAAGGATTCCATGATTAGTGTTGGCTATAGTACTCGAGGCATGTGCGCGAGTTTGAGATCATGTTTGCATGGCATGTGACACGGCACCTGCATGCATTAACTGAAGAATGACTTGTCAGTCAATAAATTCATAACCCTTGTCGGCTTGAAATTTTTATCAGTAGGATAAAAGAAAAAAAGAAAAAAGAAAAAAGAAAAAAAATAAAACTAGCCAGGTGAAACAGATTGAAGGCCTGGTTAATTACAAAGTTTTTTTTAATATAAAGGGATAGCATCACATCTCAATATTCTAGCCTAAAGTCTTTAAATGGTATTCGTATTGCAAGTCATGCATGATAACCATCATTTTAAGTATTATTTTAATATCCAAGTGTATATTTATATTCGTATATTTATTATAAGGAAATCCTATCAATATATCTTATATATATTACATCATTTTTCAATCATTTTATAAAAAGAAAAAAAAAAGCAATTTCAACCTTTGTTTTGTTTTTAATACAACCATATGTAAATTATTTTTGTTAAAATTAGTGGTTAAGTGAGTAGTTTTATTATAAATCTAATGAAAATACATCTTTAAGTAAATAGATAGATTGAATTTGAGAATATTAATCTCTGTTTCTCTAATATTTAAGATCAGAGATAACCATATATATATAAATATGCAAGCTGTTAGAGGTGATTGTTACAAAAAGAAGATTAATTGCCAGCACAGCTGGCTTAACTAACATAACTGCATAACTAACTTTTTGTTATATGCAACTAACTTTAACTAACTTGTTATTTACGTAACAGACTCTTCCTCTTCCATCGTTGGTTTATCATCCCCCCGCAAGTGAAAGAGTCTGGGAACGATACACAGTTGAGACTTGAGGAACAAGAACCTTGCGCTTGGGAGATGCTTGGTTAAGAGATCAGCTGGCTACTCTTCAGTGGGAACAAATTGCAGCTGTAACTTGCCTTGGAGAACTTGGTCACGAATGAAGTGGAGATCAATCTCTATATGCTTCGTTCGTGCATGGAAAACAGGATTCTTTGTCATATGATAAGCACTAATATTGTCATACCACAGAAGAGGAATCGCAGGAGGAGAAACACATAGCTCCTGTAGTAAAGCCTGCATCCAAATGATTTCAGCAGTAGCTAAAACAAGGCCACGATACTTTGATTCGGCACTGCTGCAAGACACTACCTTCTGTTTTGTAGAGGACCAAGAGACTAAGTTATCCCCTAGATAAACGAGATATCCACTCGCACTGCGCCGATCATCAGGTTGAGCTCCCCAGTCTGCATCTGTGAAACCTTCGACTGTCAAATGAGTTAAAGGACGTAGCAACAATCCATCATGCAACGTGCCTTTGAGATACCGAAGGATTCTTTTGACAGAAAGCCAGTGAGTTGTGGTTGGTTGTTGCATGAATTGGCATGCCTTATTAACAGCAAAAGCAATGTCAGGTGGTTAGGTATTGAAGAGCACCTACTATACTGCGATATTGAGTGACCTCTTCCACAGGAGTACCATCAAATTTGGACAAATTTTGCCCAACAGCGCCAGGAGTTTTGGCAGCTTTGGTATTAAACATTGTTGTTGATGCAGTAAGTCAGAGGTAAACTTAGTTTGGCTTAAATGCATAGATCCTTCATGGTAAGAAACCTCTATTCCCAAAAAATAAGAAAGTCGCCCCAAGTCTCGTAAAGCAAAGACAGAATCAAGTCTAGTGATGAGTGAAGAGATCTGTTGAGATGAGCTGCCGGTGATAAGAATATCATCCACATAGATGAGAACTATCAGAGTTGTGGATGCACCAAAATGAAAGAACATGGAGTTGTTAGTCCTAGAGTTACTAAATCCCCATTGTAAAAGGGTAGAGCTGAGCCGTTGAAACCAAGCTCGTGGAGCTTGTTTCAAACCATATAAGGCTTTCTTCAATCTACAGACTTTGGTGGGAAACTGAGGATCCTTATAGCCTGGAGGCTGAGCCATATAAACTTGTTCCTCTAACTCTCCATTTAGAAATGCGTTATGAACATCAAGCTGGCGAATTTCCCACTGAAAATTGATTGCAATAGTTAAGATAATTCGAATAGTGGCAGTCTTAACAACTAGACTAAATGTTTCAAAATAATCAAGGCCAAGGGTTTGATGATACCCTTTAGCCACAAGCCTAGCTTTATACCTGTCGATACTCCCATTTGGCTTGTGCTTCAACTTGTATACCCATTTACAACCGATTATATTAACAACAGCAGGCTGGTCAACAAGATCCCGGGTATGGTTTTTATGTAGAGCAGCTATTTCTAGATCCATAGCCTGAGTCCAATTTGAATCTTTGAGAGCCTGACTAAGAGTGTGTGGTTCTGAGATTTTTGTAGTAGATAGATCAAAAATGGTCTTTTTCTTGGTGATACCATGCATCAATCGTGTGGTCATTCATAGAGCTGGAGCAGAACAAGTATCCTGATCTTCAGGAATTGATGCAGATTCAGAATGAGAGATAGGAGTGGGGGTGGAAGCACTTATAGAATGTGTACTGTCACTTAGGAGGGGTAAAACAGACTGTGATGGTCAGTGACTAGTGTGTGTAGGTGAAGAGTCGGGGAAAGATAAGATGGCTGGAGTGAGGATCTCTGCTGAGGAATCACTGGTAAGGGAAGGTGTAGGGAAAAGGAATTTGGTTTCATCAAATACAACATGAGGTGTGACATATACACGTCCAGTTAGAGGATCAAGACAATATCCTTTATTTTGGAAGTTATACCCAAGAAAAACACACTGAAGAGATCGGTACTGCAACTTGTGACTGTTATAAGGACGAATGAATGGATAACACAAGCAACCAAACACTCTGAAAGACTTGTACTCAGGCATTTTGCGAAAGAGAGTGTAATAAGGAGAGTCATTGTTTAGTACCTTACTTGGCATTCGGTTGATGAGGAAAGTGGCTGACTGGAATGCATATTGCCAGAACTGTATTGGTAATGAGGCGTGAGATAGTACAGCCAACCCAGTTTCCACAACATGCATGTGCTTCCTCTCTACTCTCCCATTCCGAGCTGAAGTATAAGGTCAAGAGAACCGATGCAGGATGCCAGATTGTTGGAGAAAGTTCATAAAGGATTGATATTCACCACTATTGTCAGATTGTAGACATTTTATTTTTGCATCAAACTGATTTTCTACTAGAAGTTTGAACTATTTGAAGACTGAGAGGGCTTGATCCTTGGTTTGCAGAGGATAGAACCATGTATAACGTGAAGTCATCGAGAAAGAGGATGGAGTATTTTGCACCTGATGTAGACTTGAGCATGGCAGGTCCCCAAATATCAGTGTGAATGAGTTCTAAAGGTTTGGAAGCACGGGAAAATGAAAGATGAGTAGGCAACCTGTGACTTTTAGCCATTTGACAAGAAGAACAAACAGTGGAGCAAACAACAGCTTTATTCCTTTCATAAGAGACATTACAACTTTGCATTACTTGAACTACAATGTCAGTGGCAGCATGGCCTAGTCGGTGATGCCAAAGTTCCACTTTATTATAAACAGGACTGAGTCTATGGGAATGAAAAGTAGAAGGATTGTGAACTCCAACATACGCCATTTTCTTGTTTTTGTACAGCACTGGAAACTCATAAAGCCCATTCTCAAGTCTGTCTTGCACTAGCACCTTCTTCGTATGCAGATCCTTCACAATGAAACTATTAGACCGAAACTCAATTAAGGCATTATTGTCTGAGCAGAATTTAGCAACACTGATCAGATTGGCTGAGATAAAAGGAACATGAAATACTTTTCTGAGCTGAAAAGAATGTGAATTAGAGACTAGCCGATGAGAACCAGTGTTGGAAATGGATAGATGCTTACCATTACCAACTGTGACTCTATCTGTACCTGTGTAAGGTGCAGAATTGTTAAGGTTCCCTTCATTCTGAGTCAGATGATGACTTGCTCCAAAGTCAAGATATCAATCATCACCTGCAGGATTATGAGAAGATGCAATCATAGCAGGTATTGTGTTTTGATTTCCAACATTCAAAGAGGAAGTACCATTACTTTGTGAGTTTTGATATGAGATATCAAACCGATGGTAACAAACATGAACAATATGACCAAACTTACCATATAATTGACATTGTGGCTTTTCAGAGTTGGTTGAATTGTGTCTCCCATTGTAGCTATACCTACCCCCATGACTACAACCTCTGTAGGTGTAGTTGCTGGTATTTGAGATATGGCTTTGTCCTCGGTTGCTGTTGTATTTTCTTCCACCACCTCTGTTATTAGAGGAAGAGGCATAACAAGCAGACATAGAGGAGATGTGATCAATTGAGCTTTGTTGCTCAAGACGATGCTCAAATGCTAATAGCATACTATGAACTGCTTCAATAGAGATCTTGTCATCTCGAATGTTGATGGCAGTAACTACTGCATTATAGTCAGAACCAAGGCCTCCAAGGAGATTCATTACCTGATCTTGTTCTAATACAAGTTCTCCAATAGCTGTTAGATTGTTTGCAGCGCCTTTAACTTTCATGATGTAATCTATCATGGATAGAGATCCTTTCTTCGCGGATTGTAATTCAAGCCTGAGTTGCATGATTCTGGCTTTTGAGGAAGATGAAAAAGTTTTCTCCAAAGCATTCCAGGCAGTGTGAGACGTATTGTGGCCAATGATATGTGCCATGATAGCTGGTGTGAGAGATGAGTATATCCAACTAAGAATCGTGCGATCTTGTCTTCTCCAAGCGACAAATGATGGATTAATCACTCCTGGACTTAACTCCTTCTCTGGACAGATGGTTGTGCCATCTATGAAATCCTCAAACCCATTGGCAAAGACAACATTATCAATCGAAGACCTCCATAAGACATAATTCGATCGATCAAGTTTCACAGGTAGTGTATGATTGAGCATCTGATGAGTGGGGATGGACGCCATTGTTGTGCTTTGTCCAGAGCCAACCGGACCAGAGGTAGATGAAGATTGATTAAACGCAGAAGCCATGGCTAACAAGAAAAAAAAAGGCTCTGATACCAAGATAGAATTTGATAATATTAATCTATGTTTCTCTAATCTTTAAGATCAGAGATAACCATATATATATATATATGCAAGCTGTTAGAGGTGGTTGTTACAAGAAGAAGATTAACTGCCAGCACAGCTGGCTTAACTAACATAACTGCATAACTAACTTTCTGTTATATGCAACTAACTTTAACTAACTTGTTATTTACGTAACAGACTCCTCCTCTTCCATCGTTGGTTTATCATAGATCACAAAACAAATATATGTTGGTGCAGGGATTGGAATAGAATATTATTTTAACTTGCACTTGTTAGTTTTTATATTTAATTTTTATGCATTTAAAGGAAAAATTTTGTCAATATACACACACAAACCCCAATAATAAAATCCCCTTTCTCTCACTTCACACCTTAAAACACGATGTTTTTGTAAAGAAAGAGGTGTTAATTTTCACATCTTCTTAACCCGAAATGAAATGGTAGGGGAAAGGAAAGGTTCCTTTTTTAGGGTATTCCCGGGAACATATCTAGTAGAGATGAGGTGGGGTTATAGCTCAGAAGATTAGAGCATGTGGTTACGAACCACGATGTCGGGGGTTCGAATCCATCCTTGCCCACAACCAACTAAAAAGAGAAGGACCCTTCCCTCAGGAGAAAAAAAAATTATGATCGAGATAGCAAATCCAAAGCTATGAAACTTAAATTGATAGAAAGTTTTTAGACCTCATCAGTGATGCGAACCTCGTAACCACGTAGTCATGCAACCCACAACAAGATTGACAATGAATCCTAGAATGCCGAAACAAGTCTGATAGGAGTTTGACACAGTGAAAAGATATCCCAAGACATGAACATTATAGGAATAAGAACCTCAACCCTACAAATATCAATTCATGAATGAAAAATATAAGGCAGATACTATGAAATTAGTTAATCTTCGATAAGACCATTTAGTTCATTAAAGAACTAAAGAATGCGAGAATCTCTCTCACACAAGCTGAATAAATTCGGCAGCAACAGTATTATCAAGTCTTTTAATATTTTCTCTATACAAAGAGTAATTAAACTTTTTAAAATAAAAACCTTAATGGATCTACCTTTGTAGTCTAAATTGGCTCATTTACAAATTGACCCAAAACCTATACTAATAAATCTGAATGTATGGAGCCAAACAAGCCTTTAGTCATCGCTAAGAGCTAATTATTAATTAAACTCAAACAAGCCTTAGGCCTAACAAACCCTTGTAAAACCTAAAGAGGGGATGACTCTCTTTTTTTTATCAATAAAAATTCAGAATGTTTTTTTTTAACTTGTGTGAGAGTGATTATTGTATTTTTTTAGTTCTTGAACGAACTGAATATAACTTATTGAAGATTAATTGGCTTTATGGCGTCATTCAACTTCATTATAATAGTGTTGGGGCTTTAGGGCAAGTTTTTATTGTGTCACACTCTTATCAGACCTATTTTGGCTTTCCAGAATCAAATTGCAATCTTGATTATGGGTTGCATGGTCACATGATCATGAGGTTCGCATCAGAAGACCGAACACCTACAAAATAGTTCCTTTTGATGGGGTTTAGGGACCATCCGATGATAAAATCATTGACTTTTAATAAGGAATTGCAATAAATAAGAGAATGGACTTTAAATTTTAAAAATAAGAGTGGTTGTTCTTGTTTGTGTATAAGAAATGCTCTGAAAATAAAAGTGTGAATACTTAAAAAGTAGAAAAATATGAACCCTTTATCTTGGTGGTTTGGGGATATATATAGCCTTTGAACCTTGTCATGTTGCTTAAATAGAGGGGTTGGAGTGTCATTTTCTTCTAACAACATTAATGAGAGATAAATATTACTTACATAATATTAATTAATGATAAATATTTCTTACACAATATTAATATCAATGGACATATAGTAGGTCCGTAAAAGACTTTTATACACCTAAGGGTGTAAAGAGATGATTATTCTTGAGTTTTAATATTTTATATTAAGAGCCGTAAGAATAAACAAAAAAAAAACCTCATGACCCAACACGGGGCATATAATGATCATTAGTTTCATACACATTTAGACTTGGAATGATCTTAAGCCCAATGGTGATGGGTCTGACAGCTTTTCAGACTTACATGTACTTAGACTCAGCGTATAGCCAGACCCACATTTATTTGGGCTAAGCGCGTAACTGAACCCAAAGGTATTGGGTCTGGCAGCTCATAAGACTCTATGTACTTGGGCTCAGCGTGTAGCTGAACTCAAAAGCGCTGGGTAGTATGATAGTTCACCAAACACACGTATACTTAGGCTCAACACGTAGCTAAATCGAAGGATGTTGGGTCTGACAATTTACCAAATCTATATGTACATAAGCTCAACAAATAGTTGTACTCATGGATGTTAAGCCTGAAAACAAGCCAGGCTCATATCTTCTAAGTTTAGCATTCTAGTAAGCTTAGGTATGTTGGATTATTATTTTAAGTTTGACCCTTTTAAACATGGGTTTAGGCAAATATATATATATATATAATACATTGATTTATGAATATTTATGGTTAAGGATTTTTCATTATTTATTGAGCTTTATGACAGATAATTTTAGTAAAAACAATATTTTTTTTTCAGAAGGGAGAACTAAAATTTAAAGGAAAAATCACTAGAATAATTAAAAGCTGGGATGGAACTAGGGGTGATCATTTTCGGTTCGGTTTGGTTTTTATAAAAAAAAAATAACTTAACTGAATTTTTTTTAAAAAAAACCGAAACCGGTTCAAACCGACCGGTTTTGGTTTGGTTTTTAGGACAAAAACATATTCAAACCAGTTTGGCTCGGTTTTGACTCGGTTTGGCTTGGTTTTTTCCTGTTAGGCTTAATTTTTTTCGGTTTGGATTCGGTTCGGTTCGGTTTTTTTGGTTTCAGGCTTATAAAACCGAAACCGAACCGGTCGGTTTTTTCAAAATTTTAATCGGTTTTTTTTCATGATTTAATTTTTTTTATTATTATTTTCTGGTTTTCTCGGTTTTTTGATTTTTGAGAAACGATGTTCACTGAAAAAGTAATAATTAATAACTCTATACACCGTGTATGTGTTATAAATATAAGTAGTGACTGGTGACTCATCATCAGGTAGATTGGACGACAAAGAAGGCCAAAGATTCATTAAAGTAAATAAATAAATAAATTCCATGATTAAAGGCCAAAGATTCATCTGTTACCTGAATTTTAGCCAGTCTCTTCTTTTTCAATAACGCGCGCGTGTGTGTGATTTATGAAAGGATTGAATCTCAAATGAAAAAAAAATATTAAGGTAGTTTTTTATAACATAGTTATACCATGTTTTTTTATAGTATTTTTCAAAATACATTTGAATTTGAATGGTAAAAGTATTAATTTGATATTTTTAATAAATATATGATAATATTTTTTTGTTGCCAAATATATTTTTATAAAATCACTCATTGTACATTAAGTCTAAGTATGTTAAAACTTGAAGTTTTTTTTTAAATTAATTTTTTAAAAAATTATTTAGATGTGTTGATATTAAAAATAAAATTTTTAAAACAATATATATTATTTTAATACATTTATAAACAAAATAAAAATTACTGCTACAACTATTCTCCCATACACTATTGTATTTGTTAAACTTTTTAGTTAATTATTAGTTTCCTCTTCTTAATTCCTAGAAGCCCAATAATCAATTCTAAACTATAACTAATGTACTTTAGTTAGTTACTAAATAATTTTCTTAAGATCAAGGTTATATACTTCACCGATCATCTTCTGCAACTGTAATGGCAACTCGCCTATAAACAGGACTTGACTGATTGTCACAAAAAGAGGAAGGAAGAATGAACATAAAGATGATCAAATTCCAACTTTAATTTCTCTGTTTTCTTTCTAAAGAAAGCGACAAAACTTGCTTCAATTCTACCTCCCACAAGCAAATTCAATCTAGTCTATGATTTTCTGCGTTCAACTTGCGGAAGTTTGGCAGAGGCCCATTAACAAAGTTTTGCTGCCACGTTCATCTACTATGTACGATATGCGAAGTCAAACTTGGCTATAAACCAATATATAATATAAATATACGTGATCCAGTTTACACTCAAATCTTTCATATGTAATAATTCTTGCTTTTTTTTTCTCTGCAATCTTACGAGGTCTCTTATCAGCCATTGATTTAATATTACTACTGTTTGTGTGTATTTGAGGTTTTAGCTAGCTTTTAGCGTGCTTCATTTGCTGGAGAAGAAAAGGGCTTTTTGCATGTCGTCTGTAGTTCATTTTCTTTGTAAGCAAGGTAATGCCTTAACATTCTTCGTTTCTTTCAGTGTTTTTGGTCCACAATGGAGTATTTTTCATGCATTCAACTTGAGTTTGGAGTTTGGACAGATGCTCTTGATCTAGGGACTAGAGTTTGACATTAGTTAATTAATTGTAGTAAAAGTATTTTCTCTGTCAGTTTGGTCTCTTGGGATTTGGATCGTTAATTAGCTTAATTTATTAATAATATCCTGTTTAATCTATTAGAGAAAGAGAGAGTAAATAACACCATAAGGGCTAGTGCCAAAAACGCTGGGCTAGCCCTTTTCTGCGGCATCAAAACTGGCTTTAAAATGTTGTCTTAAGGGCATGAGGGAGGGAGAGATGCATAGCAAGCAATGAAGGCAACGCGTTTGTTGAACAAGTAATTAACAGTACTAAACTATTAGTTGTTGAAGCATTGTTTAAATTGATTCTTTATTAATATCAACGTTTACACCATGTGACCATTGATGCATTTCTCATGGGGTGCTGCTTCTCTTGCACTTTTTATCACCTTTCCATACATTCATATATAAGTATGTACAAAGGCACTGGATCCGTTACTACACGAACTCCAACCAACACCATCAACTTGCCTTCTTCTGACTCGTTTTCAAGTACTAGAGTTCTTCGGGGCTTTCCTGATCAGACTAACAACGCTGGATCTTTCACCATATTTTGAATTTATACTGTTTGGTTAGCGTCAAGGAACCCAGCATGAAAGTTTGATATTCTAGTTGTGGAGTTCTGTATGTTTGATTGATTTTGCGCTTTCTTGCAGGTAAACATTGATTTTAATTGAATTCAAGATATGGGGTTAATCCGGAATTCGACGATGAAAAGTGGGGATTACTTGGAAGGGATGCTTAGTGATTATGTGGGAGGAAAGGCCAAGTCCAAGGTACAGAGGAGTTCCTCGGCAAGGCTTGTCACTGCTCTTACTTGTCTCCAATTTGCTTTTGCAGTTTATGCAACTTTCTTACTATACTACATGAGCCCTACAATAGATTTAAGAACCAAACCAGACTTTGCATGGGCTACAAGAATCGCACAGCAATGGAAACACTTTATTATCCCACCCCATGTTCTTGGTCGGTACCAGGAAGCTGCTTCTCTTGTTACAGCAGAAATCGGGCCAATCAATCCATCAGAAGTTTGTGAGCATGAAAAAATTGATTTCCAGCAGAAGAAGTCAAATGATGCTCAAATGATTAAGTTGAAGAGAGAGCTTTATGATGAGGTATTGGATTTTCAAAGTAAGTCTACTGGAACAGAAACTCTGTCTGAGCTAATGGCAATGAAGTCCAAGTGGGATTTGCGAGGTCCCAATAAGCCGAGGGTCACAGTGATCTTAAACCATTTCAAGAGAAAGACGCTTTGTGCCCAGCTTGATTCTTTGCTTCACCAGACGCTTCCTTTCCACCATGTCTGGGTACTTTCATTTGGGAGCCCAAATGAGCTCTCACTAAAGAGAATTGTAAACAGCTACAATGATTCAAGAATCAGCTTCATTAGTTCTAGCTATGATTTCAAGTACTATGGAAGGTTCCAGATGGCTTTACAAACCGAAGCCGATCTTGTATATATTGTTGATGATGACATGATTCCAGGAAGGAAAATGCTACAGATATTATCCCACGTAGCAGGGACAGAAAAATACAAGAACTCGGTTTTGGGCAGCATAGGAAGGATTTTGCCTTTCAGGCAAAAGGACTTTACGTTCCCTAGCTACAGAAAGTTCCGGTCCAAAGAGGCAGGGCTCTATTTGCCTGACCCTGCTTATGACATAACAGTTGATAAAATTGTGCAGGTGGATTTTCTTTCCAGTTCATGGTTTTTATCTGCAGAGCTCGTCAAGACACTATTCATTGAGGCACCTATGACCTTCATGACAGGAGAAGATCTGCATCTTAGGTATGTCCACTTCTTACTGCATTTTGATCACTTTTCTTTCCTAGTTAAGATTAAATGTGATGGTTTTCCTGTAAACTTTGACCTGAGGAGTCGCCTAGATTTCTGGGCACTGGAGTTTCCATACATTAATAATAATATCATATCTCTCTCTATCTGATTTAAGCTAGTTGTAAGCCAGTACCATTTTTATAAAACATTGTGAAAAAATGTCTTTAAAGAAGAGTTGTTTTATCATCACATTACCTAAGTTCGACTGTGACAATAATTGATCTTTAATTGGGTTGGTAACCTATTCAATAATATATGGTTAGAATCATAAATTTACTAGATTAATGGTTTGAAAAATGTAATAGATTAATGGTTTTGCTTCATACAAAAATGATACACAACTAATTTCCATCTAAAATGTAAAATCACCTCGGCAAGCATCCGACACAAGAATCTGCTTAGCATGGCCTCCCTTTTTTAAACATGGGGTCAACCTTTCTTCTGTTAGTTTATTATTATCATTACTAATATAATATTTTCCATTTCAAGATGATACTCTGTATCCTCTTTCCACTACTGATATTTATGTATCCGCTAATCTGTCTCTTCTTGATTATATACATGTTTAATTTGATAAATGAGATGAAAAAGAAAAATTAGTTGGAATTAGCACTTCCCTTTTGAGATTCCTTGTAGCACTATCTGCTCATTATTGAATATTATTTTGGTCAGGGCTTAGGAGTAAGTTCAAGTGTACCATCAATGGAGAATGGAGAGTGCTCCATTACTGATTTTAGTGGCTCTTGTATAATAAGCATAATACCAACCATTCAAATGGATTAATGTTTATTATTTTCTAGTTTTTGAATTTGTGCAAATGGTTTTCAAAGCTGAAGTTATTGTTATCCATGTAATTTTAAGTCATTTAACTGCTATGATCATTACCAAGATAAGAAATTATGGTAAAAATGGTACCATGATACTTGATTGTGGAGGAATGACGAGTTCTCTTAATATGAAAGAAAGTCGTTCTCTAGTTAGGTAACTAGTTCTGATGTTATAATTTTTCCTTAACACATGCAGCTATCAGCTACAGAAGTACAGAAATGCTGGTTCATTTGTGCTTCCGGTTGATCCAAACGACAAGGAAACATGGGGTGATAGTGAGCACAGGCTAGCTTATGTTTCTGAAACCACTGTTATTTTCAAGGACATTGTTCAAGTCCGAGATGATCAGTGGTGGAAAGCATTCTCTACTGGTTATGTGACTCAATGGGCAGCAATGCACCCTCAAAAAATAGATGCACTCTTCTATGCCCACTCGGTCGATGAAGTTAAAGCACTTGCACCGCTTATTGAGAAGTTCAGGTCTACTGTTGGCAAAAAGGCGTACATTGTTGTCTCTGGAGGCAATTTTTGCCCCTGTGAAGATGCTGCAACTGCTCTAAATTGGCCTAAGATTGTCTGCAAAGAGCGAAGATTCAAGATATTTGATTTGGCAGTTGCGGCGCAGACGGAAATATCGAATTCAGAAGTGCCAGTGATACAAGCAGTGTACTCGAGCGTGAAAGGATTGATCAAGATTCACAATCCCAGTGTGTTGATCGCAGTGAATGACATTGATCCTAATGTGAAGAAAGCCTTGAAAATGGCGACGGAGACTAATACTAATGGCACAACAATGGTTCTTCTACCAAGGCCTTCAATATCAAAGGTTCTTTGGATGGCTGATCTAAGATCAACAGCTTTGCCAAGTAAGAACGCATCCAAGCTTTTCAGCCCTTATATGCTATTTTCTCTAAATAAGTAACAGCCTAATGATAAATACTCTGATTCAGCTCCATTAAGCAAATGCCAAGCTGTTTCAACTAACCATACATTTAACTTGCCTATGCAGACTGGAATAAAATGCGGATTTCTGTCAACATAATCACCCAAAATCGTGCTCCTTCTTTAACAAGGCTTCTCAAATCTCTCAGCGATGCTTATTATGTGGGGGATGAAATCCCCATCAGCTTCAACGTGGACAGTAAAGTTGACGAGGAAACTATAAGATTAGTGAGCTCATTTAATTGGCCTCATGGTCCTAAAACCCTCAGAAGAAGAATCATCCAAGGAGGCCTAATTCGAGCAGTCAGTGAAAGTTGGTACCCTTCATCTGATGATGATTATGGCCTCCTACTCGAAGATGATATTGAAGTCTCTCCATTCTACTATCTATGGATCAAATATGCTCTTTTGGCCTATCACTATGATCCACAAGTGTCACTACCTGAGCTCTCCTCCATCTCCCTTTACACGCCTAAATTGGTGGAGGTGGTGAAAGAAAGGCCAAGATGGAATGCAACTGAGTTCTTTAAACGAATCCATCCTAACACCCCTTATCTCCACCAACTACCTTGCAGTTGGGGTGCAGTGTTCTTCCCTAAACAATGGAGAGAATTCTATGTTTACATGAACATGAGGTTCACTGAAGACGCCAAGGCAAACCCAGTTCAGATCCCAAAGTCAAGAACAAATGGATGGCAAGCTTCATGGAAGAAGTTCCTCATTGACATGATGTACCTCAGAGGCTATGTTAGTCTCTACCCCAACTTTCCGAACCAGGCAAGCTTCTCGACTAACCATATGGAACCAGGGGCTCACATTAGTGCAAAGGACAATGTTGTTAAGCATGACAAGACAGATTTTGAGGTGCCATTGTTGAAGGAAGATTTTAGATCCTTTTTGCCAAATGGTAAGTTTCCTCCAGCATCAAAATTGCCATCACTTAACTTGTTCAACCAACCTGTTTCGCTCAAGGGTCTGAAGGCAGCTGGAGCTAAGTTGGGTCAAGATGTACTCAAGTGCGACAACGCCACAGAAATTGTGAGTGTGGATCATGAAACAGGCCTGCCTAAACAATGCGCAAAATTCTGATGACTGAAGATTTTTGTGATCGATTAATATTCTTTGTTCTTTTGAAACATTTATTATGTCCATACACATGATTACTGGAGCTATCAAGTGGAGGAAACAGTTGGATTCAAAGGTGGACAAAAGTTTCTCCCTTTGATTGGATTTCCCAACTAATTAAAGGTACTGCGGACCAGAATTGTTGTTGGGGAAAATGAGATGTGTAATTTTATGAAGCCAAAAGGGGCTTTTCATAATTAAATGTCTTCAAAACAAAACTATGTTCTTTAATTACTGCAAATCTTCTTACATTTTCTTATCATCTCCTTTCACAATAGCTAATGAAAATCTCTGAGATATTCCATCCCTCAACTTTTAATATTTTCTTAATGTGGTACTTCTACCTTTGTTTTTGTCTTTCTATCATCTCCTTTCATTATTCATTAAAGAGATTCTCACAAGATATTCCATCCCTGTGTTTTTAATATTTTCTTAACATGATCGACTTATAATTGTCTTTTTATCAATTCATTTCATCAATAGCTAATTAGATTCTCGAGATATTCTATCCCTCTACTTTTGAGATTTTCTTAATATAATCATTCTACTTATATTCTTGTCATGTGCATCCATATAACTCTTGGTCAGTTACAAATGTACGTAGTCCCTCATCACTAATTTTATTATTTTTTATTAATTCAAGTCACATACTTTTTTTTTATTTTGAATTTTTCTTGTTATAACGCATTTCTCAAATTAATAGAAAAATAAAGGAACCACAATCTTAATGGATGAAGAGTAAAGGCTAGGGGTTGAGAGTTGTGATAAAATTGAGAAAAAAACTTCATCATTCAAATTGGGCTTTCCACGGTCTACAAACCTAGACTAAGTGTGTAAGTTGGGCTTCGTGTTTAGCTTGTGTCCGAGCTTGAGTAATCCTGAGAAAATGAGTTTCTCGTGGAATGAGGGACTCTCTAATGCTTAAGTCGATAACAATAGAAGACAATTGCTGAAGAGAGAATGTTGAGTATGAAAAGCCCTCTTTGTTTACTTGGTGACCTAAGAAATTTATAGACCTTGATCACGTCGGCTCACCTTGAATATTAAAAGTGATGTTACGTTTGATTGGAGGAAATGTTGGTGCCCACCTTTGATAGTAGTGCCTAGGACTGTCATTAGCTGAGTAATTGATAAATGTCAGTGATACATTGGAGAAAATAGTTATTAGTCAAGAAAGAGGTGCCTAGCTTGCATAAAGTGTGGTGCTCTATCACCATCGGCTAGAAAAGGATGGTGCCCTGCATAAAAATATGTATTTGGAAAAAGAATATGTCAGTTAATCATAAACAATTATCATATATGTGGTGTTGTTTTCTCACTCATCGAGACTAGAAAATGTGTGTGCTATGAGTGAGAATTTATTGTGTGTAGCTATTTACGTCGAGGCCTAAATAGTGATGTGGTCACTGTTTGGACCTAGGCCCAAATAGTGCTAAAAAATGTTTTTTTTTCCATAAAATCTTATTTTTATATCATCATTTCCCCCCAAGTTTTTTAAACATTGCGTTTGAAAGACTTAATAAACATAAGTAGAGAACAAAACTTGTTTTGTACATATGATACTTGTACGTTTATGTGAGAATATTATCGTGGTTAGGCCTACGTGAAAGATGAAAGTTATGTCTGCACGTTAATGTTTTGTGTATGAGAATTTACCAAGATTTTTGGAGAAGGATGCTTGATCTTTATGGAGACAAATGGTCATGGGAACCAGGAAACAAACAGTCACTAGGACCTAGAGACAAGTGGTTATAGGGACCTGAAGACGAGTGGTCATGGGGACTTGTTAAAGCATCCTTAATTTTTTTGGAGATGTTGGAGACACATATAAAGATATGGAGAAAAACTACTATTTTTATTGAAAATTCACAAGATTGAGATATACTGAATGGAATAATCAAGGAATTATCTTATCCCAGGTAGCTCATCAAGTGTGCAATTTTTTTTTTTATCTTGTTCTAGTTTTGTTTCTTTTTTTATGAACTGGTGAAGGTAATCTCTAGCAATTAATCTTTCTATCTCTTTTTTTCATGACATAACATTCATAAATGTCATACTCATGGTCATGATAAAAAAAAACAAAACTTATTAGGATTTCTTGTTTTCATGCCACTTTGCAAGGTAGATGGATATTGCATAAATTATTTTTCTCTAATAGAAGTTAGCTCATTTGTCCCCATGTGGTGGTTAAAGGTGTAGTCATAAGCCCTAAAAATGTCAGGCAATTATGGATGTGCCCCTTGTTGCTCTTTTTGGATACTCTTGATGGAGACTGATGACGTTGTGAAGACTTAACTCATGAGTGGAAATGAGGGTGTCATTGTCTAATTGTGCTAGCTTATTCCACCCTAAAGTGATTTTCTATTATATATTTGACACTAATGAGATTTTGGTTTGGGAGAGCATGTAACCTTTCATATAAAGAACACTTTTATACTCTATTAATTAAGGTTTTTATGGCAATATGCTCAAGGAGTGCTTTCACGTTGAGCATCTCTCCATTGAATATTTAGAGATAGCTCCTGATACTTTTTTTTTTTATTATTGTGTGATGACAAAGAGCTTTATTATGATCTTTTTGGTTGAAATGATTGTGCTGAAATGATAGATGAGTTTGGAGCTAAAATCATGAAAGTGGAGAATAAGGCCAAGTTCTATACTGTGGTACCATGCTTGTGTAGATCCACGAAGAGTTGTTGGAAAGACCTTACACATAGCATCATGGTCTTGTGTGATGAGCTCTAGGATTCTTTTCATATTTTGTATATGCTCTCGAGGGTCTATAAGCCCTTTATAATTTTCTAGGTTGGCCTTTATAGAGACACAATTTTTGGTGATTCATGTGCAATATTTTATGACAAAATAAAGATTCTTATGTAAAATAGGCTTAATTTTTTTTCAATTTTGATAGCATTTCCCCTGTATGGAAGCTCTACCAACAAATCTCAAATAACAACCATCAAAACAAAGGTGGCATTGGGGCTTACCATCCATCATTCTCAAAAAAATACACACACACACATATTTTATATTCATGATAACAAAAACTACAACTTTTACTTAAAAGAATACAATATCCACAACAACAAAAATAATTCATCCTTCCTTTTTTATTTATCATTAACTAAAAATCTTAAATGCGTGAGGAATCCACTATGCAAAATGCATTGTGGAACCCCTCACGTGGTATTATGGACGTATTGTTCATAATGCCTTTTTTGTCTTTTTTTTTTAATTTGCCCCTTATTGGACCAAATTAATGGCCATTTTGTTGGGGAATGATGGGATTGAAAGATGAAGAACCAAAATAAAAAAAATATGTAGGGAATGGGTGGCTTTAACAAAGTTTAGGCGAAATGTTTAATGTAGTCCTTATATTTTCTAAATTATAAATATTGGGTCCCTTCAGGTTTATAGAAATTAAGGGCAAAATCAGTTGTGGTCCCAAACTTTATTTTCCTTATTTTTCCATCCCTGGTTTGAGAGAGGTGAGAGAAAGTGATATGAACAAAGTGAGGTTCGAATTTAGACTTAAAATATTTGCTAACTAGTTTTGCGAGATTAGGGATATCTCTTAAACCGTATATCGAAACAAGCTAAACTTTTTATAGAAAGATACTAGACACATAGAAATATATTATGGTAAATTTTCAGATTAAATAGAGTTCAAAAATATATTATTTTAAATGGTCGAATTTACTAGATAAATCTTGTCAAATCTGTTAAACTAGACTTTTGTGTACTATTTAGGACTATCTAGAGTTACATATGGAATTTTGCTATGATTCAAGTTGGGATGGAAACTAGACATCTCAAGAATTAATATCATATATAGGAAGGCCAATAATTCATCCAGACAAAAGAGAACATTGTGTTTGAAACCAGAACTGAAAATCTACCAAGAATGTGCAAAAATTAGAGATTTGGGCTCCATGGAAAAATTTTAGCATGAAGACTTTGTTTTTATTATTCTATTTGATTTATTTATTTAATGTTTAATAATTATTGTTAATTTGGGTTTGTTCTAGCCCATTAGACATTGTTTAGGGGTTTATTTCATTATTGAACTTATATTAATTGGTTACTAGTTTAGGCTCATTAGCTTGTAACTCAAAAGAAATCTATTAATGTTACTTAGAGGAGACGATATTATGTTTTTTTTTAATTCATTTAAGAGATTAAGAGTCTTGCCCTAGATTGACCATTTTTATTATTTTAATTCAATGCCCATGGTTTATCCTTTAACTCAACTATGGATTCATCAATATAAATCAAAGTCCTTGTTCCATGTTTTAATTCATTAGTTGAGTTCATTAATTCACCTCATGCCTGTAACCTAGGTTCTATCTCAATTATAGATTCATTAAACCTATATATCTATACACTTAGCTCATGTTTGAGCAACCATAATAGTGCTTCAACTTGATACCCGGTAACTAAGGCACGAAACATCAACCATATTTATCATTTTATATTAATATATATAGCTTGTACTTTTATTTTGATTGTGCACTCATTGATTCTTTTCAATATTTATGATCTATACGTTCATTAATTTATTTCATTCTATTAATTAACAAATAAGTATTTCCACCTTTTATTAGATGCCTTTACATTTACTTATAATTTCACATTCCAATAACACTGACTTATCTGTCCTTTTTAAGATATTCAAACTCAAGTTTTCAAAATATTCTTTGGCTTTCTGCCATTTTATTGGTTCATATTTACTTTCCAGCCTATATGATTGGGTTCATCTCATAAAGACTTCATAGCCCTCGCCATTTTGATTGGCTTATTTTTAATTCATTGCCCCTAACATTACGGTCGACTTAACCTTTTTCATAAAAGCCCCTGCTTATTACGACCAACTTAATTTCAAATCATAATCTTTATCATTACAGTCGACTAGTTACAAATTATAATCTCCATCGTTATGGCCAACTAGGTATAAATCATTTTACTAGTTATAAATCATTTTCCTGCCCTAAACACATATTTCATTTGATACCATTTTATAGCCTTGAATGCATATTTCATTTGATATTATTTTCACATTCACATTACTTAATTTTACTCATCTTTTCCATGTTTGTGTATTGTACTTTGTTTATTCATTATTTTCATGCTTGTACATCGTACTTCATTTACTCATCATTTTTGCACACTCGTTCCTCACTTGGAATCATATTCTTATACTCACCTTAATTTCTCAGTTTGTTTACTTTGATCAATTTTTCATTTGTGTACTTTTCATTAATTTGTCATTCATTTACTCACATTGTATTCATATTTATATAATTAAGAAAAAGTACTTCTTAAAAATAAAAAAGAAAGGTGATGAACACATACTTGGTGCTCTCGTTGTGTAAGCCTCTCCTATTATGGGTCTCATTTTAGATGTCCCTCCTAATATTCAATAACTTATCCTCGTCAACAAAACTTAATGTCTAAACTTTTCATCGCTGAATTTCAATGTCTAAATTTCTAAACTTTTCATTCGATGAATTTCAATATCTAAATGTCTAAATTTTTCATCGACAAAAACTCATGTCTAACATTTTATCAAACATATAGTGGGTATTGGATTTAAACTATCATATACTTGGCATTTGGACATACCTAACCTTTTCAATCCAAAACAACAATAGCCCAATCACATACTAATTCATTTATAAAAATCATAATAAACTTAAATCTATAAATCAATATCATCACATCCATAATACATAAATTTAATTCTAAATTTTAGATTTTCTCCAAATTCCCTCAACCATGATTGGCCATCCATGGTTTGAGAACCTATGGTTGGTCTCCAACACACTTAATTATCTCATCTACATAATTTCTAGAACAAACCCTATAAGTATTCAATCAAAAATCAAGTTTTCATTACTTATTTTCAATCAACTCATAATACCATTTTTATTCTCTGCAAGCAAACCCAATAGAGGGGTATTCAATTTCCCATAAAAAAAAAACTAAGATAAATGATTAAATTAAAGAGATATAAATCCCCTTTTAATACTTTTAATAAATCAATTTAATGGATCTTGAAAGTTTAGCTTAAGGACAAACCTCTTTCTTTACCTCTTTTGAAAATCTTTACTCATCGAAGTTTAATCCACTTTAATAATTCTCTCTCTCAATTTCTCTCTAAGTCTCACAAACTTATATTGTTATTTGTGAAATTAACACATTCTCTGAACCACTTATGCCATCAATCTAAAAAGGAAGAAAAAACAAACGGGAAATGCATTTTGTTTCCTAAAATTACAACTTTACCCTTTTAGTTTTGCACCTCACATGCTTAATTGTTTTTTCAAATTACAAATTTACCCTTTAATTATCTACCATATATGACTACTTTTTGTCAAGTCTTTTACCAAAAATGTTTTTCATATTTGGGATTATTATTATTTTTTATCAAGGTTTACATGGTGAGGGCTATGTTCTTGCTCATAAACTTGTAAAGTCATAGAGCCTATCTCATGCCTAAGTCTTTTTCTGGTGCGTGAATAAGACTCAAATGAGGATCAATGGTGACGGATTGTTTAGAGCGTCTCGTATGAGAATGATGCGTGTAGGTGTTACTTGTTGAAACAATAAAAGATTATGTTTTAGTAATTCAATCAATTATTCAAAAATATATTATATTACCTTCATTAATAATAGCTAAAAATATCATTTGAATGTCATTATTTCAAATTCTTGAATGGTCCAAGGATTTAAAGAATTAGAATATAAAAATGCATGTTAAATGCACCTATAACGGAGTTCAATTTATAAAAAATAATAATTAACATATGATATTCAAATAAAGATCCTATTTCAACTACAATCTTAGATCAGATCTAAGTTAAAATTCCTTTATAAAGATCCAATAAAAAAGAAAAGATAAAAAAAATAATTCTTTTTTTAATGGTTTTAGGAATGTAAAATGAACTTCCTTTTGGTTCTCCTAGAAAAGAGCTTTCACTTTTTGATTGAAAATAAGGGATTATATATATAATTCTAAGGATCAATGTACATTTTTTTGTTGAATCATTAAGAAAAATAATTAATAAATATATTTATATGTATAATAAAAAATAAAATCACAAAAGAATTAATAAAATAAATCAAAATACACTAATTCACTTTATTTCGATTATAAAAAAAAGGAATTTAATTGTATTAATATTAATAAGAACTTATTTTTATAATGTAACGACCTTGTCACAAGCATGTGTATTTTACAAATTATCACAAGTCCAAGTTATCAACCTATATTAGTTAAGATTTGTCCTTCAATATCATAGAGCATCTTTTTCTTCTCAAGAATTAAATAAAAATTATTTTGGAGACCAAGGAAGATTTTGGTTCAAATTAAAAGATATAAATCTTATAATGAATGAATGGAAAAACTGGGTAAGAAATAATTATCAAAATTAATACGATTTATGTAAGATCATATGGTTTAGATTAATATTGCAAAAATGGCAAAATAGAATGAATCAATGATAGATTCAAAATAAAGATTTAAATAAATAGAATTTATATGAAAGAGACCAATTAATTCATTATGAAAAACAAAATAATTTTGAAGTAGATTCATTATCAAACCAAAAGGATAATTTTAGAAAAATATATATATATATATATATATATATATATATATAATATTTTATTATATAAATCTGTTAATTATGAAGACAAGAAAGACTCATTTATAAGCAAGATATTTTTATAATTACAAAATATATAAAAGCAAATTATTTGATATGTCAAGAGGTATCCCTATCAATAAGCATCTAGTAAAGGACGGTATAATAGATATGGAAAAAATCTTGTATAGAAAATATTTGAATTTGAGAATTCTCCATTTTTTTTCTTAGAAAGAAATTCGATATTGAATCCTGGATCGATAACGGATCCAAATAAAAAAGATCATTCTTAATTGGATAGGGATGAATGAAGAAATACTATATTATCCCACATCAAATTTAGAATTTTGGTTCTTTTCAAAATTTGTGATACTTTGCAACGCATATAAGAAAAAATCACGGGTAATACCAATCAAATTACTTCTCAATCATGGATAGAATCATCAAAGATTTGACATTTTCGAACTCTGTCTGTAACTCGTTATAGGCTCGGGAAACAAAGAGAAGATGGTTATGGACAAGATATCTTGCAACAAGAAGGAAAAGGATTAAAGAAAGGAAATCTTGAACATGTAGCAATCTCAAACATGTCAATATCAATTATAGTTCATTATTTCAATTAATCATTTCTTCGGATAGAAAAAAATTATGTAAACACTTATTTAAAATCTCACTTATCACATTTCATTATGTCTTCCATAATTTTTTCTAAAGAAGTCACCATGATATATATGCTCCATGCATAATATCATGAAATATATATATATATATATATATATATATATATATATATATATATATATATATATATAAAAGTTTTTGACTATTAATTAGTATCAGTAATAAGTGGTCTGAAAAGATATCTAAGAATATCAAATTGAGATATTTGTACCATATTGAAGTAAGGAACCATTACATGTATGTTTGGAAAAGATTTCATTTAAAGAGAACCGAGAAAGCACTATCTAGTTGAAATGTTATGTATATACATGCCCTTTTCAACGCATTTCTTTAGACAAAAACTTTATTTTTTTTATTTTAGATAGTAAATATTTTATTAGAATATGAAATGTGAATCAAACTCATATTTAAATTGAAATTGAGATACCGATATAAGTTCTTTCCTTTTGAATCAAATAGATTAATATCTAAATGAGGTTGATTGTAAGTTCTTTAAAATTTGAATATTTTTACCTTTGTTTAAAGTGTTACAAAAATGTCAATGATGGAATAAATAGCTCTATGGACAAATAGTTTGCGTTAAATTTCGCATCACTTTGTGAAAAATTATTAGGTATGAATATATTAGATACTTGTGACTTGATTAATAAAATAATATCTATCTTCAAAAAAGCAATTTTTTTACCATCACAAATAAAATATTTTGTTGCGAATGAACATGATATTATGAAATTATCCTATGTAAAATCATAATTCTTGAGACAAGGTTTTTTCATATAATTTTTTTTTATCATACTAGAAGCAGAAATGATGTAGATTATTTATCTTGTAGTAACATCTTGCTATCATAAAATTATCTTTTTTATTAAAAAAAATATTTTTAAAATCTTTTCTTTTCTTGTTATGTTTATCTCTCTCATATATGGTAAATATCCACTATTTCCAACATCATAAAATTTTCTTTAAGTTTATTATAAATATTTTTTATTTTAACTTATCTTTAAATTTTCAAAAAAAAACAAATTAATCAAAGTCTCGACTTTCATTTATTTTTATTTTTTTGTATCTTTATTTCTATCTAAATAATATAAATATATAAAATTTAAAGAGATTAATTTTTTTTATTTAATGATTCTCACAAAAAAAAATTAATTAAAATAATGTAATAATAAAATTGATATATAATTTTGAACATATATTCGAGATTTGTAAAAAAAAGAAAAGAAAAGAATAGAATTAACTTGTCTTCTTACGAGTTTTTGAAAAAACTTAAAAAAGTCCCAACGAGGAGGAGACGAGGCCAGGCTACCTACTCTCCCCAAATCTCTCTCTGTAAATTCGCCATTTCATCAATAAAATCAAATCGCGTAAGTTTCGAACCCTAAAACCTTCAAGATTTCGTGATATTGCGAATTGTTTTGAATGATTTGTTAGTTCGAATTCTGATTTTGAATTTCTCTTCATTAAATTTGAAATTCCTGGTTGGCTAGCTTGAAGCTTGAAGAATCATTCATATGTGCCGTGTCAGTTAGGCTGCCTTGCGTTATCGATCATCTTTTTTTCATCTACCTTCTTCAAATTGAAGAAATGTATTACTTTGATTCACAAAATGTGCTGCAGGATGTCAATGTGATTATTATTTTTAATTTTTTTCTCGGAATTTGAATTTTTTTTGTTTTTTATTTTTTGTTTCTAGATTTGACTATCGAAAGACGTGCCGAGATGGGGACTATACATCGCAGGTTTGGATTACTATGATGTTCAAGTAGGTAGTATCTTTATAATTAGTTTGCTAATCTAGGTTGATTAATCTCCAGTTTCTCCTGCAGTGGAGTTTATAGGAAAACAAATGATAGTGCCAGGCTCATTATCGTGACAATCGTCGGAGTTGCTTTTGGATTTTTTGTTGGTATATCATTTCCAGCAGTGACATTTACAAAGGTTTGTTGATCACTAGTTTATTCCGGGAGAATCCTGGAGTTTCCATTTGGTTTAGTTAGTTTTCTCTATTTCAGATTCACATACATTCAAGCTTTACATTATCTCTCGATATATCCATTGTGAATCAGAATGAATTTAGAAGAAGCAAATCACTTGAAACTCTTGGATCAGGCAGCAATGTCACTAATGTAAGTATGTACCTATGTTGCTTAACTGCTCATTCGTTTTGTTCATTTCATGTTCATTCAATGATATGCTTGTGCCTTGTTTACTTGCTCTCAGATTTATGTTCCAACAAATCCTCGTGGTGCGGAGTTATTGCCTCCAGGAATTGTTGTGGCCGAATCTGACTTTTACTTGCGAAGATTATGGGGTGAACCTAGTGAGGTATATTTAGAAATTGTGAATAAAAAAGATAACATTCTATAGTTTTCATTGTAATTGATTGCGGTAGCAAGTGGATTATCTTTGAATTGTTGATTCATTTCTATCTAATATCGTTGCATTTGGCTAATGTAAGCTGTAATAGAATAGGTGGCGGCCATCTGTCTGTAACACATTAAAATAAAATGAAAGAAACTGGCATCTACACTCCATAGGCCATGTGTTTTTTTCAAAATGGATGAGCCATGAATGATCTCCATGCATGGACAAATTGGATTTATTCAAGTTCTGGCGCAAATCTAGTTGTTGGATATTGATATTGTTAGGCCTCCAATTAACAGATTAAGCTTTTAGATGGAATTTCTTCAATACGAACCATTTGGTCATAATGGCTCTCAAGGTTGTCAAACTTTCTCTTTATTTGAGATCAATAGAAGATCCTTAAAATCATAACATTAGATCAATATCATAAATCTGCCAGATTTTACAAACCACGTGATACAATTTTCAAAATTGCAGATCTAAAATGCAATATATAAGCTCTGAATCATACTGTCAAATATAAACTGAAGTGTAATTTCCTGTTAATGATATCATTAGCACAGAAATAGATTCTTATAGCAAGTGAAATTTGCAGGATATGTTGAAGAAGCCAAAGTATTTATTAACATTTACAGTCGGTTATGATCAGAGGAACAACATTAACGCAGCAGTTAAAAAGGTATACAGAAAGATCATTGCACAAGTCTTCGTTTTTTAAATTGTTCTTGTTTCCATGGATACTGAGCCTTGTTTTTTTTTTCTTCTTAATTCTATGATAGTTTTCTGATGATTTCCAAATTTTGCTTTTCCACTATGATGGCCGGACAAGCGAGTGGGACCAGTTTGAGTGGTCAAAAAGTGCAATCCATGTTAGCGTAATGAGACAAACAAAATGGTAAAGTTTATGCTCTGCTGCACAGTGTTGCAATATCTGTTATTAAGAACTTGTAAACACAGGCTACATACCATATTCATTAATGCACCCTTGAGTAGAGTTAGTTACCCATTGTACTGTGAGGATGTTGATACTTATCATTTAGCTGATAATTCTGTAGTCTGCTCTGCCATTCATGCCTGCCTATGTTTTACAGGTGGTATGCAAAAAGGTTTTTGCATCCTGATATTGTTGGAGCTTATGAATATATTTTTATATGGGATGAAGATCTTGGAGTAGAACATTTTAATGGAGAGAAGTAAGTTTTCCCTCAGCTTTTTTTCTCTTCAACAGCTACATGTTTCTTTTAATTCATCTATGCAAATTTTAGGTATATACAGTTGATCAAGAAACATGGTCTGGAGATCTCTCAACCAGGTCTTGAGCCTAATAATGGACTTACATGGCAGATGACGAAGAGGAGAGGAGACAGAGAGGTTCACAAGTAGGCTTGCTCTGTGTGTCTGTGTTTTATTGGATCTGGGTGGTCTTATATGACTTGAATTTTTTCTTTTAACTTTTTTCATAAAGAGTTGCTGTCTACTTTGATGAACAGGGATACAGAGGAGAAACCAGGCTGGTGTAGTGACCCACATTTGCCTCCATGTGCTGCGTACTCTCTCTCACTCTCTCTCTCTGTCTCTCTGACACACACACACACTCACTTCCTATGTGCATGTGTGTGATATTTAAATATGCTATGTTCTTTCAGCTTTGTGGAAATCATGGCACCTGTATTCTCTCGTGAGGCTTGGCGTTGTGTGTGGCATATGATTCAGGTATTCTATGTTCAAAGATTGTGATACTAGGTTATCTGTAATTGTTTGCATAATTACATGCCTATGGGATCAGCATGCATAATTGTAATGTTGGAAGTTTGAAAACGGTCCAAGATGTCTATATCTTTTAAGGAAAAAACTCTCTATTCTCAATTGGAGGTAGTGGAAGATAGAACGAGATAAGGAGAGCATGCACGTAGCATTGCCACCAGTCTGTCTAAATCATCTTCGTCGGTGTGCTTTATTTTTCAGCTGCTTTTAAAGTAATGGTTAGCATGCATATAGCATTGCCACCAGTCTGTGTTTAAATCATCTTCTTCGTGTGTTTTATTTTTCAGCTACTTTTAAAGTAATGGTTTTAACTGTATGCTTTTAGAATGATTTGGTGCATGGATGGGGATTGGATTTTGCTCTCAGAAGATGTGTAGAGGTCAGTGTTTTTCATCAATTCTCATTTATTTTTTTCAATTAATGGAAAATTATGTTTCAACTACTTTCTTGTGAACCTTCATGTGTAGAAGATGTCAACTACCATGCTGATGATGTTTGTGTGGTATGGCATAGACTTGGATCAAACTTTTGTTGAAGGCTTACTTGGTGTTTTGACCTTCTACCTCTTTTCGAGTACACAATATCACTTGAAACCCAACATATTTAACTTCTTCAAAACATGTGTTGGTTTTATAAATGCAACAATTCATGTCGAATATTATTTTTTTTGGTTCTTTTTTATTCACAGAGACACATGCAAGACATCAGGGTGTATTTCGTTTCTCTTTTATATTCACTCACATGCATGCAAGACATCAAGTATGTGGATGCCAATGTCACAACTTAAGTCAAGGGTATCGGACATAGTTTTTTCCACAAACCCATGTAAGAGACAATCAAAAAATTTGAATGCCAAAAAATGATAAATGACTCTCTTCCCCCCTCGCTTGCACATGTTAACACTAATGCGGGTTCTCATTATGCTGAACAATGGTAATAAACTTTCTCCAAGTGTCTTTTTATCAGTCTTGTGTGAGAAAACTGGGCCGTTCATAAACCCAGAAGTTGGGATTTTGTAATTTTGCTAAATGACACCAATTGTTGGCTCCTTTTATCTAAAAACAAGATCCAAGCTAGTTTGTTGGGATCTTTATATTCACCACACAAGATCCAAGCTAGTTTGCCGGCTCCTTTATCTAAAAACAAAAGTCTTATATTTTAGATCAGCTATTTAACCTTCGTTTTGAGATGACATTAATTCTTTTTGCTTCACACAATAGCCTGCACATGAAAAAATTGGAGTGGTTGATTCACAGTGGATTATTCATCAAGTGATTCCTTCTCTTGGAAGCCAGGTGAGTCGTGTTTTATAGTGATGAAACTTATTTTGAAGTGAATTCATTTGGTACTCTGCAATCAAAACCACCAACTGCATGAATGCTGGTGCCTGGTGCTATGCCTCCTAAGATGCTAATATAAGCATTTATATTTATTTATTTTTATCTTCTCCTTGTCAAGTCTGTCTCTCTTTTGTAGTCTAACCACCCTGGAATTTTCTGTAAAATGTCCAGGGGAAGTCAGAGAAGGGGAAAGCTCCATGGGAAGGGGTGCGTGTCTTTAGCAAAATGAGTGTGAAATCCATATCCACTTTTGAATTTGAATTATGCACACACATGTTAGACCAATCGTTGTTTTCCTTTTATACAAGATTGGAGAAGATCTGAAGTGACTCTCTCTCTCTCTCTCTCTCTCTCTCTCTCTCTCTCTCTGTTTATTCTTTTTCTAAGATTTCCTTTTCCACCCCTCTTCAGGTGAGAGCAAGATGCAGAAACGAGTGGTCTTTATTCCGGAGTCGTCTTGCAGATGCTGAACAGGCATACATCTCTCAGACTAAGAAGGGGTGATTTTTTTGCCCCAACTCTTTCTGCCCCTTCCTTGCATCTCACTTGGCCCTGAAATGTGTATGAGATTCAACCCGCAGAAGATCTTTTGCATAAAGTGGCATGCTTAGTTTCTGTTTCGCGTTTTGAGTATCCTGTCCATATTTGTTGTAGTTGTCCATCGGGACATGAGATGAAATTCGGACTTCACATTTCAGTTAAATTGATAGAAAGTTGTCTTCAGACGGCTTGTTCATCATCCATTCTTTGATAGGTTTAGAGTTTAGCAAATTGTCTTGATGACATGTTCGGTAGTGGGGTCCCTTTTTCCTACAGCCTGTGACTTAGGTAGGCAAGGCAAGCATGTTCTAAATGGAATATGGTAAGAGGAGGGAGAGAAAAAAAAACAAAAAAAAAAACCGCAATGGTTTCAGGAATGCATTAAATATGTTTAACATTCCGTGAATTTTGGGTCAGTGATGATTTGACTTGAAATACGAATCGGCTGATTTAATGGGCTCTCTTTTTATATATATATATAAGTTTTATAAAGTACTCCACCAGCTTTTTGAAGCTGTGATAAATACCGTTTCTTGCGTTGAAAAACAAGAGCTGAGCATGTTTGAAATTTTGCAATTTGTCGTCAGATGGCATGCTTGTTGAATTGGTATTATTTTTTAATCTTTTCGACAGCATAATTCTTTCTTTTTAGACTTTGAACTTGGCAGTGAAATTTGATGGGGAGTGGCCAATCTCATCTACAAATTTCTATTTTAAACTGATATAAGGATTTTTTAACAGTTTCTTCTAATTTTAGTATTTAAACTAGAGGAGATGTTTCCGGCCCCTGTATAATGCAAATAAATAAATAAAAAAACATCATTTTCTAGATAAGTTTCACGTCTTCATTACAGAGGAGATATTTGTCGATAAGCAAGATTTTTACTGAGATCATCATAGAAGCATTAACGCATCACGGGAATATTTTCCCATGACACAGCCAGAATATTTGACCAGAAGGAGCAGGATCCGAAGCAGTGGCCGCTACAACATCAGAATGGTCGATAACTGAGGACGGCCTTGTAGGTTTGAGCCCTGACATAACTGTAGAAGCAAAGTAATGCAAAATCATACGTGAATTTGGAACTCGAGATTAGTAGGTAATAAAGTCTCTAGCATCTATAGAAAATAACAGATTGTTTGATAATTTCGAAATGGCTCGAGTGGCTATACTGTGATGTCAATCATTCGAAGCAAAAACAATGTATGAGTGTTCCACATATTTGAGAAAACCTCAATCTAACCTTTAATATATTACCCCATTAAACCCCTTTTCTTTTCTTTTTTGATATTATCAAGTTTGTCTCAAATAGTGGACATTGGACAGGGTTACTTTGGAACAGGTGCTGCTAAACTGGTAGTTTTTTTATTATTATTAACATGTATTTTTCAGGTTAACTTACATGTATCTTGACTAATTTTATGGGCCTGAAATTAATCTTTTTTTTTTTAGTGTTCCTTCACGGTGATGGATATTTCAAGTCGAGGTAAGAGTGAAAATGCCAAGGAGTCTTCAAAATTCAACTGGGTCGTGGATTCCAAGTCAGAATCAGGTGAATTATGAGAAGGTTTTGCCTGGTTGGCGATGGTGATGTTTCGATGGAATAGAGCAGGAAAAAAATGTCCTGTTTGGAGTGAGATTGAAGTAAGTTCTCTCACCTAACACTTAATTGATGTTGAGGGTGCCAAATCTTTTGCTTACATTGGCAGATACCTCTCGCTAACAGGTAAGATATGTTCATCTCACCTTCCATTCTTTTGTGCGGTGAGAATTGCTTACCATCCTCTGAAATGCTTAGAGATTCTGGTAAAAAGACGAGTTACATTATTATTATTATTATTATACTCAAGAATGTGTTGGACCAGAACAGAACACCCTTTGTAAAGTGCATGTCAAGTAATTTCTGTCTTAAAACGGTGTCTTGGTCATTAGAAATTGAAGATTTTACCTTGTTTGACTGTAGTTTTGCCTCAACCTACTTCCTTCTGGAAGTAAGTCAAACCATATGGGAAAATAATAAATTAAACCCAAAACCAAACAATCTTAAATAATAATAATAATAATAATAATAATAAATATAACAAAGTTAGGCACCAACCTTGGTTGCTAAAAATATAAGAGAGCTAAAGTTGCATTCTCATACAAGCTCCACCATTGCCAAACTCCCTCTCTCTCACACACACGATTCAAGCAGCTCAGTCTATCTCCAACATCTTGCTTCAATTTTACCAGCCGGATTCCGGTGATTGCATGGAATTGTAGGAGCCCTACATTCCTGTAAACACAGAGCACCACGCGAGTAAAAAGGAGTTCCAAGGTTTGTGTACATGGCTATCCATATAAACAGTTTTTAATTAATTTACATTAACATTTTGGTTTTCTTTGTGAGTTTCCAGGGCTCCTTACAATTTTGGTTTTCTTTGTGAGTTTCCAGGGCTCCTTACAACTCCAACAAATATATCTTCATTGAAGGTAGTTTGTTTATATATCTGTTTTTCTTGCTCATGATCAATATAGCCTAAGAATTTCTCCTTCTGAACAAAAGTTGGTGTGCTAATTTGATCAACACTTGGAATCATTACTCAGGCATATAATAAGCTTTAGTTTCCTTGTTATCCAAGTAACCAAGTACAAGAATCTCACGCTCATTGGTGCTTGCAAATAAAAGATTCAATGTATCATCATCCTTATGTCATACATGAATTGAACACTTCATTGACAATGAACGTCCAACTACCTTCAATCACCATCGTCACCAACCAGAATTGTTTTGAGTTTATAGTTCAGTCCCTTTTGTTGAGCTAGTCATGATATCGAAAACTTTGAGTTAAGCACAATATTTACCACAGTTGATTATTGATTGTTTTTTACATGCCCAAATTGCATTTCTTAAATGCACTTTCAATTTTTCTCATGGTAAGTGAGATTAGAAATTTAACTGAAATGGAGGATGTTTCAGGGGAAAAATCAAATTGAAGAACTAATTTAGAAACAAAATACGAAAACTCAATATTGAGTTTTTTAAACTAAAGGGATTGGCTAATTGTTTGGCAAATAACACAAGGATTAATATGATAGTTTACTCATTGTTTATCACTCCATTCTCCTTTATGAAGCCTCGCTATTCTTAACCTTGAAATTTGTTTTCTTGTTATCTAATTCTCTAGTAGTTTACAGTACACTTTGCCTACTTGGTTAATTTTAGTATGTAAGAACATTTATTTATATATTACATATAGAACAATCTATTTATTTATTTATATATTGGCTCTAAGCACATGCTAGCTAGAAATATGGCATGGCATCTCTCATACTCTTTTTTCGTTTTTCCTTTTTTTTTTTGTTTTTTTGTTTTTTTTTTTTTTTTGGTAGGTCTGATTTCAGTAAGATGGGAGAAATGTCGAGCTTCCAATTGGGTGTTATCGGGGCCCTGTTTCTTTCAGTGGCATCATCTGTTTCCATTGTCATTTGCAACAAAGCTTTAATGAGCAATCTTGGGTTCCCATTTGGTAACTTTGTTAGCTTCTTGGAGAGGGCATGCATTCAATCTGAAGATTTGCTACTGCTATAATATATATAACAATTTTGACTGTTTTTCTCTTTTTTCTTTCTTGTATAATGTCACAGCTACAACTCTCACTAGTTGGCACCTCATAGTAACATTCTGCACACTTCATGCGGCACAGCGTTTCCATTTGTTTGATGCCAAGGCCATTGACATGAAGACTGTGATGCTCTTTGGAATTCTAAATGGTGTTTCTATCGGACTTCTCAACTTGAGCCTGGGATTCAATTCCATTGGTTTCTACCAGGTACACCTCAATTTTACTGCTACTTGAGACTTCCAAAGTGGTTTACCTAGCCTTTCTTCTCTACTTGATCTTCATCCTGGAGGTGTTTTTCTTCTTTATATTGCAGATGACCAAACTTGCAATCATACCATTCACTGTCCTATTGGAAACTCTGTTCCTGAAAAAGCAATTCAGGTTTCAACTACAATCTACACACACACAAACACACTGCTTGCATAATTTTTAAATGATTTTTCTCCTAGTTTCTAACAGGCAAATTTATATTTTCTACTTGTTGCAGCCAGAAGATAAAGCTTTCACTCCTTGTGTTGCTTGGTGGAGTTGCCATTGCCTCTGTGACAGATCTCCAGCTCAATTTCGTTGGAACAATTCTCTCTCTCCTAGCCATCGTAACAACCTGCGTTGGGCAAATTGTATCCTTTCTTAACTTGCATGCACCATCAATGTTTTTCGCTTCAAATTGGTGCTTGATTATGACAGTACTACTGGGAACAAAGCACCAATAGTACTGTTCTAATGACTGTTTGCAAATATAATGGCAAAGACTACATACATTACATGTTTAAGCTTGAATGTTTAAGCTCAGTACTCATCGATATTCACATAAAAATAATAATCGTATTACTATAGGTGCAGCATTAGCTCCTATAGGGACAAGTTCATTCTTAACTTAATTCTTGATCAGCTGACAAATACAATACAGAAGAGGTTGAATGTGTCTTCCACACAGCTGCTTTACCAGTCCGCCCCATTTCAAGCAGCCATTCTCTTTGTCTCAGGCCCCTTTGTAGATCATTTCCTCACCAAAAAGAATGTGTTTGCATACAAGTATTCTTCAATAGTCTTGGTATAGATCCTCTCTCTCGATCTCTTTTCCATGCTTCCTTGCTCTGACTATCTATATACACAAACATTTTGGGTGCAAGGATTATGATCTCATGCGGTGCATAATTTGATTCCATGCAGGCATTCATTATCCTTTCATGCATTATATCAGTGTCCGTGAACTTCAGCACGTTCATGGTTATTGGCAAGACCTCACCAGTCACATATCAAGTGCTTGGACACCTCAAGACTTGCCTTGTTCTTGCCTTTGGGTATACTCTGCTGCATGATCCTTTCACGATTAGAAACATCATTGGAATTCTTGTTGCTATTATTGGCATGGGCTTATATTCATATTTCTGCGTCCAAGACAACAAAAAGAAACAATCAGTTGACCTTTCTCTAGCTTCTCAGGTAGGTACTCTGTGTGTGTTTGCGTTACAAATCTTGACTATGCATTAGACATTTTGGAACTGAAATTAAAATGGAATTGTTTGTGTTGCTTCAGATGAAAGACAAGGATAGCACTCCACTCTTGGGCATGCCAGATAAAGAAGGTCACGAGGCAAAGAAATCAACAAAGGTCTCCCTTGTTTAATTAAAATGAATAGGCTTAATTTGTGAAAAAGAGAAAAGCTTCATGTATGATCAGGTGTTTGTTCTTCCAGAAACAATTTGTTGATCGAGTATAAAATGATCTTGATTCTTTCAATAAACAGTACCCTTTCACTGTTATCCATTTTGTTTTAGGCCTAAACTAGTTCCTGTATCAGCGCTGGATTGCGTGAATAATTAATTAAATGATTTTTTCGTGTTTTAAAAGTATTTTTAAAAGAATTTAAAATTTTTTATTATTATTTTAAATTAATATTTTTTTGATATTTTTAAATCATTTTAATGTGCTGAAGTTAAAAATAATTTTAAAAAATAAAATAAAATATTATTTTAATGTATTTCCGAGTAAAAAACATTTTAAAAAATAATCATATTTTTAAATATACTCTAATTTTTAATTATATACAGAATGAAAAGATGATATATATAGTTTAATATAACAAAATGACAAATTATAAAAACAATTATAAATGATAATTCAAACTCTAAAGTCATAGTAAAAAGCAAAAGTGCAAATATTTCATAAGTGGAGTTCAGAAAAGGTATTGCTAATTAATTAATAGTAACATGCGTGTAATAAAATATGGAATGGAGGTAAAAGCATAGGCAGGAGGTAAAAGCATAGACAGCTGGACTATTTTCAAAGTTGAATTTTATTTAATTTTATAACAATTAAAATAAATATTTGAAAGATTAAAATTTTGAAGAAAAACAGTGTTTATTTAGTGAAAAACCTATTTCTTATTTATGTATTTTTTTCCTATTTTAACAAAATATATTTTTTTTATTAATAACATGATATTATATTCTCATTTTATATTAATGAGCAGATTATCCTAAAAATTCAACTAATATATAATTATCGATAAAGAAATTGATAAACAGTGTAAAAAAGAATCCTCATCTTTTTTTAAAAAAAAAAAACAGCATTATAATATACCTCTCCGATAACTATATATTTTCTTATTACAAATTCAAAAATAAAAAGGACCATAAGAAAAGAAAAAAAATAAATAGACCAAAATATACTTTTTACATGAATTTAAAATTGACCAAGCAGTTTGTATTTGTGTTTCTTGAATAATAATAATAATAATAATAATAATAATAATAATAATAATAATAATTTTTCTTAATGTTCTAATATTCCTTACATCTGTATTTGTTTTGAAGTTATATTTCTGTTTTCTTAATTTTCTAATATAGTCTTCAAGTTTTTTATTTATTTGTTATATCCTTTATAAATATTTTTTTATTAATACTTTTGTATTATTATTTTTATTTCCATACTTAGTTTTGTTATATAGGTTAGCATATTTGTATATAACGTTTTCATAATCTTTCTTTTTTGTTATTATTTTTAAAAAATAATTTATAGCTTTTAGGGTAATATATATTTGGGGTACTAAAATTTTAATTTTTTTTAAGAAATAAATAATTCAATTTCATAGAAACCAATAAATAAACTAAGTGTGCCAAGATAATAGCTTCCCCTAAAATAATTTATAACTATATTGACTCTTTATGCAGATTTTTTTAATTTTCATATTTACTCGAACCTTTTCTTTTGTTATTTGGTGGGATTAATTTGTACAAGAAATGGCTATGGTGCATTTTTTTTCATAAAAATAGAAATATTGATTATTAATATTTTTTTCTATTCAAATAAAATATTAATAATAAGTTCCATCCTCAGTTATTTTGTATTGGTTATTTATTTTTGTTATAAGTTTAATGATCATTATGTATAGCTGTTTGCATCACTGAAAAAAAAATGAAAAGTTAAAAATAAATAAAACAAAGTAATAATAAAAAGAAGAATCTAAGCACTTTCCTCTATGAAAAAGGTTTAAAAAAAAAGTAAAAATAAATAAATGTCCCAGTTTTGCAGCATGTAGTTTTGAAGTCCAAAGGAATCTAGTAATTGGAAAGGAAAGACACCAAGAAATTAAATTTGAAAACAAACACCATTAATATAGTTAAGAGAAAACGAAATTTATAATTTTTTGAAACCATTTCATAAATAAAAAGCAAAAATAAACCAAAAAACGGCTTGTTTATAAGCATTATTAAAAATTCTTATTTTTTAAAATTATTTTTTTTAAATCATTGTTAGAAAATAATATAAATGACCTCACATAAAAGTTTAACTTATTGATTTAAGATGGTTCTTTGACATGGTATCAAAGCTTTGATGACCAAGCAGTCACGAGTTCGAATATCATCATCCTTATTATTTGATAAAAATTAAACACAGGATAGTGTGGATAAGTCTGTGTAAGTTTCAAGGTCAAAGAATTTTCACTTGAGGAGGTGTATTAGAGAATAATATAAATCATATATTGGAACATCACCTAAAAATTTAAATTATTGAATTGAGATGATTCTTTGACAATTATATTATGCAATGTTTTGCCAACTTTACAATTTTGAGTAAAAAAATGTAAGTGATTGTAGCTATATGAAAGAAAAGCTACTTAAGATGTATTTCTCAAATGTAACTTGACATGAAACTATATGGAACAATTATTTATTTTAGTCATTAATTTATATGCATTGATATAAATTATGTTAAACTAGAATTATATTATTTTTTATTAATTTATTAATTTGTTAATTTTATCACATTTGATCCTTATTCTTTTGATTGTATCAAATTTGATTTATTTGTTTTTCAATTTCATCCCTTGACATTTGATTTTTATATTAAATTTGGTTCTCATTCTTTTGATTGTTATTTGTTTTTTTATTATACTTTTCTTGATTGAATTTTTTTATTTTAATTTCATCCCTTATAATTTGATTTTATTTTTTTATATATCAATTTTAATCCTCATTCTTTTCAATTCTATTTTTTATCTTTTTTGCTAGTTTTTTTTTTTCAACCTTACCCCTCATTATTTTGTTGATTGAGAATTTAGCTTTGTCACAGGTGTAAGATATTAACCGGATAGATTAACCAAGTTTATCAAAGTCAGTCAAATAAATTACATGAATCTCATGTTTTTCTTGAATTTTTAAAAGCACATGCATTGTCTTAACATTTTTTATATTAGAAAAACTTTGACCCGACCCCTAGTGTAGCATGAGCCACCTATCTATTTATTAGTTTTAATTAGGCTCAACATATTTTAAGTGAGAGATTAGTTTTTTATAAAATAAAAAGAAGACAAAAAGAGAGAGTAATTACTTTCTTTAAGTATTTCTACCAGTTTACTTCTCACATTACGTTGTGGATTAGACTAAAAAAGTTTTGAACATAAAAATAAAAATATTCAAGTTACAGAAAACTATTTGATATTGTCATTAAATCTAGTCCAATAAGTCAAACTTGAAACTCTTGACTTGAGTTTTTGTCAAGTTCAGATTTTTAATTAAATCATATAGGAGTTACCTTAACATGACCTAGTCGACTTGACGAGTCTCAAGACAAAAACAAAATCAAATGATAAAAAAAAAAAAACTAGACACACTGGTTTAAATTCAACTTAGAAGACTGTTTAAAAGGGATTTGACTTCTTAAAAAAATTGAAGCTCACATCTTCTTTTTTTAAACACGGAGAAGATAACATGTTGAATCGATTTCGGTCAACCTGGGTTAACTAACCAAATCCAAAACCTGGATAGTGAATTCCAATAGGTTCAATAATATTTTTTTATTTTAATTACATGATAAAAAATAAAGACTAATTCGAAATTAACTCAATATTAAAGAATGAAAATGAAAAAAAAACTAAAAAAAATCATCAAAATTCCAATGTTGAAGGTTTTTTTTTTTAAAAAAAAAAAACAAGTCAAGCACACAGGTCTAAGTGGCCTAGTGTATCAGGGCCTTAAAAAAGCAACCACCATCAAATTCTCATTCTCGAATAGAATGCGTTGACACCAAGTTTAACTATTTTTGT
>Ga0307510_10000064_pt1 | contig 81056 bp, 68 predicted proteins | sample 12_EM_MG_FD_207224 | JGI IMG/M metagenome (GOLD analysis project Ga0307510, IMG submission 207224) | Populus trichocarpa ectomycorrhiza microbial communities from riparian zone in the Pacific Northwest, United States - 12_EM | ecosystem: Host-associated > Plants > Roots > Unclassified | place... | reverse complement strand
ATTCCGCGGTACCGAAGTCGTCGAGTTCAAAGCAGGCGGAAAAATTCTGGCGCTCACGGGAAAGCATCTGTCATCGGCGACCGGCGAAGTTGTGCACGATGCGTTCGCCATCATCTCGCCCGCCGCAGATGGCAGCAGCTATCGATTCATGAGCTTCCTGGCGGCCGGCCAGTCGGGAGAGTTCGCCGGGAGGCTCGAGAACGGTGCGTTCATTTGGGAAATGGATGTGCCAAAGGGCGCAAAGATCCGCTATACGATTCGTGTAGTCGACAATGAATGGCGTGAGACCGGACAGTATTCGGCCGATGGTGCACAGTGGCGTGAGATTTTCGGCATGACTCTGAAGCGAAGCGATGCGGCTGATTGCAGTCCTTGACGCATGCAGCACCGCGCTTTACATCGCCTACATAGGCAGCAACAACGCATCTCTGAACTAAAATAACCGGCGGGCAGTTCGACGTCCGGATTAACCTCGCCGCCGTCCGATCTGCCGGGCCCAAGCGTCCCAACTCGCGACATGCTCCGCGCAAGATTGTCGCAAGGCGAGTTCACTTTGCTGCGTGGTTGTCTCATGCTATCCACTTCGCAGCCGCGATTGATTGCCCGGAGGCTTCCGAATCACACACGACCAGAACAGTACGGGTTGCGGACCATAGGCTATCGTGTCATGTCCGTGCATGTTATTGGCGGTCGAGAGGCCAGTATTGCGTAGGAGAGCCGCGCGGTTGATACGGATGGATGTCTGACTCCTACAGGTAGACTGATGTTGCCTTGGAAAGGCTGAGGTGAGCTGGTTAGGCCCTCGATACGCGGTGCATCTATGGTGTTTTAACGTGGCGATGCCCGAGTCTCGAGCACCGATGGCGTCGCTGATGCGGAGCACGCGGCCGGGGTGACATAATGCGAAACGCATGGTGCCCAGCGTCCCATATCCGCATTTACACAGTACTGAATAAACATCGGTTTGAGCATTAGGAATCTGACAGCCGAATTCCCGATGGCCGATAGTGAACTCGGCCGCGACACATCAAACTCCGATCACCGATGCGTTTCGGTCAGGCTGTTGAGGAGTTGGCGATGTTGGACAGTGAGCAAAGAACCGGTTCGTCGTGTCTCGCGACTGCTGTTTCCGTGCCAGATATTCGTGTACGCTTTGCCGAAGGAAGAGCCCACGGAAAATGGATTCAGATAAACAGTGGCGAATCGATAACGCCAAACGCCTTCAGGGCCTGCAACTTCAGCTGCGTCCCTACAGCCCATGGAATCAAGAATGGGGGCACGATCATTGCGCAGCGTGTTGGGTGAAGTTTACAGAGTCTGAGGGACCGGACAGCCAGACTGAAGGCTATGCGACCGGTCCTGACTATCCCAGGGGCGCGGGCTATGAGTGGGTCTGTCGTCAATGCTTCGCTGACCTCAAGACTGAAATGAAGTGGACCCAGAGCCGCGGCTGACTGATGGGGTTCGGGAGGCGAAGCGGGTGGAGCAGGAGACGTAACCCGTCGGCACGACTTTACGGGGTGTATCTCGGGGTGCGAACGGTGAACGTGATCCGGCATGCGCCTGCAGATTGGCACGACTCTCACGGCCTCTTTCTCATGACCGTGCTTTCCTTTGCCTGTCAGTATGTGGCGATGTACTGGCTGTTCACCGAACCGGGGCGCCGTTGGTTCGCACGATCGCACGATGCAGGATGAGCCGTGTTCGGCGCCGCGCGCCCGGAGTTGGAGGTTGGGCGAGGTGAGGACTAGTAGATCGAATTCGAGGGCGGGCGGATGAGGAGCCGTGCGACCAACCGACCATGAGCATCTTCCGAGCGCGATTAAATGTTCGCGAGGGATTCGGCGGGAGGGCTGGGGGCAAATGGGCGTCTGCAGTCGGCCAGGAGCGGGCGCTCAGTCACACAGAACTGGTTGCCCGAAAGCGGACTTTTTCGGGTTGGGCTAGGCTGGCTATCGCGATGAACGTGCTCCGAACCATTGCGCGATTGTTACTTAGTCTTCTTGCCGCCTTCATGCTCATCCCTGTTTGGCTTTGGCTATTTAAAATGTTGCAGCTCTCGGGATGGGGCTTTTTTCACAGCGGTCTTCCGCTCTATATCGTCGGCGGCGCGACGTATTGGCTGCTCGGACGGTGGCCGATGTTTGGGCGGCAGCAACATCACGTTCCAAGGATTCGTTAAAGGGTCCGTACTCAACTGTCGCCTATGGGGCGCGAGCGGTTCGTGGGATGTGATTTGGGAGTCGGGGCGGGCGGAGGAAGCGAGGGTTGGAGTGGCCAAGGAATGACGCACACAGGTCGCCGACCTAGCGAAAATCGCTGGCAGTACGATTCTGTCTGCAGCCCCTGGGAGTTGAAGGGAGTGTCGTGGGAACCGCCTGATCGGTTAGGAAAAGGGATACGCCTCGGCCCGCGCCGTCGGGTGTAGTTTTACTTTGACGCCACCAGCTGCCGATTCCATCGCAGTAGGGTGCCCGGTGTGACCAGTGTTTCCAGTTCGTTCAATACTTTGCGGCCGAGCGCGTGCGCTTTTCGCGCGAGCCCTCGACGTTCGGCGTCGGTGAAGCGGATCCGCCGTCCACCCAACCGCTCCTTAAGCACGCGATCCTCTTCCTGCCAACGGATTAGTTATCCGTTCGAGCGATGCCGATGAAAACAGTCCTACCCTCTACCGCGAATCGCGCCCCTAGGTTAGGGCTGTTTGTCGCCGAGTTCATCTTCCGGCTTTTGCTGCCGGAAAATTGCAAGCGCCCATTCAATGACGATCCGATCCAAAGCGTCCTTGTCGCGCATTGTTTGCTTCGTGAGCAGTAACCCCTCGAGGTTTACGGCACGGACAGGCACCCCATCCAGGTCGAGAGTCTGGCTATATCGGCGCAGCGTCTCATATGTCTGTCCATTTGCATTCAGCATGATATCCACGACGAATGCGTCGGCTACGCGGATGTTCTCGCCTTCCTCAAACCATTGCGGCTCGATGTCTTTGGCCGCTTGGTCCGGCAGGATCATCAGCGCATCTTTGACGCGCTGACCTGCGGCAGCGGTAGCCGGAAAGACAATATGGATATCAGTGGTAGCCCGTTGGTATCCATGAGCGGCGAGGGCGTATCCGCCGATGAGTAGGTAATCAACGCCGTGAGCATTCAGAGAGCGCAGCAACGCCTTCAAGTCTTCAAGGGTAGCCGGTCGGCTAATCTCCTCGGGCACGAGCTCGCTCCGCCGCCAGCAGTGCCATCCCGCGCGCGAGACACTCCTCTTGGTGCTTGTTTGCCGCCTCGTGAGTCCTGAACCGGTAGACGCCCTTGGGGATGAAAGTTGATCCCGCTAGATGTGCGATGGACTCGCTGAATCGGGCGCCCGCTGCAAGCGCTTCACCACTCGCATGGGCGTGCAATTCCGGCTGGCGACGGTGACCGACGGTCTTCATTGCGCAAAGCTCGCTAAGAGGACAGAGCAACCACGAAAATTGTACCTGATCTTGATAAAACAAGCACTTAGCCTGCGACTGCTACGGCGAGTTAGGTCGAAACACAATACTCAGACAAAACTTCAGTCCGTATACTCGGCACCGGCACGGACGCTCGGGCTTTGCGCGGGTTGAAAGGGACCACGCTCAAACCACCAGTGTGCCTGACAACATGCGCCGAGAATCCGTGCCAGACATCGAGGACCGATTGCGCCGTTGGCTGTTTGATCAGCTACCGCAGGCTCCGCAGCCGGCCGCTACGTGCCTATCAACGAGGCCGCCGCCGCTCTCCTCGGCGTGGAAAATTCTCAGGCGCTGCGTTACAAAACGGACTTCGACATGCTGCCTGTTGAGCAGGCTGTCGCTGGCTAACATTCGCAAAGTCCCGATCGACACTTTGAAGGTCGACCGCTCACTCATGCGCGATATCGGTTCGCCGGAAACGCGGGCGCTCACTGATGCGATCATTGCAGTTGCCGAGTCATTGAGCCTGACAGTCATCGCGGCAGGGGTGGAGACCCAATTGCAGGCCGACTTTGCCCGCGAGCATGCCTGCGATGCCATGCAGGGGTTTTATGTGAGCGAGCCTGCCTCGGCGGCAGGGTTTGCCGCGCTTCTGCAGCAGCGGGTGTCGCCGCGACCATCCTGATCGCTACTTACCGTACAGCGGCACCTCCCCAGGCGTGGCTAACTCGACCCTATAGATGCTCGTGGATGCGGTGAAATAGGCAGTATGTCCGCCTTCAGCGAAGGCGACATTGGCGGCGACTTCACCGAATTGGATCATGCCCAGGATCCGGCCCCGAGGCGTGACGATGCGAACGCCGCCCGGACCGGTAGTCCAGATGTTGCCCGCCGTATCGACTTTCAGGCCGTCGGGTCCTCCCTTGCCAGCGCGGTGGTCCGCGAATTCGATGAGCACTCGTCGATTGGACACGGCACCGCCGGCACCCACGTCGTACGCGTTGACGTACATTCTGGGTCCATAGTTGGAGACGTAGAGCGTTTTGTCATCGGGCGAGAAACCAATTCCGTTCGGTAAGGTGAGGTCGGTGATGACAGGCGTCAGGGTGCCATTCGAGTAGCGGAAGACGGCGTTGAATGTCAGCTCCTTGCCCGGGTCCTGATCCAGTTTGGCCAGGCCGAACGGCGGATCGGTGAACCACAGGGCGCCATCGGGTGCGAACACCAGATCGTTGGGACTGTTCAACTTCCTGTGCTGATAGCTGTCGAGATACGGTGTGACATGCAGGTCTTTGCTCACGCTTACGATCTTGCGGCCGCCCTGTTGGATCATCAGGACCGAGCCATCCTGGTCGGGTGCCATGGCATTTGAGCCGAGATAGGAGCCGGGAGGCACCGTCTCGAGCCCGCCCGAATGGTCGATGAGCAGCTCCACGCGGCCATCGGCGGACACCGCGTACATCTTATTGTCACCCAGGTCCGAGAACCACAGACGTCCGGCATGCCACATCGGCCCCTCCGTGAACTTGAATCCGGTGGCTACACGCTCCACCGGCGTACCGGGTGCGATCAGCTTGTCGAGCCCTGCGTCGAGGCGCACGATCTGTGCACCGGCTGCGTGGACCTCAACCGCGGCCGTTGCATCGTAGGTAAACCAGCCGATCACGACGCTCAGAAGAAGAACACTCGCTCTCATACAGCCTCCTACACGCTGTCGGTCAGCAGAACCAGATAGCCCTTGTCCGTCAGCGTATTCTCAATGAGCGGCCAGTTCCGCTTGTGATCTTCCGAGGCAATCCATTTCTGGCGCGACGCCTCGCTGCGGTAGGTAAGTTGAAACCGATAGTTGATGCTGGCAGCGGGTGCGGGGCCACCCTGAATCACTTTGCGCAGCTTGACGATTTTGAGGTCTATGTAGCCGTCGTGTCGCGCGGCGACCGGTTTGAAATGTTGGTGGTAGGCATCCAGCATCTCCTGCTCGCGCGCAGGGTCCACCGGGAGGTCGCAGTACAGGACAATGGGGCCATGGGTTGCGGCGTCCGCTGCCTGTACGTGTCGGCTCGGAGGCAGCAGTCCGGCTGCGCCGGCCAGGGTAACGAGTCTCAACCAGGATCTTCGGTTCATGATGTCCTTCTGCTCCTGTCAGGGTTTGTGCTCGAGTGTCAGTGTCGAATAGGTGTGGGCCAGATAGTCCACGATGGCCTGCATCTCCCGAGGTGTTACGGCAGCTCCGCGATCCGCCATCCTGCCGACGGTAGCTGCCCAATCGTCAGGGCTCTTGCGCCGGGAGCTGATGGTCGCCAGGTCGTGACATGACACGCAACTGCGCTCAATCAGCTCGAGGGCCGGCGCGGTCGCTGCAGTCTCGGCGGACCCACCACTGACAGCCGAAACGGACGCATACTGCTCCGGGAGACGCTGCACGCCCGCAGGCAGTGCGAACGCAATCACGGCATCGTTTTCTACAGGCGCGCCGGCAAATCCGCCTGTGTTGACAACAACCAGATACTGCCGAGCATCGTGTCCGCGATACGTGATCGGAGTGCCATACGTTGAAGTAGGCAACTCGTACGTCCACAATTCCTCGCCGGTCCTCGAAGCGAATGCCCGCAACCTGTGATCGTCGGTGGCGGCGATGAAAGTCAGGCCACCTGCCGTCACGATCGGTCCCCCCGCGCTGGGCCGTCCGGTCTTACGCAAGCTCTCCGGCAGGTTGTCGCTGACTCCGAGGACGGATCGCCACATGATCTTCCCAGTGTTGACGTTGACCGCATACAGGCTGCCCCAGGGCGGCGGCTGACAGGGAAGGCGGCTCACTGGATCCCAGAAATAGACATAGCCGTCTTTCAGATTCCACGAGCCGTCCGGACGTTGCTCGAGTTGTTCCGGGCTGGCGAGGTCGTTCGTGTTGACGATGTAGTATCCGAGTCGCGGATCGAAAGCGGCGCCGCCCCAATCGGTGCCCCCGAGGCTGCCGGGAAAGCTGGCCACAGCGGCATCTCGTCGCAAAGGTTGGAACGGTTGGCTGGAGACGATATGTTTCTCCTGTACCAGCCGGGCGCAGAAGTCGTGATGTGCCGGGGTGATGTCTGTCAGCTCCGAGAGCTCGAAAGAGCGGCGCGCGAGCGGGGGAGGCGTGACCGGCATGGGCTGAGTCGGCCAGGGTGACTCATCCGGGATATCCGTTGCGGTGGGAACGGGCACTTCCGCGACGTCGTATAGAGGCTTGCCGCTCACCCGATCCAGAACGAACAGGAGGCTCGTCTTGTTCATCACGGCGATGGCCGGAATCCGCCGGCCGCCGCGGCTGACTTCGATCAGTGTCGCTGTGGGCAGATCCAGGTCCCAGATATCATGATGCACCGTTTGAAAATGCCACAGGTAGCGTCCCGTGCCGGCATCCAATGCAACAATCGAGTTGGCAAACAGGTTGGCGCCGTGGCGGTCGCCGCCCCAGCGGTCGAAGGTTGGCGCGCCGAACGGCAGGTAGACGATGCCGCGCTGCTCATCGAGTACCATGAAGTTCCAGACGTTGACCCCGGAGCGCTTGCGCCAGCTCTCGCCTTGCCAGGTATCATGGCCCAGCTCCCCCGGCCGCGGCACCGAGTGGAAAGTCCAGACCAACGTACCGGTGCGCGCATCCCAGGCCCGCACGTCGCCGGCGGCGCCCTGGGTGGGCATTTCCTGCACGCGCGCGCCGGTGATGACCAGATTTCTGAACACGAGCGGCGGCGAGCTCAGTCCCAGGGGCGCCGCGGGAAACCCATTCATGACATCGGGTGTCTTGAGATCCAACACACCGCGCTGACCGAAAGCCGCCTCGGGCTCGCCGCTGGCGGCGCGCAGGGCTATCAAGCGACCGCCGCGGGTTCCAAACACGATGCGGGCGGGATCATGTGCCGAGCCTGGCCAATATTCCACACCGCGCGTAGCCGGCTGATCGTTGTAGGGAACTTCATACTTCCAGATTTCACGCCCCGTTTGCGCGTCGAGGGCCACGACACGCCCGTAGGGCGTCGGGAGATACATCGTGCCGTTGACGACCAGCGGTGATGCTTCGGATACGCGATAGCGGCTACCGTGCACCATTGGCGCCGACCGCGGCCGCATGTGGTAGGTCCAGATAACCTGCAGCTGCGTTACGTTGCGAGTGTTGATCTGAGCAAGGGGCGAGAAGTGGCTGCCGCCTGCATCGTGCAGATAAGTCGGCCAGTCGGTGGCTGAAGGTGTGTTGGCTGCACATGAGACCAATAGGGCAAGCAGGAACCCTATGCCTGGCGGCACGCACCATCGGTGCCACGACGGGCGCGGCAGTCGGTTCATTGCGCGGTGGCCGAGGCGATGAAGGATTCCTTGGCGGACAGGTCGCGGGCCACGCCGATCACCATCAACTCCAAGGCAGAATCGGCGGTGCTGGCCAGGGATTTGCGTTGGCCGAGCTCTATGGCGAGTGCATCGCCAGCACGGAGCGGCGCAGATTCGGCTGCAACTGTCGCCGTGCCGCTACCCGCGAGCACAATGTACACGTTACTGATCCCGTCCTGAGCGTCGGGTCCGATGGAAGTGCCGGGTGGCAGGAGTATGTGATCAACGTAGGACCAGGCCGTTGCAAACACGCTTGGGCCTAACACGCGCCGATACCTCACCGTGCCGTGCCCGTTCTTGAAGTCGGTTACATCCTTCAACTGTGATTGTTCCAGACGACCGGAGATAAACTGGGGAATGGGCTCGACAGTGACCTGGGTGCGCGGATCGTCGAGGTTGAACGTATCGTAGGTCTTCGTCAGGCCGACGTTGATGTTCATCCATCGCACGGGGCGGTCACTGGCGTTATAGATCCCGTGGGCGTGGCCGAGTCGGTCGGGGACCAACGCAGGGCCTTTCAGAATCGAGGTATGCCCATCGATGGTGAACTGCGCCTCCCCGTCCAGGATCACGAACATTTCCTCGCATCGATTGTGGAAATGCTCGCCGATGCCGCTGTGGGGGTTGATGACACCCTGGTGCACGAAGAGGAGGTTGGTGGTGAGAGCGTGGACGTCCAACAGCGGCGCGAAGTCCATGGACCCGGCACCCCCGTGCACGTGCTCCAGGTGCTTGAGCTTTTCCGGGCGCAGATGCCTGATGCGCTGGGTTAGTGGTGGAAGCGGGGTGTCGGCGGATGCAGCCGCGGCGACGGGCGATGACAAGGTAACTGCTGCCAGCGAGGCCACCGCTGCCAGCCGGGCCATCAAACACGCTGCATGCGTGCCGACCGAGCGCAGGCGGGTGCATGTTAAACCGATGTTCCTCATGCAGGCTTCTCGTACAGCTGGTTCAGATCCTATATCATATCCTATAGCATCACAGCGTACAGAGGGGACGAACTTGCCTCGCGGTCATTCCATCCGGTGGATGCTGGTGTTCTGGCTGTTCGTCCTGAGCGCGGTGGGCTTCATGGACCGCACCAACGTGTCCATTGCCGGTGTGGCCATCGGTCGGGAATACCAGCTCGACCAGATCCGACTCGGCTGGATCTTCAGCGCGTTCCTGCTGGGCTACGCGGCCTTTCAGGTTCCGGGCGGATGGCTGGCGGTAAAGGTGGGACCGCGCAGGGTACTTGCGTTGGCTGTGCTCTGGTGGGGGATATTCACGGCGCTGACCGCATCAGTTTCGCCTCACGCCGAACACGCGCTGCTGCTGCTCTTTCTGGTACGGCTGTCACTCGGTGCAGGGGAGTCCGTGATCTATCCAGCGGCGAATCAGTTCGTGTCGCACTGGATACCGGTGGCCGAGAGGGGCCGGGCTCATGGTTGGATCTTTGCCGGCGTTGGGGCAGGCTCGGGGCTCACGCCGCCGTTGCTGACCTGGATCAACGCGAACTACGGCTGGCGCTCGTCATTTGTTTTTTGTGCCCTGGTGGGTGTCGTGGCCGGAGTGATCTGGTATGTCGGTGCGCGCGATCGGCCGCAGGACCATCGGTGGGTGAGTCACATCGAGCGAGCTCATATTGAGTCAGGCGTGGACTGGGCCGGGACTCGGGTCGCCGCGACCTCGACAGCCGAGCCGGTGCCGTGGGGGCGGATTTTTGCCAGTCGCTCGGTCTGGGCGTTGACCTTCAGTTACTTTACGTTCGGGTATGTGATCTGGATTTTCTTCAGTTGGTTTTTCATTTACCTGGCCGAGGCCCGGGGACTGACTCTGAAGAACAGTGCGCTGTACAGCATGTTGCCGTTCGGGGCGATGACGCTGTGTTGCCTGAGCGGGGGTGTTCTGAACGATATGATCTCAAAACGGTATGGATTGCGTGCCGGGCGCTGCGGGTTGGCGCTCGTGTCTTTGATTCTGACAGCGATATTTCTGGCAAGCGGCGCGCGGGTGGCGAGTCCCCTGTTGGCCAGTGTCGTGTTGGCCGGCGGAGCGGGGGCGATTTATCTCTCGCAAAGCTCATTCTGGGCGGTGGTTGCGGACGGTGCCGGTCAGCACACAGGCGTGGTGTCCGGCGTGATGAACATGGGATGTCAGATTGGCGGAGCCTTGACCGCATCGCTCACACCGTGGATCGCCGCCCACTACGGCTGGAATGGCGCCTTTGTCACCGCTGCGGTGTTGGCGGTCCTGGGAGCGGCCGCGTGGATGTGGGTCGACGCAACCGCCCTGCTGGGCAAGCCGGCTGAACCGATTGCATTGACTTCCTTATGATCGTATAGGATATAGGCATATGAGTGAGGATACCCGTCCTTCCGCGCTGCCGCTGGCGGGCGTACGCGTACTGGATCTGTCTCAGGTCATGGCAGGCCCGTTCTGTTGCATGATGTTGGGCGATCTGGGCGCGGATGTCATCAAGGTCGAGCCGCCGCGGGACGGTGACTCCACGCGCCATTCGATGGGCTTCCGGTTGAAGGGGCAGGATAGTCCGGGATTCCTGGCTCTCAACCGTAACAAGCGCAGCATCGTGCTGGATCTCAAAAATCCGCAGGACCGCGAAGTGTTGTATGCGTTGGTGAAAACCGCGGACGTCCTGGTGGAGAATTCGCGGCCGGGTGTGACTCAACGACTCGGCGTGGAGTATGAAACGCTGCGCGCCTTGAACCCACGACTGGTCTACGCCAGCATTTCGGGCTTCGGACAGACGGGGCCCTGGGCGCAACGGCCGGGATTTGACCTGATTGCCCAGGCCATGTCAGGAATTCTCAGTGCCACCGGCTTGCCGGGCCTCGAGCCGGTCAAAAACGCCATCCCGGTGGGGGACCTCGGGGCCGGGCTGTTTGCCGCTGTCGGTATCCTGGGCGCACTGCTCGGGCGCGCGCGCTCGGGCGTCGGTCAGTACATCGATGCTTCGTTATTCGAGGCGGCTCTCGGGCTGTCGGTGTGGGAAACCACCGAGCTGTGGGGAACGGGCAAGTCGCCCACACCGATCGGCTCGGCCAATCGAATGTCGGCTCCGTATCAGGCGGTGAAAGCAGCGGATGAGTACTTCGTCATCGGTGCAGCAAATCAGAAGCTGTGGCTCGGTTTTCTGCAGGTGTTGGGCCGGCAAGAGCTCAATGCCGACCCGCGGTTTGCCACCAACAGCCAGAGGGTAGCGCATCGCGACGCGCTCATTGAAACACTGAGTGCCACGCTCGCTACCAAACCGGCACAGGCCTGGATCGATGCACTGTTGGCGGCCGGGGTGCCGGCGGCGCCGATCTGCACCTATGAGCAGGCCCTGGCGTCGGAGCAGGTCGCCGCCCGTGACATGGTGATGAATGTCGAGCATCCGGTCGAGGGCACATTCAAGGCATTGGGCTTTCCGATGAAGATGCGCGGTACCCCGCAGCAGGTCAGGTTCCCGCCGCCATTGCTGGGCGAACACAGCCACGAGATCCGCGAGGAGTTGGTGAGGCGCGGTTTGCTGACTGACAGCGGTTCAATTGAAGAGCCTTGCGAATCATGACCGCAGGCCGGCTGATTTGTGAGCGTGATGGACCTGTCGCACGAGTGTTGTTCGACAATCCCGGATTACACAACGCACTGACCCATCAGATGTGGCTCGACTTGCGGGATGAGTGCGCACGCCTGGCGAACGATCCCGGGATCCGGGTCGTGGTGTTTCGCGGAGTGGGCGGCAAAGCGTTTGTGTCGGGGACCGATATCTCGGGTTTCGCGGGGTTTACCTCGGGCGAGGCGGGCCTCGGGTATGAGCGGGGCATCGATGACTGCATGGCCGCCGTCGATGCGCTGCCCATGACGGCGGTTGCGGTGATTGACGGCTGGGCGGTGGGAGGCGGCCTGAATATCGCGTCGGCTTGTGATTTCAGGATTGCGACGGCCACGGCGCGTTTCGGCTCGCCGCTCGGTAGGACCATCGGCAATTGTCTTTCAATGAGCAGCTATGCGCGGATCGTGAGCGCCGTGGGTGCGCCGGCGGCCAGGCGCATGATCCTGTTGGGTGAGATGCTGACCGCGCCGCAGTTGTTGGACAGCGGATTTCTGTATCGCGTCGTGGACTCACCCAACCTGGAGGAGGAGGTCGGGGCGCTGTGCGAGCGGGCCGCCGGTAACGCGCCCCTGACGACCCGGGCGACCAAAGAGGCGCTGCGCAGATGGCGCAACATGAGTCTGCCTGACATCGATGATCTGATTGCGTTGGTGTACGGCAGCGCGGATTTCCGCCTCGGCGTCCAAAACTTCCTGGGCGGCAACAAGAAGCCACCCGATTGGAGCGGCTCCTGAGCCACCGCTCCAACGCGCCGGTTACCAATCGACCGCGATGTATTTCGCCTCGGTGAATTCGCGCAAGCCGTGATGTGAGCCCTCACGGCCGAGTCCGCTCTGTTTGACCCCGCCGAACGGCGCCGCTGGGTCGGAAACGAGCCCGCGGTTGATGGCGACCATGCCGCTTTCGAGCGCCTCGGCGATTTTCAACCCCTTTTTCAGGTCGGATGTATATACGTAGGCCACGAGACCATACTCCGTGTCGTTGGCTGCAGAGATGGCTTCCTCCACGGTGTCGAAGGGTACGAGCGCCGCAACGGGACCGAAGATTTCCTGGCGAAGGATCTCGGCACCGGGCGCAACATCCGCCAGTACGGTCGGCGGATAGAAGCATCCGGGGCCGGGGGCAGCCTGGCCTCCGATCACTACACGGGCGCCGCGGCCCACGGCGTCGGCCACCAGCGCTGCGATTTTTTCGACCGCCGCCCGGTTGATCAGTGCACCGCAACCCGTATCCGGCGAGATGCCTGGCCCTACCTTGACTGTCCCCATGCGCTGCGCAAGTGCGGTGGTGAATTTCGGATACACGTCACGTTGCACGTAGAATCGGTTGGCGGCCGTGCAGGCCTCGCCGCCATTGCGCATTTTCGCAATCATGGCGCCGTCCAATGCCGCCTCGATGTCAGCATCGGCAAGCACAATGAAGGGAGCATTGCCTCCCAGTTCCATGGAGCAGCTGATGACCTGATCGGCAGCCTCCCGCAACAAAAGGCGGCCGACGCGCGTCGAGCCGGTGAAGGAAAGTTTGCGTACGCGCGGATCGTGCAGGAGCGCGGATATAACTGGCCCGGGTTCGCGCGTGGTGATCACATTGACGACACCGGGGGGTATCCCCGCTTCCAACATGAGATCAGCTATCGCCAGGGCCGTGAGCGGAGTTTGTTCGGCGGGCTTGAGGACACAGGTACATCCAGCCGCCAGTGCAGGCGCGATTTTGCGTGTCGCCATTGCGGCGGGGAAGTTCCACGGCGTGATCATGAGCGACACACCGATGGGTTGGTACTGCACCAGTATCCGATTGGTGCCGCCGGGGGCGAAGTTGAGTTCGCCGTCATTGCGCACGGCTTCCTGCGCGTACCATCGAAAGAATTCCGCCGCGTACAGTGCTTCGGATTTTGCATCGGCGAGGGCCTTGCCGTTCTCCAGGGAAATCAACTGTGCGAGCCAACCGGCGTTGGCCACAATCAGGTCAAAGCAACGATTGAGCAACTCCGAGCGCTTGCGTGTGGCTGTGCCTGCCCAATCCCGAGCCGCGGACTGAGCGGCCTCGACCGCGCGCAAGCCTTCAGCGAGGCCGGCGTTCGCAACCGAAGTCAGGATTTCGCCGGTAGCCGGGTTGAGCACGTCCAATCGCGGACGTCCGGCGGCATCCTGCCAGCGTCCTCCGATCAGCGCATCAGTTGGAACCGTGCGACCGCCGGCATTCAACAGGGCGTAGGCGTGGGTTGATTGCATCGCTGAAGAGTCCCCGGCCGCTCAGGCGCTGCGCAGCAGAGAGCGGTCGCCACTGAAGGCGGCCTGGGTGATCTGACGGAGGGCCTGCAGATCGAGGGGGCGCGGATTGTTCTTGACCAGGCGAGTGATGGCCAGGGCACTTTCCGCCGTCCATTCCTGCTTGTCAGCGGGCAGCCCCAGATCTGCGAGCGTTCGCGGTATTCCTATGGACCCGAGGAGGCGGGCGACTTCGTCCACGAGTCGACGCGACAAAGCGTCGTCCGTGCTCGTTGGATCGTCAATACCAACAGCCCGCGCAATCTGGGCGAAGCTGTGAATGCATGCCGGCCTGTTGAATTCCATCACATAAGGAAGCAACGAGGCGACCCCGGCGCCATGGGCTGTGTGGGTCAGGTTACCCACCGGATACTGAATTGCATGCGCTGCCGCTGTGCCAGCGCTGCCGAACGCGCAGCCTGCCGCGAGTGCTCCCAACATCAGATCGGCGCGTGCCTGCATGTCTGCCCCATTCAGGTAGGCTGTACGAGCGCTGCGCCAGATGGCGGTGATCGCGAGCAAGGCAAAGTGATCGGATAATGCGTTCTTTCCGACGAACACATGCTGGTGTGCCAGCTCGGGCGTGACCTCGCGTGCGCCTGCGGTGAAGGCCTCAACCGCATGCGTTAACGCATCTCCCGCGGAAATTGCGGTCAACACGGGTGGACAACTGACCGTGAGCTCCGGATCGCAGATCGCGGCAGCCGGAATCAGGAACGGACTCGAGACACCGACCTTGGTTTTGCGAACACTGTCGCCGACCACCGCCACGGGCGTCACTTCCGAACCCGTGCCCGACGTGGTTGGAATCGCAATGACCGGGAGCACAGGCCCCGGGACTTTGAATTCGCCATAGAAGGTGTCGATCGGGCCGCCGAAGGTCAACAGCAGGGCAGTGGCCTTCGCCAGGTCCAGACAACTGCCGCCGCCTATGCCGATGACGAGCTGCGGCGCGAACCCGGAGGCGTCGCGAACGCAATCCCACAGCGACTCGACGGGCAGGTCGGGCTGGGCGCGATCAAACAGATGCACGGTGACGCCGGCGCGCTGCAGGTCCGCGGCCAGGGACCGGAGGGTTTCACTGGCCGCGAGCCTTTGATCAGTGCAGAGGAGGGCGCGCTTGCCGAGCTGCGCGGCGACAGTACCTAGAGAATGGCGCTGGCCGGCGCCGAAAGCGACACTGGCGGGAAGCCGCATCAGCCCAAAAGGAGTCATGGAGCAATCTCTTGCGCGGGTCCAAATCATATATCATATCGGATCTGAAAGAGGCAATCGGATTAGCCGAAATGGCATAATGCGCGCCAATGGATCCTTCACAGCCTTCAAAACCGACCCCCGGTAACCGCGGTCCCCTGCAACGTCCGTCCGGGTTGGTGGAGGACGTCTACAACCGGATTCGCGAAGACATCATGTCGCTGAAGATCCCACCGGACTCGAAGGTCTCGGTGGATCGCCTCGCGCGTGAGTTGCAGGTCTCCCAGACGCCGATCCGCGAGGCGCTGTCGATGCTCGAAGCCAACGGGCTGGTCATGAAGCAGCGTTTCGTTGGCTACTGCACCGCGCCCACCCTGAACCGCAAACAGTTTGAGGAGCTCTACGAGATTCGCATGCTGCTCGAGCCGTATGCGGCGCGCTGCGCGGCGCAGAGGATGAGTGACAAGGAATTGCTGGAAATCTCGGGCTTAGCGCTGCGAATGAGCCCGGAGCATGCGGCCGATTCGCAGACCACCTACACTCATTTCGCGGTGGAGGATGGGGAGTTTCATGCCCTCATTGCGCGCGGCAGCGGCAATACGTTGATTACCGAGGCGTTGGAAAGATTGCATACCCATTTGCACATCTTCCGACTGCGTTTCCACTCTGTCGTGACTAACGAAGCGTTCACCGAGCACTCACTCATTACGCGCGCCCTGCAGCAACGCAACGCGGACGCTGCCGAGGCGGCCATGCGATCGCATGTGCAGAAATCCTACGAACGTCTCGTGAAATTCACCCGCGAATAGCGCTGACAAATCCAACAACCGACGAGCGGTCGTTCGCCTCAGACGGCAGCCCCCTGGGTTGACAGCTCCCTCGTGGGCGACGCATCATCACTAAATCAGATACGATATCGGATATAGCACATAGTGACCATCGCCTAAACCGCAACTGCATCAAGGGGGAATCGACATGCAGAAGCTGGGACTCAGGAGAGTGCTCGTTGTCGCTGGATCAGTGTGGGCAATTGCCGCAGGAGCGCAGGAATCGGGGCCTCCCGCCGCGGCCCCCACGCCGAATGCCGAGGGGGCACTGGAGGAAGTCGTAGTCACGGGTACGAGCATCCGCGGCGTTGCACCCATCGGCTCGAATGTCATCACATTGGACCAGACAGCCATTCAGGCAACCGGGGCGGTCAACGTCTCGCAAATGGTCAACTCGATACCGGCCATCACGACGGCCAACTCCGCGCCGCAGGGCGAGAGTGTCTTCTCTTACTACTCACCGCAGATTCATAGCCTCGGCGGCAGTGCGAGCAACTCGACACTGGTGATCATGGATGGCTTGCGGATGCCGGGCGGCGGGACCCAATACTCCGAAACCGATCCCAACATCATTCCGAGCCTCGCGCTGGAGCGGATTGAGGTTCTGGCGGATGGTGCGTCATCCGTTTACGGCTCCGACGCGGTTGCGGGTGTCGTGAACTTCATCACCCGGCGCAACTACGAAGGGCTGCAGCTCAACGCGCAAGGCGGCAAGGCTTCCGAGTACCACACCTACAACGCCGATCTGCTCTGGGGCACACGCTGGGCCTCGGGGTCGGCGCTGTTCGCTGCGTCCTATTCGATGCAAAGCCGCCTCGACAACACGTCGCGCGAATTCCTGAGCATGGGTGATTACAGGCCGGTGGGCGGTACCAACTTCAATGCCTACAACTGTTCGCCGGCGACCATCAAAGCGCCCGTGGGCGCGAGCACTGTCTACCTCTCACCGGATGCGACTACGCCGGTAGCCAACACGGTGGCCAATGCTCCCTGTAACCAGTCGCTGTGGGGAAGTGCGCTGCCGGAGCAGAAGCGTGCCAACGCGATGATGAGGATCATCCACGACTTCAGCGATCGTCTGACAACGACAGCCACTCTGATTGTCAATGAGCAGAAGACCAACAAGCCGGGCGAGCCCGGCGTGATCACGAACGTGACGGCGTACGGTCCGGGTTCCGGCAAGGACGGCCAGATCAATCCCTACTTCGTCGCTCCCGCCGGCAATCCGACTGCGAGCTCTGAACAGGTCAGCTGGCTGGACCTGCTCGGCGGCCGCTTCGGCCGGGTCGACTCGCAGGAGGATGTGGTGTACGGCACCTTCCAGGCCGACTACAAGCTGTTTCACGACTGGAAGGCCACCTTCACCGATGCGATTGCGTGGAATCAGAGCAGCTTGAGCAGCACGGGGGTATTCTGCGCGCCGTGCGCCTACCTGGCTTTGAACGGCACGGGACAGGTTACGGGCAGCACGACGGCTTCGGACATCACCAACCAGAATGTCATTGCATTGAACCTGCCGCTGCTGCCCGGCAATGCGCTCGATGTCTGGCGCGCCCCCGGCGCGAATCTGACTTCGCCGCAGGTTGCCAACGGGCTGTACAGCGCGAACACGTCCAACACCAACCTCAATACCTTCAACCAGGCCAAATTGGCCCTCGATGGTCCGCTGTATGCGCTACCGGCTGGTGACCTGCGGATGGCGGTGGGTGGTGAAGTGATGAACGCACACCTGTCGCAGACCATCATCGGCCTGGACAATACCGGCCCGTCGATCACCGGCTCCTCGCAACGCAATTACCGCTTCAGCCGGGTTGTCAAGTCCGCCTACGCCGAGTTCGCGATCCCCACCATCTCCGCGGACATGCACATTCCGTTCGTTCATGCGCTCGACCTGGACATCTCCGGCCGCTTCGACGACTACAGTGATGTCGGCTCCACGCGCAATCCCAAGTACGCCATCAACTGGACGGTCTTCGAGGGCTTCAAGCTGCGGGCCAACTATGCGACTTCGTTCGTCGCTCCACCACTGGCCGTCATTGGAGACCCGACCCAGGGTTACCTGTACGCCTCCGGCAGCGTCGGACTGCAGGGCACGACATTCAACGTGCCGGTCGCCAATTATCCCGAGGTGCGGGGGTTGCCCGGGTGTGCCAATGCCACTGTGACCTGCGCGGTGGCCCTGTCCAGTAATCCGGGACTGAGACGACAGTTGGGAGGAGGATTCGACAACATCCAGCCGGAGACCGGACGCAGCTGGTCGGTGGGAGCTGATTTTGCACCCACGTTCATGCCGGGTTTCGTGGGTAATATTACGTTATTCAACAATGTATTTTCCGGAGGCGTGACTTCGCCGAACCCGAACTCCATTGTGAATTCCGGGGGGTTGCATGATCGCCTGACTCTGTGTCCCACAGGATGCACGCCTGCCCAGATCGCGGCCTTCGCCAACACGGCCAACGGCGTGACTTTGTCCAGCACCATTCCGGCGAACGTCTACTTCCTGTTGGACCAGAACTCGGGCAATGTCCTGAACCTGGACATCCAGGGCATCGACCTGCAGCTCTCCTATGTGCTGAACGCCGGACGCTGGGGCAATTTCCGCATTGCCAACGCGCTCACGCAGTTTCTGCGCTTCAAGCAGAACTTCGGCGGAGGCGAAAGCTTCAGCATTCTCAACACGTCGGGATACAACACCACGTTCCCGTCGATCCGCACTCAGGATCGGCTGAATCTCGGCTGGACGGGACGCGCGCTGACCGTGGATACATTCTTCAATTACACCGGCAGTTACCGCAACTGGAGCAATACTTCGGTGACGCCGGTGCTCACCGATTCCCTCGGCAATCCGACCGGCGGCGGCGATCACGTGGCCTCGAATCTCACGGTGGATGTGCATGCCGCCTACAACTTCCAGGTAGGGGCGCTCAAGAATCTTCAGCTTTATCTGGATGGCAAGAATGTTTTAAATCGCGCGCCGCCGTTCTATAACGGCACGACCGGCGGCATTCTGGCACCGGGCGGCACTACGCCGGGTTCATATGGGTTCAATGGGTTCGTAAGCAATCCCATCGGGCGTCTCGTCTCGGCCGGATTCCGGGTCGAGCTCTGAAGGAGAAGGCATGAGGATCGGACGCAGTCTGCTCGCTGTTTTGTGTCTTGCCGGGGTGATGTTGAACACCGCCCAGGCGGCCGCAAAAGTGTTCAGAAATTTCACACTGATCGATGGGACCGGCGCGGCTCCGGTCGCCGCCGCGGCGCTGGTGGTCGATGCGGGGCGCGTGAGCTGGGTGGGGCCGGTTGCCGGGTTACGGGCCCCGGCGGGCGCCGAGAGCGTTGATCTGACGGGCAAGTATGTCATCCCCGGGCTGATCGACGCTCATGTACACCTGGCGCTCGTTCACGGGCTCACCCAGGATATCGAGTTCTATACCAGGGACCTGGTAGAGCAACAGCTCGGAGTCTATGCCGCGTACGGCGTCACCAGCGTGTTGGTGTTGGGTACTGACACGGACACGATTTTCGAGGTCCGGGCACGGCAACGCAACGGTGTATCGACTGAGACCCGGGTGTTTACGGCGGGTCAGGGACTCGTCTACAAAGGTTCGTACGGTGGGGTCGCAGGCTTGAACGGACGCGTGGCAAACCCAGACGAAGCTCGGACAGCCGTTGATGCACAAGCGGCCAAAGGGGTGGATGTCATCAAGTTCTGGGTCGACGACGAGTTCGGCAGCATACCGACGCGAATGCCGCCTGAGGTGACCCGGGCCATCATCGAGCAGGCGCACCGGCATCATCTCAAGGCGATCGCGCATGTTTTCTACCTGGAGGACGCACGTACGCTGGTGAATCAGGGTGTGGATGCACTCGCTCACAGTGTGCGCGACAAACCGGTCGATGATGCCTTCATTAACGGCATGAAGGCACACGGTACCTGGCAACTCGCTGCCACCTTGAGCCGTGAAGCCTCCTTCACGTACTCAAAGTTACCTTTCCTGGGCGATCCGTTCTTCACTCGAGCACTCGATGCGTCCACCGTGGAGGCTCTGTCGAGCAGCAAGTATGTGCAGGAACGGGCCGCCGCGCCGAATTTCGCGCGTTATCCGGCGGTTCTGGAGACTGCCGTGCAGAATACGCGCCGCGAGGCCGCAGCCGGTGTGATGATGGGGATGGGCACGGATAGCGGTCCGTCCGCGAGATTCCCGGGTTATTTCGCTCACTGGGAGTTGGAGTTGATGGTCAAAGCCGGACTGACGCCGCTGCAGGCGCTGACGGCGGCGACCGGCAAAAATGCCACTTTCCTCGGCGCCCAGGCGCTGGGCACCCTGCAACCGGGTAAGTGGGCTGACTTTGTCGTGCTCGACCGCGATCCGCTTGCTGACATTCGCAACACCCATGCCATTCATGCGGTGTACATCTCCGGAGAATCCAGGCAAACCATCTGGAAGCTCGGCGGCCGGTAATGGACGCGGCGGTGACTACAGCCACGACGACAGCGACACGGGTGCGCTACATCGTACTGCTTCTGACTGTCGCGGCGTACATGATCACGTACATCGACAGGGTGCTGCTGTCCGCAGCCGTCCCCTCCATCGAGACGGAGTTTGGATTTTCGACCATTACCATGGGATGGGTTCTCAGCTCGTATCAGATCGCCTACGCGATGTTCCAGATACCGGGCGGCTGGCTCGGTGACAAGCTCGGCGCGCGCGTTGCGCTGACGGCTGTTGTCATCTGGTGGTCATTGTTTACTGCGCTGACCGCCTTGACCTGGTCCGCGGCTTCGATGGCCCTTTGTTTGTTTCTGTTCGGAATGGGGGAAGCCGGCGCATTTCCCATTGCGACACGCTCGCTGTCGCGCTGGATGTTGCCGGGCGAGCGGGGGATTGCGCAGGGTGCTACCCACGCGGGTTCGCGCCTCGGCGGCGCCCTGACGCCAATCATGGCGGTGTTCCTGATCAGTCAATTGGGATGGCGTGCGCCGTTCTTCTGTTTTGCAGGCCTCGGGGTGGCGTGGGCGCTGATCTGGTACGGATATTACCGGGATACCCCACGCGAGCATCCGCGTGTGAATCAGGCCGAGCTGCAGCGGATCGAGCTGGCCCTGGGCAATCCTCCGGCGCGCAGGGCGGTGCCCTGGGGCCGGATCGTGCGCAGTTCGCAGATGTGGCTGCTGTCGGCGATGTATTTCTGTTACGGCTATGACATCGGGATGTTTCTGAGTTGGTTTCCGAAATATCTGCATACAGCGCGAGGTTTCAACCTGCAGCAGATGGGCCTGTACGCAAGTCTGCCGCTGTTCGCGGGATTCGCCGGCGATCTGTGCGGCGGAGCCGGGTCGGACTGGCTGCTGCGCCGTTCGGGCAATCTCAGGCTGGCCCGCCGCGCCGTGGGTTTGACTGGCTTTCTGTTGACGGCGGTCATGATCCCGCTGGCCTGCCTGCCGGCGGATCCCTGGATCAGTGTTGCGTATTTCTGCGCAGCGGTGTTCGGTTTGGAGCTGACGGTGGGGGTTTCGTGGGCCATCACTCTCGATGTAGGGGGCGACTATGCCGGGTCTGTTTCGGCGGTCATGAATACATTGGGCAACCTGGGGGCCGCCGCGGCGGCGGCACTCACCGGTTATCTCGCGACCGCGTTCGGTTGGAGCTCCGCCTTTCTGGTGTTGGCGGGACTGGCTGTGATCGCGGCCGTGCTGTGCTCGCAGATGGATGCTTCCCGGAAGTTGGATTTGGGCACGCCGCTGGCGCAGGCTCAGTAAAGGAACAGTATGGCCGAGAACGATTCCCCGGATTCTCACGGGCTGGCACGACGCTCGCTGTTGAGAGTCGTCGCTGCCGGTGCGGTGGCCGGCCCGTGGGCGCTTGGCAAGGCGCACGACATGAGGAGCATGGAGGCACCCGCCGCCACCGGATCTGCGGCCGGCGGACCAGCCGCAGGGACGTCGGCTGAGACCACTCATCCCGCGCCTCCGGTCTACACGTTTCTCAACTCACAGGAAGTTGCATTTCTGGAGGCCGCCATCGACACGTTGATTCCTCCTGACGAGTCAGGTCCGGGGGCGCTCGAAGTCGGTGCGTTGGTTTTTATCGACCGGCAATTGGGCGGGGAGTTTGGTCGTGGGGATCGGCTGTATCTACAAGGACCGTTCGCTGAGGGCACGCCGGAGCAGGGCTATCAACTGAGCATGACGCCCGCTGAACTGGTTCAGGCAGGGATCGCGGATGTCAACGCCTATACCCGCGACAAGTATCAGAACCGTTTTGAGGCGTTGTCGCCCGATGACCGAGCCAGCGTCCTTGCCGCGCTGGAGCAGCGCCGCATCGAGTTGCCTACCGTGCCGGCTGAAGTGTGGTTCGAGGTGTTGCTCGAGCTGACTCAACAGGGATTCTTCTCGGACCCGATCTACGGTGGTAATCGCGGCAAGGCGTCCTGGAAGATGCTGGGCTTTCCGGGCATCGGCGGGATGTATGCGGACAAGATCGCCGAGTACCGCAACCGCCCCTATAGCGCCGATCCGGTCAGCATCGAGGATCTGCTGTGAGCCGTGGCCCTAGCACTCTGAAACCAGTCGACATCGTGATCGTGGGCCTGGGGTGGGCCGGCGGGATCGTCGCGAAGGAGCTGGCCGCCACGCAACTGAAGATCGTTGCTTTCGAGCGTGGAGTGCCGCGGGATACGGCGCCTGACTTCCTCACGCCGCGCGTCCACGATGAACTTCGCTACAACGCCCGGCACGAGTTGGTACAGAACCTGCGGAAGGAAACCCTGACGTTCCGTAACGATCCAACGCAACAGGCTCTGCCGATGCGCCGGCTGGGGTCCTTTCTGCCGGGAGATGGCGTGGGCGGCGCGGGCACCCACTGGTCCGGCCTGCAATGGCGCTGGACTGAGTGGGAACATCGGATGTATTCCGGCACCGTAGCCAGGTACGGGCGCAAGATCATCCCGCAGGATATGAACCTGCAGGACTGGCCGATCGACTACCACGAGCTCGAGCCCTACTACGATCGCTTCGAGAAGCTGTGCGGGACCTCGGGCAAGGCTGGCAATCTCAAGGGCCGGCGGATCGACGGGGGTAACATCTTCGAGGCGCCACGCAGGAACGAGTACCCGAACCCGCCGCTGACGCCGTCACACAACATGCTGCTCTTCGAGAAGGCGTCGCGGGACCTGGGGTATCACCCTTTTCCCACTCCGGCCGCGAACGCTTCACGCGCATACATAAATCCAGACGGTGTTGCGTATGGGCCATGTCATTATTGTGGGTTTTGCACCGGCTATGGATGTGAGGTAAATGCGAAGGCCAGTCCGCATTTCACGGTGATACCGCTCGCACATCGCAATCCGAATTTCGAGGTGCGCACGCGATCCACTGTGTTGCGCGTCAATCTGGATTCGACACGCAAGCGCGCCACCGGCGTGACTTACGTCGATGCGCGCGGTCGTGAGCTGGTGCAGCCGGCGGACCTCGTCATTCTCTCTGCCTACGTGTTCGGTAACGTTCACCTGATGCTGCACTCCGGTATCGGTCAGCCCTATGACTTTCAGAACAATACGGGTGTTGTAGGGCGCAACTACGCATACCAGTCCGCCGGGGGCTGCGGGGCATTATTTCCACAGGGTACCTATCTCAACCCGTTCATGGGCTCAGGCGCGCACAGCACGTGGATCGACGATTTCAACAGCGATCATCACGATTTCGCCGCCTCCGGTTATATCGGCGGGGGTGGACTCAGCACCGGCAGTAACAGCGGGGCGCCGATCGGACACCATCCAACACCTCAGGGATCGCCTCGCTGGGGAGCCGGGTGGAAGAAAGCGATCATCGACAGCTACCAGCGCATGTCCGGTATTGCCGGCCAGGGCTCGGTCATGGCCTATCGACAGTGCTATCTGGATCTCGATCCCACCTATCACGACTCGTTCGGACGGCCTATGTTGCGAATGACATTTGACTGGCAGGAGAACGAGCATCGGCTGATGGAGAGCCTCACGGCAACGGCCCAGACGATTGCCCAGGCGATGGGCGCGCAGGAAGTGTTCGCCCGCAGAGGACGGCGGTTGCGTTACTCCATTGCCCCTTACCAGACGACCCACAATACGGGCGGCGCTGTTTTCGGAGATGATCCGGGCACCAGTGCGCTGAACGAGCATCTGCAGAGTTGGGACGTTTCCAACGTGTTCGTGCTGGGGGCGTCCGCATTTCCGCAGAACGCGGGCCGCAATCCCACGGGGCCGGTGGGGGCCCTGAGTTATCGGCTGGCCGACACTCTCAAGAATACCTATTTGAAACATCCCGGTGCCCTTGCGCACGTGTGATGGAAAGGAATGTCTGATGCGTACGATTCTCGCGGCGGCGTTATCGCTCAGTGTACTCATGTGCCCGTGTGCAGCGTCTTACGCGCAGTCCACCCAGCAGCCTGAACCGCGGCCGGCACGGCCACCGTCGATACTCGCGTGGTCGCCGAAGCCTGCGCATCCGAACCCCTGGGTTGCACCTAACCGGCCGCACTGGCAGATATCGCAGATTCTCGCCAAGCACCGAGGGCAGCGGAGTTGGTCTGAGACTGTGGTCAGCGACCGTGACTTTTCGGCACGATATATTTCGATGGCGCCTGGAGAGAAGACGAAGACCCAGTTCTATGGCGACGATCGCGTTTTCTGGGCGGTCCGGGATGGCCGCATCCGTGTCAGCATCGAAGGGGTAGAGCCTTTCATCGCAACGAAGGGATTTCTGGTGCAGGTGCCGTTTCGGGTTCCGTACAGCCTGGAGGCCGAAGGAGACGCGCCTGCGCTGCGGTTTGAAGTCGTTGCCTCACGCGCGGTGCCGCTCTATCCCATCGGCGAGACGCCGATGCCGGCAGAGGGCAGACAATATGAGAAGGTGTCGATTTCAGGCCGCGGCAAGTACGACGAGGTCAACAAACCTTACATCGACTTCGCGAAAGATGTTGTCGAAGCGGGTGGCCGCGGTGGGCCTTTCGTGAAGGACGATAAGACGTGGGCCAATATCATTCGCGGTCCCGGAGCACCGCCGGCGCCGGAGTCGAATCGCGGGCATTTCCACGTCGACTTCTCCGAGTTCTGGTTGATACTGGAAGGCAAGGTGGACTACTTGATTGAAGGTCAGCCGCTGTTCACTGCGGAGGAGGGGGACGTGGTGTATGTGCCGCAAGGGCGGTGGCATCGCGCCAGCTCGGGCGGCACCGGGATGGCGACCCGTTTGGCGATCAATCCGCGGCCCGAGGGGTTGCACAACTTCCAGCCGAGCGAGTGAGCCTCTACCGGCGGTCGTTCGCATACCGTCAAAGCCCACTTCACATGGGTGCAAAACCCTCGCGTCCATCCCCGATACCCTCGCCCTGAAATAGTCGTTCCTGCACGCGAGCTTCGCGCCGGGACGAAATGAGGGGGGGTGATGACGAGAAATTTCGCGTGTTGCGCAGGCCTCATCGCGCTTGCGGTTGTACCGTTACGAATCTACGCCCAGAGCACATCGCCCGCGCCGCAACCGGCCGCGGAGCCCGTCCTGGAGGAGGTGACCATCACCTCACAGCGGCGTGTCGAAAAACTGCAGGATGTGCCGATCGCGGCAACCGCGTTGGCCGGCGAACAGTTGGAGGGCAAGGGCGTGGCGCGCCTTTCAGACCTGCAATTCGCCTCTCCAGGGCTCACCATTACCGATGCCGGCCTGACCCAGTCAGTCAACATTCGCGGCATCGGGCTCTCCAGCGGCTCCCCAGCCGTTGCCAACGGGGTAGCGACCTACGTAGATGGGCTGTTTCAGCCACCGATTGTGACCACGAACCGGTTCTATGACATCGCCAACGTGGAGGTGTTGCGCGGACCCCAGGGTACCCTGGTCGGCTCGAATTCCACCGGTGGAGCGATCTTCATCAATTCCCACAATCCGGTGCTGAATGAGTGGGGCGGATATGGAGAGGCCAGCGCGGGCAATTACAGTGACGCCGCGGCCGAGGGCGCCGTGAACCTGCCGCTCGGCGAGACGTTTGCAGCCCGGGTGGCGGGCGATTACGCCTCGCGCGGCAGTTTTTACGATAGCGTCGGGCCGGCCTACACCAATGCGGGCAGGCTGCAGGAAGCCTCCGGCCGCCTGAGTCTTCTGTGGAAGCCGGGTAATTTCCAGGCCCTTGGGAAGGTGGAATATACCAATCGCAACACGGGCGGGTACGCCTACCGCCCCATCCCCGGAACCCAATATGCCCCGTACGCTGCGACTGGCGATTTCAACCTCGCTTACGATACCCCCGAGGAAAACCACGAGCGCGGACTGATCGCCGGCATCGAGCTGCGCTACGATCTTCCCGATGCGATTACACTGCGCCTGCAGAGCGGCTACCAGGACAAAAACATCGACAACGTCTATGACCTGGATGCCACGGCCGAGTCGATCGCCGCGCCGCAACAGGTCGAGAATCAACATGTCCGCGAGCGCGAATGGACCGAGGAGCTCAACATTATCTCCCCGACCGGCGGCCGCGTTGACTGGATTGCCGGCGCCTACCTGCAGAAAAACAAGATCGACGTCGATATCACCCAGACTTCCGATGGCTTCCCTACCGGGATCACCAACCCGCAAAACAAGACCACCACCGGGTGGTTTGGGCAAGTCAACTTCAAACTAACGGACGCGTGGGAGCTGCAGACAGGTTTACGCTACTCCACGTTCGACGTGGACGGTGTCGGTGCGGTGATCATCGGCGCGGGAATTCCCGGCTTTCCGCCCACGGGTGTGCAGGTGGCCGACCTCTCGGGCTCACACCGCGATGGCCGTCCCACGGGCAAGGTTGCCCTCAACTACAAGCTGGACAGCAACAATCTGCTGTATGCCTTCGTCGCTCGCGGTTACAAGCCGGGCGGTTTCAACTCATCCACCTCCGAGTTCAACCCCGAGACCGTATGGGACTACGAAGCGGGCTGGAAGGCGACCTGGTTGCAAGGCCACGTGCGCACTCAGCTCGGTGGTTTTTTCAACCGCTACGACGAGTTCCAATTCGACCTGACCGATCTCACCACCGGCACGACCGGGGTGCGGAACCTTCCCAGCGCCACCATCAAGGGATTTGAGGCCCAGGCCCAGGCGCAACTCGGTCATTGGAGCGCGGATGCCGGCGTGGCTTTTGTCGACTCGGCACTGGGCAGCCCGGGCAACTTTGTGAATACGCGCACAGTGCCGCCCGGCACTCTCGGCCCGCAATGCCCGGCAGGGGAACCCTCCAATCCGCCCGTGTGCTTTGACTACGGCCCCTACTTGCAGAGCGCCGGCAGCGGGCCCAACCTCTATTCCCCGCGGTGGACATTCAACGCGGGAGTGGAATACCGGATCGGACTCGGCGCCAACGTCGCGCTCACACCACGAATCAACTACGCTTATGTCGGCTCACAGTGGACGAGCTTGTCGTATTCTACTGTGACCGATTTCCTGCCTTCGCGCGGGCTGTTGTCGGCGCTGGTGACTTTACAGCTCCCGCATGATTGGTATGTCGCAGCCTATGGCAACAATCTGGCGAACAAGACTTACGTCTCCGGGCAATTCGGTAATACCGAGTTCTTCGGTGCGCCCCGCCAGTATGGAGTGCGAGTTGGAACCCGGTTTTAAGTCGCTGACCCTCTTCGCCGCGGCGCTGGGGGTAATGGGTCCGGCGGACCGTTCCCTGGCTGCTACAGTGAACAGACCGGCCTCCGCCCTGACGGAGCGTTGTATGCAACTGCCTCAACATATGTCCGGCAGATTCGCAGATGCTTCAACTCGTCTTACCGCGGCAAGTGTCGTGGAACAAACGACTATTCAGGCAGGCGGCGCGGGCGGTCCCCCACAAGCATTGCAGGTCCCGAGGCATTGCGAGATCAGCGGCGTCGCGCAGGAGCGGGTCGCTGCCGATGGCCAACACTATGCAATCCGGTTTCATGTGCGCCTGCCGCTCGAGTGGAATGGCCGGCTGTTCTTTCAAGGCGGCGGCGGCAGCAATGGCGTTATGGGGGATGCCTTGGGTGCGTACTCGCCCGTGGCACCGGCGGCATTGCAACAGGGTTTCGCAGTGGTTAGCCAGGATAGTGGACACGACAACGCCCTCAACAATGATCCGACGCGCGGCGGCGTGCTGGCGTTCGGATTTGACGCGCAGGCGCGCGCAAATTACGGGCACGCTTCACTTCCAATCGTTTCCGCGGCGGCCAAGGCTCTCATCGAGTCTTTCTACACCGAACCATTGCGGTACTCGTATTTCGTCGGCTGCTCCAAAGGCGGCGAAGAGGGCCTGGCACTTGCGCAACGTTATCCAGCCGAATTCGACGGCATCGCCGCCGGCGCGCCGGGGATGTCGTTGCCCCGGGCTGCCGTCGAGGAGGCATGGGATACGCAGGCGTTGGCGAGCGTGGCCCAGCCAGCGGCGGGCCGTGCATTGTCTGTCGAGGGACTTTCGAGCTCGCTCAGCGATGCGGACCTGATGTTGGTGCGCGATGCGGTCCTGAGTGCGTGCGATGCCGAGGACGGCCTCGAGGATGGCATCGTGGGTGACTTCGCCAAATGCACCACTCAGAAAGTGTTGCCCGTTCTGCGCAGACGACAGTGTGCTGCCGGGCAACCTGACGGGTGTCTGCGTGAGCCCCAGATCGAGGCCCTGACGCGATTGATGTCTGGAGCGCGTGATCATTCCGGCCGTCTTCTCTATGCCGACTGGCCGTGGGATACCGGGCTGGCCTCACCTGGATGGCGGGTGTGGAAAATGGGTCTCGAGCGGGGACCCCCGAGTCTCAACGTCATACTGGGTGGGCCGTCGCTGGCATCCGTATTCACCACTCCGCCGACGCCATTGGGCGCGGATCCGCAGCAGGCGCTCGAGTTCGTGTTGAGATTCGATTTTGACCGGGATGCGCCGCGCATCTATGCAACGAATGCTCAGTTTCCGCATTCCGCGTGGGAGGATGTGTCCGCGCGCTCCGCGGACCTTTCCGGTTTCCGTGCGCGACATGGCAAGTTGATACTCACCCACGGCGTCTCTGACCCGGTGTTTTCGCTCAATGACACGCTCGAGTGGTGGCGTGAGGTCAACTTGCGCAGCAACAAACACGCCGGCTCGTTCGCGCGGGTGTTTGCGATTCCGGGAATGACTCATTGCGCCGGCGGTCCCGCGACAGACCAGTTCGACGTGCTGGCACCGCTGATGCAGTGGGTGGAGCACGGGAGAGCGCCTGACCAGATACTTGCCCATGCCAACCCGGCGTCCCCTTGGCCCAAGCGCACGCGGCCCCTATGCGTCTATCCCGCCGTTGCGCGCTATAGGGGAAGCGGAGATATCGACAGTGCCGGCAGCTTTACCTGTCGTGATTAGTCCAATAGACGCTGTCTCGTATCACGCTCGCCGCCACCCTCAGGCACTGGCGTGCATCGATCTGGAGACTGGCCGACGTTGGACCTATGCCGAGCTCCATGAGGATGTCGATCGCGTAGCCGCTTGGGTAGCGGCGCGCATGGGCCCCGCGAGCGGTGCGCGAATCGCGTGCGTTGCTCGCAACAGCGTGGCGATGTTGATCCTGCATCTGGCGACCGTGCGCGCGGGCGCTGTGTTCGTGCCGTTGAACTGGCGCTTGACCGTAATTGAGCTGGGAACATTACTCGCGGATGCAGACGCCGCACTGTTGTTCTATGACCCTGAGTTTGTGCTGCCTCCATTTGACGGCGCGAGCCTGGAGATGGGCGAGCTGGAGCGTCTCGCACCATCCTCCAGCGCTATCCCACACTCGGCGCGTGGCGTAGACGAGCCGTCGACACTGCTTTACACCTCCGGTACGAGTGGCCGCCCCAAGGGTGTCATGGTCACCGAGTCAAACGCATACTGGGGATGCACCAACTTCATCCTGGGCAATGACTTCAACGCCAACAGCGTCATGCTGTGCGACATGCCGATGTTTCACATCGCAGGGTTGTTCGCAGCCGTGCGCTCCGCGCTGCTGGCCGGCGGTACGGTGCTCATTTCGCGCGGCTTCGATCCGCAACGCACGCTCGCGCGGATCGCGGACCCCGTGTTGCGGGTCAGCCATTACTTTTCCGTGCCCCAGATGGCTCAGACCCTGTGGGACCAGGAGAATTTCCGTCCGGAGATGCTGCAACGCCTCGTTGTCTATGCCACCGGCGGTGCACCGAATCCCCGTCCGCAGGTCGAGCGATTCGTGCGTGCCGGCATCCGGATGTCGGACGGTTTCGGCATGTCCGAGACCAGCTCCAACTTCGGGATGCCCGTGTACGATCCCGAGCTGCTCCTGGCGAAGGCCGGCTCATGTGGGATTCCCTACATCAGCGTGCAGGCACGCATAGTCGACGAAACCGGCAGCGATGTCGCCGTCGATCAGGTCGGTGAGCTCTGGCTGCGCGGACCGAGCATTACGCCAGGTTACTGGAACCAACCTGAGCTGACCCGCGAGGCATTCAACAACGGCTGGTTCAAGACCGGCGATGCCGCGGCACGCGACGCCGACGGCTTCTACTACATCGTAGATCGTCGCAAGGACATGTATATCTCCGGTGGCGAGAACGTGTATCCGGCCGAGGTCGAAGCGGTCCTGCGCGAATTTGAGGGCATCTGCGAAGCGGCGGTGATTGGAGTACCCGATGAGCGATGGGGCGAAGTAGGGCGCGCGTACATAGTGACGAACCCCGGCAGCTCTCTGGACGAGGAAAGAATATTGAGCCATTGCCGGCAACGCCTGGCCGGTTACAAAATCCCCCGGAAGATTGTCTTCAGCTCCGCTATTCCGCGTACGGCGTCCGGAAAAATTCTCAAAACCGAGCTGCGCCGGCGGGCGCAGGCGACCGGCGATTGACGGCAGCGGCTTGCATGCATTTCAACAGGATCCTCCGAATGAACAAGTATGGCTTCGCGCACCTTCCCGCATTCGTATTGCTGCTGTCGAGCCCGGCCTGGGCCTATCCGCCGCCACCGGTCGATCCTTCCCTGCCACCGTCCCCCGTAGAGCCGGCGGTCCAACAGCTGCGACGCGCAATGCTGGACCCGGATGTGAACAGTCTGACGTTCCACAACATGGAGCAACTTTTCACTACACGCGTAGTGGGGCTCTCAGGTCGCGTGTGGCAACTGCCTCGTATGGATCACGTTCTCGACTTCAGCTACACATTCGAAGGCAAGACCTATACTCCCGAGCAGTTTGTGCAACGGACGTATACGAATGCCCTGCTGATCATGAAGGACGGGCGCATCGTCTATGAGACCTATCGTAACAACACGAATGAGTCGACGCGCTTCATAGCGTTTTCCATGACCAAATCGATCACTTCCCTGCTCGTGGGTATCGCGCTCGGCGAGCATCGGATCGAATCACTCGACGATCCCATCACGAAATACCTACCGGAGCTGGCCGTCGGTGGCTACAACCACGTGTCGATCCGACAGATTCTACAAATGCGATCAGGCGTGGACTATGAAGAGCGCTATGACTTCGGCAATCCGGGCATCGGCGCTCTGAATCACGAGCATTCCCTGGTGGAAAATGTCACGCGCTTTGCAGATGCCGCGCGCACCATCAAGCGCAAGGATCCACCCGGGGCTGTGTGGCAGTACAAAACACTGGATACGGCGGTGCTCGGCTGGTTGCTGGAGCGTGTCAGCGGCGGCAGCACGGTCGCCGCCTACACGGCGCAACGGCTCTGGGAACCTCTGGGTGCCGAGGCAAACGGCTTTTACATCATGGACGGGGCGCCTGGGGCGGGTCGAGAGTTCAGCGGCGCCGGATTCAACGCCACGTTGCGAGACTTCGCGCGCATCGGCCAGATGGTCCTCAACGGCGGGCAGGCCAACGGTCACCAGGTCGTTTCTCAACAATGGCTGGCCGAGTCGACCCGACCGACGGGCGGTCCCGGGCCGGGGTACGGCTATCAGTGGTGGATGGGCCAGCGGCCCGGCTCTTTTCAAGCCCTTGGATTACAGGGCCAGTACATCTATATCGATCCCACCTCCCGGACCGTCATTGTCAAACTGAGCTACTTTCCGCCGGGTGATATGACAGCCGACAGCGAGACCGCTGCCTTTCTTGCATCCGCTTCCGCATGGTCGCCGCGGTGAATGGCAACAGGGGAGCCTACTCCTCGATGTCCCAAAGTGCCTGCAATGCAGTCAGGAAAGCGGCTCGGGTGTCGGCCGGGATCCTCGCCAACAACTGATCTTCGTGGGACTTCATTGCTTTCTTCGCCCGGAGGTTCAGCGCACGACCCGCGGCTGTCAATTGCAGCCCATGAGAGCGGCCGTCCACGCGCCGCCGCTCGACCAACTCGCGTTTTTCCAAGCGGCTCACCAGCGGCGCCATGTTGGCGCCTGCGATGTCGAGCATGCGGCCGATCTCGCTCTGGCTGATGTTGGGGTTGGATTCGATGACCATCAACACGCTGGCCTCCGCGGGACGCAGATCGAGCCGCCGCAGGCCGCGCGCAAGCTGCTGCATCGCAGCGGCAGACGCCCGGCGCAGGGCGTAGCCCGGAAAGTCTTTTAAAGGATCGACTGCCAACGTCACCTCTGCAAGTTTGGCCGCGCAAGCCGACGAGAGCGCTTGCACCGGGTTATCGAATAGCTATAGTGTATAGCCATTCGCCGCAGGCGGGAAAGGGGGGCAGCATGAGCTTCAATAGGATCAATCCCATCAGTGGTGAGATCGCCAGCACCTCTGTGGCGATGTCCCCTGATGAGGCGCGCGCGGCAGCAGACCGGGCTGCCGAGGCCTTCGCCGGCTGGTCTCAGACCGGTCCCAACCTGCGGCGGCGCCTGTTGATGAAGGCCGCCGAGGCCCTGGAGGCGCGTCAGGACGAGTTCGTTCGCGCCATGATGGCCGAGGTCGGCGCGACTGCCGGCTGGGCTATGTTCAATCTGATGCTGGCGGCGGGAATGCTGCGCGAAGCAGCTTCCCTGACCACTCAGATCACGGGCGACGTCATTCCATCCGACAAACCGGGATGTCTGGCCATGGCATTGCGCGAACCCGCGGGCGTGGTGCTGGGCATTGCCCCCTGGAACGCTCCTATCATCCTCGGTGTACGCGCCATCGCGGTGCCATTGGCGTGCGGCAACTCGGTGATCCTGAAAGCATCGGAGACGTGCCCCCGCACGCACAGTCTGATAGTTGAATCTTTCGTCGCCGCCGGCTTTCCGCCCAACGTAGTGAACATTGTGACGAACCGTCCGGCAGACGCGGGCGAGGTTGTGGGCGCGTTGATTGATCACCCGGCGGTTCGCCGAATCAACTTTACCGGCTCCACGACGGTGGGAAAGATTGTGGCCCGGCGCGCGGCTGAGCACTTGAAGCCCTGTCTGTTGGAACTCGGTGGCAAGGCGCCCTTGATAGTGTTGGAGGATGCCGACCTGGATGAGGCGGTCGCCGCCGCGGCGTTCGGCGCGTTCATGAACCAGGGGCAGATCTGCATGTCCACGGAGCGAATCATTGTGGTCGCTGCGGTTGCGGATGAATTCAGCCGCCGTTTTGTGAGCAAGGCGCGGTCGCTGCCGGCCGGCGATCCGCATGCGGCCAACACTCCACTGGGGGCGGTCGCCGACCGCAAGACAGTCACCCACGTCAACAGCCTGTTGGATGATGCCATTGCCCACGGAGCTGAGGTTTTGTGTGGTGGCAAGGCTGACAGTGTCGTAATGCCCGCCACAGTCGTCGGCGGGGTTACTGCCGCAATGAATATTTATCGGGACGAGAGTTTCGGCCCGGTGGTGGGCATCATCGTCGCTGCGGATGAAGAGGATGCAATTCGGATTGCCAACGATACCCAGTACGGGCTGTCGGCGGCTGTTTTCACCCGGGACGCGGTCAGCGGATTGCGTGTTGCCCGCCGGATTCGTTCCGGCATGTGCCACATCAACGGGCCGACGGTGCACGACGAGCCGCAGATGCCGTTTGGCGGCGTCGGCGCCTCGGGCTACGGCCGCTTCGGTGGCAAGGCGGGCATCGAGGAGTTTACGGAATTGCGCTGGATCACGCTCGAAACTCAACCCGGACATTTTCCAATCTGACCTCCTGCAGGAGCACTGCGATGACGACCGACAATCAGAAGGCGATTACACCCGGCGAGCGTGTCGAGTCCGACACTGTGGGGTACGAGGTCATCGATCGGATTGCATGGGTGCGTTTCAACCGGCCGGAAAAGCGCAACTGCATGAGCCCGAAGCTCAATCGCCGGATGCTGCGTGTGCTCGATGAGCTGGAGTTTCGCGCTGACGTCGGTGTGTTGGTGTTGACGGGCGAAGGCTCGGCCTGGTCGGCCGGGATGGATTTGAAGGAATACTTCCGCGACACCGAGGCCCAGGGGCTGGCGGCGACCCGGCAGGCGCAGGGCGAGGCCTACGGTTGGTGGCGTCGGCTGCGCTGGTATCAGAAACCGACGATCGCCATGGTCAACGGCTGGTGCTTCGGCGGTGGCTATGGCCCTTTATTCGGCTGTGACCTGGCAGTCTGCGCAGAGGAGGCGCAGTTCGGCCTGTCTGAAATCAACTGGGGGATCCTGCCCGGTGGCGGCGCGGCCAAAGTGGCCCGCGAGCTATTGTCGTTTCGCCGGGCGATGTATCACACGCTGATGGGGGAGAACATCGATGGCCGAACCGCTGCTGAATGGGGGTTGGTGAATGAGGCGGTGCCTGCCGCGCGGTTGAAGAGCCGGGTGGAAGCGATCGCTCAAACGCTGCTCCAGAAGAACCCGGTCGCCCTCAAAGCGGCCAAGGACGCCATTCGCCGCGTGGGAGAGATGACTTACGACAATGCGGAAGACTATTTGATTCGCGCCCAGGAGGCCGCCAACTCGTTCGACGGCGAGGGACGCAAGGAGGGGATCCGGCAGTTCATTGACGCGAAGGCTTATAAGCCGGGCCTGGGAGCCTATGACCGCTCGAGACACAGCGAGGACTCCAAATAGCGGCCAAGGGCTATTTGCCACGCGATACGGGGGGACAGAATGAGCGATCTTCTGACGTGCGCGCCCAAAGACGGCGCGCTCGCGAAAGCGATAGCGGTGGACACACTTTCAACCAAAGGTATGTGGCCTCGGCAGAGTGTCGAGTATTGGAATGACGTCGCCTGCAACACTTTCACACCGCAGAGTGTCGAGCCGCTCGAGAAACCACTTTGTGCGGCAATCCATCGCGCAACCGTGGGGGACATGCGGGTGGCGTTGGCGGTTTCAACAGGTTCGGTGATCACTCGATCCCGGCAGCATGTGGCGCGCTCGCGGGAATCCTACTTCCTCCTGCACCTGCAACTCGCCGGCACGAGTGTAAACCGCCAGGACGGCCGGGAGATCGCGCTCGGGCGCGGCGACTTCGCCATCTGTGACAGCACTCGCCCTTATCAACTCGAGTTCAGAAACGACACCTCGATCCTGGTGTTGCGTTTTCCGCAGCCTGTTTTCCGAACTGTCATTCCTTGCCCGGAGGCCCTTACTTTGCTGGCGATGTCTGGAGCCAGTGGCGCAGGCCGTCTGGCCTCGCGCTTCATTGAGGACATATGGCTCGCCTTGAAGGAGGGCTTGCCGTTGGAATCGGCCGGCCGACTGTGTCGGCCGGTTCTCGATGTCATCGCCAGCGCGTATGCCGGTGTTCCGGCCGCGCGCATTGCGGGCACCTCCATGGCTCGCGCATTGCAGGTTCAGATCCGTGGATTTATTGAGGAGCAACTCGGCGACCAGGACCTGAGCGTCTCGTCCATTGCCGCCGCGTTTGGCATCACCAGTCGATATGTGCATGCCTTGTTCAAAGGCGGCGCGGATACCGTGAGCGAGTACATTCAAACGCGCCGAATGGAGCGGGCCGCCAAGGTCCTCGCGGATCCGATGAGCTCGCGGGTCGCCGTCGGCAGTATTGCCATCGGTCACGGTTTTAAGAGTCAGGCGCATTTCACGCGGGTATTTCGCGCGCATCACGGAGTAGCGCCTCGCGAATTTCGGCATCGGTTTGTCACGACCGCCCGGGGACCCTGACAGCGCGCCACCCCAGTGGCAGAGTCGCTGGCAGCCTCTACGTTTGGGCTGGATTATCGAGGTCCAGCGTCTCGCTGTACTTGCGCAACGTCTCGTATGTCTGCCCGTTTGCATTCAGCATGATGTCGACCACAAACGCATCGGCAACGCGGATGTGTTCGCCGTCCTCAAACCATTGGGGTTCGATATCCCTTGCGGCCTGGTCGGGCAGAATCATGAGAGCGTCCTTGACACGCTATCCTGGAGCGGACGTAGCGGGGAATACGATGTCGATATCAGTGGTCGCCCGCTGATAGCCATGCGCAGCCAGTGCGTATCCGCCAATCAATAAATAATCGACGCCGTGTGCGTTAGAGACCGCAGCAGGGTCTTCAAATCCTCAAGCGTCGCCGGAAGGCTCGTCGATTCGCTCACGGTTTCGCTTTGCCGCCAGCAACTCCATGCCGCGGGCCAGCCAGTGCTGTTGGTGTTTGTTGTCAGCTTCGTGGGATTTGAAGCGATAGAGGCCCGTGGGGATGAAGGTCGATGGGGCAAGGCGTGAAAGCGATTCGCTGAAGCGGGCGCCGGCCGAAAGTGCCTCACCGCTTGGAGCCCCCGCGATTGGCGGCTCACGCCGCGTCCCAACCGTTTTCATGAGTGAGCCGCCAAAGTCATGTCCCGATCTTGGCATTAACAGAACTGACCAGACGAAGTCTAACGTATGGGGCCGTGCTAAATCAAAGACTTGAGTATCGACTATGGGCTATGGGCGCGCGAATCCCGTTCATCACATCTCAGCGCAGTTGGCTAGGAAACAATTGGGAAACAAATTTAGCCATCGGTCGTCTCGGCGAGTGGTATACCGCTGACACCTGTCCGTTCTGCAATCAATGATTAAAAGGCAATCATTGATGAATGGAGAATGGAGAGCTCAGTGCCCAGCATGACTATCCGAAACATCGACGAATCGCTGGAGGCTCGTCTGCGGATTCAGGCTGCCAAAAACGGTCGCTCGATGGAAGATGAGGCGCGCGACATTCTTCGCACGGCGCTTTCTTCCGGGTCGTCCCGTGGTTCGAGCTTGCTCAAAGCGATCCGCAGCCGTATCGAGCCGTTGGGCGGGGTGGAGCCGGAAATCGCCCCACGCGAGCGCATGCGAAATCCCCCGACGTTCGAGGAATGATATTCCTCGGCACCAACGTGCTCGCTGAGGTTCTACGCCCCGCGCCGGTACACTGTGATGGCGTGGCTGGACGCGCAGCCACCGGCTTCTGTCCATTAGCGCAGCACCCCGCGATTGCGTGTCGCATTCGCTGACTGTTCCTGGAACAGGAGTGCCAATCCCGGTGTTCAGGCTGCGAATGCAACACGTTGGAATGGAGTGTCAACATTGTCTTCTTGGATGCACATCACGATAGCCTATAACGTCTGGACCTTTCGGCTGTTTCGAGGCCGACTGACTGTCCGTACTGAAACACCGAACTTCACGCCATCCATGTCCCGGTGACGTCGCCAGCCAGTGAGGTACGATGTACTCGGTGTTCGCCGCGTTGGGATCGTTCGGGTAAGTGCTGGGCGGTGGTGACTGCCACGGGCGCCAGACATGTGGCCAGCATAGCTGCGCAAGCAACCCACGCACTGCAGGAGAGTGTCGCGGGAATGCTCATATGTTGGGATTCCTTCGGGCAGCGCCGTGCCGCGAGCGTTAGTGTTGTAGCCCCTGGCACAACCTATGAAGTTAGGATAGATCAAGTGTAGCTTGAGCGCCAGTCGCCGCAGCGAAGACTTACGTGGTGCACTGCAACTGTCCCGTTGCTGTGAAGTGTTTGCCGCGGCGCATTGATACGAATATTCTTGGGAGCGGATTCCAGGAGATGCAGGCTCATGTCAATTAAAGCGATTCATCAGGAGAACGGTCTAATCGCGCTCGAGGCCAAGGACACCGATGCGCACGTGATACTGGATGTGAATGCGGGATCTCGGCCACCAAGTACCCCGCCGCCAGCGCCGCTCGTGAGAAAAAAAGATCCGGGAATTACAGAGATACATCTAGGTCCTATACCGACTCCTCCGCTGCCGCTGGGCGTCGTCATCGTTACCCGTGATGTCGGTGGCCAACAGCGCTCTGGCAAGCCTGCACCGCCGCTTCACCTCGATGCCGCTTTCGAAAAGGGCCGATTGAGTGATCTGGTGACGGATTTGATTCGCCGCTCGGCCAAGGGCTTGCCGACAGATGCTCCGGTGGAGATGGAAGCCTACCTGCCCCCGAAACACGCGATCGATGTCACTCTGTTATCACAGCACCTGTCGGAGTTGGCGGGGAGTGTGGGCCACCCGATTTCGATGCGGGTCGGGACAAAGATTGTGAAAGACTAGTCGTGGCAACTGCTGAAGATGCCGGCAGCGGCGGTGACCCCTACGCCGCCGCAAAAGCGAACCTGCGGGAGGCGATCAAATGGTTGGCGAGTGTTTTTGGAGCACTTGCAGCGCTGCTGATCGCCGGTTCACCCCTCTCAGGGATCGGTTCGCCGTCGTTGAGTCTGTGCCGCGCTGTGGTCGGCGTCCTCGCTCTTTTGTTTTCGTTTGGTTGCGTTTGTGCCGGATTGGTGTTGATGCTCCGACTGTTGCGCTCGGACCTGCTGTATGCAACGGACATTGATCCGCGCGTGCCAATCGGCCCCGGCAAAGATGCCGCCGAGATTCAGAGCGTTCGGGATGATCTTGAGGCGCATCGTCTGGATCTGGTCCCGCAGTATGACAGTGTGTCGAAGTTCTTTGATGCCGTGGATGAGGCTGATGGAGCCGCGAAGAAGCTGGAAGCCGATTGGACGCGCCTGGGACAGGCTCAACCAGTGGACACGCAGGCTCGTGAGGAAGTGCGAAAACAATATGACGATCAGATTAAAACCATCATGCAGTTCCGTGGTGTGCAGCGGAACCTGCTCGCGTACGCGGTCTATCAGCGCTTCTACAATCGGTTGCGTGACTCAACAACAGTACTGCTCGTTCTTGGAACTTTGGCGCTGATGGGGCTGCTGGTATTTGCGTTCGCGGTGCAGCAGAAGAAGGACGAGCATCTGGCGACGTCCGTGGTGGTGGTTCCTGTCCTGCAGGCAGCGGCTGCGGCGATCGTGCCGACTAATGGCGGTGCAGATATGGGGTCGGTGCATTTTGGGCGAGGGGATTGGACTGTTGCAGCACAGGAGCTGCGCGTGATTCAGACTGCTCGCGATGCACTAACCGCGAAGCCGGAGTCGGCGTTGCTCTTGATCGCTCGGACCGACACGGTTGGTTCGAAGCTCTTTAATGCGTCTTTGGCGAAGAAGCGGTCGGAAGCGGTGCGTTCGTTGCTCGCGGTTCCTGGTGGAATCGCTTTGACCCGGGTGTTTGTTGCCGAGGCGCCGAAGAGTGATCTTCCGAGTTTGACGGGGGACCAGGAGGATAGTGCGGAGAATCGGACGGTGAGTATGTACCTCATTCCGTTTCGGCGATGATGGCGCAACTTCGAGCTGTCACAGGATCGTTCCCACAGCACGTTATTGACATCAATTGCGCACAGCTGCGCAACGACATAGCAACGCTCGCGCATCCCGGATCGACCAATGCTCGTCCCCGTTACGACGAGTCGGAGACAGCGGGCTCGATTCGGTTCTCGACACAATTGCACACAACCAACTTCGACAGCGCCGGTGCGCGCTAACGATTGCGCCTAGATACCAAAAGTTTCCCGCAACTGTCGCTCGACGAACTCGGAGGCATCGCCTTGAGTCGTCGGCGGTGCGGCGGCTACCGCCGCTGCCAGTTCCGCGCCCCCTTGCCGACGTGCGGTTAATATCGCGATGCCTCGAACCCACTCTGTCGTGAGATCGTCCAGCGGCTCGTCTGCGGGCTCGATGGGTACGCCGGCGGCTGACGACTTCTTAATTGGCGCAAGCGGGGGGCGATGTAGCGTCTTCGGCATGTCGCTGGCTGCTCGTGGTGTCGCTCGCTGCGACAGCAAGTCGGCGAATGATTCGGCACTCGCGTCGCGATGGTTCAATGGACCGGAGAGCCCAAACAACTCTGCGACCGTTCGAATGATTGATGTGTGCTGAAGATTTTGATGCTCAACGATCCCTTTGGCAATCCATGGCGAGGCTAGGACGGTGGGAACTCGCAGCCCGAGGCGATCGAACGCGAAGGCGGGTGGCGTGAAGTTCGCGGTATCGTCCGGATTGGGGGAATTGAGTCCATCGGGGTTTGGCGCGGGGCTCGGCGGGGCGATGTGATCGTAGAATCCGCCGTGCTCGTCATAGGTGACGACAAGCAGCGTTTGATTCCAGACTGCTGGGTTTGCGGCGAGGGCGTCGTAGATATCGGCGATGAGATGCTCGCCAAATCGCACGTCTTCTGGCGCGTGTTGGGAGTTGGCCATGCTGGCCGGCGCCTTCTGGGTGGCTCGCTTGTTCATGAAACGCGGTAGAATGAACGAGTAGTTCGCCAAGTTGCCAGCGCCAACGTCCGTGGCCCATTGCTCGTCGAAACGGCGAAAATGTTGTTTCGACTTGGTGAGCTTGTTGAACTGCAGTACTTCGTTCAGGTCGTGGAAATAGGTGGTCCAGCTCAGGTGCTTGTCTTCGAGAAGCTCATACACGGTTTTCGATTTGAATTCGCGTGAAAAGTCGTTGTGCACGTACCCTTCGGAGGTGGCTGCATGGACGTACATGCGATTCGGCATCGTCGGGCCGGGAACTTCGCAGAACCAGTGATCACACAGGCAGAATTCAGACGCCAGTTGATGGATTGCGGGCGGTTGATCGCTCTGAAAGGACTGCATCACCTCGCTGACTTTGGTTTGATCGCCGTGTCGACGCGCGAGGTCTTCGTTATAGGCACGTACGAAGCCACCATTGTTTACCGGATGGGTGGCGTCCGGACCCGAACTTTGATTGCAAAGCTGCGTCGAAACCGCATGAAATGAATGGGGAGGGCCCATCTTGTCATGGACGGCGTCGGGGGCCGCATGCCCGACCGGAACCCGAGGATTGGAGGCGGATTGCGGTTTCGACGGATCCAGCAGATTGAAGTGGGTTTCACCGGTACGAAGTCCCTCGATTTTCTGGCCGGCGGGCGGTTCGGAGAATCCGAAGAAATGGTCGAACGAGCGGTTCTCCAACATCAGAACGACTACGTGCTGGATTCGATTCGACGATTGGGGTGCCATACTTTTGATCCTCAGCGCGTCAATGGCCGTGTGGTTGTTCCCTCACACCTGTTTCCAGGCTTCAAATGCGTCAATGAGTCCAGCGCCTGTTGCGCCATCGTCACCGGAACCTGCCTGCAAAGCCGGGTCACCGTTGTTACTTGCCGGATTCGCGTGACCGACGAGAACATCCTTAGCAGTCCGCCGCAGGATGCTCTTAATGTCGCTCGGCGATAAGCCGGGATTCTTCTCCAGGAGCAGCGCACAGACACCTGCCAGCTGTGGTGCTGCGGCCGACGTACCACTGAAGACCCCCCATGCATCGCTCGCTGTGGTTTCGTCGTGCGCCGAATTCTCCCGATCAATTTCGCACCCGCTGGGAATCGGCAACATGATGTAGTCCGCGTTCGGCAGCAGCCCGACCAGGCCACAGAAATCCGGAACATGTCGGCCAGAATAGATTCGACTCTCAAATGCGCTGGCATAGTCTGATGCCCGCATGTTGCCCTGGGCATCGACGAAGACGCCGCCCGCTGAAATCACTTCGGGCATCATGCCTGGAAACGACACGTGACCGTTGCCTGCCGAGAACACTACGACTGTGCCGGCCGCGACCGCAGCCTGGATCTCCGCCTCGAGCGCCACGAGATTGCGGGGAAGGGTGGTCAGATGTTTGTCGCTGGTACGTGCGCCGGTCGTTGGGTCCGTCTCGACGAGATCGTAGCCCAAGCTGACAGAGATCACTTGCGGTTTATGCTGGATCGCCTGCTGGAATCCTTCGAGGATACTCGCACCCGGCTCATTGGGGCCGTCGTTGTCGACCTTGATGCCGATAAATGTCGCCCCCGGCGCCGCTGAAAAGATGTTGGTTGACTCACCGGTACCGTGGCCATTGCCGTCGGTGGAACTGCTGCGCACGCCGGGCGCGAGATCCACTGTCGAGTGAAAGCCGTGTGCATCAAAGAACGGATGACTGTGTGCGAAGCCGCTATCGATCATCGCGACCTTGACGCCTTTGCCCGTCGTGCCTTGGCGGTGTACTTGTGTTGCGTTCAGGAGCGACGACACATCATCGGGCATTTCGAGATGAAAATAGGACACATTAGGCGGGGTAGCTGATGGGCCGCCGGCACCGGAGGACGTACCTTTGGGGCGCTTTCGTGTTTTGGCTCGGCCTGCCATGTAGATGTGTGGCCACTGGATGTATGCATCATCGATCATGGCGGCGAGAGCGGGATTTGGCGACCACGGAGCTCCGGTCGCCGGAAAGTAAAATGAGTGGACAGGTGCATTCTGCGCGCGCGATATGCGGAATGTGGCAAGCTGCGTACCGAAGACCTTTTCGAAAGTGACGCGTGAGCCCCGTACGGAGAGGCTCATGCGGCCGCGCCGCGACAGCGTAAACCCAACTCGCTTCAGCTCCTGGATCGCGTTGTCTACATCGAAAGGGTCGGGTGCGAAGGAGTGAATGCTCGCTGCCGATAGCCGGGCCTGGGTTTTGGTGGGTCCGAGATTGTCGATCTTGCGCTTGAAGGTGACCGCGATCTGCAGCTCATCCGAAGGACGGGTGTTGGGACGCTGCTGGGTGCGAGTGGGCTCGGTTTGAATCGCATACATGCTTTTGTTCTCCTTGTACAGAGCAATGGGACAATACGCTGCCGGAATGAATTCGGAGGGAAAGATGGGCTAGAGTCGGACCTGACGAGGTACCAGCGTAATGAGTTCGACGACGTCACGTAGCGTCTCCGGAACGCCGACTTCGGTCGCTGAGCTGACGGAAGCCGCAAAACCGGCCGATGTGTGGGGTGGGGCGACACCAAATGCACGCTGAAACGCCTCTGCGGTCATTTGTGCTGAAAAGCTGCGCCGACCACTGGTCGTCATTGCCCCGCCGTTCGCCTCGAGCCATTTCTTGATTCGATCGATGTCGGCCTGCGTCGCCCTGGCGGCGATGACGCCTTGAAGTTTTATTGGTGCGGACAGCGGCATCGTGAATCGCAGTCTCGCGCGGGAGCGCCACCACACGATAGCAACAGAACCCTTCGGTATACAAATGTATCGGGACATCTATGAATCGTGGATCTCCTGTCGTTGCTCGGGTGTCCGATGCAAACAGAAGCCGCAGCGCAGCAATTGACCGTCGACGAATCACTATGTATCTGCAAGGAGTGGAGTTCCAGGGAATTTTGTGACCGCCGTATGTCACGTTTTTTGTTCCCTCTTCGCTGTGAGCCGTGCGGACATCTGGCTGTCCGCTCTCTCATTAGAGTTGAATTTGCGTGGCACTGCGCGACTCAGCGCGCGTGTCACACAGCTGATACTGCTGTATACAGCCGAAATATTTCAGTGTTGAGACTGAAAGTTCGTGAGACAGTGCGTCCAGGTTCTGCCTGCAGGAAACCTGCCCGAATTCGCTTAAATCGTGATCGCTGCGCAGACGCCATGTGACGGGCGCTGTTGGTGCAATTGATGTAACTTTGGCTTGTTTTTGCCGAGCGACCGACTATTAATCGGCGCGTTGCCGACGTCCCCGGTTTTGTTGGAGTCTAATCTCGGGCAAGGAGAAGACGGCTACACCGTCTCGATCAGCCGGCTGTGTCGGTGGCTCGCAGTGCCGCGCAGAACCGTGTATTACCGTCCGTCACGCATGCAGCCGGTGTTGCAAGAACTGTTCACTCAGCCGATCAAACAGATGATCGAGGAAAGTCCTGAACCGCTGGGTCATTACAACTCTTCATGAGGTGGTTGCTGACGCTTGAATGATCGCATGGGCAAACCCTGTTTGCTGCAGTGCGAGACAATGCTGCATGTGCGATGGTTCGGGGTTCAGGGGCACCTGAGGTGCGATATGAAAGGAACTCGAAACAGAGATAAGGTTAAATGACGCAGAACGCCCGTCGGGACAAGACGTCCGAGGGCGCGCCAACGCCGAGCAATAGAATTCGCACCCTCGGATATTGGCAGTTGGCGTGTTGACCGGCCGGCAGGCACGCCGGAGGGTCGATCAAGGGAGGAGTCGTGTCAACGCGCGCTCAATCCGTCGTCGCGATTTCCGGGCGCATTCACGAGGCCGGCATTCCGCTGGTTGGTGAGTCGCCCGCATTTCTCGGGCTGCTGCAATCGGTCGAGCGCATCGCGCGTCATTCCACGGCAACCGTGCTCATCCGAGGAGAGACGGGCACAGGCAAGGAACTCGTTGCGCGAGCCATACATTATCTCAGTGAGCGTCGTGCTTTCCCGTTTGTCCCGGTCAACTGCGGCTCGCTGCCCGAAACGCTGACGGAAAATGAGCTGTTTGGACATCGCTCAGGCGCGTTCACCGGCGCCACACAGGAATCGATGGGTCTCGTGCGGCTCGCGCATCGGGGCACCCTGTTTCTCGACGAAGTGGATTCACTACCTGCCAAAGCTCAGGTAGCGCTGCTCCGTTTTCTTCAGGACGGCCGCTTCCGTCCACTCGGCGCGGCGAAGGAGGAGCACGCAGATGTGCGCATCGTCGCCGCGTCCAACAGCAGGCTGGAGAGCGATATTAGCGCGGCGCGGTTCCGGCAGGACCTCTATTACCGCCTGAACTTCCTCGCGTTACAAGTTCCTCCCCTGCGCGCGCGAAGCGGCGACGTGCACGTGCTCGCGCGCCATTTCCTCCACGAGTGCGAGCGGCGCTACTGCCTGCCCGGCAAGTCCCTGCATGAGCGCACTGCGCTCTGGTTCGGCGAATACAGCTGGCCCGGCAACGTGCGCGAGCTCGAGAACCTGCTGCACCGGGAGTATCTGCTGTCGGACGATGCGGAGCTGTGCATCGAGGTGCCCGCCGGTCTCGAGGAGAAGTCCAGCGCGATGCCGGCGTGTGATACGGATGTGATAGAGATGACGTACCGGGCTGCGCGCTCACGCATGCTCGAGCAATTCGATCGCACGTATCTCATCCGTCTGCTCCAGCAGACGCAGGGCAATGTCACAAAGGCGGCGCTGCTGGCAGGCAAGGAGCGTCGCGCGTTCGGCAAGCTGCTGAAGCGCTATCACATCTGCCGAACCGAAATGGAAGACGGCACGGGGCTGCATCGCTAGCGGGGCATCTTACACCCGGCGCGCGCTTCTTCGACCCGGGTCAATTTCAACCCACCGCGCGCTCAGGCTCTCCACAAACGCCTGATTTTCCCGAAGATTGGCCGCCCCCGCGAACTTGGCAAGGGTCTTGCTTTCATTGCTCATCGACAGGTGAGAACCCGCGTGCGGCGTACGGCTCGTCTGATAGCTGAAGAGATCCAGCGCTACTGCGTGGCCCATCCCGATGCGCGGGACACCATTGAGGGAATCGCTTGGTGGGTGCAGATGCAACGGCAGGAAGACTTGAAGAACGATGTCTGCGATGCCGTGAAGGTACTCGTGAAGCGCGGTGTGCTCACCCCGCACACTCTGCGCGACGGTTCCGAAGTGTTCGGCTGTGGCGGCTCCGCGCGCCTCACGCAACCTCGGGTTCGCAGCTAAGCGATACAGCCATGGCGCGTATGCGCAGGAGAGCGAAATGCCAGCGACATTGAGTTATCCCGGTGTGTACATCGAGGAGATCCCTAGCGGTGTGCGCACGATCATCGGCGTGCCCACCTCAATCACGGCGTTTCTCGGCCGCGCTCCGCTCGGGCCGACTAACGAACCCGTGAGTGTCAACAGCTTCGGTGACTTCGAGCGCACCTTCGGCGGGCTCGCCGTCGACTGCCCCATGAGCTACGCCGTGCGCGACTTCTACATCAACGGTGGAAGCCAAGCGCTGATCGTGCGGCTGTATCAGGCTAAGGCCCTCGATACTGTCACGAACACCATCATCACTGTCGACGACCTCACTTTAGAGGCCGTCAGCGAGGGGGCGTGGGGCAAAGACATTCGGGTCATGCTCGACCCGGAAGTACCAGACGAGGTACGCACGCGGCTGAAGCTCGCAGCGGATGCGCCGCTGTTCAACGTAACCGCCACGCGCGGCAAGCGTAGCGAGCGTTATCTCAATGTCACGCTCGCCGACACCGCCCGTCGGGTCGATCGCGTGCTGGCGGCGGAATCGAGCCTGATCCGCACTCCCGATGGCTGGGCTAAAGACATTAAAGCGAAGCTAGCCAAGGTGGGCGACGCTGCGAAAGCGTGGGCTGCTGTGGCCGCTGCAAAGAAAGCCGACGGGGCCAAGGCTGAAGACATCCAGAAGGCGCAGGACGCGTACACTGCGGCGAAACGCGCGATCAGCGATCCTGTCTCGCAGGCCGAAGCGGCGCTTGCTGACGAGATCAACGCAGTGAAGCCGGATCAAGGGAAGATCGATGCGGCGAAGACCGCATTGAAAAAAGCGACGGATGCGCAGACCGGCGCCGACAGCGAGCCGCTTACAGACCAAACATATTTCGGCGTGCAGGCGGACAAGACAGGCATATACGCGCTCGACCGTGCCGATCTCTTCAACTTGCTCTGCATTCCACCGGATCAACAGGGTTCGGATACGAGAGCGCCCGTCTATCAGACCGCGATGAGCTACTGCGCCCTGCGACGTGCGATGTTGCTGGTCGACCCGCTGAGCGCTTGGAGTGCGGTTAGTGAGACCGCAGCGTCGAAGGCTCGCGACGGTCTCGCAACCTTGGGCCTCTCCGGCGAAGCCGCGCGTAATGCCGCGCTGTATTTCCCGCGGCTGCGGGAATCCGATCCGCTACGCGAAGGGCAGCTCGACACGTACGTTCCGTGTGGCGCCGTCGCTGGAATCATGACGCGTACCGATAATTCGCGCGGCGTCTGGAAGGCGCCGGCCGGGCTCGACGCCGCCGTGAACGGCATCCAGGGATTCGATGCCACGCTGAACGATGCCGAGAACGGCATGCTGAATCCGCTCGGCATCAATTGCTTGCGTGCGTTCCCGATAAACGGTCGTGTCGTGTGGGGCGCGCGCACGCTGCGCGGCGCCGATCAGCTTGCCGATGAATACAAATACGTCCCAGTGCGTCGCACGGCGCTGTACATCGAAGAGAGCCTTTATCGCGGCACGCAATGGGTGGTGTTCGAGCCCAACGACGAGCCGCTGTGGGCGCAGATTCGCCTCAACGTGGGCGCATTCATGCACGGCCTGTTCCGACTGGGTGCATTCCAGGGCGCGACACCGCGCGATGCCTACTTCGTGAAATGCGACAAGGAGACCACCACGCAGGACGATATCAACAAAGGCATCGTCAACATCCTCGTCGGCTTCGCGCCGCTGAAGCCCGCTGAGTTCGTGGTGATCCAACTCCAACAAATTGCCGGACAGATTCAGACCTGAGGAGATCACCGTGGCTCAGTTCAGTGTCAACGCACTTCGTTTCGACCCCTACAAGAACTTCAAATTCCGCGTGAAGTGGGATGGAAAGTACGTCGCCGGCCTCAGCAAATGCAGCGCGCTCAAACGCACCACCGAAGTGGTGAAGCATCGGGAAGGCGGTGATCCGAGCAGCAGCCGGAAATCTCCCGGGCGCACCGAGTGGGACGCCATCACACTCGAGCGCGGCGTTGCTCACGGCAAGGAGTTCGAACAGTTCACCAACAAGGTGCACAACTTCGGTGCCGGGCTCGGTGCGGAAGCCTCGCTCAAGGATTTCCGCAAGGACATCATCATCGAGGTCTACAACGAGGCGGGGCAGCTCGCCATCGCATACAAGGTGTATCGCTGCTGGGTGTCGGAGTTCCAGGCCCAGGCAGATCTCGATGCGAATGCGAACGCCGTGCTCATTCAGCATATCAAAATCGAGAACGAGGGTTGGGAGCGCGACCCCGAGGTGCCTGAACCCGCGGAGCCCAGTTTCACGGAACCGCAGTGAGGACGGGAAGCCACGATGGAAACGCCGGATCCCTCCACGCTGCTGCATGTGTGGGAGCGGGGCGCCTCGCGTAGCGCCGCTGTTCGCGGGCTGTTGCTGCTCGCAGCGGCATTGCCCGGGACGCCAACACCGACGCTCGCGAAGCTAAGCATCGGAAGGCGGGATGCCGCGCTCCTCGATCTTCGTGAACGCGTCTTCGGCTCGCAGCTCGACTGCATCATGACCTGCGAACAGTGCGGAGAACAGATCGCTCTCGAGTTTCCCGTGGATCGCATTCGAGCGCCGTCGCCGCAAGGTGAGACGACTTTTCGGGTGGAGATCGATGGCTACGACGTGCAGTTTCGGCTGCCACACAGCGAAGATCTCATGGCGCTCGGGCACGAGACGGAGGGCGATCGCGCCGAACAGCAGTTGCTCGCGCGATGTGTCCTCGAGGCGAGTGCACTTCCCGCAGGAGTCGTCGCAGCTGTGGATCGCCGCATGGGTGAGCTCGATCCACAGGCCGAAGTACTGCTCGACATGACTTGCCCCGCGTGCGAGCAGCCGCATCGCGCGCTGTTCGACATCGTGACGCACCTCTGGTCCGAGATCGATGTGTGGGCTCGCTCCTTCATGCGCGACATTCACTCCATCGCCGTGGCGTATGGCTGGAGCGAGTCGCAGATTCTCGCGTTGAGTGGCGCGCGCCGGCGCGCGTATCTCGATCTCATTGGTGTCTGTTGAGACACATGAGCGGATTCATCAAACACCTGGTTTCGCGCACGCTGTCGGCACAGTCGGCACCGTCGGCAGTGAGGCCGGCGCCGTTGAGATATGTCTACGAGCCCGCGGTGCTCACGGAACCGGAGGACGTGGAGTCCGTCGTCAAAGAAGCAACGTCGCGACGGGTCGCCAGGCCGGCTGTGCCCGCCGACGCTGCAGAAGGCGATGCTCCGGCGGAAAGGGATGCTCCGGCATCGAGTGAATCCGAGACTCACGCGGATTCTCGCGCGATCGCGAAGAGACTTGATTCTGTGATCGCCGAAGTGGCCACAGCCATGTTGCCGTCGGCTACACCGCGCCGCCCATTTGAGCCGATGTCCGAAGACGTCCCTGCATCTCGCGACGCTGTTGTCGATTCGGTGCTGCGTGCCCCCGATATTGCGCATTCGTCCGTACAGCCGAACGTGCGGACGCCGCCACTCGCGCGTACCGCCCCGCGCACCCCGAAAGATCGCGAGATTCACGCGGCCGATCCGGGTTCGGTCGCTGACTCGCCGGAGGTGCAACATCGGTCGGAGATGCAACGTCGGCCGGAGGTGCAATATCGCGTTCCATCTCCACTGGTCAAAAGAAGCCGTGAACACGCTCCTTCGGACCAACCAGTCGAGCGCATGGGCACTTCGGAACAGGCCGACGCAGTAGGCGTGAAACCTGCCACGCTGTCTCCTGCGGCCTCGCACCGCGTTCCGTCTGCGGCGCTTGGGCGGGGCATGCCAAACGCTGCCTCGCAGCAGCCGCCGGCCGTGCACATCACCATCGGGCGTGTGGAGGTGCGTGCGCATGCACCAGCTACGCGTCCCACCGCAAGGGTGCCTGCGGCGAAGGCGCATCGTCCATCGCTCAGTCTCTCGGATTACTTGCGGCAACGGCGCGGAGATCGCCCGTGAGCAATCATCTGGCCGTGGCGACCGTGACCGCCGCCCTCGGGCGCCGTGCTCATGGAGCGGCGGCGAGTGCAATCGATGGCGATGTGCAGCTTCAATACGGCCGGCCGGTGGCGCCGACCGGTGACGATGCGAAACCAACCGTACACGTGTATCTGTATCAGATCACACCCAACGCAGCGCTCCGAAACAACGATCTGCCCACCCGCGACTCGTCTGGCCGGCTCTCCACGCGCCCACACGCCGCCATCGATCTGCACTACCTGCTCACTTTCTACGGCGAGGCGGCGACGTTCGTGCCGGAGCGAATGCTGGGAGCAGTCGTCCGGGATCTGCACGCGCGTCCCGTGGTCGATCGCAATCTCATCGCACAAATCGCCGCAGCTGACGATCTCAAAGAGCTCGCGGACACGAATCTCGCCAAGGCCCATGAGCGCGTGAAATTCACGCAGGCACAACTGTCGCTCGAAGAGTTGTCTCGGTTGTGGTCGATCATGGTTCAGTCACCGCACGCTCTCTCGGTGGCGTATCTCGCCTCGGTGGTCGAGATCGATGCGCTCGAGGCGGGCCCCACAGCGTTGCCCGTGCTGAAACGCGGTGAGGGCGATCGCGGTGTGGAGACGACTATTGGACCGTTCCCGCAGTTGGATTCGTGGTGGGCGGGCGACCCCGCCGCGGCGACACGCCGGCCGCGACCGCCTTCATATCCAGCAGCACGGCTTGGCGACCGATTGGTGCTTACCGGTAGTAACATTGGCGGCGATGTCGTGACATTGCGTTTCACGCATCGGCATATCGCCGTGGCTCCCACACTCGTCGTGCCGGCGAGCGATCGGGATCTGAAGGAAGTCCGCATCACGCTTCCTGACGATGCGCCTGCGCAAGATGCATGGGCGGCTGGCACTTACTCAGTGACGTTGGAAACTCAGCAGGGAACCGAGTCGCGCCCGTCGGGTGTGTTGCAGGTCGTCCTGGCTCCGCGCGTGACCTCGATTCAACCGAATCCTGCGCCGCGAAACAACGGCGCGGTGACGTTCACGATCACCTGCCATCCGAAGGTGTTGAAAGACCAATCCGCCACGCTGTTTCTCGCGGAGCGCGAGATTACGGCGGAGGTTCTCGCCGATGCCACCCCCACGCTCACCTTCAAAGTGCCGAACGCCGCGGCGCTTGCAGATGAGCTCATCCACATTCGTATCGACAACGTGCCCAGCGCGCCATTCCGCTACAACCCGGTAACGCTCGGCTTCGAGTTCGACGATCAGCAAAAGGTGACCGTCACATGAGTGCGCTCGATGCGTGGCAGACGCAGAACGATGAGTACCTCGCTGCGGCACTTGCGTGGACGAGGTTGCGTCTGGAGCGCGCTGCAAAGCCGGCGCGGGCGGTATCGGGGCCGACTGCGCTTGCATCCGCATCGCCGACAGACCCCGCTGCGAGCGTCGTCGCTCCGGAACACAGTCGATGGAATCCATTTCGCCGACAGTCCACATCTGCCAGCCCAGGCGTGCCGCCGCCACTTACATCGAAGGATTTGCCGAGGCTGCCGCCACCGGAAGGCGCTTCCAGTGATCCATTCGACGAAGCATCACGGAGGCTCGCTGCGGCGAGTGAGGCCGATCCCGCGCCTGCACTGCTACTGCTCTGCAGGCGGCTCGGTCTTTCAGATTTCGAACGCGACGTGCTGCTTTTGTGTGCTTCCATGGAGTTGGACCCGCGGGCCGGCATGCTTTGCGCGAGTGCGCAGGATGAGCCGCGTATCTATCCGACGTTCGCGCTCGCCATGTCGTTGTTCGACAAGGCTGCATGGGAAGCGCTGTCGCCGGAACGCCCGCTCCGCTACTGGCGCCTCATCGACATCAATCAACCCGGTGCGCAGCCTCTCACGGCCAGCGCCCTGCGCGCGGATGAGCGCATCGTCAGTTTCATCAAGGGGCTCAACTATCTCGACGATCGCCTCTCGCCTTTGATGACCATGATGCCGGCCGTGACGCTCGATGCACTACCTGCTTCACAGCAGGCGGTGGCTCGGCACGTGCTCGCGGCACTCGGTTCTTCGCCGGAAACGCGCGAGCCCATCGCGTTCCTGGGGCGTGATCGCGAGAGCAAGCGCCAGGTCGCCGCAGCCGTGGCGGGCGCAGTCGGACTGCATCTGTACCGCATGCCCGCGGAAATGCTCCCGGCGCATGTGGGAGATCTCGAGACACTCGCGCGCCTCTGGCAGCGAGAGAGCCTGCTACTTCCGATCGCTCTTTATATCGATGCGCAGGATCTCGACAAGTCCGCGGCCAACACGGTCGATGCCCCGCTTCAACGCCTTGCGCGATTCGTCAGCCGCTCGGGTGGACTCATTTTCGTGGCGACTCGCGACCCGCTCGGTGGAGCGATCGATGCGCTGCTGTCGGCGGACGTCGGCAATCCTACTGCTGTCGAGCAGCACGCCCTATGGGCCGCCGCGCTGGGAGCGGACGCGGCGGACTTGCCCGCGCGGCTCGCCGGTCAGTTCAATCTCGGCCAGAACGAAATCGCATCGATCGTGGCGCGCGCTCGCAAGGACGACAGCGCAGAAACGCTTGCCGATCGCGTGTGGCTGGGCTGCCGCGCGCGCACACGCCCGATGCTCGACCAGCTTGCCGAGCGCCTGGATACCAAGGCGACGTGGGACCACATCGTTCTGCCGAAGGCGGAGACCGCATTGCTGCGGCAGGTGGCGGCGCAGGTCGATTCGCGCGGCAAGGTGTACGACGACTGGGGCTTTCGCGCGCGGATGAATCGTGGTCTCGGCATCAGCGCGCTGTTCGCAGGAGAAAGCGGCACCGGCAAGACGATGGCGGCGGAAGTGCTGGCGAATGCCTTGAAGCTCGATCTCTATCGCATCGACCTGTCGGCTGTGGTGAGCAAGTACATCGGCGAGACGGAGAAGAATCTGCGGCGCGTATTCGACGAAGCGGAGGATGGTGGTGCCATTCTGCTGTTCGATGAGGCGGACGCGCTGTTTGGCAAGCGCAGCGAGGTCAAAGACTCGCATGACCGCTACGCCAACATTGAGATCAACTATCTGCTGCAACGAATGGAGGCGTATCGCGGGCTTGCCATTCTCGCCACCAACATGAAGAGCGCGCTCGACAGCGCATTCATGAGACGGCTGCGGTTCATCATCAAATTTCCCTTCCCGGGCGCGGCCGAGCGCCGCCAAATGTGGGAGCGCGCGTTTCCGCCCGACACGCCGCATGGTGTTCTCGACTTGGATCGGCTGAGCCGGCTAGGCGTCACTGGCGGAACCATTCACAACATCGCGCTCAACGCGGCGTTCATGGCCGCCAGAGCGGGAACGCCGGTAACAATGGGTGTTGTGCTCGAATCCGCGCGCTCCGAGTTCCGCAAGACGGATAGGCCGGTGAATGAGGCCGACTTTCGGTGGGTGGAGACGGTGGAGGGGCGCGCGTGAAGATCGACGTCCACATTAATCACGTCGTCATCGATCGCATCGACCTTGGTCCGCGCGGCGGGCGTGATCTCGAGGCAGCGCTGCATGCGACTCTGACAGAGTTGTTGTCGCGCCAGCCGCCCAGCGCATTTCGCGACAATGTGCGCACGGAATCCGTTTCCGCTTCGCCTTTGCAACTAGCGACACCACCGGATGGTGCAACCCTTGGCGCGCAGGTTGCACGATCGTTGCACGCGACTCTGCCTGGGGTGCAATCGAAGGGAGCTGCCGTCAAGTGAGCAAACGGACTGCCGGATCTGTCAGTTCGCCAGCATCTCCATTACAGGTGTCCGCTGGGCTGCTGCGACGGAAATGTGCCTGCGGGAATCACACGCCCGGCGGCGGCAGTTGCGAGGAGTGCAAGAAGAAGGACGAAAAGCCCACCGTGCAGCGTTTCGCGTCGACTTCGACCAGCGCTCCGTCAGCGTCTCCGCAAGCGCCGCCCGTCGTGGGCGAAGTGCTGCGATCCTCAGGCCGGCCACTCGATGGAGCAACGCGTGCTTTCTTCGAGCCGCGATTTCAGCGCGACTTCAGCCAGGTTCGCGTGCACGAAGATGCGCCCGCCGCGCAGTCGGCCAGGGCAGTGGATGCTGCTGCCTATGCTGTTGGCAATCGTATCGTTCTGGATTCCGATCACGCCGAGACTCAGGGCGGTCGCAAGCTTCCGTTGCTCGCGCATGAGCTGGCGCATGTGGAGCAGAACGGAACATCCACGGCGCTGCCGTCGCATTTGAGCGTTGCCGCAGCCGATTCGCATGAAGAACATGAAGCCGACGCGCGTGCGAGCGCGATTATGCGCAATGAGCACGCATCGCCGGTGGTTTCGGCGTCGAGGACCTTGCATCGCGCGCCCGGCACAACGCCCGGCTGGGCCGGCGCCAAAGGCATCAACGTCGGCGAAACGGCGAACGATGGCGTGCGCCGAATTCCGGTCGACAAGCTCGACGTCGGCCAGCAGACCGCGAACACGCCGAGCGGCCGAGCTATCGTGCTCGTGCCGCCGGGCTTCGACCCGACGAAGCCTGCCGAAGTGTTGGTGTATTTCCATGGTCACGGTTCGGGGTACAGCGACGCGGGCGGCGCGCCGCGTGATCAGTCGGCAGACCACATGAGCGCGCAGCTCAAGGGCTCAGGCCGCACGCAGACGCTCGCGATTTTGCCGCAAGGAAACGCGGATTCCACGTTCGGCATGAATGCGAAAAAAGAAAAAGTATTCAAGACGGATGACTACGTCGATGCCGTTCTAACTTCGCTCGAAGGCATGGGTGCGCTCAAGCCGCGGCCGACGGTCGCGGGCACGATCATCTCGGGCCACAGCGGTGCGGGCGAGCTCATCAACGAAAAGCTGCTCGGCGGCGCGGCGGGTTCGGCGTTGCCGGCGAAGCTGCGAGCGGTGGAGCTGTTCGACGCCATCAATGGTCCGCGCGAGTTCATGGCACTTCAATCTTTCCTCACGACGCAGCTCGCCAGTGACCTCCACCAGGTGTTGGCGCTTCAAACCGAGGCGGAGCGGCTCAACTATCTCAAGAGCAGCTTCCGCTTCCGCGCACATTTCAGTCACGACAAGGAGACGAAGACATTCTACAGCCAGTGGCACGTGGGACCTGTGCCGGCCGACAGCAAGATCAACGATCGCAGACCCATCAAGAAACTGATCGAGGAGTTCTTCACGACGAATGCAACTGCGCTCGGAGGCGCCGCTTCCCCCGTGACTCAGGCGTTCGAAGCGAACTATCTGGTCATTGACGTCGGGGGTCAGGTAGGGCACGAAGCCGTGGTGGGCGATGGCAACCGCCTGATGCAGGCCTTGCAGGCGATGCCGAAATTGGAGCGCGGCGCGGATCGTGTTCCGCAGATTGCGCCTCCTGTCGTCGCGGAAGCGCTGCGCACGAGTGGTCGGCCGCTCGGTGAATCCGAGCGTTCATGGGCGGAGGGCCACTTTCACCGGGATCTCGGTGGTGTGCGAATTCACGACGACACCCGTGCGGCTGGCGCCGCTCGGGCCTTGCAAGCACAGGCATACACCGTGGGACGCGACATCGTATTTGGTGCCGGCCGCTATGCGCCCGGCACTTCGGCCGGTAGAGGACTGTTAGCGCACGAGCTCACCCACGTCATGCAGCAGGGAGAGCTGACCCGCAGCACACCGCGCACGCTGCCGACTCCGTTGCCGGTGGGTGTGCCAGATGATCGTTGGGAACGGCAGGCGCGCTCTGCAGAGGCGCCTGCCACGCGCGACGAGGTGGCCGGACTACGAGTGCAGCGTGCGCCCAACGGCACGGTCGATGCGGCCATGTGTGAGGCCAACAAGAATCCAAACCCGGCACAACTCGGTAGCTGCAACTACAAGGAGCCTGAGAACTGCGCGACGTATGAGGCGTGGGTACGTACTTTTACGCTGTTGAAGACGTTCGCGTCCACGGACACCCCGGGGATGACGATGCCGGATGGCAGCACGCGGAAGTCGCCTTCGAATTTTCAGGTCATTGGCGGTGCCGACGAGAAGGCAGATCTGGATTTCCAGCCCGCGAGCACTCCGCAGAAACAGGCGGCCCCGCCGACCGTGCCGTTGAAACCCGGCGAGCGCTTCATCGATCACCCGACGGATGAGTGGGTGAAAACGTGTCTGCCGCCAAATCTTCGCGCCACGGCATATCAGTTGCCTGCGGACTGTGCGGACATCGCGATGATTCTGCGTCACGTGTGGCTGGCCGCTCACCATCGCACCGAAATGTTCGGCAAATGGACTCTCGGCGACGGTGCCGGTCGCGCGGCTGAGGGGTCTGTGCAACAAATGATTTCAGCCGAGGGCTCGGGCACGGTGGCCGGCATGGTTGCGCCCTACGTGGGGTCGGATGGCAAAGCGCTACGCTCGTTCGCCGCGCTCGAGCCGTTGCTTCACCCCGGCGACATCCTGGTGTGGTCACACTTCAAGAAGGCGGACGTCACGTTCCAGGGATCACGCACCGGCGGCCACACGCACACCGTCTCGGATGTGCGGCGAGACGCGTCCGGCAAGATGACTCAGCTGATCCTACTCCAGGGAAACGAGCCGCTGTTTCCGGCGCAGAAAGAGGAAATCCACGGCTTCCTCGGGCCCAAGGCAGCGAAGCCTTCCTTCGAAACTCTTGGTGAGGCGCCTGGACGACGTATCGAACGCGAGACGGCGTCGGAGAGTGGCCTGAGGATCGATCACGGCACCGATCAAAACGTGAAGAGGGGCAAGACGACGATTCCCATCTGGGTGTGGGATGACCACACGCTCCTGGACGTGGCGGGCCCGCCGCGCACGACTAGGCGCCCGGCGACACAGCGCCGCGCCGGCGACAAAGGCGATGTGCCGCGTCGTCTCACGGACTGGATCGCTCCGCTGAAGCAAGCGGGCTCAGGGAACTTCGCGAGCATGTTCGAAGGCATGCTGTATGAGTTACGTGCGAAGGTCGAGGGCGGTGGCTCTGAGCCTGAGGCGGAGGTAAAGCAGGTGGGCAAGGCCGCTGGCGAACGTGCGCGCGAGCTCGACAAGCGTGCGGGAAAGGCTTCGGCCGGTGCAACAGTGGCGACTCACTTGCAATACACCGCGGCTGTGATCTACGACTTTACCAACAGCCGCGATCTTGCGACGAGTCGCAAGCTCGATTCTGCATATGATCTCACTACGACGATGTTGCTGCGTCACTTGTACTGGTTGCGTGATGCTCTTCAGCAGGCTGCGGGAGCTGCGCCGTGAAATACCTCTCCGCTCGCCGGAGCGACTGGGCGGTGCCACACGCCGCACTCCGCACGCTGCGCCAGGCGACTGCGCAGGGAGCAGACACCGAGGCACCGCGGAGTGTGCACGAGACACTTGGTCGGAGCGGCCAGCCGCTCGAATCAGGTGTGCGCGCGGGCTTCGAAGCGCGCATGGGACAGGACTTCAGCCACGTGCGTGTTCACACGGACGCGCCGGCCGCGCGCTCGGCCCGCGCAGTTGGAGCGCTGGCGTACACCGTGGGGCGGGACGTTGTGTTTGGCCGCGAGAAATACGACCCGCATTCGTCCGCGGGCCAGCGCTTGTTGGCGCACGAGCTAACACACGTGACACAACAACAGGGCGCCACTGCTCGCGGCGGCTGCCCATTGCGCATCAACAGCGCGGGCGAAGCAGAGGCGCGTCAGGCAGAGCACGTGGCCGGACACGTATCTACTTTGACGAATGTCGCGGCAAGCCTTCAGCGCGCGCCCGATCCAGCAGACGTGAAAGAATTCGATAAGCAGATTGCCGAGCTGCGCAAGCTCGAAGTTGTCAAGAAGCTGAGCGGCAATTCGAAACAGGAGCTCAAGGAGATCATCGACATCGCGCGCAAACGCGACAACCCCGGGTACTACTCCGACAAGCTGCACACGTTGTTCACTACGGCGGAGCAGCCGGAGGACCAGCAGGCGTCGGTGATGTCCGCGAAAATCAAGGATTCTGCCGACAAAGAGAAAGTTCGTGTCGGTGGCCAGTCACAGGACGTGACCAACCGCGAAGAGACGATCTCCAAAACTCACAAGTTCAAGAAGGCGAGAGGACTTCAGAATTCGACGTTCGAGGTCGACGCCCGCGACGTCACCGACATCGCCGTGCGCGCCAAGGTGCACCTCGTGCAAAAGGGCAAAGGCACCAGCGTGGACGTGGACAACGTGAAATTGCTGCGAGACGCCATCGAGAAGCGCGGCTCTACGCTCGGCTATTCGCTCGATCTGGAGTTTGTCGATAAGAGCGATACGGATGTATTCACGGTGGACGTCGACACATCGCAATGGACGGTGTCGGGCAACTGGGCGGGAAATGACGTCGATCTCGTGCACGAGCTGCATCATCTCCTCGGCCTGGAGCAGGATCGCTACAACTACATCGAGTCGCACTCCGGCAACGAGCAGATGAAGATCCCGGACCGCCTTCACTGGTTTCGGGAGGAGTTCAAGAAGACGATCGACAATGACGAAGAATCGATCATGCAGACGGGCGAGCGCGTGCCGCTTGATGACGACGTCTGTCGGGTGGCAGGCAAGCGCGGTAAGAAAGAGGTGGCGGACTGCGTGCGCACGCGCGAGAACGCGCGGGAAGCGCGACTCAAACCAGGCGTCGATCAGGCACTGGCCTGGCTGACCAAAGCTTCCGCCACGCCGCCGGCGAGCAGCGAAGCGCTGGCAAAACAGGTGTTCATCGCGCCTCCCGACGCGGCGAAGCGTTCTGCGGCCATCTCGTTCATCCCCAAATACATCACGGCCCGTAATCTGCAACTTTTCTCGCAGATCGAGGACAGCTGCCAAACCCGCAATGCGTTCGCGCGCGGTGGCGCGCGACAGATTGGCATTTGCCCGGCATACCTGGGACTCAGCGCCGCGGATCAGTCACGCGCGTTGCTCGCCGAAGCGGTGCATCTATTCGGGATCGGCAAGATGGACGATGCCGACTGTGCGGCTGCCGGCTGCGGCAGCGTGTGCGGCAACATGGGCAACGCGAAAGCGTGGGCGCGGTTCATCGAATGCAGCGCGGGGACGGCGCCATGACGCGCAGTCTTGTGCCGCAAAGTGTAGGGGCAGCTCTACGTACGCCAGGCAATGCGCTCGAATCTTCGACGCGCTCGTTCATGGAACGGCAGATCACGCACGAGCTCAAGAACGTATCGATGCTCGGTTGGTCCCCATCACGCCCGTCACGCGTCGAGTTCGGCGATCCCGGCGATCCACACGAGCAGGAGGCAGACCGGATTGCTGCGTCGATTGCCCGCGCGTCGTCAACGGCCGCACCGAGCGGCTCCACAGTGACCAGCGGGTTCGACTTCAGCGGTGTTCGGGTGCATTCGGATGCAGCCGCTGCGCGTTCGGCGCGTGAGATCAACGCACGCGCGTACACGGTGGGCGAACACATAGTGTTCGGCGAACGGCACTATGAGCCCCACACCGCGGCCGGTCAGCAATTATTGGCTCACGAACTCACGCATGTGGTGCAGCAGATCTCGGGTCGATCGCCGCAACGTCTTCAGGCGGCGCCGGGTCCGGCCTCGCCCGTGCCCAAAAGCGAGCCACGCACAATTCGGTTCAGGATCAAGGTAGACCGCGAGTTGAAAGAGGACGAGTTCGTCTATGAGTTCGTGCGGCAGTTCTATAGCTGCACGACCGAAGCCGAAGTGCGCGCGAAGCTGCCGCTCTGGTCGATGGATCCCAAGCGCGGCACGCGGCCAGGCGAGGTGAAGCAAGGGTTTGCCATTGCCAATGTCACCCTGCAAAACCAGACGGATTTCGAGTCTCTGGATGCGAAGGATAAGCAGGTCATCAATGAGAAGACCGACCGCCGTTTCTGGGACAAGACGGGCTACAAACCGGGTCAGAAGCTCGGCACCTCGGCCGAAGACAGAAAAATGGGTGATGTGTGGATGGGCGAGCGCAACGCCGTGCTCACCGAGGACAAGCAGCGCAAGGACATCGAAGCGCTCCCGGACGACGTCCGTAAGATAATCCTTACCGACGGCGTGGAGGTATCGGCCCTCGACCCCGAGAAGTACACGCAGCTTCTGCGAATTGCCAAGAAGCTCAGTTCCGTACCGCCGGCGGCGCGCTCGGACTACCTGATGCGTGTCAACGCCGATACGACGTCGCTCGACGCCTTGGAAGAGTCAGTCGACCGGTATCTACAGTTTCGTACCGAGCGCGAACAACAGCGCGAAAGCCACGAGGCCGCAGCGAAGCCGTTGCTCGGGGCCGACGCTGTCTACAAACGCTACCGCTTCTACAAACGGTTCGTTGAGCATTCGGTGGACAAGCTCAGCACGGATGCCAGCAAGGAAGAGAAGCAGCTCGCGCAGTCTATTGAAGATGCGCATCGCGAAGCGCTGCTCAATGAGCTCAAGCGGAAGGACTTCAACTCCATCGAGGAGTTTGGCGCGACAGTGGAGGCCTATCGCATTGCGTTTCGCACACAGGCGGTCGACATCGCGCTCGACGTGCTCACGTATTGCGAACACATGCTGTACCAGGAGCGGAAGAAGCTACAGCAAGGTGGAGGAGCCGGGATTGCGAAGGGCGTCGCGGGTACGCAGGCGAAGAATCTGTACGAGGCGGCACGCACCGACGAATCCACCGCAAAAACTTTGCAGTTTGGGCGCGAGCCCAAAGAAATGGGGGTGAACAAACTCATCCGCGAAGTCCAGCAGCGCGCAGCTTCGGAACGCGCAGAGGGCGAAGCGGCAGTGATTCGCGGCTCGGGCAACGACCCGCTGGTGGCCGAGCGTGGCACCGACCGTGAGAAGCTCGCTGGCCTCGATGAGGCCTCCACGCAGACCTATCTCACACAGACGTTGGAAAAGCGGACCGCGGAAACGCGCACGGCACGAGAGGAACTGACCACCGATCCGGACCGCGTGTTCAAGCTGCCGGATCTCATCGCAGCTACGGGCCAACTTCAGGGCATCGGCGAGCAGACGATCTATGGCCAGATCATTCAGGATTACATCGACGACGAAAAGGCGAAGCATCTTCTCTCAGAGATCGCCATGGGCGCTCTCGCTCTGGCGCTCGCGCTGCTGGTGCCCGTGGGCGGCTGGATAGCTGCTGCGGCGCTTGTGGCCGGCGCGGGTCTCAGCACCTATCAAGCCTACGGCGCCTACAAGGAATACGAAGAGCAGGAACGTAATTACAACCTGCATTTCCTGTCGGAAGAGCCGTCGCTCGTCTGGGTTGGTGTCGCCATAGCCGCCGCGGCGCTCGACATTGGAGTGGCGGCGAGCACTGTCGTGAAGGAGTCCGCGGCTGCACTCGCGACACTCAAAGGTCCGTTGCTCGAATTTTCGCGGGAGAGTGGCGATGTCGCAAAACTGGTCTCGAAGATCGAGGCGGCGGAGGGGCTGCAGACAAAGGTAAAAGCCGCGCTCGTGCGAGAAGCCGAGGCTTCGGACGCGGCCAGAGCGGCGTGGAGGGAATCGGCCGGAGGTGCGATGCGCCTGAATGTCGTCGCGGGCCTCCTGGATCCCAGCACCGTGAGGCAGGTATTCCGCGCCCTCTATTACTCGGTGAGGAAGGGGATTACGTCGCTTACCAGACTCGCTGCCGACGCGAAGTTCCTGGAGATTGCAGGCGATCTCACGCGCATGAGCGGTGCCGAACGAGCCGAGCTCGAGACGGCGTTCGGCGAAGTGAAACAGCTCGTGAAGCTGGGTGACGCGAAATCGATGGACGACAAGTCACTGCTGGGCTTCATCGACCGCTGGGCCATCAACCGGGAGCGGCCCGGCTTCCAGGCCAAGCTGCTCGATGAGCTGAAAATCTGGAAACCGCTCACCGCCGAGCAGGAGAAGGCACTCAACGCGCTGGAAAGAGCGCGAGATTACGTGGGTGACCTGTACGCGCAGCAGGCCGGTTTCCTGCGAGAACGAGAGCAACTCATCACCAAACAAGCGAATCCTGCCACATACACGCAAGAGGGACGCGACCGACTTCAGGAAGTCAATGAGGAGTTGCGCGGGCTCGACCCGCAATGGAATGACCCGAAAGCAGAGCAGCTTGGCGACATCTCCAAAGCCGAAAGTGTTCTCTCGGCGGCGGAGAAGGAGGCGCAGCGTGTGCAGGTCACCCTTTACGAGAGGTTGCGCGCGGCCGCGCCGTCACCCGCGGCGCAGGAGCGTGCGCTCAAGGGTGTTACCGCGGACCAGATCGGCGTCGTGAAGACCACGCCAACGGCTCTGCAAGCAGACCACATTGTCTCGGTCCGAGAGATCAGCGACATGGAGGGCTTTGCGGGTATCACCTGGCAGGAGCAGAAGCGCATCGTGGACATTAAGGAAAACCTCATTGCGATGGATGGTGCAGCCAACGCTTCGAAGGGTGACCGAACCTGGCGTTCGTGGCGCCAGGCCTCCAACTTCTACGAGCAGGTATCCATCGACGCGATGATCGCGCGCGAGCTGGATGTCCGAAAGTTGATTCAGGCGCGCATTCAGGAGGCGCTGGACAGTATGAAAACGGTTAAACGCTGAGACCCCGGGCATGCTCATCGAACGCAATATCTCTGGATGCAAGCTACGAGTCGAATGCGCGGAGGGGCGCTCGCGCATGGCGACTTCAGTGTTGCAAGTCTTCGAGCGTCTGGCCGCATCGGGCAAACCGTTGCGATCGGGCATGCAGGTGCGTTTCGGAACATCCTTGCTGAGGCTTTCAGAGGAAAGCGGCGACCTGCGCGTGGTCGAGCCGGATTTCGAAAAGTGGCCGGCGCTGCACTGGCAGCCCACTATCGATATTACGCTCGACATCTCCGCTGCGCAGACTACGTTGTTGCGCCAACTGAGCGTGGACGCCGAGGATGCCTGGTTTGATCAATATCTCATTGCCGTGCACGGCGCGCTGCAGGAAAGGGAGATCTTCCTGCGCAGGCGCCCGAGCGATATGCCGGAGGATTCCGGCTGGCTTCTCGGCACATCGGCCGATCCCCAAGGACTCACCCGTAGCGGGAGTCTGGAGAGAATGTCGATTGCGCAGGTGATAGCACGGCGTTTCGCGTTGGTGCAGGTGCTGGTGCTGCCAAGGGAGTTCGTAGTGACCTTCTCGGGTGATTCGCTGCAACAGGTGTATGACGCCGGCGGTCGCGTGTTGAGAGGTCCCAAGCCATGAGCACCTTCCCCGGCTCCCCCCGTCTCATCAAAGGCGCGCTCATCGGCGTCGATCTGTTCAATCCGCTCGCGAGCGTGGTCGTATTTCAATACAACCCGGACACCATGACGAGGCGGCTCGAGCCGCGCGCGGCGGGTGGCGATGGCGAGCACGGCGAAGCGTTTCGGCTTGCGGGACCACCGAAGGAAACCATCACCGTGTCCATCGAGATCGATGCGACGGATCAGCTCGAACAGGCTAACCCCGTCGCGGTTGCAACGGGCATCAGTCCGACACTCTCGGCGCTCGAGATGATGCTCTATCCGAAGAGCGCGCTCGTCATCGCGAACACGATCCTCGCGGCCGTGGGCACGGTGGAGATCATTCCCGCCGAAGGTCCCATGATTCTGTTCGTTTGGGGCCCCACGCGCGTACTGCCCGTGCGGCTCTCGGGACTGACCATCACCGAAGAGGCGTACGACACGCTGCTAAACCCCACTCGCGCGAAAGCGGAGCTGTCGCTGAACGTGCTGAGCTACAGCGATCTCAAGATCGCATCGCCGGGGCAGGCGCTGTTCCTCGTGCACCAGATCACCAAAGAGATCATGGCTACGACGAACGTGTTCAACAGCATTCAGAACGTCGGCGTCGGGCTCAAGATCTGAAGGAGAGTGCGCATGATCTTTGCCTCCAACAGTCGCTATCTCAACGTCGCCGTAACGAAGATCGAGTTGCCCGATGGCACGCAGGTCGTGTACCTGAAGCGCCGCTTTGTGCCGCAGCCGGATACGCTTGCGCTGCTGCAGGAGCACGTTGTTGTCGAGCGGGATCGGCTCGACAACATTGCCGCCCGCTACACCGGCGATCCGGAACAGTACTGGCGCATCTGCGATGCGAATCGCGCCCTGCGGCCCGCGGCGCTCACGGAAGAAGTGGGGCGCCGGTTGCGCATCACGTTGCCGGAAGGCGTGCCGGGAGCTCCGCTTGTTTGACGCGCTTCACCTGACGCTGCTCATCGGTCCGCTCGCCGTGCCGCTGCCAGCACCGCTTCCGGTCACCGAGGCCATGCAGCGCGTGGAGGTGAACAGCTCGAAGGATCGCAGCGGATTTCAGATCACGTTCGGCATGGGCAAAACCTCGCCGCTGCAACTCGCGATGCTGCCCGGCGGTTACTTCGACCCGATGATCACACGGGTAGTGATCATCGCTACGTTCAAAGGCATTCCTACGGTGCTTATGGACGGCGTCATCACACGACAGGAAATGCAACCGGGCAACACACCTGGGCAATCCACACTCACCATCACGGGCGAAGATCTGAGCATCCTCATGGACATCGTTCAGGTGCGCATCCCGTATCCTGCGATGTCGGACAATGCGCGAGTCTCGCTCATTCTCGCGAAGTACGCGATGTTCGGCGTCGCGCCAATCGTCATTCCTCCGCCGGTCATGTCGGTCGACAGCCCGACCAGTCATTTCGACACGCAGGATGGAACAGACCGCGACTACATCAAGTCACTTGCGGCGCAGAGCGGCTACGTCTTCTACGTGGAGCCGGGACCGCTGCCGGGTCAGAGTATCGCCTACTTCGGCCCGGATCTGCGCATCCCCGCTGTGCAGCCCGCCTTGAGCGTGAACATGGATTGGGCCACGAATGTGGATTCCTTGACCTTCAGCCTTGATGGCCTCGCGAAGAAGCTCGTGTTTATGTTCACGTTCGATCCGGTCACGAAGAAGATCCCCATTCCCATTCCGGTGCCGGACGTCAATCCGTTGCATCCGCCGCTCGGTCTGCGGCCAACACCGCCCGCACGCGTGACGTTCGCGGAAGAGACGACGCACCTCAACGCCACCGAGCTGGCCAAACGCGCGCTTGGCTACATGATGCAGAGCGCGGATGCCATCTCCGGCTCGGGCTCGCTCGATGTGGCGCGATACGGGCAGATTCTGCGCGCGCGCATGCTTGTGGGCGTGCGAGGCGCGGGCGTCGCATACGACGGGCTGTACTACGTGGATAGCGTCACCCACAGCATCAAGCGCGGCGAATACAAGCAGAATTTTCAGCTCTCGCGCGACGGCCTCATTACCTCGACACCCTTGGTGGTTCCATGAGCGCGCCGGGCACAACCAGCCGATTCCAAGGCAAGTACCGCGCGACGGTGCTTCAGAACGTGGACCCTGAACAGCGCGGGCGACTTCAATTGATGATCCCCGATGTGTTCGGGCCCATCCCTTCGACATGGGCCGAGCCGTGCGTGCCACTTGCGGGTCCAACGGGTCCCGGCATGGGGATTCATCTCGTACCGCCGATCGGCGCAGGTGTATGGGCAGAGTTCGAACGTGGCGATCCGAACTATCCACTGTGGGTCGGCTGTCGCTGGGGCTCGCAATCGGACATTCCTCCGGTGGCGCGTCTCGGTTTGCCCGTTTCGCCGAGTATCGTGATGCAGACACTCGGACAACACGCGGTAGTCATCAGCGACGCGCCGCCATCGCCGGCCACGGGCGGCATCATGCTGAAGAGTGCCACGGGCGCGATGATCGTGGTGAACGATTCAGGCATTTATATCAGTAACGGCAAGGGGGCGATGATCACGCTCGTCGGCCCCGCTGTGACGATCAACAACGGCGCTCTCGCCGTCACCTAGGGTTCGCGGAGGCACGATGCCAGGACTTCTCGTACAGGTTGGTGCCCAGGTGATGTGTGCTCACGGGGGGCAGGCCACGCCGATAGTGCCGAATCCGCGCGTCCTGCTCGGCGGTACGCCGAGTGTGTGCGTGACCTCGCCCTACGTGATTGCTGGTTGCGCATTTCCGCCACCGCCAGCGGCCAACGGGCCGTGCGTCACGGGACAGTGGCTCACTGGAACCACGCGGGTGCTCTCGAACGGGCAACCGCTGCTGTGCCAGTCGAGCACCTCCATCTGCGCACCGACGGGCACGCCGATGATCATCACGGTGACGCAGGCCCGCGTCACGGGAATGTGAGGCGCATATGAATATTGACTTCCCGTTCAATTTCGACGCGCTCGGTCGCACGGCAGATACCACCGACGCTGATCACGTGCGCGACATGATCGAACAGCTCCTGCTCACGGCCCCCGGCGAGCGTGTCAACCGCCCGGACTTCGGCAGTGGGCTCATGCAGGCGATGTTCGCGCCAAACAGCCCGGAGATCGCCACTGCCATGGAATTCAGCACGCGCGCCGCGCTACACCGGTGGCTGGGCGACGTGATCGACGTGCAGTCCCTCGCGTTCTCGGCTGAAGACTCGACGCTGCGAGTGGAGATGAAGTACTCCCTCAAGAGCACGGGCCAGCCTCAGGCCGAAGTGTTCGAGATCAGTGCGCCATGAACAGCGTGCCCTCACTGTGCTGCGAGACCGATGAGGAGCGTCGCGCGCTCACGCGAAAGTCGCAGCAGAACGGTCTCGACTACGTGGAAGTAAGTTGCGACCAGAAGGAGCTCAGCGTCTATTTTCTCGGCAAGGCGCCGAGCTGGAAAATCACCGAGGCAAATCTGCGCATCGATGGCGGGCAGCGCGTGCGCGGCATTCGCGTGATCTCTGTCGACATCGAGCGTAGCGACGACGAGGGCATTGACGACGTCATGCACGTACGCGTTGACCGCCCAGGAGATTTCTCCACGTACACCCTGTGCATGGTGCGCCTTGATCCGGAATCTGGTCGGCCAACGAACGATCCGCCAATGGATTTCGATCCGCGGTATGCGTGCGTGTGTTTTTCCTTCAAGTCCTCGTGTGCCACCGACCTTGATTGCGGTCCGGTGGTGCCGTGCGACGACGTTCTGCTCACCGAGCCGGCCATCGATTACTTGGCGAAAGACTATGCCACGTTCCGCCGGCTCATACTGGATCGTATCGCGCTGTTGATGCCCGAGTGGACAGAGCGTCACATTCCAGACATCGGCATTACGCTCGTGGAACTGCTGGCGTACGTGGGCGACCAGCTCAGCTACTACCAGGATGCGGTGGCGACTGAGGCGTATCTCGACACCGCGCGACTGCGCATCTCCGTGAGACGCCATGCACGACTCGTAGACTACGTGCTCCACGAAGGATGCAACGCGCGTGCGTGGATCGTCGTCTCGGTGTCGCAGGAGCGTCTGGTCCTGAATGTGGCTGATTTCTCCTTCATCACCGGCAACCTCGCGCTCGGCGGCAATGTACTGAAGCAGGCGGATCTGCTCAAGGCGACAACGCAGTCGTGGCTTGTGTTCGAGCCCATGTTCGTGCCGGGCGCGCAGAGCATTGAGCTATGGGGGGACCACAACGAGATTCACTTCTACACGTGGAACGAGAGCGAATGTTGCATTCCGAAGGGCACCACGTCCGCCACGCTTATTGATCCCGGCAAGGAGGACCAATATCGGTTGCAGCTGAAGGCTTGCGACGTGCTTGTCTTCGAGGAAGTGCTAGGTCCGGGTACCACGGCGGCAGCCGACGCGGATCGCACACATCGCCATGCGGTGAGACTGACGCGAGTCACGCGTACTCAAGACCCACTCACGAAGCAACTCCTCGTGGACATCGAGTGGTGCAAGGAAGATGCGCTGCCATTCCCGCTCTGCCTGTCGGTCATCGGGCCACCGCCCGAATGCAAACTGACGACGAATATCAGCGTGGCACGCGGCAACGTGCTGCTCGTCGATCACGGCCAGACTTTCTGCGAAGACCTGTGCCCGGTTCCGGGCCTCCCGCCACCGGAGGTTTGTGCGGACAATTGCCTGCCCGCCGAAGCCATAGGCGTGCCGGATCGATACGCGCCGAAGCTGAAGCGCGTCGACATCACCCACGCGAGTGTGGTGGAGGTCTGCCACGTGCAGAGCGAGCGGTGTGAGGACAGCTGTTCGACCACGGCTGCCTCACTGCAACTCATTCAGGACTGTCGGAACGCGCTCCCATGCGTCTCCCTGAAGAGTGGCGGTGAGCAGGACTGGAGCGTGCGTGGGGACCTGCTCAATAGCGGCCCGGACGACACTCACTTCGTTGTCGAAACGGACGATGACCGCGGAGCGCATCTGCGATTCGGCGACGACGACTGCGGCCGTCACCCGGAAGTCGGCGAGACGTTCCACGCCTGCTATCGCGTCGGGAACGGCGTCGTGGGCAACGTGGGTGCGGAGGTCATCGTGCGCATGGTCTTTCGAGACAACTATCCGGGCGACGGCGTGAGACTGACCGTGCGCAATCCATTGCCTGCGCAAGGAGGTACGGCTCCAGAGTCTGTCGCGGAGGCCAAGCTGCGCGCACCTTTCGTGTTCCGCAATCGTCTCGAGCGGGCGATCACCGCTGATGACTATTCCGCCATCGTGGAGCGGGACTTCGCGACCGAAGTGCAGCGTGCGGCGGCGCAGTTGTGTTGGAATGGCATCTGCCCAGAGGTGGTCGTCGCGGTAGATGCTGTCGGATCTGCGGAGCCCTCGAAACGACTGCTTGCGCGTATCGCCAGGTATCTGCGCGCATATCGGCGCATCGGCCACGATGTTCACGTCATCCCCGCGCGGCAGGTGTCGCTGGATATTGCTCTAACTATTTGCGTGAAATCCAGCTATCTGCGCGGCCACGTGAAGGCTGCGGTGCTCGCGGCGTTGAGCAGCCGCAAGCTCGCGAACGGAAAGATTGGATTCTTCCATCCGGACAATCTCACTTTCGGCGAAGGGGTGTATGTCAGCAGCCTCGTCGCCACCGTTCAGCCATTGACCGGTGTAGAGAGCGTGGTCGTCACGAAGCTCGAGCGGCTGGACGTCGGCGCGAATGGCGAGCTCGCAGCGGGCGTACTGCCGCTCGCGCCCATGGAAGTGGCACGGCTCGACGGCGATCCGAATTTTCCGGAGCACGGCGTGCTCACGCTCTCGCTAAAAGGTGGCCGATGAACCCGATGAAGTCTTGTGGCTGCGGGTGTGGTTCGCATGAGTGCGGTTGCTGTCAAGGCGTGCAACCGCGGACGCCTGTGTCCACGGCCAATGCGCCCGGGCAGCCGGCGCTCGCGTATCGCGTGGGCACGCACGGCAGTTTCCTCGAGACGATGAAGGCGCGTTTGTCGTTGCACGAGCTGCCGGGCGGCATCGGGTACGATGGCAAAACCGTCGCGCCTTCTCGGCCGCTGGCTACGCTCACCACGCGCGAGAGCACCGATGCGTCCATCGGGCTTATCGATGCGTGGGCCACCGTTGCGGATGTGCTCACGTTCTATCAGGAGCGCATCGCCAACGAAGGTTTTCTGCGCACGGCCACAGAGATGCGCTCTGTGTTTGAGTTATCCCGGCTCGTTGGCTATCGCCCGCGGCCGGGTGTCGCGGCGAGCGTGTATCTCGCCTACACCATCGATACCAACACTCACGAGGAGGTGCTGATCCCCCTAGGTGCTCGTGCGCAAAGCGTGCCCGGCCCCGGCGAACTGCCACAGAGCTTCGAGACGAGCGAGGAGCTGAAAGCGCGCGCCACATGGAATAACCTCAAGGTGCGGCTCACACAACCACAGCAGTTGGTGGACATCGAGACTCGGCACCGTATGTACCTGAAGGGCGTGACGACGGGGCTGAACCTGAACGATCCCTTGTTGGTCGTGGACAAGGGGGTGCAGCGGGGCCTCTACCGCATCGTCGATTTGCAGCCGGATACGAACAACGATCGCACGCTCGTGAAAGTTGAATTGTGGCAAGACTCGATGGTCGCCGGAGCGGCCGGGCCTGCGCGCGATCTCGCGCCGCTCGAAGATCTCCTCAACAACGCGCCTGCTGGTGCCGTCGCGGGCCGGATCGTGGAGGGCGTGCGGGCCGTGATCGCGCACGCCGGCGAAGCGTTGCCCGGTGACGCACTACCCAGAGTGATGGTTGAGAGAGCGAACGCTGCCATCGATACGGAACTCGCTGTATTGAGAGTGCCCGCGCCGAATCTCAGGCCGTGGGCTGCGGAAGTGCGAGACGCCTTGAACTCCACGGTGACTGACGCGAGGCGTGCCGCCGCCGCGGAGGGCGAAGTCAACATCGCCATGTCATCACTAGTCACGCGTCTCGCGCGGCCCGCCTCGAGTCCTCGTGCGAATGCCTTGCAGCTGCCGCGATCCCTCGCAGCCGATTTCCGGCCGACTTCGGACGCCGGCTTGAAAGTGCTCGGTGCTATCGCGCCCACGCTGCGCTCGACTCTCGGCCCCACGCTTGCGGGGCAGACGGACGTGAATGCCGCGCAATCTTTGGAGGTCCACGCGTTCCGCGTGCGCGCCGGCCTCTTTGGCCGCAATGCCCCGAAGCGGCAGGCGATCGTGCGCGACGCAAAGGACGAGAGGAAGTCGGTCGCAGAGGTGATTGGGGAGTGGCCTATCGTCGAGATGGAGGCGCCGGCGCCCGGTGTGGGTGCGGCCGATGGCACGGGCAAAGTCGTGCGCGTGAACGAGTCTGCGCAGAAGATCTTCCTCGATATGAACTACGACGGCATCGTGCGAGGCTCGTGGGTCGTCGTCGACACCTCGACAGTGACGCCGGCAAAACCCACGCTCGTGCGCTCGACGAAGGACACGCTTGTCATCGCGCATGCGAAATCTGTGCATGCAAAGATCAGCCGAGCTGTGTACGGCATCAGCGGCGACACCATACGACTCGACATCGACCAGCCGTGGGTCAGCATCGATCTCGCGGTGGGCCAGGGCCCGGTGCCGCTCGAAGACCAGACCGGAATCGATCTCGATTTCCGCGTGATTCGTGGCACGACGGTATTCGCGCGCAGCGAAAAGCTGACGCTCGCGCCCGAGCCCATTGAAGATGAAGTGTGCGACGGCTCCGCGGACGATACTCCGATCGAGCTCGACGGCTTGTATCAGGATCTCGAACCCGGACGCTTCGCCATATTGAGCGGCAACCGCGCGGACCTCGGAGACGGCGCCGTAGTGAGTACGTCCGAAGCGGTGATGATCCGCGCGGTTACGCACGATGTGCGTGTTGCCGATGCGCCGATCCCGTGGACGGACGCCGTGAATGCGGCGGCGGCCGACCCCGTGCACGCGCCGCTGCAGAAGCTTCCGGACGACACGATCCACACATTCATCTGGTTCGACAAAGCACTGAGCTATTGTTATCGGCGTGACAGCGTCTCAATCCGCGCCAACGTCGTCAGGGCGACACACGGAGAGACCCGCAACGAGACGCTCGGCAACGGCGATGGCACGAAGACACTCCAGAGATTCGCGCTCAAGCAATTTCCGCTCACGTATCTCGCCGCGCCCACAGCGACCGGTGCAGACAGCACGCTCGATGTTCTGGTGAACGACGTGCGCTGGCACGAGCGCACATCATTCGTGATGACGGAGCCGACCGATCGCATCTTCATCACCAAAGCAGACGAAGAGGGCAAGGCCACGGTGATTTTCGGCAATGGGCGCGAAGGTGCGCGGCTGCCCACCGGCATGCAGAACGTGCAGGCCGTCTATCGGAACGGCATCGGTAAGCCCGGCAACGTGCGGGCGGAACAGATTAGCCAGCTTTCCACGCGGCCACTCGGGGTGAGGGATGTGATCAACCCGCTGCGCGCCTCGGGTGGAGCGGATCGTGAGAGCCTCGTTCAGGCCCGGCGCAATGCGCCGAATGCGGTCATGGCGCTGGATCGCCTGGTGTCGACGCGCGACTACGCCGATTTTTCGCGCAACTTCGCAGGTATCGGCAAGGCTGCCGCGGTTGAGTTGCCTGCGGGCCGTCGAACGGTAGTGCACGTGACGATTGCCGGCGTCGACGACATTCCGATTGATGTGGATTCGGATCTGTTCCGCAATCTCCATCGCGCGCTCGAGACGCTGGGTGATCCGTTTCAGCCGGTGCGACTCGCGACGCGCGAGCTGCTCATCCTCGTGATCAGCGCGAAGATCCGCATCGATCCCAACTACGTCTGGGAGAGGGTCGTCAGGAAGATTCGCGCGAAGCTGCTTGCGGCATTTGGTTTCGAGCAGCGTGATCTCGGGCAGGACGCTACCAGCAGCGACGTGCTGGCAACGATGCAGGGCGTGCGCGGCGTGCTGTATGTGGACCTGGACTCATTTGGTGTCGTCTCTGCGACGAAGGCTAGTGAAGACGCTGAAGGGGCTCAGCGCCCGAAGACGCCCGATGAGATTGCGGACGGTGTGCAGACGGTTGCCGCGAGGTCACCTCCCGATGTGCGCGTGGTTGCGGCGATGGCGCGACCTTCGGACGATGGGCTTTCGATTCGTCCCGCGCAGCTCGCGATGCTGTTGCCCGATGTCTCCGCAACGCTGGTGCTGAACCAGATCAAGTGAGGGCCACATGCACAGCAAACAGAATAAAGCCGACCGCCTCTATCCACTGCTGCCGGCGCTGCTTCAGATTCGTGATTACGAGAATGGCCAGCCGCTCCGCGCGCTGCTTCAGGTGATTGCGGAGCAGGTCAATCTCGTCGAGGACAACATCCAGCGTCTCTACGACAACTGGTTCATCGAGACGTGTGAAGACTGGGTCGTGCCTTACCTAGGCGATCTCGTCGGCGAAGAGCCGGTGCATGAAGCGGGCGAGCCGGGAGATGTGGCGACCGCGCGCTCGCGCGCGCGAAACCGCATCCTGACGCCGCGACGTGAGGTCGCCAATGCCATACGGAGCCGCCGCCGCAAGGGCACGCTCGCGCTGCTGGAGTTGTTGGCGCGCGACGTCGCGGGCTGGCCTGCGCGCGTCGTTGAATTCCGGCGACAACTGGCGCAGTACGTAAAAGTGAACTCGCGCGCGCCACATCGAGGCCGGATGGTGGATGTGAGGTCGGGCGCGCGCCTCGACCATATTGGCGGAGCATTCGACGGACTAACTCGGCTGCCCGACCTGCGCCGCGTTAATTCGGCGCACGGTGGCGGACTGTTCAACGTTCCAGCCGTCGGCGTGTTTGTGTGGAGATTGCGCGCTTACTCGATTACGAACGCGCCGGCGCGCTGTCTCGATCCCGTGGGGCCGCATTGCTACACGTTCAGCACGCTCGGCAACGACGTGCCACTGTTCAACCGACCCATCGCGCAGGGCGATCCTAATGCCATTGCAGGTGATTTCAACGTGCCGGCACCCATCGATCGTCGCGATTTCTCCAGAGTGGTGGTGGTGGACGGAAAGCGCGAAATGCGCGCATCCGATCGATACTACGGGCTCATCGACGCGGCCGGATCGCGCATCGCGCAGAGTGTCTCCATCTGGGCGCCCGGCTGGCCGCCGAATCAGGATCGTGGCGATGCGCCCATTGCCTCGGACAGCATCGTACCCGCGGATCTTACGGGGTGGAAATATGTGCCGCGAACCGGCCAGATCGCCGTGGATCCCGTGAGAGGAAGAATCGCCTTTCCTCCGCGGCAATTGCCGAAGCAAGGCGTATGGGTGTCGTATCACTACGGGTTCAGCGCAGACATCGGCGGGGGCGAATACACGCGGTCGCTTGCGCAGCACAAGGATGCGACGGTCACTCGCGTTTCAGGCAAAGATGAGTTGCAGGCGGCGTTAGTACCATGGCGTCGACAGGGTGGCGCGCCAGTGGCGCCGGCACCCGCGCACGCGGGCCAACCACAAGCGGACCAACCGCAACGAGATCAACCGCTACCTCCGCAACAGTCGAATCAACCGGCACATGCGGTCATCGAGATTACGGATAGCGGCGTCTACGTGATACCTATCAACATCTATCTTGAGGCCGGCCACTCCTTGCAGATTCGCGCGGCTCAACGCACGCGGCCCGTTATTCAGCTGCTCGACTGGCACTCGAACCTGCCAGATAACCTGACGGTAACCGGCGAAGCAGGCAGCCAGCTCACGCTCGACGGAATCCTGGTGGCGGGCCGGGGGGTGCAGGTCGAAGGAGACCTGCGGACGCTGATGGTGCGCCACTCAACACTTGTGCCTGGCTGGTCGCTTGAGCCGAACTGCGATCCGCAGCGTCCGGCCGAGCCGAGTGTCGAGCTCATCGACAGCCGGGCGTGCGTCGTCATTGAGCACAGCATCGTTGGCTCGATTCAAGTGAATGACAACGAAGTAAACACGGAGCCTGCGCGAATCCGGATTTCCGACAGCGTCGTCGATGCCACGGGCACCGACTGCGATAGCCCGGAATGCGAAGCCATTGGCGCTTCCGGTTCACGGCTCGCCTACGCGGTGCTGACAGTGTCCTCCAGCACGGTGATCGGGCGCGTGATGGCGCACGCCATCGAGCTTGCGGAGAACAGCATCTTTCTGAGTCGCGTGACAGTCGCGCGCCGACAGATGGGCTGCATGCGGTTCTGCTACGTGCGCCCCGATTCGCGCACACCCAGGCGATTCAACTGCCAGCCGGACCTGGTGGAGCGCGCGGTAACTGCCGCGATGGCGGGCACCCTGGCGACAGATGCACCTCAGCAGGGCGCGCTCGACATGGAGCGGTGGCGGGTGAGGCCGCAATTCAACAGCACCCGTTACGGCAGACCGACGTATTGCCAGCTCGCCGAGACATGCGCAGCGGAGATCGTGCGCGGCGCTGACGACGAGTCCGAGATGGGCGTATTCCACGACCTTTTCCAGCCGCAGCGCCTCGCGAATCTGCGCGCGCGTCTGGATGAGTTCGCGCCGGCGGCCACCGACACCGGGATTATTCTGGAGACATGAGTGACGCGAGGAGATGCACGATGAAAGGCGATTTTTCCCGAGACACGTTCAACCCCTTGCGTCACTTCAGCCGCGTACTGGCACAGCAGGGTAGATTGCAACTGGACGCGGACAGCAATGAGCAGTCCGCAATCCTACTGCACTATTTGCGCACGCTTGCTAGGGATCTGATCGGCCCCTACGGTGGGCCGGATGCCGGTTTCAGCATCGGTGTGGGCGCGGGTCTGAAGCTCGACTTCCTTATTCTCGCGGGCCGCTACTATGTGGACGGCATCCTGTGCGAGAACGAGCGTACGGATCTCACGTACGCGACCCAGGCCGCATATCGCGCGGACCGCGATGCTATCAAGGCCGGCGAAACGCATTTCGTATATCTCGACGTGTGGGAGCGCCACGTCTCGTCGCTCGACGACGATGCGATTCACGATGTGGCGCTCGGGCGGGCGGACACGATGACACGCGCCCAGGTGATGTGGCAGGTACGCGTTGCTGCGCGCACGCCGGACGACAAACCGCTGCCTATCGATCAAGCGACCGATTGGAACGACTGGCTCAACAAGAGCGGCTGGCCAGACAAGTGGCAGTCGCCGAATCGGGGGCAGCTAAAGGCCATGGCGCGCGCAGCGGTCACAAACGATCCGAATCCCTGCATCCTGTCACCCGATGCGCGCTTTCGCGGTCTTGAGAATCAGCTGTATCGCGTCGAGATTCACAGCGGCGGAACCGCGGCTGCGAAGACCGCGACATTCAAGTGGTCTCGCGACAATGGGTCGGTGGTATTCGCGCTGACCGCACTCGACGGTGCAGGGAAGGCTACTCTTGCGGAGTGGGGGCGTGGTGATTGCGCAAGCCTCACGCGTGACGACTGGGTCGAAGTGGTGGACGATGACGTAGCGCTGCGCGGTGAGGCAGGGCCGCTTGCCGTGGTGACTTCTGTGCAGCCGGACGATGGCACAGTGATGCTCCAAGCCGCTAGCGCAAAGCCGTTACCCGCATACGCCTCGGGCGACTACGCGACGAAGCATGTTCAGCTCCGGCGCTGGGACTATAAGAATAAGCCCGGCACCTCAGGCGGCAACCGGCCGAAGCCTGCGGATGACGGCGCGCTGCTGATTGAAGAAGGTGACAGCAAGTGGCTCGCGCTCGAAGACGGTGTGCAGGTGCTGTTCACGCCAGCTCCCGCCGGCGCCGAGAACGAGTATCGGACCGGCGACTATTGGCTGATTCCGGCTCGCACTGCTGCGGGCGACATCGAGTGGCCGGGCATGATGGGCAATCCGCAAGCTCAGGGTCCGCGCGGTGTGGAACATCACTATGCGCCGCTCGGAATCATAGGCGTCAAGGCAGCAGAGGTCGGGTGGATGGCAAGCTTTCGCAAGACGCTAAACTTGTGACTGCGGTTGAACAATCCTCGAGGGCATAGAGCGTTGGTTGGGAACGTTCATGCGACGGGTCCGCCTTGCCGCTGGTGTAGGCATAGCCGACGGACTTCGTGACGCTGCCGATTGTCTGGGATTTGGCAGTAATGCGGCCCAGGGAATCATAGGACCAGGAGAGTGTGTGGTTGGCATTGGAGGTACCGGTCAGATGGCCCTTGCCGTTTGGTGTCAGTGTCGTACGTGAAGGTGCGGGTTTGATCGGTCGTGCCGCCCAGGCTGTAGGCGACGGAGATGATCAACCTGTCGATGCGAAAGCATCTCCCTCCGCATGCATCCCAACCGAGTTGGATATGCCGTCTGAATCCGTTTCGAAAGAAAAGTGAAGACTGCTCCAACCCATTCTCAGATAGCACGATAGAGGAAAGTAGCAAGAACCCCAGGCCCGGAATCAATGACACCATGTACATTAACCTTGAGCCATGTGTCTGACAGAAACGTCGGAATTCACTATTTACCGCACCCGCAAGGCCCAGGGACCCCACCTTCAGGCAGATTACTAACAAATCCACCCCAGAAATTGCTCAGTAGACTTGAAACCTTGAGATTGGCCCGCGCGTTCGCCGCGGCAGGTCGCACTGACTCAAACAACATCAATCCTATGTCGATTGCGATCGTCGACAGATCACCTGAATTCGTTGCTACCGAAGCGTCGTGAAGCGCTGTTGGACGTTGATGCACCTATGGACATCGATAGCTCTTTGAGCGTCTTGGTAATTGTGGATACGGCGGCAAATTACCTCAAGCACCATCATGAATGGCCTACGAACTGGACCGAGACGAAAGAGACTTCTCAGCACCAGCGCAAGACGATCAACAACGCACTTCGGATCGGAATGAGACCGCGCCCGAGTAGCCTCACCGATAACTTGTACCATGCGCTCCGAAGCACCGGAGCGGATCGCTCAGACGTCAACCAAATTGCGACCGTCATTCAAGACTGGCGCGAACGACTCACTGTCACCCTGTGTAAAGCGTTGGACTTGCCAGTGCCTGATGGCCTGGAACACATCATCGCCTCAGACTCACATGGAGATTGAGGGTTCAGAGATTCAACATAAGAACTAACATGTGATTCGGTCCAGATGAGCTTCAAACCCGAATCGCGACACCCAGCAGGTGTTTGAGCCTGTTTGGCTGCCGCAAAGTTGCGGGTCCCCTAGGTATCAATCCGTTGTGCGCGTCGACCAAATGACCAGATTGCCCTCACGCGGCGAAGATGGGGTTGGACGTGGGGCAGCTCTACGATCTTAGAAGACGCCTGGTGCGCAAGGGTGCCTTTGGAGCCCTGCCGCCTCGTAAGCCCAGGAAGCCCCGCAAGACCAGCGCGTTTGTACCGGTGCGTGTCGTGCCAGCGGCGGCCGTGCCGTGTGATTCATCGATCAGGTGTCGAGTGTTGCATCCCAGTGGCTGGGTGCTCGAGTGCGATGGATTGCCGCCGGCCTCGTGGGTTGCAGCGGTCTTGACGGGAGGTGCGCATGCTGCGTCCTAGCGCGCCGGATCTGCAGGTCTACCTGCATCGGGCGCCGATCGACATGCGAGGGGGACGCAATGGACTCGCTGCCATCGCCCGTGAAGTGATGCAACAGGATCCGTTCGGCAAGACCTGCTTCTTATTTACCAACAAGCGATATAACGCCTTGAAGATCCTGGCGTGGGACATCAACGGCTTTAGCCTATGGAGCAAGGTGATTGAGAGCCGGGAGAAGTTTGCGTGGCCACGCCTGTTTCAGCCCGCTTCAACACCTCAGTAACCAATCGGCTTGTGAAAAAGCGAGTGGCTTCGGGAACAGTGTTCCTACGAATCCTCGCGCGGCTCGCCGCGCTCTCGTCTTTGAACAATCGCTTTGGGGAATAGGTACTCGTTTTAAATCGCTGCCGGAGCTGCGCTCCAATGGTACGGCCTTACTGTCTTCATCCAAATTCAGTCGATCCCCGTGGAACGTAAAGCACCCGCGTTGCGCGCGCAGGCGTGGATTGGCCAGGGGAAGGAACAGTGCGATAGGAGTCCGAAACGGCCACTTCGATTTGCCGGTTAGGCAGTCGAGATAGTCGACGTCCACGGAGTCAATCGTGTCGAATACGCGGCGCTTTCCGGTCGATCGGATATTTAACCGATACGGATTCAGCATCCAAAGACAAGGCCCGGAATCCTGCGCCGGATCCGCCGCACCCGCGAGTGCGAAGTACAAGGCCACACTCAAGGATGTGGTCCAATCGAGGAGGCGTGTCGGCAGCTCGTAGTGGCGCACTATCCCGAGAAGTTCCCAAGAGTTGCGGTATCGGTGTACTGCGTCGCCACCGCGCGTCACGAAGTCGCATACGAGATTTTTCTCGTAGTGATTGTCAGTGTCCCGCGCCGTCGCGCGCAGCAACGAGGGCAACAGATGCCAGTCTGCCCGTGGATGTCCACGAAACCAAGGAGCACTGCGACTCATCCCGAGTCGGTTGCGCGTGGCTTCGATTTTGTCGAAAAATTCGTCGAGGGTCACCATTCCCTGCGTCCGCAAATCACTGCGCCTAGGAGGATTCGAACCGCCATCTTCCCGCTGAGGGCAGGTCCTATCCGGTTAGACGATAGGCGCGAAACCTAATCTGACGTAGGTTGAGCCATTGACATCCGATGCTACGCTTGCGCCGACCCCCTCACAAGCGAAGGTCATTGAGGCACTAGCCCGGGTCTGGGAACCGAATGTATTTCGGTCGAAGTGCCGATTTGGGTCGCGAGTTGACTGCGATGGGTGGAATGCAAGTGCGAAACACCTCCTTGTCCCCTGATAGGTTCGGTTCGGACGACATCGCGAAGGAACCAACAGAGTTGATTTGTACTCCTGACTGCTCCAGTCCGGAAGCCGATGAGAACGGAAAACCGATGCAGGGGAAGGGGCTGCACCCCTCTACAGGGACCCCTCGATCTCTTGCGGATCTGCGGATCTGAACTCAGCAGCAAGGGAGCCCCCCGTCGCAGCACCTGATTTTCGTGATGATGCACATGCCGCATTCACCGAGAACGCAGTGAAATCGCTAAAATCGAACCACTGCACGACATTCAGACAGTTCGGGCAGCCTTCGCCCTGCTGACCTGGCCGTTTGGTCCGATGTTCTGCAACCATTTGTTGGTAACCCGATACTGATCGAGGCAAAGATAAGGATCAGGGACCCTGCATCCGTGGGGTCGGCTCTCGAGCAACTCCACGCTTATCTCAGCTCATCCGCTGCTACGTATGGACTGTTGATCTTTGGTGAAGGACCTGCCCTCGACGAAGCCGTCTGGAAGAAGGGTCCGCCGAACATTCTCGTTCTCGAAGCGCGTAGTTTCCTGAAGGACCTGAGCACCCGCACGTTCCCTGAAGTTGTACGCGATCTGCGCAATCGGCGTGTGCACTCTGTGGCAACCTGATGCCTCAGATCGTCGCCGCGACCATTCAGGGTTTCATTGATACTGGCATCAACGGCGGCTCCATGGCCGCCCAGGGTCGCGCGCTCGAAGATCTGATCTGCTATGTGATGGCGTTGGTGCCAGGGATCGCCATTACGCACAGAAATGATCTGAATGCTTTCGAAACCGAGGAAATCGATGTCGCAGTATGGAATGATGCAACCACGGATGGATTATTTTTCCTGCCCAACATCATCCTCATCGAGTGCAAGACCTGGTCGAAGCGCGTAGGCAGCGAGGAAGTAAACTGGTTCGACACGAAACTGCGTAATAGAGGCCTCACCTTCGGGATTCTCATCACGACACTGGGCATCACCGGACAGGCGGGCGACCTTACAGCAGCTCACGCCATTGTTGCCGCCGCTTTGAGAGAGGGCCGCCGCTTGGTGATCATCACAACACAAGAGCTACTTGCAACCTCTACTACGGAAGAGTTTGTTTTACTGCTGAAACGCAAATTATGCGATCTGGCCGTCAAGGGCACCGTAGCATGATCCTTTCCTACTCCTGCGACGAGTCGCCCGCGTTCTCTCATTCAACGTTCGACGACGCTGATCACACTTTTGCTTGTTGAATTCGTGCGGCGCGACCGAGCCGTATCAGGGTGTCGGCACCGAGGCAGGGCGTAACGACTGAGGCCGCGGAATTGTGACCGACCTCGAGGTTGTGGAGCGCTCCATTGTCTATGTTGGGCCCATGATTCAACATGGACGTACCCTCAGGAATATCGATTCGAGCGATTCTGTCTCCGGGAAGAAATCATCATCGGACGGACGCTTCCGGAGCTTGAAACGCAGTGGTCCGCGTACCTGGGGCGTGCAATCGCCAATTGAGCTCATCGACGTTGGGGTGTGGACCGCGGACGGTGACGTGGGCCACGGTGCTGCTACGCGCAACAAACAGTGGCTAATCTCTCCCGCCAGGCCCGAATTTGAGTTTGTCCGCCCCACTTACCGGCACATGCTGAAATCAGGCATCGCACGTGCGCCGGATCAGTATTGGAACGAGATTTTGGCCTATCGGCTGGGTCACTATATGGGGATCTCAGTGCCACCGACGCATGTGGCCTATAACAGCTTGACGCGTGAGGCCGGTGCGTTGAGCGAATTTTTCGACTATACAGCTCACGCGGGTGGCCAATCGCGATTTCGTTCGGGCAGCGAAGTGCTCGCGTTAAGATCAATCACAGAGCGGCGTGACGGTCGGGATCATAACTTTGAAGCGGTTTCCGGGTGGTTTACCTTCCTGGAGCGCAATCGGCTCATGCTCGATGATTGGCGCGACCACTGGGCACAGGCATTTTTGCTGGATTCCCTGATCGGAAATACGGACCGGCACATCGACAATTGGGGTGCATTGGAGACCACAACCCGCTTGGGCAAGACCCGCTTCAGGTTGGCTCCCCTTTTTGATAACGGCACGAGCATGGGGTACGAGCTTCCAGTCGGCCGCCTGGATGCAATGTTTAGAGAGGGTTCGGTGCCGCGGTATATCAATAAAGGCACACATCAGATGTTCTGGCGTCGTGCTGATGCAGCGCGCTTGAGTCATCCACAGTTCTTGAAGCGATTCTATGATGAGTTTCCCGGCCAACGTTCGGGTATCGAATCACGCCTGCAAGTATCCGACCGGACCCTGGAACGGCTGTTACAGGAATTGACGCAATTCAGAAGTCCCATTCCGCTGAATGTTGACCGAGCTCGACTCATGCTGAAGTTGCTCAAATTTCGACGGGACCATTTGAAGGAGACCATTTTTCGTCGGGGACCAACGCTCTCATAGCGGTCTTAATTGTGCACTCGTTGCCATCCGGGATCGGCCGACACGAAGGTCAGCTACATTGACCTCGAGCGCTGGCTTTGAGAACTATGGGCGGAGAATTCCGGCGATCTCGGATTGGTATCTCCTGACGAGGTCCAAATTTGTAGTGATGAGCGTATGGAGAGCTACGAACGCGTTCATGGCGTTGCTGGGTCTGAATTCAGGTGGGCCCTTGCCAGCCACTGATCCAGCGAATGGTGTTCTCGTCGAAAGCGTCCCAGCGGCTACTGCCTAGCGCCAGGGACAGTTGAGAGGTAGATGGCAGCGCAGTTGATCCAACCAGGAGACTGCGAGATGAGTGAACATTCGATGCCGGAGATGGGTGCGCCAGCGG
>Ga0307510_10000063_pt1 | contig 81435 bp, 79 predicted proteins | sample 12_EM_MG_FD_207224 | JGI IMG/M metagenome (GOLD analysis project Ga0307510, IMG submission 207224) | Populus trichocarpa ectomycorrhiza microbial communities from riparian zone in the Pacific Northwest, United States - 12_EM | ecosystem: Host-associated > Plants > Roots > Unclassified | place... | reverse complement strand
TACGTTTTTGGGCCCCACTTAGGATGTTTAATTCTTGGACAGTAATGGGCGTATACCTCCATTGACACGTGGATACAGTCAAGCACTCTCAAGCGTAATCAAGGCAATGCTGAACCTGAACGTAAGCAAGCCTGATGCTGTATGTAGTACCATTAATAATGTTGATGACCTAATAGCCATCGATGCGACCATCAGCTGCTCAATTACTGCAGCACGAGCGGCTCGAATTCGCTTACAAAGTTTTCGAGACTCAAAAGCAGTATGTGCTCGGTTCGCTCCTTGATGAAGTCTGTTGATATCTTCGCAGGCTAGACAGTATTAAAGCCCACAAAGCAGCTCTTATGGACCGCGAGCGAGAGCTCATTTCTCGGGAATCTGCTCTTGCCGCGCACGAGGCGGCACAAAATGTTGCTATCTCACAAAAGGACAGCGAAATTGCCGCTCTTCGAGCTCAGCTTGCCGAACTCGCTGCGTCCGTTGGGGGTCAAGTACAGCAGGCAGTTACCAGGCGCGAAGAAGAACTGCGTAGCGCAGTACTCGAGCGTGAGAAAATAGTCGAGTTAGGCTTCCAGCGGCGGGAAGAAGAGATAATGGAGGCTGTGCGTGTGCGGGAGGAAGAACTGTTCGAAGCGTGGCTGAGAAATGAGGCCACAGTGCGTGCAACATGCCAGGCAGAGCTAGAGGCGCACTGGTTTACAGAGCTGGAAAAGCTTCAACGGATGAAAGAAGACATCGAAGAAAAGGCGCGCGCCATCGAAGAAGGTCAGCAGCAGAATTAGTCGATTCATCATCGACACTCCGTCGAGGTTCTCACATGCCGCACAGGCCAGAAAAAAGGAAAGACGCCGCTGGAAGAAGTCAAGAACATCCTTGCACCACTTGCGCAGCTGACTAGTGACCCACAAAGCACGCCACGCCCGGGTACAGTCTCTCCGACGCGCCCAACGCGGCGTACCTTCGAGACGCCTGCCGATTGTTTGGCACCACCACCGATCCCTGCTGTATCCGCCATGAAAGGTGTGATCCTCACTGAAACCGGCGAGTCCCTTGCAACACCAATGCCCATGAAGCTCGTGGATATCCTCGTCGATTCGCCCAGGGTTAGCCACAGTCTCGGATTTGCGAAGATATTCGATTTCGACAAGGCGGATGAAGAGAACAACCACCAGAATGCCGGGGTGGCGATGTCGACCCCGACGAAATCACCCTCGAAGAAGCGGCCTGAGGCTGGTGGAGCCCAGACGAAGGCTGCTGCACCTGCGCCGACATTGATACGCGCCAATTCGGTTCTGAGATCCCCCTCGAAGAACAAGCCAGTCGGCACATCGATGAAAGCACGGACCCAAGGCCCAGCTGCTCTCGTGCCTTCACGGACGGCCCCCGCACCGCCTCCTCAGCGGACCAGCCGCCCCCGCCGACCATCTATATCCTCTCGATCCCAGGTGAAGAAGCGAGTCGAAGTACCAATGACAGAGACCGCACAGCCGGAGAACCCAATGACAAGTGCCGGGTCTTCCTCATCGTCATCATCGTCATCACCATCATCTTCGTCATCTTCGTCTTCATCTGACAGCACCCAAATTGTTTCTTCTAGCGACTCTATCCCCTTCACGCAGCCTCCGCCGCTACCTATATACGACCTACATGATGAAGAGAACCTGCCAAGCCCATTCCTACGGCGGGTCGAGCGGGAGCGAGGGGCGATAGGGATGGAGATGGAGAAGATGCCGAGGCGTGGCAGCGGAACAATCGCGCGCATGAAGCGGCCGAGTGGTGCCAACCTTTTGCGTGCGGCTGCCGCGGCGAATAGCGCAAAGGCCGCGGGGGACCCCGTAGGCGTAAAGGCTATGTCTACGGTGGGTACCGTGCCGCGGTCGTCGTCTGTGGTGCGGAAGGCTGGGGAGGAGGCGCGTAAGGCGTTGCTTCGGATATGATGCAGTTTTTATTTGGAATGTCGTGCGGCGCGAACTTTCGGTCTCTTGTTATGATTCCCTGCTGATGATCCACGTTATTTGCGTGCCCCTTTCAAGCTTCAAGTTCTCAACTGAAGGGGACGGTGTTTTGGTTTACTTTTGTGCAACATACATATTTATCCACGCATACCACAATACCACAGTATTCATACAGGTTGGCTTTCTACCATACAAATGAAAGATGGATCATTCGAATGGGGCCGAGGTGATTTCAGATGCAGGTTAAGCTATATGAGAGCAAGCAGTGGGCAAGCACGATGCAGGCAGTTTTGTGTCATATCACAGCGAGAACGGTGGCCACACCACCATTCCATAACGCATGCCGTCCAGCACACATGGCCAGGCAACGAGTCACAAACAATGGAGCGTTACAAGTTAATCGATTCCGCGGTCCGGAGGTGACGGTCCCTTCGATTCATGACGTGGGCGCCTAACATTCAATTGCGCGCGTGCACGAGGGGGCACATCCATCTATCGCGTTAAGCCAAAAAGCGCGAACAATTAGGACGGCGAGGCATTTAGGTTTCATTCCCCTTCGCAACAACGTGCACGAGATCTGACAGAAGCTGAGGTGGCATGGGAAAAGCGGAGAACTCGCTCGCTCGCTGAAACACATTTTTATTTGAAAACGAAACGTTTGAGGGCTACCATTGTTCACATCCGAGTCACTCACTAGTAGGGAGGCGAACCTTGACTTGGAGAAATTTTCAGAGCGGTAAGGCGCGGGGGTCTAAATGCCTCAGTCCGTCTCTAGTCGCGCGGGGTGGGTGGCAATAGAGCGCGACGGTGGCTCGACTGTGGACGCGGGTTGTTATTGTTACAAGGATTTAGACACGGTCTCTGTAGATATGTTTATGGCTATGGATCCATGTAGACACATGTAGATGCACGCTTGCCGTTTGGGAGAAGAAGTCATGATCAGGAACAAGCGGGGAATAAAGACTTGGATACGGCCGAGGCGATATGATGACTAGTGTGGTATATGGAAGCGCTTCATGCTCACGATCGATGAGTCCAGCCATCTTGTGGAATATATATTCACAGTATAGTACAGAAATTTCTTGGCTCAGACTGGGATTTGGGTGAGTCATGGCATAGATAGGTCACAAATGTTGTGGCAGAGGAGTAAGATGCAGAGGAAGGAACTGAAGGTGAGCCCGAGCCATAACGCCGGCAAACCTATTGTCCATAATCTGTGGCGTCGGCCGGGCCAATTGCCCGTTTGGGTAAAATCGCCCTTTGACTCTTTCCCCCAATATTGGTTGTCGGTTGGATGCGTCCTCATCCATTGACCACCATCCATTTTCTTCCCAACTCTCACTCTTGCACACGAGTGTGTCCTTTCCCCCATCCTCCTTTCCTGTGGCCGCCTTCTACAGGAACTTACTTGTGGACGCCGTACGTGCCAAACAAGGCGTGAAAGCGTGTCGGTCTACCACCTACAAAAATGGATCCAGGTTCACCCACTGTTCCTTCTCTTCCAACAATAACCTTCCCTCTCAGTCCGACACCATCGCCTCCGTCGTCAGCACCCACACCCGTCCCATCGCCATTGAACCTTACGTCCCAAACCACCATCATGTCAGGTGTTGTGCGAAACAAAGCAGGCGCAGGCGCCCAACCCCCCAGGCCACCTAACGCCTGGATCCTCTACCGCTCAGACAAGCTCCAAAAACTACCCCCGCCTCCCCTTGGCCATCCAAAACCAACTCAGGCTGAAGTTTCGAAGATCATCTCGGCGCAATGGCGGAACGAGACCGAGGGGGTACGCGCACTGTACGAGCAGCGCGCGGAGATGGCCAAGGCGGAGCACGCGCGCCTGTATCCGAATTACCGCTTCGCACCCATGAAGAAAGCAGACAAGGATCGCATCCGCGAGGAAAAGCGGCAGGCGAAGGAGCAGGAGCGCGTCGGCCGTCGGGTACGCGGACGTGTCGCGCCGTACCCGCCCCCTTCCATCACGCCTGCCTTCAAAGCATCCGTCCCCCTCTCCATCAAACACGTCTTCCCCAATACTCCATCGGCCTCTCCACCTAGCTCGTCTGCGTCGTCGCCATCGTCCACTACGCCTTCCTCCCGACCTTGTGTCGGTGTGGTGGCGTGTCACGACTCGGCGCGTGTGACACCCGACGCGTCTCTCGACCCTCAACTCCCACCAGTCGACTCGCAAATACCGTCATCGCGTGAAACATCCCATTTCAAGGTCACTGTACCAGTCGTAACATCATTACCCGCGGTGCCACCTCGCCTAACGCTCAACTCACCCCGGCCCTCGCCTCCCAAGGGCTGGCAGCCTCCATCGTCGGGTTCTCCCACAACATTCCCCAGCCCTCCTGAAGAAATCTCACTCCCCGTCTGGCCACAGACCCTTCCTCAATCAACCCAAGTACAACACCAGGCATGTCTTAGCACCCACTTACATCCCTCTCGTATTCCTAACACTGTTCATAGACTGGCAACCTTCACTTCACAATGCCTAGCTTCAACCCTTTGTCCCTGCAGGATACCAGGAATGAGTCATCTCTCGCAGGGTTCTTTACTAGCAGACTCTCTGGCGACTTCCCTCTGCATGATTTCGTAAACGAATCTCTCATTGCGCCACCTCTTGGCAGTATTGATGTTGATATGGGGATATATCCTCCATCGATGTGCGAGTCGTCCACATTTGACAATCCGATTCATCTGCTTGGAGATGCCTCCGAGGCATTCATGTTAGCCCCTACGTTCGAGCAGCTCTTGGCAGATATAAATGCACTAGCACAACCACAACCCCAGGATAGTACTTCGCCATTATCATCATCCGATTCGACATCTATCGACCCTACACAAGATTTCAATTTTGACGATTTCGTGAAGGACTTTGGACTTGCCGCTCCACAAGAACTTAATGATGACGCACTCACCACGGAGGCACGGATCGGCGACCAGAACATTAATGTGGCTCTCTCCATCCCGCAGAATAGCCCGGCACCCCTTAGTTTATACTCTGTGTCTGTCGCGAGTCCGACGCCGTCGTTCTATGTCACCACGCCATCACCCGCTTCCACTGAACCAACTCCCCCTCCTGTTGTAAAGCAACCCTACGTGCCACCGCGTGGTGCAGCCAATGCCAGTGCGCGTCGCGTTGGAGGTAGTTGGGCGATTCCCGCAGCCGTTTCGCGACTCGCCTCTCCTATTCCCAGTTGTACTCCGTCTCCGAATCAGGTGGTGGCATAATACTCCCTCCACAATTGTCTTGTCGATTCTCTCTCTGATTTGGCCCACTCCTCACCACAACGACAACCACCCCATCGTCATGACCATCATCTCTCATATCATATGTATACCATCGTCACATCTTATCCATTTCCGCCAACCTGCAGCTTTCGTCGTTATCACCTCGCTGTCGTATGCTTTCCTTCCCCCCCCCCTTCTCCCACTGATATCCGTACCTCGAGCTCCCACATGCACTGGTGTCGTCCCTTTCTTGGATCTTAGATGAGGGCTTCTTGTTCGCTCCATGGAACTTGGAGCATATGGGATATTCATCGCATCGTCCTGTCCGGTTGTCTGTGTGTCTGTCTCATTCTTTCTGCGTTGCGCTTTCTTCTATCCTCACTTGTACTTTTGTCGATGTGATCTTCAGTATACGTCCCCTCCATTAACCCACCCCCATTTTGTCTCCGTAGTTTGCCCCATCGTAGCTCTTCGCTTATCTGCTGGCTCTACGTCTGGGATTTCCGGGCCGGCGTCATTTCTGTGCTTACGGACTCACCCATCCCATCTCTACGACCAACCCTCACCTCTATCCCACTGATCTTATACGTCATTATCTCCCTATCTCATCTATTTTTTCTTTCTTTTACAGAGTATTATATTTTTTTGCCGCTGAAACGTTGTCGAAGTCGAAGTTTCCTTGTCTCGCATTTACTTACTGGTGGCTTTTGTCCACTTGTTGTCAAAAAAGAGAACATTTAACATGGTATTCGTCCGCGGGAATACGCTATTCAAGTGTGTAAAAGGGGCCGGAATCACAAACTAGGGGCTTGCAAGTATTTGGACATATTTTTTCTGCAGATCTGGACCCATACGTATTGGGATTCCATGACTCTTTCCGAATATGCTACAAGTAGCGATATTAATATGGCATACGGCTGGAAGCCACCCCCAGTCAGGCCCAGATTTACCAATTTAAGAAAGTCACCCGGGCCCCTATCTTGATCTCGATCCGAATACTGGGACTGCTCTATTAGCGCTGTGCAGTACAGTACTAGAGTACTCGGTACAAGCAAAGTCGCGCGAACTGACAAACCAAACCGATTCTACCACTGCAGCACTGTGGCGCTCAGGACTTATTTCCAGCACTGTGCAGTCACTTCTGGTGATTGTGTCGGCTGGTCAGGGAATTAAATACCACACGCTGACTCGCATGGGTATCTTCGAGTTCTAGCGCGTGCGGTGCGGATCAGCTGAGCTTAGTGAAATGCATCACTCGCGGAATTGTGGACCCTTTGTAACGAGTGCCTCGGCCCACAACAGTGTCATCATCTAGATCATCTAGACCACGGTGGGGGTAGCAAAGGCGCTGCAACTGGTGTCTCGTGAAACCTAACAATAAATGCCACGGGAGGCCATCAGCGTATGACTCGAAAAGCCGATAGCAAGGGATCGGAGGCGGCTTGTCATTCATGGCTTCCCGACACTGTGACAATCCATTCTCATTCCTGATGGTGGACAGTTACAGGGAGATTAGAAAGCTGTCGCGCGGTGAGGAACTGATCTATGGCTTCCTCGCCAGATCGCAGCTTGCCACTGGAACCCCTTATGAAAACGCTTCGGAGCGCTGGCATCACTCCTGTTACGCCTTCCAGGGGGTGTTCTTTCAGGGCAACTGCGACATGTTGTGCAAGTGTCTCTAGCAGGTGCAGCTCCATCGCGGCGGTAAATGGCTGTAAAAGTTCCAACCATTGGGTGTTCTCCATGTCATCTGTAGTGGCCAATCCCTTTTCTCGAGGACGTTAAGTCGCTCCAAGGTGTAGATGAGAGGGAAAGACGGGCCACAGACCGGCGCCAGAGACGACGTCTGCCAATCTGGCTCTCCGCATGAAATTTCCATCACGAGTCTCGTTTGTGTACCAGTCCATGCAGACTCCGAGCCGGGAAGTTTGACGAGAACGGGATCTTCGAAAAAGACTATATCTGCTGGAGTGGGTACCCCGAACTTCCCTAAGCGGTCAATGAACTGGTAAATTGTGGAATGTCGAAAACAATCTGGTTGAAGAAGACTATGTCAACATTGTGGAGTAGAGGGGCATCAATCTGGGACACAAGATCTTCCAAGTACTCGCCGACCCCTTCAAAAGACAGTATGGTGAGGGCAAGAAGGACAACGCGTGTGAGAAGAGGTAGACGTCGCCCTGCTCGGTTGGGGAAAGGTCGGGGGAACGGAATCGAAGGGGAGGTGTGGTGATGCTGGACATCACGGACAGGCAAGTTACCATCGTCTCGGGCAAAATGTATCCAGAATGTGGAATATCCCAAAGGCGGAGAGTAACAAGGTCATGAGCAGACAAGAGTAGTCTTAGCAACGCCGGGAATGCAATGCCAACAAATAAGGGGTATTGTAGATGCGGGACAGATGCACCCAAGAATGATTAGGGAAGGACTCGGACTGGTAGTGTATCATGGCTTGACTCGAGGCGCAGAAATGTCAGTACAGGGAATGGTTGTGGTGGCACTGCTGCGAATACTTCCAACAGCTGATCTGAAACATCCTCGAAGACAATTTTACGTTGTGCCTGTGCGCAGCAATGGCGTTTTCTATGCCATGCACCGCTTCGTGCCCACCCGGAACAACAATAGGCAAGGCTGGCCAGATGTCCAACATCTTCGTCATTGGCCTTTTATTTGGAGTTGCACATTCAGGCGATGCGGTGATGCAAACACGACATTGCGCCATCTTCGGCCTACGTGGACCCTTCTGTCACACATCTAAATCAGGATCTCCAAGTTCGTCTACATAGAAAGTGAACATTTCTAGACGGATATCTTCAGGGAGCACGTTGATCGTCCCTTGGCCTACACCGCATCGGTAAGTGGTGCCACGATTGCCGCACAGAGACGCACTGTACCTTGACGCCGTTCAATCAATTCCTCTCGAGCTCGGCAAAGTGCACGATGCTTTGTAGTTGATGAGCCAGGTAGTGTAGACACTTGACAACGGACACGCTTTTTTCTAGGGTAGCTATATGAGTTACTGGGACTGGTGAATTCCCTCGATGCATCATCAGTTGGCCCGGAGAATTAGCGAGTGGTGTTGATATTTTTTCTTGGAAGTCGCAAATTCTATAAGTTAACCAGGTGTACACATCGTGATCGTGACACTGAGTGCACGTGAAATGACCTTGACAAATGAAGTACATGTTTCCCACGGCTACTACACTAGTACTGTACTGTTGTCTCTCAAACTTTTCGTCTCAAATTCTTATGAACTTCATCCGCAAGTGCAACTTCACGTTTTCGGTGGCAGATCACTGGGCAGGCTACACCAATAAGATTCGGAAAGGTTTCAACTTGAAGTACGGAATGTTGATACGAAACTATACGTTGCATAGCTCATCAGCGCCAGGCCTAACGCTTTGAGGACAAGACCCAACGCCTTGACGGGATTCAGATGGGCGTTATCGGGGCCTGTTTACTTCGCCATAAGAAGCGGAGTTCAGCCTCTGATTGGTTGTCAATCATGTGTTCGAGTGACATCCTGTACGACGACATCGGATCAAAAAAACTTTGAACCTCTACTACATCGGCAGTGAGAAAAACGCAGCCACATTGCACGCCTCGGATTCGGAACGGCGAGCCACAGTCAACCCGCCCTATCGACACGCGGCATCTCGGTACCAGCTCGAGCGAGGGATGCCAGTGGGACTTTGGCCATAGCAGCGTAGGGCACCACGCGAGGAGTGGCAGCGCCCGCCAGTACTCGCCAACCCCACACCAGCACGATGCGTGGCTTCAAGGTTTTTCAAATTAACATGTTTATGTTCCCAGGGGTTGTGGGTTTGCGCCGGACTCGTTAGATATCGAGGTCCTTGCATCAACATCCGAGGAAGTATCATAATCGTTGTGCCAGTGGCGTCCAATCACACGGGCGGTTAGCCCTATTAAATATTCAAGCTGAAGGGACGGGTTGGCTCCCAGTCATATCTATATCCCAGCTGACTGGGGTGTTATAGTAAACGAACGTACGAACGTCGCCGCCGTTCTCCCCCATTTCAGCGTCAAATCAACGTCATTCAATCGCACTTGGCGCTTCAGCCTCTCTGTTCGCTTCTCGCACGTCCAGTCGGACTATGATTATCAATCACAATCATGATCAACTGTTTGCACGTTTACATCTACATATACATCACAATCATGATCAAGACATAAGGAAAGAACCCTCTCGTCCACCTGTCACCCCTTTTGCTGTAAATGAACCACGCCACACCACACGGAGCACCGCCCCGGCCGGACTCTTGGGTCGCTTCGCCTCATGCTGAACAAACCCATGTGCGCAATCATTGTAAAGACTAACATAGTACTAGCACCCCTGGCTAAGAGCCAAATCTGGGGTTATGTTCTCGTCTGCTCCACTGTGTCGCATGTGGTGTATTTTGTCCCCGTCTGATGCGCCCATTTCAGCTGTAATGTCCGCATTTCAGCATCGCCCAAATACTCGTTACCACTGGGACAGAGCATAGAGCCACCTTTCCTGGTTCTTTTGCGCCCTCAATCATCCGCTCGTTGAAGATATAGTATATCATGTCGGACCCCACTGCCCTCCCGCCCATCCCTCCAAACATCGCAGAAATGTAAGGATGATTTGATCTGCTTACACAATCACTCGACCTGACCTTATCCCTCAGAGCTGCGCCCCAAGTGCGTTCGCCATTTTCATGTTGTTTTCTAGTGTCCATAGTCTCCCCGCCCATAGCTTATAGGTGGACTTTTCAACTGGTGCCTGTATGGTGCCTTGGTAGTCCAGTTCTGTGAGTATCTTCTCGCTTTAACCCGACCAGGTTGCTTATCTCTTTGATTATATAAAGACGTGTACACCTACAACTTCCCTGAAGACAGGAGGTTTATAAAAGCGCTGGGAAAGAAATTTCCTCATCACGTCCTACGATTTTCTTCCTGACATACATTTTTACAGTGTACGGTGTGTTCCTGTTGGAGACGCTGCAAACAGCACTTAATGGTGCTGACCTTTACTACTGGTTCGCCTCCGGATTCGGCGATATGAATCACCTTGCTTCGCCGTTTGCTTCTGCATTTGATGCGCCGATAATGGGGGCCGTGGTTTCGTTATGTGTTCAGTTCTTTTTCGTTTATCGGATATGGGTTCTTGGCAAGAGGGAAACGTGGTGGTTGTGTATCCTTATCTGTCTGGTAACGTTGCCCCTTGTCTGGATCTGGGGACTATCTCACAATCACCGTAGTGCTCACTTGTCGACGCCACAGCGGCATTCATGGGGGGTACCTATGTGAGCCTCCTCCGTTTCACTACACACGAATATGCTCACATGCAGTAGGCGCATATCCATGGGAAATTTGCCAAAGGACGGGTGCTGAAAGTCCTTGCAATGGTAAGATCATCCAGTGATCAAAGGTGCATACCTCCCACGAATTCGCTGTGCCTCTTCAGACCTGGCTCATCGGCAATACGGTCTCGGATTTGCTTATTGCAGCCGCAATGCTGTACCACGTAAATCCGTTTCGCTTCGCGGAAATAGCAGTTCGCTCTATGTTGACTATCTTACTCCAATCCCACAGCTAATACAGCGGAGGGCCAGGGATGGCCGCTTGAGCACCCACGCACTAGTAAGCATAGTGCGGCTGACGATCGAGACTAACATAATGACGAGTAAGTCTCCCGAGTCCTGATACGTCAATCCTCGTCTAATTTTTTCCCAGCTACTGTTAGTATTGTATCGTTGCTGATGGTGGTCCTGTATCCGGTGAGTGCTTCTGTGCGGCGCATACTTACATCCCCCCGCTGAAACGCATCGACTTTGAAAACAGGAAAAGGACTGGTACGTGTGCCCGTACGTATCCGAATTTATCTAGATCTCCCACCCAAATTACCGTCTGATGATTGAACCATTTATTCACCGGCTCGTGTACACAGCACATCAGTACTCGGGAAGCTGTGAGTGCCCATCAGCGTTTCGTATCTCCGTCAAATCCCCACGCCGCATACTCCATTGTTGACCAATAATTGACATTGACAGATACTCCAATACCCTCCTCGTGTCCCTCAACAATCGCATTTCAATCCGCGACACGTCCACCGCTTGCGGAGGGGTCATCCGGTCTCCCGTGGGGTCGTTCCCCGGCACCGCCCGCTTGGAATCCACGACAGATATCGTGCTCATGGACATGGAGAAGTCTTCGAGCGCTTTCAAGTTACCGCCACTAGAACTGACCGAACCTCAAGAGTTGGTCATCAGTGAGTCGGGGGATTACTCTCCTCCACATTCTCTCGCGTTTCTGACTAGTACTTGGGATGGCAGACATTGCATGATTCTAATTCAATGACCCGACCTTGTTACCGTGACCGGAGTCCGCGATACAAGAATGATGATGACGCTATTTATAGCTTGCAAATGGACTCTCACGTCCTGAGGACATCACCCTCGCCGGGATATTGAGACGCTGTATTGCAGTATGTTCAGCGTTGTGCGCTGTGGTGTGCCTGCATCTACGTGGATGACACTCCTAATTTCTGACTTACCACTTATCTCACTTTTGCACTAAACCAATCTTTTCTGGACACCTTCACTTCGGTCCTTCACAGCATGAGAGAAAGAGTAGGGCAAAAACGCGTACGCGGTAGTAACATGCGTTTGTGTGTAGTCATGAAGAAACAGACCTGGAGGACTGAATGAATCCGGTGCCCCAGTAAAGGGTTCAAGTTGTGAGTATTCTGGAAAGCGTGCCATGCGCGAATGAGAGCTCAAACATACTGTGACGTCGAGGAATGAGAAAAAAACTGGTGGCAGAATGGACATCGCGTCCACCAAGCTGGGGGTGGGCGGTACTTAGGGGCGTAAAGGAAGTGATCAGACGGAAGCAGAGGCGACGGTTTAGGCCTTTAGGTCTTTGAACTAAGAGAGAAGTCGCCAGGGATACCGCCGGCGGAAAAACGAACACAACTGGAGAGGCGTTATGATAACCAGAGATGGGGGCTGAAGAAAGTGAAAAATGGGCAACGGATGGACTGCTCAGGGATTGGGAATCATTACTCGGGCACAGCGAACGAGAAGTTGTTCGGAGTGGTGATACAGTACGGAGAAACCGTCCTAGTATGAGGAACAGTGGGTGTTGTCCCTCAGGCTGGGTTTCATTTCAACTTCGCTAGGTCTCACGCGATCTCACGAGTCGTAGTACGGCAGTCGACGTCACCCGTTCTAAACTCTTTACTCCAATCCGTACAGGTCGTTCCCGTCTACTAACTTATTATGGGTGTCTGCCTCGGTTTCCTAGTCTTCGTCATGCATACAAGAACCAGGCGGTGGGAGGTAGAGAACCAGAATGTTGTATCGTGAATGGGGGGTAAACATGTTAATTCCAAGTCAGATACATGGGACGGGAGTTGGAGGAAGTTGGAGTGCAAAATCCAATTATTTGCAGTTTCAAGGTTTCAAATTTCAACCACTCCAGAATCGATGGGTCGACGTCCCTCATTCTTCCAGGCCCCGTGGTTTGCTATTGACCTCAGGTTGACCTTAGCAATTAATGGAAATTTGCCAAATCCTGTTTTCGTGGAGTCGCATGGCGTGCCTTCAACGACTAGTAAGTCCCCATCTCGAGTAACCCAGCGCACATCACTGATCTGGCAACGGAAATACTTTAGAGATAGAGGCGTTCAAGAATTCGAAGTGGTCACGCCCTTCCTCGTTCCTCCGAGTCCTATCGCAACATTTCCTTCCTCTTACCTCGACCTTGTCGTCCCTCACCAACGAATGAGAACTCGGCACCCAGGCGAATTTGTAAATATGATAAAATTTGACCGAGCCCGTTGAATGAAGCTTGGAGTAGTGCCCTTCTTAAGAGGTGCTCATAACCAGAAATGAGTGTAGGGATAGCACCCTTGTGAGATAGTTTAGCTAGCTTTTAAATTTTGGGTATGAGTAACGGGGGGTCTGACTATACCGCTGTAATTGTACGCAACTTGCGTGCAGTCAGAAAACATCTTATCTCGGCTAGTACTATATAGGTCCACTCCAGGCCGCTGTAATAATACAAATGGTACCCTTACACCAGCCAGCGAAAAAAGGGGAAAAAAATAACAACAACGAAAGATTGCACAACAGACAAGGCGAAGATGGCCTTGAAAAGTCTGTGAGAGTGCAGATGTATATCAACTGGCAACAAACCAATAGCCGATCATAAACATAAAAGGGAGGATCAATGGCAATAGTGCGCATCAATTCTCGACAATCCCCTCCCTCCCCACCAATATACCGGTGCGTCGGTTTCTTTCGCCGGCCTCGTGCTATGACGCCACACGACAGCGACGGTGGGTGACAACGGGGCACAACCAAGAAAGGGAAATGTTGGAAAGGTTTCGGCCATAAACGACGAGCGACCTTGCCACGCATCCGGATATCGCCCGTAGCACAACAAAAAAACACGTTTTAGGCATAACACAACGACAGGCGTTCCGATACCGAATAAGCCCAGCCTTTTCCATGTCATTCACTTCCCGCGTCGCCGTTAACCGTGCGTAAGCGCAGTGATGAACGGGCTATGTCCAACGAGCTATAAGCTGGCGGCATATCATACGGATCACCAGAAGTCGAACTCGTATCGGCCGAAGGAGTTGTCGCGCTTCTTGTGCATGGACGGGGGGGAACGTTTGTGGTTCGGATGTTCAACGATGGGTCCATGACATCGGAAAGGACGGAGGTGTGAGCTGAAATGGGTAGCGGGGGAGATATGTGAGCGTTCGCAGCATAATGAGGTGGTGCCTTAACAAGTGGCTTGTGGTCATGCGGCGAACTGGGGTACGGGGCAGAATCCCGGAGACGTGAGTGTGAGTGCGGGCGCTGTAGCGTGGGATGACGCGGTAGGGGGGGAGCAGGCTCAGATACAGGAGACATGGTTGTAGCAGCGAAAGCGGAATTAGGAGAGATGAGAGGTAACAAACTCAATGGGGGTTTTGATGTCGGAGGTGTAGGAAGTGAGCGTGAGTGTATACTCGACGTCGGTGATGCTGCAACGCTGCGCGAGGATACTGAGATTGGACTTAGGACAGAGAGGCGTAAGTCGTGTGGGGGTAGGGAAGCAGATAAAGCGGTCGGGAGAGGGGGAATTGGAGGTGGCACAATCTGGGATTGTTGGCCATGTGGTAAGTAAGTTACAGGTGATTCAATTGACGTAGCTGAGGGCGGATTATGGCCAAGGAAGGGTGGCATCGGCGGCATTGGGAGCTCACGGGTTCTTCTGCGCCCATGTTGGGAAAAGCTCCGGGAATGAGAGGGAAGTGAGAGAGATGAGTCGGAGCGCGTAGGGAATACACCTTGTCCAGATGGGTATGTTGAATGTTGCGTCGTCGACTGAATGTCGGTGCGGAAGGAAAGTCGGCTTGTAGCTCGGGAGGAACTACCATCGCTACTCTCTCCACATTGAGACTGGTCCTCCTCCATGACTCGCGTCGGTATAGCCGACCGCCATAGTTCGATTTCTGGAGTGGCCTCTGAGGTGTTATGCAAGAGGGGTCCCAGAGGGTCGGATGAAAGGGTGTTGTAAGACGTGTGCCCCGAATCCGCAACCGACTCTGATGGGTTGGTACGTGTGACATTCGTCCACTCGTCGTTCGGTGTTAGCAGTATCATGGCCGTCACGAGCAAAAAGTCTAACAGACTGAGGGCAAGACCATTATGCATGCGTTGAGGTCGACTGCTACCGACGCGAAACAGGGGGTCGAGAATTTTCAATTGTGGGGGGGCTCGCTGCATACCCGGCTCTAAAATGGCGACTGGACCCCTGACGGTCTCGGTTGTACACTGGAAAGGGCGAAACAACATATAAGCACGGGTGGGTGGTTGTATATTATGGTCCATGGATGGACGTACAGCATATTGTGCACCAGAAAGCTTCCATTTTAAACTGTGCTTGTGATGGGGGATGTAGAACTTGCGATAGCTGACATACAAAAAAGAAGGGTATAACAGTCGGCAATAACGTAGAATAACGAAAAGGAAGGACCGACCTCGAAAGAGAGCTGTAGGAGTATCCCATAAACTCGTCCGCAGGTCTCCACTGGCCCTTTCCGAATGCGACTTCCACTCCGGTAAGATCCTTGTTCTTACGCGACATCGATTTGTGGGGATCCATCGGCCAGCGCACGCGAGAGATGTTGACGAAGCCTTTGGGGTCGGACCTACGGACTTTGGTGACGTTATCGTTTGTATCGATAACATATAGCGGGTTGTCGGATGAACCGTCGTGGACGACAGAATCTAGGAAGGACGGGGAGGACAAGCGCAGAACCATCAAAGGGTGGAGATTCGTTGCCTGGGTTTGTGACGTTGCGGAATCCGGGGATCTGAGACGACGAAAGACGGACGGGGAGGAAGGCGCAGATGATCTTGACCTGCTCCTGCTGGTGAGTGTGGGAGTAAAAGAGGTGCCAGCCTGAAATTGAGATTTGTCCTTGTCCCATGACGGGAGGGATAACTTGACCATTGCAAAGAAACGGAAAAGGAGAGAGGGCAGAAGGAAGAAAAAAATAAGGAAACGACAAAGAGAGGAAAAAGTGAAGGTGGACGAAGACAAGACAAGACAAGGTGGATAGAGAGGGGATTTGAGTGGTGAGCTAAGCGGTTGAGCGTCACTTTCACACCCTCATACCACCCACCTACCTCGTCTTCCCTCCCCCTGCCAAATTCATCCCTTTGATCCTACAAATCCGTCTGTTTTCTTCCATCCCAAATGTACCCAATTCTGTCGCTACCTCAACAGAACAACCTGGAATCGGCTCCACTGACGCCCATGGAAGCACGTCCGAGCCTTTCCCCCGCCCGCGGACCATCATTTAGGTTGCGTGCCGAGGTAGACCTGGCTTAACAGATTCTCAAGCCCACCTCAGTTGTGCCTCTCTTCGCTCGTCTATCGGCTCCTTTGCGGCGCCGCTTTCGCTTGCCCCTCGCTCCCACTTTTCTCCCGCCCGCATGACGACGCGAACTTGGACATTGCCATGCTGTTATCATAGAGAGCACCCAGGCGCAACTTGTCGATACAGTACCTTTGACTCCGCTACACCCCATATGCCAGGTGTGACCTTTTTGGCGCGACATCGGAAGCCCATCTCTCCTACCTCGAGAGGGGGGCAACAGTCCTAGCACGGGTGTCATATTTGCCACCGTTTTGGGCCCAAAGATCTCGATTTGGTACCTCGCATGACACCTTCGATGAGATGTATGTCCTGCCTGAAAATTGTGATGATGACCATATGACAATCTCCCTTTGCCTTGGACCCAGCACTCGTACTCGTGGTAACTGGCAACTGCCCAGCATGGCAGGTCACCGGCCACCGGAGCCGAGATCAACACGTATGACAGATGGGCGCATAGAAATTCGGTTACCGGCGGACGGCGCGCCCGCAGACATTCGTCTGCAATTGTCCGGGCTGTGCGTGTGAGCGGCGTCACTTTGTCTTTCGTCTCACTGTTTGACCTCATCGGCGGCCTTCCTCCCGTGATTGCTCTTGACAGTTCAATGAGCTCCACCCTCTGAGAAGTCGGAAGTCGAGAGGTTTGTTGCACATCCTGTGGTCATGAGGTTGCGAAAGGCACACCAGACTGAATCCGTTATACAGATATTAGCCATTACGGTACTATGACTGTGCCCATCTTCGATCTTTGAACGGAAGCATGTTCCCATCACCCCGCACCGCACCAGGGATTGCTTCCAGATCGAGGGGTGGCCGGTGATCCCTCGCTGATAGTATCGATCTCACTTGGTTATTTCGGCCAGTGGATAAGTTTTGCGAGGTGAATCCAACGCGTGTTTCTGGAGGTCGATGATATCGAGAGGTCGTAAAGACCGCAACCAATCATTGGTTAGCATGCGGCTGTTGATATGAGTGCTGTTGAATGACGGTAAATAGAGCGCCAGTCAGCGCACCAGAAATGATCAAAGTGTGTGATCCCAAATCGCACGTGCCTGATCTGCGGGTCATGGCGAGTGATGCTTTCCCCGGTTCCGTGATGTAATGGTAGGCACAGGCAAAGGAGGAATTCGCAAGACGTGCAATGTATTTGTACATGCACGCAGTAGTCTGATAATGCCGCATCATGTGGCGTCCCGAGCGAAATTTCTGTTGTCTGCTCACGTTCGTACGGCATCAGTAGACGCAGATGAGTGTAGCAACGTCTGGGAAGCCTCAGCCCGTCGCGGTGGCATTAACGCGTGGTTCCAGCTTCGAGTTCTCAAAAGGCCCCCGAGTCAACGTAAACATGAATAATTAATATCACCCAACAGGGAACACAACCCCCCTTGCTACGATACAGCACTACGGATGCAAAGCTTTCCTCCAAGGTTCAAGTTAATTAAACAATGGTGGGCGTGTTACAGCGACCTGATTGGTCAAGTTTTTAGAATTAAAATAGATCCCGTCATTTGTCATTTGATGCCATCAGCTACAAGCGAGACTTGGAGCGAAAAGACGGTGAACGACGCTCGAACCATACAGTAAATAAAACCACAAACACAAAAGGAAGGACAATCGCGGTAGGGGTATTGAAATATCATTTTTAGAGCAACGGCGTTAAAAAAAAAAACACAGATCGACACTGGGCCTCTCACTGCCGGAAACTTCCCTCTTCCAATTCCATTTCCCGGCGCTCCTGCGTGAGAGCACAAGGGCGGCAGCACGCAGAGGCAAGGCAATCAGTAACCGCGTCGCCACGAATACCATAGCGCCCGCGGATGTCCTCGCGAGGGCCAAGCTGAACCGCCACGTTCTGATCAGAACTTTACGTGTTTTACGAGGACATAAGACATACCTGCAGGATCCAACCGACACCGAAGTAGTTCAGCCCACAGTAAATGCAGCATTCAGCGTCGGTCTCTTCGCTGCCGGCGGGAAGAGGAGTGCCTCTAGTTTGCAGACTTTGGAGGTGTTGCCTGTTGTGGCTGAACACAAAGCAAGGGCACCAGGTGGCGAAGCAGCCTACAGGGACGTGAAAGAGGGTGAGAAGATCAGCATCAGAACAGTAGTTCGCGTTGTACTCTACGTACAAAGACCGCACGCGTCAAAGCAGTCGAATAGACCAAAGGTCCAGTCGCGCTTTCCGTCTGGACCAACTGGACGGTTCAGACCATTCTTGTTGCCGCCGGCAACCATCTGGACAGTGCCCTGCGAGGAAACAAACACACAAAAATGTAGGTGAGCATCCCATCCGCTAAGAAACTGGATAGATAGGCATGTACACACCATGGGTTGGGTGTTGACTGGGTACTGCTTGATCTCTGCCATGTTGATGGGGGGTCTGGGAGAAGAACGAATTAAGAGAAGTTGTCACCAGGTCGTCCTTTTATGCCATTTGGGACTCGCCCCTGCGCCCTTACGATCAGCGCTGAGACAGACGTTGAATATACGACCAACCGTTCCAGTCAATGCGGCATGCAAAACCCGCGTCACATGTGACAGGCACCTCTGGTAGCAACCAAGAACGTTTATGGTCAACGGAAGCCAACGCATTTAGGTATAGTCGCAGTTGAGGCGGCGTGGCGCGCGCGCCGTCCTGTCATGATCACAGATTTGCAACGAACAAGAATGACAGGAAACGCCATAGGAGCTATCCTCATCCACCCTCCCTGAAATTTGGTGCTGGATTAAAGTAGTACATTGCTTTACCGCAGTCATTGAAGCTTTCGGTATTCGGAGGGGAAATGAAGGTGCCAGTACGATGCCAAGCCTAGGAAAGGTCATTTGATAAGAATATGTCACAGTTAGTCACGCGGTCACGGGCGCTAAACGGCATACTCTGACAGCGCGACAACGCCACATGTCGCCAAAATATGCACTCTCACGCTCAGACTCGGATGCTTTCAATCCTCTTTGGCGCCCTGTGCCCTCCTCACATAGAACTCAGCGGTCCATGGCCAATCAGTGGAAATGTAGAAGTGGGACCCAAATCTCCTATTAATCTGCTCTCGCTCTCGTGTGCTTCCAGTTTGGAGTATGTGTAAGTTGGGATATTCGCAAGTCTAATAACTGAGTTTAGGGCTGTGCGGACACGGGGACAGGACATGGAGCAGATCCTTCGCCGGTTGCTTTTTGTGTCTCACCGCTTGTCAGCATCACAGTACGTATCTATCCTACCTCTTTTAACCCATACGGGTCAGCCACAACAGCGCCCAAACCTGGTTCTCGTGACACAGATGCCCCCGAAGGAATGTATAATACAGTACCGTATGGCAATGTGACTTGCCAATGCAATACCTTACCTTCTACCAGCTCCGTATCCAACAAGACAATTTGTGATCGCAACACGTGCAGTGGTTTGGGATGTCGCATACATGGTTGAAGGTGAGTAGCCGTTGTTGTGTTAACGCCCCCAAGCTGACCTGATGCAACAGGCCTATGGTGTCCCCTTGTTAGCTTTATAGGCAAAGCCGAGCGTGGCAGTCCGACATCTGTTGCCATCAGCTGACCAGCTACTACCAATGAGGCTTGAAGTGGACAACGGAAAATTGGGATCATAAAACAATGACAGAGCGTCGTATCATACAATTAGCGCCGGAGGGTTGAAATATCGTTCTTGTAGCAACCGGCATTAAAACCCCAAATCGACGGCCTGATTCCCATTCACTCGAAATTTGTCTCTTCCAATTCAATTTCCCGGCGCTCCTGCGTGAGAGAACAAGGGTTGCAGCACCAAGAGACAAGGCAATCGTTCACCGGGCTGCTGCGAATGCCATAGCGCTCGCGGATTTCCTCGCGAGTGCGAATCTGCGCCATCGGAATCGGATCAGGATATTTGGCCATATCTTATCTATCCCCGAACGCGAACGCACCTGCAGGACCCAACCGTAACCAGCGATTAACAGTCCGCAGTAAATGCAGCATTGCGCGTCATTTGTTTCAGTGCCGCTGGGAAGCGGAATGCCTTGGTATTGCAGACTGCGCAGGCGTTGCCTGCTCCTGCTGTAGACGATGCAAGGGCACCACGCCGCGAAGCAGCCTAGGGGGGAAAGCGAGGAAGACGAGGAAAAATGTGGTAAGCATCCGAAGGTAGCTCATGCTGGTCTATTCCAGATCTACGCACAAAGACCACACGTGGAGAAGCAGTCGAACAGGCCATAGCTCCAATCGCGTTTCCCATCAGGTCCAACTGGACAGTTCAGGGCGTTCTTGTTGCCGCCCGCGGACATCGGGACGGTGCTCTGCGAAGGTACCATCCGTTAGGAGACTGTCAGTGGAAGACACATACACACACCATGGGCTGGGTGCTGACAGGCTGCTTGGTATCTGCCATGTTGATGGGGACTCGAGGAGTGCGAATGCCTTCTCTTCGAGAAGGCCCTTGCGCCTTTTATGCGATCCGGCTCTCCCCCACTCTTAACATCAGCGCCCAGTGCGCATACTTGTGTAATCACTCCACTGGCACGCGGAAGGCGTGTGACGTGACAAGGGCCAAGAGATGGGATGAACAACACGAGGCAGACCGCATGGTTATGGACCCACGAAGCCGGCGGTTTAGGTACGATCGCAGACGAAGCGGCGCGTAAGGAAATCCGAATCATCATGCTCGCTATAAATGCAGTGCCAGTGCCAAGGACAAGATTGCAAACCTAAGGACCGGCGGACATGCGCAATCTGCCAGGACCCCTAAAGAAAATATCATATCTCCATCTGATGGGGTCAGTGGAGCAATTGCCACAAACAGCAACAAGTTGCCGTCTGCCGGTTTCACTCCGTGAAACGTTATATATTTGCCAACTACGCTACAAGATGTGGCTCAGGCAGGCGTACAATTACGTGTCACCTCATACCATATCCCGTCTGCCGTATGATAGCACGGTCAAAACTGCCATACCTCCAGATGGGATCAGTGATGGGCCATGAGGTGTTACGGCTTTCACAATTGTAGTAAAGCCCTCTTAAAGAATGATGTGATGGAAATGTGTGACTTGCCGCCGGCTCTTGGGCTTTGCCAGCTCCAAGCTCAATAAGGATTTATGACTATAACAGTGGTTTGGAGTGATGCAGATGTACATGTGGGTGAGGTGTGTGTGGCTGTTGTTGCGGTTACACCCCAAAGACGTGTAGATTCTCTTGTTGGCGTGATGTTATCAGCTCGCCGGTTACTGGTGGACATGACAAATTGGAATCCATAAAATCGTATCAGAGGGCAGTACAATCGCGTGGGGTTTTGATACGTCGTTCTTTAAAAATGGGCAAAAAAAACCCCCAAATTAAAAAACCCCCAAATTGACACCACGATCATTCATTCTGGGCCGAAAAATTCCCCTCCTCCAACTCGATCTCACGACGCTCCTGCGTGAGAGAACACGCCCGGCAGCACCAGGAGACGAAGCAATCACTGAGCGGGCTACCACGAATGCCATAGCGCTCGCGGATTTCTTCGCGATGACGAATCTGAAGCCACCAAATGTGGATCAGAAACTTTGGCCATATCTCTATCAGCCGTTCCGGACGTACCTGCAGGACCCAACCATAGCCAGCAACTGCTAGTCCGCAGTACATGCAGCAGTGCTCATCGGTTCTTTCGCTACCAGCAGGAAGAGCAACACCTTGGTATTGCAGACTGCGCAGGCGTTGCCTGTTCCTGCTCCAGACGATGCAAGGGCACCATGCCGAGAAGCAGCCTGCGGTGAACGTGGAAAGTGGGGGAGAGGGGAGGAACAAAGTGATCAGCATCCGAAAGTGGCTCAGGTCGTCTGCTCTACGTACAGAGACCGCAAGCTGAAAAGCAGTCAAACAGGCCATAGCTCCAATCGCGTCTCCCATCGGGTCCGATAGGACAATTCAAGGCATTCTTGTTACCGCCTACGGTCATTGGGACGGTGCTCTGCGAAGGACGAAAACATGTAGTTGAGTGTCCCATCCGCTAAGAGATTGAGTAAACACTCATGTACACACCTTGGGCTGGGTGCTGACGGGCTCGACTTTGATATCTGACATGTTGATGGGGTGTGTGAAGGTTGAATTCCCTCGAAGAAGTGAAGGCTCCCACCGAATCGGTGTCCCTTTATGCTATTTGGGGACCCAATCCTCCATCAACTCTCCATGGCCCAGGCTCAAATATCTGCGCCCAGGTGCGCGTAAATATGTGATCACTCCACAAGGAACGCGCGTGACCTGTGACAGGCGACTGAGATAGCAACCAAAAAACATGAGGCAAACTGTATATAGGTCCATGAGGCACTTTAGGTAGTAGTACCAACCACGGACGATGCAGCTCGTAGGGACGTGCTGTAGTGCTGTTCCTAAGATCAGATCATAGACCTAGGGACTGACGGACCATGCGCACTAGCCAAGATTCCTAAGCGAATGTTGCACTTCTTCACCAACAGTACTAGTGGGACAGCATCAGACCATTGATGAGATACGGACTCAAGTGCGTCAATTGCCATAAACGGTCGCAAGTTGCCATCCGCTGTCCCCAAGGCACATTTGCGAACTTTAATACCCGTCCCTGGGCGGATGGCACCTCAATAAGGGGTCGGGTGAATCTGCGATACAATCACAGGACGGACGCCCCTATACTGTAGTAGGCTTTCGGATGCAGTACTGTAGATGCAAGGAGCGAGGTCCTTAATCAATCCATGCCGGTGGGTCAGTGTCTAGGTTCACTATGTGATTTAACTTGAATGAATGAAATGCCAGTGAGGGACGTGCAACTTGAAGTTACAGTGAAGGTGTGGATGTCGGCAGCTTGCTGGAAAGGGTGGCTTAGGTAATCAGTCGCCACACAACGGCGCCCGAATGCAGGCATGTGCTTTTTCTCATCCGCAAGTCACATGGCAGGTGTTTTCCCGTTTCTTCATATGTAAGTAATGCCCTCCTTTTGGTGCATCACGACTGTACTGTGGCTTTTGGTGATGATGGGTGGCAATTGTTGTCCAGACTTGCCATTAACACCGTCTGAGTTTTCCGTTGTGTGTATCAATCGGCGTATGACCCCCCTGCGGGCCCTGCCCCAGCATTACGTCGTTGGGATCTGAGATCCTCAAAATGACATACAGTAGGGGGCTAGGATCGCCCTATTGGCAAACCATCTGCCCATCTGCTGCCGCGCTAGGCGCGATATTATTAGCCCTGCCATCCGGATGGATCTAACGCAAGATAGCTTGTAAGGACCGTCATCATATGGCGCCTAGGGTGATCTGCAGTGGGCACACTAGGTCGCACTGATATCTATGCTGCGTTGCTGCCGGCAGGAAAGAAGTCCAAAGCTTCGCCGCCTCGCATCGCGCAACCAACCAAGGGGTCTCTCATCCGGAAAACAAAGAAATTGACAGCATGCCTCACGGCTAAAGTTCATCATTTCCTTGGCGTCGAGATCCGTGACCATCATCATGGGTCGTCCATTAATTGTAATCCCCGCCTTTTGATTGGCCCGGTTCAACCCTTTGAAATACGCTAACTTATGTGGGCGCGTCCATTTCATTCTGCGCGTTTTGAGCGCTCCAATCATGAGAAAGGGACCATGTGCATTGCACCGCAACCGCATATGTTTCCTACTAACTGCGCAACCATCATTTGGACAGCCACACAATGTCACGGGCCTATGTTAAGTCCACTTGGTTGCGCTGGTCCACCTGTTGGACTACTGTACCACTGCTGGACCAGTATCATAGCTGATAAGGGACAGCTACAGTTGATCGACTGCAGAGATCTCGGCATGCACTCTTGTTATTTCTTCCCCACTGTACTATACTATGGAACAGATACCTACCGAAAAATATACAGGAATTCAAAGTACTCGATCGACGGTGTTCCGCGCGGTATTAGAAAGTTTATAATAACCGCACTACGTCACATACAGCAAATGTCCGATGTGCTTTATCTTGGGTGAGGAGCAACAAACCCGTACTTTACAGAGCACGAATCGTATCCCTGAGGGGCTGGCTATCGGCCGCGAACCACCAGCAATGACACATGTCCCACCATCCCGTCATCAGATGTACGACTACCCTCTTGCGTGTCAATTCCTCCTCGCCATTTACACTAGGCGGCGCTCCTTGATTCGACTTCTGCAAAGACAGAAAGAACAAGATAATAAATGCCCATCAGAATCACGCGTCATACCGGGGAGCAGACGCACCACGGCCTGCATGATACGTTCCGTGCCAAAGTATACTCCCGAGTCCTCGGGCTGCGTGATTTCACATGGCTGTACGGGACCCCTCCCCTCCACTGTGAGGTTAAACCGGCCCCCCACCAATGGCGCTCCTGTTCTCTCAGTCGTCTCCTCAGCTCCAGGGGTCAATACGTGCCACGATCGTCCATCCTCACCCAACCGGCGACGCACGCGATGGGAATTAAAGGTCAAGGTGCAGGACCGCGCCGCCCGCAAACGCCAAAAGACGCTCATGCAGAGTGGCGCGCGTGTTCTCGCGAAAGCAGGAGAGCGGCAGGGGTCCATTTACGCCGCAGTGTGAGCGGTGGCGTGTGTTGTGCTTTGGTAGCGGTAGTGGCGGAGTAGGCAGAGAGAACGCCCAGCACGTTGCGGCGTGTGACGAGAAAGATGCGGGAGTGTTCTTCTAGGACGAACCATTCTTCATAGCCCGGAGTTGCCGACTTGTCTGTGTGGTGGAGCGCGATACACGTCATCTCGCGCTCGGGGTCTTCGTAAAACAGTGCGGCCGATGAGGAAGAGGAACGAGTATGTATATGATGGTGCTACAGCACCTCGCGGTGGACTTGTGGATGCACTGTATGTGACGCTGATACGAAGTAGCGCCAAGTCGCGTGTGTTGGTGGGAATCCAAGCATGTGCAGATTGTGGTGCATCGCCGTGGTGGCGTCAAGTCAACAGAGTTCGGGCGTGTTGTTTACAGGATTGAAGACGGCGATGAAATTGAAATACCACGTGAAAGGCGCGTCGATCTAGGGGAAGGGAGCATGCGAATAGAAAAGGGCAAGAGCTGTCGCCACTTACGGGTGTGACGCATTGATCCTTCCTTCAATCCCACCAACGTAATCCAACTTTCGGGTTACTCGGGGAAACCCAGAGTCATGATCATGCGAATCTGGTCATCAAGAAAGTGCATTTTTAAGACACAGTCTCCTGTCTGTGATGCGGGTTGGTCGAGCTTGACGAGCGAGAGGATGAGGTTGTCATCGTGGAGGTTAGTACCAGGTGCAGGTGCACTAAGCGCAAAGCGCACGTCACCCAGCCTGAGCGAAGATCGAATGAGGTCGAAGGTACCCGTATCCGTATCCGCAACTATCTGTGGGTCCATCCGCATCCGCTAGGGGTTCCATCTCGATATAAAAGTCTTCACGGGTCGCAGTTCACAAACTCTGCTGCGCTGCAGAATCGGTGGTGACGGATCTGTCTAGATTATCCCATGCGGATTCCCCCACAAGCCTCTCAAAAATGGAGAAGCCCGTCTGGTGGAGGACAGTCGCGTATGCTGGCTCCCTGCATGCGGGATACGGGAATGGTAGAATTGCAATGCGGGCACAGATCATGCGAGAGAAGTTGCACGAGGGATTCAACGACATGATGTCTCGTCTTCGGGAGAGAGGTAGGATAGCATGGCTGGAGGAGCTCAGGAGAAGCTTGAGAAAAGCCGCCGCAGACATCTTTCGCTATGGTGGCTCTAAGAGTCGGAAGTATGAGCGTGTTCATTTCTTCTGAAACTAGGCAACATCTAGATGCAAGTGAGCACTCGACACGCGTGCACGTGGAAGATGGCACCGTGTGAAAGTCTGACCAATTGAACACATCATCGCGCGCCATCGCGTCTTACCTTTCAGTAAACGAACCAAAGTCAACAGCTCGCTCGCTGACCTCCTCACTTCTTACTTAACGCCAAACAAAACCGTACAATCGAGATGTCTTCGTCTGCCAAAAAATCTTCATCCGCCGTGTAAGCCTACCGTGTCTTCGTTGAAACTTCTTTCCCGCGCTGGTGTGCACGCGCGAAACGGGATGGCCGGAGCGCTGACCAACCGCGAAATCTCCATTTCAGAGGCAAACCGGGCTCGAGTCCGAAGCGACGCTCGAAGAGCCCGACAAAGCCCGAGTCTCCCGGTAAAGGCAAGGGCAAGGTCTCTAGCAGTCCGCGCCGCAGGGTTGATCTTATGGAGGAGGACGACGACGATGACGATGAAGAGGAGGAGAATGACGATGAGGACGACGAGGACGAGGACGATGATGATGACGACGACGCCATGGAAGAGGATGACGACGACGACGATGATGATGATGATGATGGCAACGAAGTAAAACCTTTTTCTTCCCTTGCCTACCCTTCCTTTCTGTCGCTCACGATGGCCTCGCCCTCCCCTGTAGCCCATTGATCCCAGTGCAATCCTCCCGCGCCGCACACGTGGGGCACGGGTTAACTACACCTCCACCGAAGCGCTACAAAAGGCCGGCCTCAAGCCTGAGAACCAGGGCGAGGATGACGCTGCATAAGCCCTACCCCACTCTTGACCTACAGTGTTCCAGAAGGGAGCGAATTTACGTGAATAGAGGTGGCTGCCGTTTATCGTATTGCTTTCAGTTTGTCGTAGTGGAAAGAAGAAAAACTGCAATCTTATTGCGATATGGATATTACCCTTGCCCCCCTGGTCAATAGAATAGTTGCGACAGACTACACAACTTACCCACTACAGTTACATGACGCACATAAATAACCTTGCTGAGCCGGATGATTAGGAGCAAAGAGCAAGGCAAACATTATGGCTATCAATGAGGGCAGAAAAAAGAGTAGAATGAACTAAATATCCTGTGTCGATGCCATCACCAAGCCTGACCGCGGGATGGCCTTCTCCCAAATTGACTCGGTCGGAGTGCTCATACAGAGGTTTTGATTATCTCACTCAGGACATTGCGTGCCAAATAACTTTTGCTTCACATGTACGGACAAAGACCTCCAAGAACGGTTCTCCTCCACCTCGGATAGAAGGGACCAAACCCAGTCTCAACGACATGTACAGACGAACACGCGACAAAAGAACGCAAGCGCAACGCACGTCCAAGCCGACAGACCACGACGGCTCGCGCTCACCACGGTAACACAGGCGTCTCTCAACCCCGAAGGGGAGAATCGCTTAGGCACCGCGGGAACAGCGAGATGGGCAGTAAGCCAGTGTCAGTGCGCGCACAAGCGCCCTCTGCACACGCATACATCCTTCGTACAGACGAGAGTTGGGCAAAGGGAAGGGAAGGGGGATGGAAAATAGAGGATGAATGGGGGGGAAGTCATATCGTACGTGTACTATGTGATAGAAGCCACGGAGCCGCCTGACGATGAAATATTACTATGAAGATACAAGACGAGAAGAGAAGGAAACCGAGACGTTATAGATAGGCCGAAACAATAGAGTACCAATGGGGGATAATGAACAGATGAAAGAGGAGAATGGGAGTTGCGTACAGAGGGATGTGTCTGAAACCAGGACGTGGACAATGTTCTAAAATACCGGCTGCGTGAGGCCTATCGATGCCTCCCACGCGCCGAGGTCCAGCTCGAGCACCGTATTGCCGCTCTCTTCAACGGGCAATGGCGGTATGCCATCGATTGTAAGTCCAAGTGAAGTCCCGGCTAGGTCGAACAGCCTCTGCATCTCAATCTCCATCTCCTTGCCCAAATTGACGTCCGTGGTTGCATCGGCTGAAAGCTGATCCTGACTCGGCACCTCCGCTTCATCGCCTACTAGTGTCGGCGCTGCGGAGGACGGCGTGGGGGGCGCCGCCAAAATCTCACGGAAGAGGTCGTCCATCGCCGCTTCGTCAATGGTCTCGTCTTTGATAACATCAAATAGCGAGCAAAAATCTTCGCCTGTTTGCATGGGTCCACCCGCTGCAGGGACGCCACCGAAGAGGGGGCGTTCACCACCCGTGCTGAGTGGCAAGTGGACTCGTGCGTGAGGCCGAGGATGCTATCGCTTGGGGTTCCAGACGAAAGGCTTATGTTGGACGGCGCCGGGGAGAGAGGGAAGATAGCGTCATCGGGTGAAAATACAGGGGTAGGCGGTACAAGGACGGGGAAGGTCGTTGTCGAGGGTGGGGGTGACGGGGATGGGGATGGTACCGATGCAGAAGGTGATGGGGATGATGTAGACGATCGTCCCGGACAGAGCTGAGGTAAGACAGTTGGCAGGCCCACAGTGGTACCATGCGTCTGAAGGGTGCTGATGACTGCCTCCCACGCAGTTTCAAGAGTCCGCACGCGTTCACGCAGTGCGTTGTTCTCGGCTTCGCGAGCGGCGTCCGCGGCCCGCCGTTCGGGGTTGTCGACGGTCATTGGGAGTACGTGGGGCACACCCGAACGAAGGGCCTTGTTTTCAGCCTCGAGTTCATTTATGCGAGTTTCGAGGGCAGTGAACTGTGCCTTGCGCTTGTCGCGACTGTGCTGGGCTGCGATGCGATTGCGGTGGGCGCGGGCCTCCTTGCGCTCATCAGGTGTCATGTCTGACCGTGACCGCTTTCGAGGCACGGGAGCGTCTTCATTGGATGTGGGTGGAGGACGAGATTTTGTTGCAGGTTTGGGGGTAGTCATCGTCGGAAGAGATGATGTGGAGGACTCTGGAGTGTGTGATGGTGATGGTGATGGGAGGTCTCGGTTGGTGGAGTTGACGGAAGCCATGGATTAAGGTGTGTACGTGGCAGTAGGTTAAGAAAGAGGGGGGTTGAGGCGAGCCTTGTAAAGAGTAGTAGCGAAAGACTGCGGAGGACGCAGGACGTACGTGGCCGTAGGTGAAGAAGGGGCGTTGCCACGTCGCACATTCCGTTAACTGACCGCCACGTGGCATTCTCACGCTCTTCCAACACAGCCTCGTGCCAGTGATGGGCGCTGCTGTGCATGCACAGGGACGCACTCCCAGACCCTGAGCATTTTCTGGAATACAGCAGAACTTCTTCCCATTGAAGTTTGCTTCCCTGACTTTTAGGCGAATCTACTGTATTGGTACCACAGGGGCTTTTCCTCGCTCCAATCCGAGTTCCAAAGGGTATCTTCCCTTCGTTGTGCCCGTGGGACGGGCCCTGAGTTCCGTATTGATCAATCAAGCGGCATCGCAACCCTCTTATTGCTGTGAGGAAGGCCACGCCGGGCCAAAAATTACAGTTGACACTTCCTTGCTTTTACACGTGGTGTCGGGGGTACAATCATCAAAGAGTAAAAGCACCGCCGTACGGGTCATTTAGCCAACTCGTCTATGTTTGTGATGATCCAAGTGGCGGACACACCCTGTACCTCGGAGAACTCGAATCTCTCACCCAGCTACCTTATCAACGAGTGGAGTCCTTCTGCGAGGGGCACAGGTACCGTTGCCCACCAGAGTGACCAGAAGCCCTGGGCCCGTGTGACTGGACGTCCCTGTGGACGGGAAACCATCCTGTCTGAGCAGCATCTGGCTTAACTCTCCGATACCTTCGGAATCAACACGCCGCCGTCTTGGGCTGGACCCCTCGATAAGCCGCCTAGAGTTCTCTATCAGCGCTGCGCCACCTGGTCAGACGACTCGACTGCGGTTACCCTTCAAAGGCTTTTCGTACGAAGCCTTTGGGAAGCTTTGTGAGCGTGATCAACCGCGATAACGACGCAGCCAAGTGGGCGGGGTGGCTAAGGCACACACCCTGAGACGTGACTGCGTGAGCGGTCCACAGGAACGGGATCATCCCTCACGACGAAACTCCTTCCTCGGCCGGGGGAATAGCGCGCACAATCGCAGCCAGAACTTTTTTTTCATTGGTCGCCAGCGTGCAGCAGATAGCCCATTAGCCTTGCTTCCCTGATCATACAGTCACTGTACGTGTAAACGGATGCAGTATTAAATCGTTCTCACACGCGATCGACATCCTTCATCCAGGGCACTTTTCATACTGCACGGCTGCGCCCGGAATGTGTTCTTTTGTCGAGAGAAGACCGCACTAGAAAAGGAATTCGACATCGGGATTCTCTCGGATGTCCCGTTCTCGACCCACAACATCATATACAGGCGGCCGTACGCGCGCTCACTGGGGGAATGAACAACCAGGTCCGTTTTCATCTCTCCATTCCGTTTCAACTAAGATTATTATTTATTTTTACCTAACTGGGCTTCTCATATTGTAACGTTATGGTGCAGCATCGACGACGCGCCCGCGAACAGACTCAGCCTTAGCCGCTCATGGCACCCGGCTCCTTCTATTTGCCGCTCCCCTTTCTGATAATTACTTTGTACCCGATTACGGATTATGTATGGTACAAACACATATGACTCCACGCAAGCGCGCTCCCTCACAAACTTGTGACCGATGGTCGGCCTCCGAAATGATGGATTTTCTATTCACGGCGTTCTTGGGCGAACACACCAGTGCCTTGTGGTCTACGAGAGGTGAACACGTTTGTGCCTGGAGGCCCGTCGCGCGCTTGGTAAGTTACGGGGGGTTAGTGCTGATTGCATGCACCGTAATTCCTAACGAAAGCAGACAGCATGGGCAAAAACCGGGCATGTGGGCCTTGAGCTTGAGAGTTGAGACCGGGGCGACGACGTCCAAGTTCACACTCGTTGGAGAAACATCGGAAATGGGAATGGCCCCTACGCGCACAGTCGTAAAAGTCGATCGGCTATCTCCTACAGTAAAAGAATGTAGTACGGCTTCGATTCTCAGACCCAAGTTAGGACGTTGCTCGCCGGAAGACAAGTACGGTACATACGCTCAAGTCCGAGTGGTCGTGGCCTGTGCTTCGTTACATCCTACTCTGCCGAGAGCTTAACCTAATTCCTGACCAAAACATGAAATGCCAACAACTCGCGGCAGGATGTCCGAGGCCTGATGCATCGTGAAGCTGCAGTACTCGAGTACAACAATTACGCTCAATCCAATTCGTGGATGTGGACACGCAACGCCCTCGGGTCAGCCTGAGTCCAGCAACATTGCATGTCCTCAATGCACAAGTTACGATATTTGATACTGGCCTATCACAAGCCTGAGCGCGGCTTCGTACCACGTTCAAGCGCTTAGACAAAAGAATTTGTCACGAACGAACCCTATGCGACATAGTCACCACTCGTGTTCGCGCCAAGGGGGAAACAGCCAACCATCTCGAATCGCATTGGGTATGGTGCGTTGAAGCCTTTCCCATCCGCGCGTAGCTCGACGACTGAGCGCCACCATCAAACGGACTAGACAAAGAACTTGGACTCTCACCACATGGGAGTCGCACCCACCCTGAAAAGAAGGTTGTTTCTGCCCTATAAAGACAATATAGTACAGAGAAAATAATAGGTGGGCTTTTACGAATACGAATATGTGAGGTAAAATTGAGATCGATAATGCTTCAATTATGAAAAATCGCGTTCGCCAGGTCAAGTTCTCTTGCCGCGTGTGCACTCCTTAATAAACCCATTCACCCTTCTTTCCCTCAGATTACCCAGCAACCAAAGCGGATAGCCTACAATGCAGTTCGGGTCTCCACACTTTGCAGACGAACTTTATCGCAGGATTTTATGAACTGTTCGGAAACATACATCTAGATCAAACTACCAAGACTCCACACTCACTAGGCGCTCTTCAGAATAAATCAGTGAGTGAGAATAGTCGTCCCTGCGTACATGCGATATTGTGCTTGCGCTCCAGCCAGTCAACTAGCGCTGAAAAAAATACCAAACCTGAGACACCGCAGATCTTATATCTCCGAGGACGTTACGTGTTCGACTAGAGTCGCCCTCCAGCATGAAGTATGGAACATGGCGATCGATGAGCTTCAAATGCATGCATACAGTATAACGGCCAGAAAGAGCACGGCGGCGCAACGGCTAAGTGGATGGTTCTATGATCGCGGTACGGCAAGTATGCTAGCCAGGGCTTTTTTAAAGCAAGCAGGTCAAAGATCGGAAGGAAAAACGCTTCAGTGGGCCTGCTGTTCGGACCAAAACCACCCCTCGACGGTTCAGCCGCCACGCTGCGGAATGTGCCGGACTTTCCCTCAAGGGTCGGGACCCCGGCGATCGAGAACGTTTGTTCACCTCCAGGGGGAAAAGGGTCCAAAAACAAAACGAAGACGAGGGGTATACCGGGTGTGCCCAGTGTTCAATGACGAGACGTCAAGTGCACCCAACACGATCCGACTGCCATTGCAATTGTTTGTCGCCATCCACACACCCGTGGTGTATTGCGTGCCGGACGACCCGAGATCAGAATGAGGGGGGGGGGGTTGGCGCCAGCTATCCGTCCGTTCGGTTTCCGCATTACACTCACCTCACCACTGGGCGCCACAGACCCTATCTGATCCCTCCGGTGCCAAGCCTTTGCGGTGCGAGGGCCGATTCTACGTCGGAAGAAACATATCGCCTAGGGTATAATCGGACGTTTGTGGCGGACTTGAAAACGGTCGATTTAGGGGCTAGCCTAAGAAGTGATGTGTGTACGTGCGTGCGCGTGCGTGTTGGGGGAGAGGGGGCGAACCGTACGAGTTTGGAAGTCCGTAAACCCAGTTATTTTTCATTTTGTGGCGAAGAAGCGGGTGAGCTTGAGGTCAGCACAAGGGGAGCGCCGAAAGCGAGGACACCCTTCCTCGGGTTTTTACCCCCTCCGGTCGTCACTCATACAGCGGTCATACAGCACAGTTGTGATGCGGCTATCTGATCCGGTTCATTTTTTCGGAAAAGCAACGGAACCGCGGCCTATGGGTCTTCGTCCCCGCTCATTCTTCATACCGGGAGCGAAAAAGGCAAAGCGGCGCAAGCGTAAAGTGACTTCTAAGAAAAGGGTGTTGAATACGAGGGGAAAGAAACCAAATAAGAAAAAAAAATTACGATATAACGTAGTTTTTTCGCGGAAGATTTTTTTTTCGCCTCTCCTCGAGGCGAGAGGAGTGCGTGAGAGATGAGATGAGGAGCAACGAAGATACCATTCCAGAAATGGGACACTTGTCGTTTTGTGGAGCTGACAGTTTCCAGGAACATTTGGGGGAAGGGAAGGAAAGCGTTGGGGAGGGGTGGCAGCCACGCGACACGTTGTCCGCACAGAGGAAGCGCAAACTACGTACTCGACTTGAGGCTGAGCAACGTTGCCCGATCGGACTACTCCTCCTATCCCCATTAGTATAAAATTTAGAGCCAAAAGTTATTGCATCCCGCGAGTAGTTGTCGCCACCTCCTCGAGAAAGAAATTTAAAAGCGGTAGGCACAAGACGTAAACGTAAAGATGAGGCAGGTTCAAGGAAAAGGGGGACCCCGAGGAAGGGCGCCAGGGGCGCCGAGAGGCTGAGTGGCTGAGGGGCAGCACTCACAAGCCCAGTATCTCGGACAGGGGTGCTTGTCGAGATTTCCCAAAGTCGGCCAATCAGTACAGAGAGACCATTCTAACGAGTGGGGATAATTGACAAAACGTGCTCGTGGCGTGGCGACAGGTAAAATTGCATACTATACCATTAACATCGATAATAATAATTGGTTGGGATCCAAGTTACTACATAGCTAAGAGACAAAAAAAAACAGTTTATCAACGATCTGGAGAAGAGATACACGGTTGGGGAGTGGGATGTCGAAGGGGAGGCCAGCAATGCGATGTCACACATACACACATACACACTCTCTATAGACATATAAAGGTTGCGAGGACCAGGAGGCGTCACATAATATCGTATTACGTTCTGAGAGGGGGGGGTATAACAATCTGTCTTTCGTAAATTGGGGAGAGAATAGAGTAGGGGGAGGGCCAATAAAAAAATTTCGGGCTTGAGCCTGAATTTTTTTTATCACGATGCCGAGAAGAGAACAAGAGTCGGAAATGCGCAAGAGCCACTACAGGGCAGAAGAGGGGAAAGGATCAACGTGTTATGCTCGATCCTGAGATTGAGGGCCGTAGAATGTGGTGAGCGCCATACATCCCAGCCACGCAACCTCGATCGCCGCGCGACCAATAGCGGTAAGTGGCTGCGACACGACCTCGTCCTCGATAGGGTCAGCCGTCTGCATCGCTGGATGCGTATGCAGCTGAACGAGTGGCTCGGTGCGGGGGACGCATAAACCGAGCTTCTCCAATCCCTCGGGCACAAACTCGATCGTGCCGCTGCGGTCGAGACACAAACCGATGATAAAGTCGTCGGAATGCACGTCGCGCAGCGACGCGGGCGGGATCCCCATCTCGGCTTCTGCCATCGAGCCTGTCACCGAGAGCCCGCGGACGGGTAGGCGGATGCCAGAGCCGTTCAGGTCTGAGTGCGCGATCAGACGGCCAACGACTCTGAAGCCGAGACGCACGTCGAAGAGTGGCGTCGGGTGGTGGCGCTCGTGGTCGCCACCCTTGCGCGAACGAGAACGCGAACGTTTCTTGACCGGCTTGCCCTCGCCGTACTTGTCAAAAGGGACGTAATAGACAAGCAGGTACAAATTCTGCTCGCGATCGAGGCCTCTCATTGGACGCTCTCTCCGCTCACGCGCAGCGCTCGCGGGGTCCGTCTCGTGCGGCCAGAGCGGAAGGAGCATGTACAGCGAGTCGTCGGGCACTTGCGTGAGCACGTCCTTATTCTTCCCCTTACCCTTGCGGCCGATTCCTGCGCCACTTTTTGGGCGAGTTGATGGCACCAGCCCCACATCTTTGAACGACGATCTCAAACCCTGGATCGCACGGTCTTGTTCCTCTTGCTTTGAGCGTGTTACTAACGTCAACCAGGGCGGGTTGGTAGAAACCAGGTTAGGGGGAAGCGACCGTGATATGCTGCCACTGGGTGGGGCCAAAAAGCGCAGCAACCGGTTGGGCCGCCTCGTTGCTGTAGGCACTTGTTCATTCCTCATCTGATCAATCGCATAGCTGTCTAGTGTGCCGAAGGCCTCCGCGTGGGAGGTGTGTGGGACAGGATTTGAAAACTCGCCATCGCTGTCCTCCTCAGCCTCGTTGTGCGGACTCAGCGGCCGCTCCGAAATCGAGCTCGCTGAGGAGGTCGTGACGGATGACTGAGACGAGGTCTGGGACGTCGGACCAGAGAAGGCGAAAGTCGTCGTACCCGAATAATCGAGAGAGGAATTGGCGGTGTGCGTTGACTGGCTCCGGCGTAGGCTCGAAGGTTGGTCGTCTAGCCCTTCAAGCCTACTCAAATCCATGATCTGGCGGGAGCTAGGTGGCTCCCGATGCAGTGGGTTGGGTGGTAAGTCTCGTGATGGGAGCTGACGATGGGTGGCTTGGGGTCCGCGGCGGTTGTCACGGCGGTTATCGCCATCTTCTGGCAGCAATCCGTGCGTGTCCAGTCTCGAGGTACTCTTAGTGTACGTGAATTGCTCCTGGACGCGTTTCGTTGCGAGTAGGATACCGTCGTGGGCTGGCATCACCAGTGTACTACGACCTTCACTAGGTCTGTGACTGCGCGAGCTAGCAGTCATGCTAGGGCGCCCTCTGTTCGAGCGATAGTTTCTCAGACTGTAATGACGATAGATTGAGAATGCGAGCGCCCTGGAGTGCCGGTGGACGACAGTCGTCGGACCACCGAGGTCATTCGCACAGTCGGGATCAACGTCGTGTTCTGCATTGAGGCGCTGTTGGCTCGGCTTATCTGGGTCGGCTATAGGAGGTAGACGATGGACAACACATAAATTAACATGTACCCGAGAAGAAAGGAAGAGTGGAAACGTACAAGGTGGCAGCGTGGCTCGCTCGAGGCGAATTTTGCCCACTTTCACACAGCGCCAGACATCCCACATTCTTGGAGTGCCGTCAGGGACGCGGGGAACGAGTACGACCTGCTCGCGTTCGCGGATAAAGGACCACTCTTTGCGCTGTTCGGCATAGAGAGGGTCAAGGCGTCGCAGGCCCCCTGCAAATGAGTCGTCGAGGGTCACGGTACTAGGACGGCGAGGTCCCGTCATTGCACCAGCATCGGCCCACGGCGCAACGTCCAATAAGTTTGAAAGGGCAGGGGAAGGACCGATAAGGCCTTGCATTGCGGCAACATCGAGGGGTTCGTTCCCCTTGCTTTTGTCTTTCTTGCGCTTATCCTTGTCCTTTGATTTTGCTTTGTCCTTCGGCGGGGGCAACGGCAATGTTTGGGGTGCAATGAATGAATGGGACGAGCGGCGAGAGCCTGGACCTGCCGAACCGCCAACACTCATGATGTAATTGAGGTCGATGCCCTGATACACGTTCTCGCCTGAGTCTTCCACCATCGAAGGACTCGCATTGTCGCTGAACATGCTCCAGTTAGGAGTTGGCAACGACGGTTGCCGCTCTCCGTCCGAGTTTGTAATGTTGGCATTCACACCAGCCTCCACGTCCTCATCAGTTGGACGGCGGACGGTGGCAGCACTATCCTCGCGCTCTCGAGTATTTGTCTCTTTCCGTCTAAGATCCGTTTCGTGTGCGCGGAGAGAACGATCGCGTGCAGTCGCCATGCGAATGGCAATACTATTGCGGCGCATAGTTGCAAGTCCGCGGGAACCGGTTTCCGATACATCCGAGTCTTCATCGTCGCTTTCAGCGCTTGCAAATACGACGGGGGAGCCGGCCTCGTGGCGACGTTCGTTGGGGTCAACGATGTAATAATCTGCACACTGTTGTGTGCCGGGGGATGCGTCAAAGTCAGACTCGACCCCGGAATCCGAAGTGTACGGGGAGCGGACCTGATCCAAACCAAAAGTGTTTTGAGAGGCGTCATCGGGGACAATACCCTCGAGTTCGACATCCGTATCGACGATGCCCGACTCATTTCCCAGGTCAAATTCCGGGTCAGAAGCACTGCTTGGCGCTATTGGGTCAGAGTCACTCCCAGATGCGTCTGGGAGTCGGTGAGAAGATGGGCCGTCTAAACTGGGACGGTCGGGGATGTACAGGTTGGTGGGAAGCGAAGGTCTGCGCCCACCGTCATCGATAGCTCGCATTTTAGCACGAATGCGACGGTTTTCATCCTCACCACATTCGTCATCGGAACCACGTGCATGAGAGATAGAGGGGCGGGGAGTACGATCGGTGCTGCCTGTGCTGCAGGTGTGGCCGCTCTCGCTGGTGGTTTGGACCGAAAGCGGACTGGGCATATCGGGGTCGAAGGACTGACGGTGGGCACTCGCGGCGCCGAAAGAGAAGGTCGATAAGGTGGAATAAGTGTAAAAATCATCATCGTTGAAATTTTCTGAATTTTCCTGCATGGTGGGTGGGGCGATGGATACAGTGGGAGTGGATTGGGGAGGGGTGTGCAGATGGAGCGCGGGAAGAGAACCTCTCCGTGTAGACGCTAAAGAAGCTGTGGGATGTGTGTGGGTGTGCGCCGGACGCCGCGTGGGCTTGGATGGTGGATACGGTGCCGTTGGATTGATGCGAGACCTGATGAAGGGTCGGGAAGAGGCGATTAGCATTCAAAGTCTAGAGAAGCAAAGATAACGAATTGACAACGAAGGGTATAGATGGAAGTCAAGAAAAGCGGATACAGGGGGGGACAATGCCCATTGGCGTTTCAACTCGAAGGGTTGAACGGAAGGATGTAACCGGGGAGGTGAGAAGGGAGCGGAAGGGGGAAAGAACGGAAAGGGGAGGGGCGTAGAAATAAGCGCGAAGCAACCGAGAAATTGGATCGCAGGTTTACAAGATATGCGTAACTGTATCAAGAGAGTGGACACGCGCCGGTCATCAGAATGGCCCAGATTGGGGTGGAAAAAAAAGGCCCAGCTTGGGAACGCCCATAAAGGGGCAAAAAAGGTGGAAGATCGCAAGGCTTCACATGATCAACGCAGGACGAAGGGGGTGGGGTTACGGCCATGAGGTGAGCCTAGTAATCAACCCCGTGTCTGAGATACTCCGAAAGGTCGCCTGTTGCCTTATCTTTCCCCCGGCAGTTATTCAAATTAGAAGTTTGGGTATGGGTGGAGAGAAAAACGAAAGATGTGTGGAGAAAATATGATAAACAAAGTGAAATTGAAAAGGACGTACTGAGAAAGACGACGGTAGGCAGGGCCTTGGGAGGCGCCACCCGTGGCGTACAGATTATCCTCGCCTGTGTACGAAGAACGCCTCGGCATTGTCGATTTTCCTCCAGTGCGCGGAGGGGGGATCAGCTCAGATGGGATGTGAGCGAGAGGAGAGAGGGCGGGTGATGCGAGGTCCGTAGATACGGTGCTGTTGGTGATGGTGGTGGTGGTAGCGGAGGTGGTGACGAGGAGTTGGTGATCTATCTGCGCGAGAGGCGCACGGTGTATGTACACGGTCGTATCGACGGACAAGGCGGGATCCAAGGAGTTGTTTCGGGTAAGGGATGCAGCGGTATCCAGCTTTTTGTTGCGGTTAACAGAGGCGGGGAGGTGTGGCAGTCTAGATTGAGATTGCATGGATACGCCTGATGACGTTCTGTGTGGCTATGCTGAACCAGAGGGATTGGGGGAGGAGGGTGTCGGGCGAGGAAAGGAAAGAGGAAGGAAAGAGGAGTGCGTTGTGTATAGGACTACCAGTAGTGGTATGTGAGGGGGAGACGGGGAAGGGGGAACCGTCGGCTATCGCTCGGGAAAATTACAAGGACTACGCCCAGAAAGGCGGGTTGTATTTTCAAGGTTGTGTCGGATGATGGGAGCAATAGAATATAGTAGGGCGTCGGGGGATGAGTGATGGGAGATTGTTGGCTTGCGAATGGTTGAGTGGGGGTTGTTGCCTGGTACTCAGCCTCGGGCGTCGAGACCAGAGTTGTGCACAGCTGATTGAGAGCCTCGACTGTCTCCGGCCCATCGCACGCCGAATTCGGCACATCAGTCATTTTCATCGGGCTCCACGTGGGCGTCTTGTTCCCTATTCGGAAGTGCACTCGTCCACGTGGGAACTGTCACCCATCTCGAATGCTAATCTCTCGATCCCTTCCTTCCCTTTCTCTCTCCAAACAAACCATGCCATGCCACATACAACGTGCACCCGGTCCCAACCCCTCCTGCTGGTCAGCTTGTTCCAATTCTCGTGCAGGGTCGCTTGACCGCGTGCGTGCTTTTAACGCACCCTTCAATGCAATCGTTGGCGTCGCGACCCGATTATTTGGCCCGAACTGCAACTCTTGGTCTTATTCCGCCAGGGTCCGCAAAGCGGAAACTAATGACCCTGCACTGGTCCCTCCTCAAATATATTACTTTCTTCTCGGCGGGTGAAACTATACCCAAGGGATCCATTCGTCCACGATCTAGCCTTTCGTCTCCAACCCCCTTCTATTTCAAAAATGTAACCCACACCGCTCTTGCTTCTGCTTCCTTGCGTATCTAGAATTGGGAGATGGCTTCTTGGCTGCTTGTCGTAACATCCCACGCGACTTCTACTTCTAAACCCTGCCCTCGTCGCTGTTTCGCAATCCAGAAGCCATGTGCAACCGGTCGTACCTACCCTGTTGCAAAAAAAAAAATGGCGATCGCGAGAACTGAGAACGATCGAGTCCGACGCGACGTCACGGACGAAAGTCAAACGCAAAAGAATTTTACTGTTACATGTACAGCACGGTCGCGCCGTCAACCAATGATAGGTCGTGCGATGACATTTTGCTTTTCCAAAATTTCGCCAAGGGGACGCCGCCACCCTGCATCGTGTCATGGATGCATGAACCACTCAAACATTCATCAGCACTCATACAGGAAGTATCATGCATCACCATTTTCACGGTGCTGTGTACTGTGAATGTCAACTTTACTGTACGCCCATGCCCGCACCCATGGGCCGTGCATGACAGTGATGTAGCCAAAAATAAAATACAACATGCCGGCATGCGGTATGCACTCACCCCCGCGGCTGTTCTAACTTCCTACACAATACAATACAGTGCGGTACCATTATGACGTGCGAGCGCTTGCGGCAAATCCGGCTTGTGCTTTTAATACATTTCCGTACAGTTATGACAGCAATGAGTCGAGAAGTCGAAAACGAGCCCTCCAAATCCAGTTTGGCCCCTCGACGGTGTGGCGGGGGCCGGGAAAGTTTCAATATGCTTGCGCGGCTGTCGAATGAATACGATATTAAGGGCAGAGAAATAGGACTGTCTGCGGCTCGCGCCGCCGGGGTTCACGCTGGGCTTGGCGGATGATGCCAAGACTACTAATGGGTAAAGAGGCGAGGACCGACGACCTCGCGTATATACATGTAAGTAAAGGTGTAATGTACATAAATCACACATGAAGGGGGCGTTGGGTTGTGCAGTCGTATCAAAACAAGATCTCATAACGAGCGGGACAAGAAGCGACGAGAAAAAAGGAAAAATAAAAAGTGATAACGATGGCGGTTCAGGCACAGGATTCAACTGCAGAGCCCATCCTCAAGCGTCTCACCACAGCGTTCGCATCGCACACGACGATCGAGCAGACAAAGGGCAATACCAAGCGGGAACCATATGATCGCCGCGAGCACGCCTAGAAATACAAGAACCACAAAACATGAGCACATGGCAGAGACAGTCGACAAACGAACGCAGGAAAGCACGACGCACCGAGACATCCGTACCGCGTATCTGGGACGTGCGCGCCCATCTGGAGGCACACCATCTGTGGGTGATCTGGGGGCAAGAGTGACGCGACGCGCTGCCCCGTGCGCGGGTCTTGATAGTAATACACAGTCGGCTCCGAGGAGGTGGCGCCGTATACGACTTGCGGGCCGCCCGCGAGCATCAGCGGGGGGCCCTTTGGCTGTGCGTCTTGCGGGCCCGCGTTCTTCCATGGTGGAGGCGCTGCATCTTTGATAAGATGGATGGTGGGAACAGGACGGGCGCGATCAAGGAGAGTAAAGTCGATGATATGTTAGCTCCAACCCAGGCGGGGAGGTGATAGAAGGGGGGCACATACCTGTACTGGAGCCACCTACGGCGGATTCGTATGCGGGCGGGTTCTCAGCGGGTATGGGAGCGCCAGATTGCATCTGGAGTACGTGGAGGGTGAGTTGGTCCTGCTAATACGATGGAGTGAGTTGCACGTACCGTAGAGGTAGGTAGGTCGACAATCATGGTAGATGGCGGGAGGGTTTATATACTTTTGTGGAGAGCTGTGGAGAGAGGGGGGTCTGAGCCAGGCCAGGCTTAAGTGCTTGCGACGCCAACGGCAAACACTGCGGATTGCTGTGACGTCGGCTCCGGCACGCGATCTCTGTCTCTGCGCAATGCTCTGCCAACATCACGTGGTGATGACTAATCTCAAGTATTTTCTGGTTGTGTTGAGAGAAACAGACAGGACAAACGACCGCGACGACATTGTATGCAATGGCACACTCTTCAACATCTGCGACGTCAGAGGGGATGACATCTAGAGACTAGTGCGTCTTCACGCCTCCGCATTTCGTCCTCATCTGACCTTTGATCTCACGATCGCAATTTTTGCCACCGTCTAGTTATGCTGACTCCTACGCGCACTTCGGTGCGGGTCAACGTCCTTGATGAGATGTCACACTTGAATACTCAGAAAATTTTCTCAGGTATTCATGAGGAGATGCTGAAGGACACGGTGCGCACGGGCTCCTATCGTGCCGCGATCATCAACAATCCACACCTTTTCAAAGACAAGACGGTGCTGGATGTCGGGTGCGGCACGGGAATCCTTTCTATGTTCGCTGCCAAGGCAGGCGCGGCCCATGTCGTCGGCGTGCGTTTCCTGTTTCTTCCTCGCGTTTTTCTTGCGAGGTAGCCACAGATCGACATGTCCAATATCATCGACCAAGCAGTGAAGATTGTAGAGGCAAACGGCTTCAAAGATAGTGTGTTGTCATCTCATCTGTTGCCCTCTCGGTTAGATTTTCATATCTCTTCGCGCCAGCGATCACCCTCGTGAAGGGAAAGTTAGAAGACACTGAGCTCCCAATTCAACAATTCGACATCATTATATCCGAATGGATGGGCTACTTCCTCCTATACGAGTCCATGCTGGATACCGTACTCGAGGCTCGTGACCGCTATCTCAAGCCTGGGGGACTCATCTTCCCCGATCATGCGACGATGTACCTCGCCGCGATCGAGGACCAAGATTACAAGGAGGAGAAAATCAACTGTGTGTCGTACCTCCATTCCTCGCGAAACCTGTCGACTCAGGTTCTGCCATAGTCTGGGACAATGTATACGGGTTTGACTTTTCGTGTATCAAAGACATCGCGTTGCGTGAGCCTCTTGTCGACACTGTTGAGCTGAAGGCCGTTGCGACAGACCCATGCGTCCTCAAGGTGTGTCATTCAGCCTTTTGCACGGCTATTTACACCCAGTTTTGTACGCAGTGCTGACGGTTGTTTAGCGCATAGATCTGACAACTGTAAAGAAAGAGGACCTGGCATTTTCGGCGTCCTTCGAGCTCCGCGCAACGCGCAATGACTGTACGCCAGCCTTTCACGCTCAGAGAGAGCTAGCTCACCGTGTAAACGTTATATTCACAGTCGTACATGCCTTCCTCGCTTGGTTTGACATTTCATTCGACTGCACTCACAAAAAGGTCTCCTTTTCTACGGGACCACATGCAAAATATACCCATTGGAAGTAAGTTGTAGAATGTGACCGGTTGTTTTGTTGGCTTACAGGCCTAGACAAACGGTATTCTACACACCTGACACACTCAGAGTCGGAGAAGGAGAGAAGATTGTGGGTCACCTGGCTTGCTCACCAAACGCGCGCAACAATCGCGATCTCGATATCGCAATCTCGTATTCGACGCCAAACTCCGAACGGACGAAAGTAGAGTACAAAATGTGCGCCTTGGTCCTAAGCTCGAGGACTACGCTGACCAGTTGCAGGTCGTGATTACCGCCCTTGCATTTGTGTTGCTTTTCTCGCCACATCCCCATTCTATCACGTCATACATATTATTCTGGCTTTTCAGGTATTGATATCCCCGGGCATTCATAGAGGGACCAAAATAGTCACGTCTGTATTGTTCTTGTCTGTGTGCTTTGGCCGAATATAGTATACTTTCTACAGACGAGGTCAAATGTGATAAATGATTACGCGTTTGGGTCAAATCCTCTCTCGACTGACTCAGCGCTTGTCTCTCCCAACCCTTTCTTTCTCCGTGGTCCACATTCAAGGCCAGCATCGGCGACGACGTTATGTCCTTGAACACTGTCCCAGCCGATATCCTACTCGAGATCGCCGACTACCTCTCGTGTCCATCCGAAGTCTTCAATCTATATCTCACCGTCCGTCCGTTCTACTCTGTCCACGTTCCTACCCAGCAACCCGCTGAAATACACAAAAAAAAACCTACAGTCCTCAAGAATCGCAGATGCGCTCACCCCGGCGCTCTACTCGCGCATTGTCCTGCGCGGTGCGGCGCAGTGCATTAATACACTCGACATGCTCTACGCGCACCCCTCGCGCGCGCGCCACGTTCGCGTGCTCAGTGTCTCCCCGGACTACTCGCCTTTGTACTCATCCTCGGCCACGGGTGCGGGAGCTGGACGACGGATGTCGTCCAGATGGGGCCGAAGCGTGCTACCGGATGGGTATGTGGTGTCGTCGGCTGTGCGGCGTACGGCGCGTCACCTCGAGGTCCTGCGCTCGTTTGTGTGGGATGGCGAGGAGCTGCCGCCGTATGACGATATGTGGTTCGCATTGCGTATTTCGTGCGTCCCCATTTTGATTTAAGACAGACTATTCTTCATCCTCCATTTACTCTTCTTTAGCTGCCCAGACCTCAAATCCATCTCTACGACGCTTGGATCTATCCTGCCTTCACCAAACAGTCATGTGCGCATGCCACTTTCTTCATCCACCACTGCAGATAAACAGAGCGCTTCTCCCACTAGCTATTTGATTTCTCCGACCTCCACGGGTTCTCGCTTACATTCAAGAGTGGCTTCTATTGGCAGAACGATGGTATATCTCGTGGTGCGCCCCCGTTCGGCTCCCAAAATGCATCCGCTGACGTCAGTTATCGGACGATGACAGACGAGCCTGTCCCGGGTTATCATCGTCTCTGGTACATGCTTATCAAGCGTAGTCCCAATCTCGAACACCTAGCCATTGATGGACACTCCCCACACGCTCCCGTAGACGCGCATGGTCTCGTCCGCGGACGCTGGCCAAAGCTACGCTCGCTCCTGATCGGCGACGTCGTGCTCGACTGGCACGTCGAACTGAATCCTGCCTCTGGTCGGCCCTTCCGCACCTTCCTCGATGCGCATCGCAGCCTAGAGGCGCTCCACCTCCAGAGCCATGCCCAGAGCGTCGCCGCGCCGAGCGTCCTCTCCGATCTGCACCCGGACGCGCTCACCAAGATCAGCACCTTCGGCGGCGCGCTCGCGCAGGCGCAGGTCCTCCCCGCGCGCGCGACGCTCAAGACGCTGCGCGTGCCAGATACACTGTCCCTCCACGAGGGCACATCGCTGAGCGTGGGCACCTCACTCGCGGCGTTGCCCGCGCTCACGTCCCTCACGATCGCGTTCCGCCTGGAACAGGGCTACGACAATGGCTCTGTCTTGCGCGCCATCGTCGCAACGTGCCCGCACCTGCGCCACCTCGACTTTACGGTCACCAGCCGGCCCTCTTTCACTATAGTAAGCTTACATTTTCCTCTGTCTCCACGTTACCCGCAAACGCAAAGTGCTCACATGATACCCCTACAGGAAACCTTCGCGCGCTGCATCCGCCCCCTCCCTCATTTGCGCACATTCACTCTGCGCATCGTGCCCTCCCCCGGAGAAGACACCCTCCTGACCTGCGGTGTGCGCCTGGTTCGCGCAAGCCCACGCCTCACCACCTTCGACCTCGTCTTTCTCGCCCACTCACCCCCACTAGGCCGCGGGCCCTCGTGGTCCCGCCCCGTGCGTGCGCACGCCGAGTTCACCCTAGCGACGGACGCACACGGCCTTCCGCTCGCGTTGCACGTCGTCGAACACCGCGTGCGCAGGCTGCGTTGGCTCTGGCTTTGGATCGGCGGCACCTGGCCCTCGCTCTGCCCCTGGCCAGCTGAGTCCGTCCGCCGTATAACGCTCGACATGCGTCCCGCAGGCGCACCTGGCACACGTCGCGCGCCCCTGCTCGCGCTTGTGTTTGAGCGCTCGCCAGCGGGCGAGGAGGTGCGCCTGCTGTTGTTCTGCGCAGCCCTGCTCGCGCTTGTCATTTGGGGCTGCGTCAGGCTCTGAGAAGCGAGACGGGGGGCATAGTGGGGTTGGTTGAGCTTGATTGGTATATCCGCATATGGGGCTGTGGGTACTGGATGAATGAATGCTGTATATCACGAGGAAGTCCTGCATTTTTTTTGGTTACATGACACGTTCCTATGGATGTAGCCTGTTCCAGTAGTAGTGAGAAGTGCGTCGATCCTTCCCGGCGGGTGAAGAGATAGCGAGAAACAGCTCGGCCATTCATTCCTGTCACGTTGCGCGCTGGGAAACCAGGGGATATCGCTGCCCTTCCCTTCTATGACTCATCATACGTATCGATAAGAATTCGAGTCGCATGGAATATATCACTTCCATCCCATCAGTTCATCGTGACAACCTCAGAAGCGAGCAGCCTCAATGCCACCACATGGTGTAACCCGTTTATTTATCATAGATCAGGTGAAAATTTGCGCGTGCACGACGTCGGCGTTGAGATGAGCAGCAATAAGGCAACCGCCTTTTCTTTTGTCTTTATCCGAGAATACAAGGGGGGGAGTTTGGTGGTGACACACTCACCCACGTAACGATGCAGTGATGGAGCGAGACGATGAAGTGGGGAGGGAGGAGGAAAGAGAGAAACCCGTCGTAGCAGTACAAGTCGAATTGTGGATATAACCGAGATTAAGAACGAGCTAAGGACGTATCGCAACATGTGGTTGTAAAAAGGGAGAGGAGGGCAATACGAGTGACCTCGGAGGTGGAGAAAACACAAATCAAGGAAAGAAAAAGGAATGCATAAGTCAGCGGCGAGTTAGATTCGCGCATTTGTGAACTATGAAAAGAGGAGTGTCAAACGCGACTAACTGGAGAGATTGCCTGCTCACGATGGAAGGGGACTCGTTAATAGCCGTAGCCTCCTCCTCCCTGGTAGCCACCTCCTCCCTGATAGCCCCCTCCTCCCTGGTAGCCGCCTTGCTGGTAACCTCCTGCACGGGATATGATAGCCCGTAAGCGCCTCCTCAGGACTTGGTAATAAGGTCGACAAATTACTCACCGCCGCCATATCCACCACCACCACCATAACCGCCACCACCGCCACCGCCACCACTGGGGCGCACATTGGCGAGGTTAACGCGAATCCTACGGCCGTCGAGCTCCTGCTCGTTCAAACCGTTTATGGCTGCATCGGCCTCTTCGCTGGATTGAAAAGTGACGAAGCCGAAACCACGCGAGCGACCAGTTTCACGATCACTCATCACAATCGACTGCGATGAAGGACAGATCGGAAGGCATGACAGCAGAGGATTGCGAGCCTCGTCACTCAGGAACGACAAACATCAGCAATTCAGAGAAGGCGTACGTCGGTAACAGTGCCAAACTCCGAAAAGGCCTATCAGTAGGCGCAAAAGGATCAGAGAAAAAAAGGTGGAATCAGAGACATAAACATAGGCAGACTCAAGACATCAGACGAACTTGGCGCAATGTTTCATCAGTGGTATTCCAGCTCAGATTACTAACACAAAGTACAAAAAAAAGGCATTACTATCAGCGGCCGTGCTCCCTCCCGTCGTAATCAAAGACGGGAAGAAGCGACGCAGAGCACACGAACAACACAAGCGCGCACGACTGACCCAACATAAACCTTCGCAGACATGGCTGCAATAATACAACGAAACCGAGACTTGAACGGACCGAAACCGCAGAGAAGGAACAGAAACAAGGACGAGACCGTTGGGTGGGTCGTCCGGAGGGGCAGAGATCAGGAGCGTCGACGGGAATATACTATTTATTTGTACTCTTGCGCCGTGTTTCGGTCTCCACTTTAAACGCGGAATGATTCTAGACCCGGGTCAGCAGGACAAAACAGGATGTCATGGGACCACAGGGACATCCCGATCTTTCCGTGCAGAAGCTGTCGAGGCAGGCCGAAGGGAACAAGCCAAACCGCTGTACCCCATATGCCATGCATGCAGTTCCACACAACGTTAGCTTCCTTTTAGATTACCCTCACTATGGTCTAGACAGACAACATGATCAGACCCACCCCCCAATTCATGTGCATGCTCCCGCACACAGTACCCAGCCTGGGCGTGTATTGTTCTCGGTACTGGCTCCAAACCCATAACCTTCCTGCTCCGCACTTGCGTCAGAAGCGACTTATCCCACCCCAGGGACAGAAAAAGAGTCGAGTGTGCGTAAATGAGAAGGTCATGTCATATATTGCAAAGATGCTCCACCCGGCCGTGAGATCGCGGGCGAACAGATTCAAGAATCAGAAAATAAACGAACGACGAATAGGGAGGTTTGTGGGCCTCCGTGGGTACGTGTACCGCTCAGATCAGGGAGCTTGTCCTCGCACATTTCGCACCGCACCGCATTATCCTCCCTTGTGCATCGTGCCAACCCTCGACGAAGACGCCCTCCTCCTCAGCGGCGCGCGCCTAACTCCGAAACTCGCCTTCCTCCCGTACGGACCCCTATCCGCCCGCCGGCCCTCGTGGTCCTGGACGCACACGGCCTCCCGCTCGCGCTGCACGTCGTCGAACGTCGCGTGCGCAGGCCGCGTTGGCTCCGGCTTTGGCTCGCTTGCACTGGCACTTGGCTCTCGCTCTGCGCCGGGTCCGTCCGCCGTACAACACTCGACATGCATCTCACAGGCGCACCTGGCACACGTCGCGCCCCGCTGCTCGCGCTTGTGCTCGAGTGCCCCTCCAGCGGGCGAGGAGGTGCGCCTGTTGTTCTGCATGGCCCTTCTGGCGATTGTCTTTTGAGGCTGCATCGGGCTAGCCAAGTTGGTTGGGCTTGATTGGTAAATCTTGCTCCCTCCCGCATATGGGCTGCGTACATGATGAATGAATGTTGTATATCACAAGAAAGTCCTACATTTTTTTGATTGTACGATACGTTCTTATGGATGTAGCGTGTGCCAGTGGTAGTGAGAAGTGTGTCGGTTCTTCACGGCGGGTGAAGAGATAGGTAAGAACCAACAAACAGCTCAGCGATTCCTGTCACCTGTCACATTGAACGCTGGGGAAATCGCTCCTCATACGTATCGATAAAGATTCGCAGTCCATAGAAATTGGCTCTCTTTTTTATGCTATCGGTTCATCCCCTGACAATCTCAGAGGTGGGCAGCCTCAATGCCACCACATGTATACCCGTTTAACTTGTCGTCGATCATGTGAAAACTCGCGCGTGCACAACGTCGACGTCGGGATGAACAGCAACAAGGCACCGCCTTTTCTTTTGTCTTTTATCCGAGAATACAAGGGGGAGGAGATTTGGAGGTAACACACCCCACCCACGTAACGATGGAGTGATGGTACGAGAAGATGAGCGGGGAGGAGGAAAGAAAGAAACCCGTCATGACAGTACAAGTCGAATTGTGGATTGATCGAGACTAATCGCGACATGTGGCCGTACAAGGGGAGAGGAGGGCAATACGAGTGACCTCAGGAGTGGAGCAGAAAACACAAATCAAGGAAGAAAAAGGAATGCATAAGTCAGCGGCGAGTTAGATTCGCGCATTTGTGAACTATGAAAAGAGGAGTGAGTCAGACGTGACTAACTGGAGAGATTGCCTGCTCACGATGGAAGGGGACCCTTAATAGCCGCCGCCGCCGCCGTAGCCTCCCTGGTAGCCGCCGCCGCCTCCCTGGTAACCTCCTCCTCCTGCATGGGAATAGCCCGTAAGCGACTCCTTAGGACTTGGTCGTAAGGTCGACAAGTTACTCACCGCTATATCCACCACCACCACGGTAGCCACCTACAAGAGGTACAGACGAATTAAAGATAAGATTATACTGAAGAGGGACGGACACTGACCACCACCACCACCACCACCACCACCACTGTAGCCGCCACCACCACCGCCACCACTGGGGCGCGCATTGGCGAGGTTGACGCGAATCCTACGACCGTCGAGCTCCTGGTCATTCAAACCACTTATGGCTGCTTCGGCCTCTTCGCTGGATGTAAAGGTGACGAAACCGAAACCACGGGAGCGACCAGTTTCGCGATCTTTCATCACGATCGCCTGCGATAAAGGACAGATCGGAATGAAGGGCATGACAGCAGAGGATTGCGACCATCGTCACTCAGTAACAACTAACATCAGCAAAACAAAAAAGCATACGTCGGTAACATTGCCAAACTCGGAAAAGGCCTATCAGTAGGCGCAAAAAGATCAGGTGGAATCAGGAACATAAACACAGGCAGAACCAAGACATCAGACGAACTTGGTGCAATGTATCATCAGTGGTATTCCAGCTCAGACCGCTAAACATTAGGTACAAAAAAAGGCATTACTATCAGCGGCCGCGCCCCCTCCCGTCGTTATCAAAGACGGGAAGAAGCGACGCAGAGCAGACAAGCAACACAAGCGCACACGACTGACCCAACATAAACCTTCGCAGACATAGTTGCAATAATACAATGAGACTTGAACGGACCGAAACCGCAAAGGGACAGAAACGAGGACGAGACCGTTGAGGTGGGTCGTCCGGAGGGATAGAGATCGGATAAGCGCAGGGGAAGTATTTATACCCTTGGGCGATGTTTTGATCTCCGCTTTAAACGCAGAAAGCTTCTAGACCCGACCCGGACGTCATAGGACATCCGCCATTGGCTAACCTTGATCTTCCCTTCCTGAGGGGAAAAAGCCAGACCGCCCCGGCGCCTCGCCTCGAGACATATGGTGGTTTGATTACATGCAGGCTCCACGCAGCCGTGAGATCGAGCGACAAGAAACGGAAAAATGGAAAGAGAAACGGAAACATGAACGACGAATAGGGAATTTCATTACGTGTACCGCTCAGATCATGAGGGACATCTTCGTTCTAGATCTCTTTTTTTGGCGCACACCTGGACACCGTTCGCCCGCATCATCCCCCCTCGCTCCTCTCCTGTACATCCTGCACCCCCTCGGCGAAGACGCCCTCCTCCCCAGCGGCGTGCGCCTAACTTCGGAACTCGTCTTCCTCGCCCACGGACACCTATTTGTCCGCGGGCCCTCGTGGTCCCGCACACGCCAAGTCCACTCTCGCGACGGACGCACGACCCCCCTGCTGGCGTGGTTTTGGCTATTACTGTCCTTCCCTTTCTACGATTCATTATACGCATCGAGATGGTTCGCGTTGCCTAGAGTTAGGCCCGGTTCCATCCCATCAGTTCACGCCGGTCTTGCAGACGCGAGCAGCCTCCCCGCTTATCGTCAATCACGTGAAATCAAGATGGCGATAACAATGGAGTGAGAAGATGCGTGTATTGAGCACATTGAGCGGATCGGAGTCGAGATTCATAGATAAAATTAACACCGGACCATCTAGTGGTAGTTACCCAGTCGTTTCAGTCTGTTTAGCTTCGTTCCTCAGACACCAGAACCATTGACTGTAGAGTAGGATCCACCGTCTCTGCTCACCTGCACGTTGTGAGGTTCCGCGCTTATTCGAACTCTCAATTCAAGCATCAGCTTTTACGCTTTCTGCAGAGAAGACGAGTTTAAGTTCGGTTATACCGACTCGTATGGTTTCGGATTCGTAATTTATAGCTGACAGATAGGGGTTGATGCGGCCATTCATGCTATGAACGAACAGGAACTCGATGGGCGCGGGATTTTCGTTAAATCAGCCAATGGGCGTCCAAATATCCCTTCCTAGCGACTGGTTGCATCACGAACGCCTGTTCATGGGAAGATGGAGCAACCAACGAGTAAGGGTTAGAGCAAAGGTTGCGATCGTCACTCAGGAAAGATATATAGCCTGAGGTAGAACAAGAGGCATACGTATCAAACGGTGCCAAAGTCGGCAAAGGCCTATCCACAAGAAAGAAGGGTGAAATGACCCGGTAGAAAACCAAAAAGAGAATCGGGATCATTGTAGAACCAAGACATCAGACGTACTTGGTGCAATGTCTCATCAGTGGTATTCCGGCTCAGATTGCTAACAGAGGGTACAAAAAAAATCATCAGCGGCCGCCCTCCCTCCTGACATAAAAAACGGGAAGAAGCGACGCGGAGCGGGAAGACGCACGGCTGACCCGACATATACCCATGGTTGCATTGTTTTTTAACCGAGACCTGAACGCACCAATACTGGGAAAAAAGCGGAGAAAAGGCAGAAACGAGAACGAGAGCGATTGGGTGGGTGGGCGCAAAGCTCATATGCCCAGGAACTATTTGCACTCTTGGGCCATGCTTCGATCTCCACTCTGAACGCGGAGCGGCTCTAGCCTAATAGAAACGAATCAGCAGGACAATTGCAGGGGGTTGTAGGAAAACGCAATCGCGCTCGTGTTCGAGCGCTCGCCAGGCCCGCGAAGAGGTGCGCCTGCTGTTGTTCCGTGCGGCACTGCTGGAGATAATCGTTTGGGGCTGCGCCAGGCTCTAAGAAGGGAAAGTGGGAGCGTGGCCGGCTTGGTTGGGCTTGGTTGGCAGATCCTGCTCCGTGCGGCAGGTGAGCTGTGCCTACATGATGGATGAGTGCTAGACATCCAGAGGAAGTCCCACGTTTTTTGATTGTTGCGAACAAAGCGTGTGCCAGTGGTGATGAGAAACGTGTGTTGACTGGTCTCGGCGGGTGAAGTCGGGAATTCCCGTCAGGTCACATCGTACGCTGGGGAACTCGGGAATCGCTGCCCTTCCATTCTGATTCGCCATACGGATAACCAAGGTTGCTTGGAAATAGACCCGCTTCCATCGCACCAATTCAATTCGTCCTCCCAACAATCTTACTTCTCACTGAAGCGAGCAACCTTAGAAACACATGCCAGCACTTATCACGCACGTGAAAATGCGCGCATGCACACCCGTTCGACGTCGACATTGAGATGGGCAGTAACAGAAGCACCGCCTTTTTTCATTTTATCTGAGAATACAAGGGGGAGGAGAGAGTTGATGGCGACACACCCACCCACGCAACGATAGAGAAAGAAGATGGAAAAGTGAGAGCGAGAAAAACCGTCGTAGTAGTACAAGTCGGATGTGGATATAACCGAGACTTTAGGAACGAGCCAAGGACGAACACGACAAGTGGTTGTGGAGAGGGGGAAACGACTGGGAGTGGTAAGGAGATGTGTGGATGAGCGCGTCTTGCAGGGGAAAAAAGGGGGGAAGGAAGAGGACAGAAATATGATGAATTGGATGGAAAAAAAAAAAAAAAGAAAAAAAGAAAACGAAGAACAAAGGGCAAGCATAAGTAAGTAGCGAGTCAGATTCGCGCAGTTGTGAGCTGGGAAGGTGGAGGGTGTGAGCCACGTACGACTAGCCTGAGAAATGGACTACTCACGACGGAAGGGGACACGTTAATAGCCACCGCCGTAGCTTCCTGCTGGGTAGCCCCCCTGCTGGAAGCCTGCTCCTTGCTGATAGCCGCCCTGCTGGTAGCCTCCTTGTGGGTAGCCTGTAAAGGCCACCTCAGGGTGTGACCATCAGATAGACCAAATCATTGCCTACCTTGCTGAGGGTAAGCGAAGCCTTGACCGCTGAAACCACCTTGACCAGCATATCCACCCTGGCCAGCAGAGCCGCCTTGGGCGTAACCAGCTGGAGTACCATAGCCAACGGTCTGGGCGGCTGTTATCATCCAGAATTTTAGCGCTGGGAGATTATCTCTCGAGATGTTCTTGCACCCCACTCACCGGGATAGCCTTGGCCACCGCCGTAGTTTGGTTGGCCATATGCTGTGAGGCGGTAAAGATGAGTTAAAAAATTGGTACCAAGGAGGAGGGAATTGGACGGACCGGCACTCCCACCACCAACACCAACACCAACACCGCCACCGCCACCGCCGGCAGTGGTGCGCGCATTGGCAATGTTAACGCGAATCCGACGGCCATCGAGTTCCGTGTCATTCATACTTTGAATGGCCGCCTCGGCCTCCACTCCATTGCTATAAGTTACAAAACCGAAACCACGCGAGCGATTGGTCTCGCGATCACGCATCACGATCGACTGTTCATTGGCGAGATAAACAGTCGGATCCGAAAGGAAAGAGAAGATCGCGATCCTTGTCACTTAGAGGGATGTCAAACATAAAGTAGGTCAAGAGGCGTACGTCAAGAATGTTGCCATATGCCGAAAAGGCCTATCAAGCAGGCGCAAAACAAAGATTCAGGGGGTCAAAAAAACGCGAAATTAGGAACGTGAACACAGTCAGAGCCAAGACATCAGACGAACATTGCGCAACGTCTCATCATTGGTATTCCAGCTCAGATTGCTAACATAAAGTACCAAAAAAATTACTATCAGCGGCCGCGCTCCCTCCCGTCATAAGAAACGGGAAGAAGCGACGCGGAGCGGAAAAACGACACAAGCGCGCACGACTGACCCAACATAAATCTTCGCAGACATGGTTGTCATAATACAACGAAACCGAGAACCGAACGGACCAAAACCGAGACAAAAGCAGAGAAGGGGGCAGAAACGAGAACGAGTCCGTTGGGGGTGGGTCGTCCGGCGGTGCAAAGGCTCGCTCTCGGCGAACTATTTATATCCCACCGCTGAATTTCGATCTCCGCTTCAAATGCAGAGTGGATTCTAGACCCGAGTCACCAGGTCATCCCCCTTTGGCTTTAGGCTTTCGCAAGAGACCTTTCCACACAGAAGCGACTTATCCCACTTGCAGGGGACGAGGACAGGAAATGGGTTAACATGATGTGCGTAAATGCGGTATACCACTGTCTGGTAAAATGCTACAGAGCAATCGTGAAATCAAGCAGTAACACGGATGGGTCGTAAAAATGAAATGGAAGCGGAATCATAGCGAGTAATCGGATATTTCATGACTTGTGATGCAGCACAGCGTACCGCTCAGATGAAGGTCCTCCTCTTTTTCTTGTCTTTCTCTTTCTTAGCCCCCTCCTTGTCTGGCTCACTCTGGATGCTCGGTGCGGGGGACTCCGAAGACGCTTTGGGAGCGTCCGTGTCTGTCGACGCTTGTCCTGACCCAGATGCTGAAGCAGATGTCGCATCACGCCGAAGGTTGCCCAGGATCGGGATGCCCGATATGGAGCCAGCGCGTCGCGTGGTTATGGAGATTCGCCGTGCGAGCCGCTGGAAATTCTGAGAAGAGATGCGTTTGCGCTTTGTCTCAGTTTCGGGATCCGGAGTTCCTGTGCGTTCAGGTGTCCCAACTTCTGGCGCGAATGTGATACCGGGCGTCTGGGTCACGGAGGGATCCTTTTGCGACGCTGCTTCGCTGGACGTACTGCCAGGGAAGGCAACGGGCCCAGAGTCGGACGTTGGGAAGGCGACGGGATTGGCTTTAGGATGAGCTGCGTCGCTCGCGGGGGCCCCACCCGCGTGTGATGAAGGGAAGGCGACGGGAGTGTCGTCCACTTGGGTTCCAGCCACCGCAGCGGCCGCGGACCCGTCCGGTGATAGCGTAGCCTGGGGTCTAGTCCCTCCCAAAACAGTATCCTGAGCGGGTGCAGTCCCGTCCACTGGCGCTTCGGAGGCTTCTGCGAGGGGCTCCGCGGTGTCCTGCGTGGGAGCAGCGTCGATGTCCTCAGTCACGGGTTCGTCGGCAATGGGAATCGCATTGTCAATCTGGTAACCGCTGACTGCTTCCTTCAGTCCCCCTGCCGCACTGATCTGGTCAGCCCACATGGCCGCAAAAACGCCATTGAGTTTGAGAAGTTGCTTGTGGTTCCCCTGTTCGACGATTTGGCCATCCTTGAGAACAAGTATCCTGTCACCGTTATATCAAGGCACGCCAAAAAAGTTTGGGAGAAAGTAACATACAGGTCTGCATTGGCAATAGTCTATAATAAGCGAGGTATGTCAGACGCCGTGTTCTAGACCTAAGGGTAGACTGACCGAAAGTCGGTGGGCAATAGATAATGATGAACGACCTCGAACGAGATTCTGCAGAGCATTCTGGATGTCACGTTCCGTGGAAGTATCTAGGGCGCTGCCGGTGACGTAAGGGTTAGCCACCGACCAGCGCTACAGTCAGATGTGAACACAACCTGGTAGCCTCGTCGAGCAGTAGTATCGGTGGGTCCTTGAGCAGGGTACGCGCAATAGCTACACGTTGCTTCTCTCCCCCACTCAGTCGAATACCGCGTTCGCCAACCTTGGTCTCATAGCCGTCAGGGGAAGATATAATGCGATCGTGCATCTGAGCCGCTTTGGCCGCTTCTTGCACTTCCTCCTCACTGGCTCCAAGCTTGCCATAGCTAAAACACTCAGTATCAGCGTCCATAGCACATCTCGCCGCGCCAGAAGGGGTTTCCAAAGTACGCACCGAATGTTGTAGGCAATACTTGAGTTAAAAAGTATGGCATCCTGCGGGACAACGCCAATCGCCTTACGCAGACTTTCTTGAGTCACGTCACGGATATCCTGTCCATCGATGAGGATGCGGCCTTGATTCTCCTTCAAGTCGTAGAATCGGTAAAGAAGGCGGAGGATTGTCGACTTGCCCGCTCCAGACTCGCCGACGAGGGCAACAGATCCTCCCTTAGGGACGCGGAAAGAGACGCCACGAAGTGCATTTAGGCGGCCATTGTACGTAAAGCTGACGTTGTCTACAACCGTATTGAGTGAAGTGTAGATAGGGAGAAACAATAAGACATACCGAATTCGATCTCGCCGTCGGTGACGACTAGGTCAGGTGCTCCAGGCTTATCATTGACGTCAGTTGGCTCGTTCAGGAGCTCCAGTAACTTCTCTGCGTCCACAAGTGATCGATTGATAGATCGGTAGATTGACCCAAGCATGTTGAGTGGGCTATAGAGCTGCTTGGATGTCAAGGAATGTCGGATGGCCTCGGGTAATTAGGCTTACTTGAGCCAAGTATGCGACAAAGAGCACGAAACGACTGGGATCCAGCTGGCCATTCACGACTCGTTTCGCGACTATCATGCATCCGACCAGTAACCCTACAGTCTGGAAGGAGGGTGTCATTTAACGACTGCATGATGCGCACACGGAATACTCACGATAAGAAGGTTTTGGACTAGGTTGAGGATGTTCATCGACGCTGTCATGGATGGGGTCAGCGAGGCAAGAGAGAAGATCCTCTGATGTCACTCACTAACGACTTGGTACTCAAGTGCTTGGTAGTTCCTGATAGACTCGTGAATGCGCTCGCTTTCATGCTCTTCGCCATTGAAATACTTGACCGTCTCGTAGTTGAGTAGACAGTCTGTGTGAATGCCACGGGTTATCTAGTAGACTGTTTCAGCTATCGTGTAATAGAAAAGTGTATGGATAGACGGACTCTGTCGCGGTCATTCATGGTGCGGCGTAACCGAGTACGCCATCGTGTAAGGACAACGCTAGCCGCAACTGAACGGGTTGAGGATGTACATGACAGGTTAACAAGACCTGAGGGACTCACCATATGCGACCATGACGACGAAAGTGACAACTGCAAGGGTCCAATCAAGCTTGATTGCAAACAGAACGATCGCCACTATAATATCAGCAAATGTCGGGATGACATCGAATACCAAAAGCTATCAGGGAAGGTGAGCACTGTCATAAGAGAGGGATTGAGGGACGCAGCACTTGGAATGCGTTGTTGATAGCGGCGCCACGGTCAAGGATCTTGAGTACTTCACCAGTATTGCGGTGGGTATGCCAGGCAAAGGAAAGGTGAAGGAGGTGATTGAATGAGAGCAGGGACATTTCTAGAGAAGAAAATAAGCAGCTTATTCACGCAGAACTTCCATCTTACGCACCACGATCGGAGTATTGCAGTACGGGGGTCCACAGAATCTGAGCATTACCGGTTCAAATGAACACGCAGGAAAGAAAAGGCAAGCAAGTCCAACGTACATCGCGAACCGCAGGTAGCCCGCCGCTACTCTGGAGAAAACGCAGACCGACGTAACCGAATAGAAATAGCCAGGGAGGGCTGGTAACGCCCTGCTCGAGCACGAATACGAGGTCCGCAAAAAGGAAAGGAACCGCGACGTTCACAAATCGGCCGACGATGAGTATGAACACGCAGAGTAGCTAGAAGGAATTCTGAGTTTTGGTCATTGATAGGGAATCAGAACATACAGCAATCAGTTGCAAAGAACGGCTTTTCTTTGGCCAAAGGTGAGGAGTGATACGACGTAAGCGCCTGAGTATTTCACCCCAGGACGGGTCAGTGTCGACTTCCTTTTCCTTGGGCGCAGGCTGTCAAAATGGGATATGTAAACTACATGGAATAAGGCAATACATGGGCGTACCTTGATCCTGTCCGTGACGTCCTCTGGTCCCTCAAGACTCTGGGCTCGTTCAGTCGTCGGTGAATACGTGCCATTCTCACATGCGCCGTAATTGTTGTCACGGACAGTGAGACCTAGACCGCTCTGGTGGTTGACATATTCATGAGCATGTGACGAAGAAAGGAGGGGTGTTGTTGACATGGGCGGATCTTCGAGGACATCATCGGCCGACGTGACCTTCGTGTACGTAACAACGGGGTTGGCCAAGGCGAAAAATAATATGACGAGAAGAAGGATGCGCAAAATTGGCAGGGTAAAATGAAGCAGGGTCTGAATGTCATACGGAAATGGATAAGGATGAGGGAGATCTGTGAAAGCGGCGCGTTTAGCCCCGACGGGAAGAAGTCGTAAAGAGGGGAAGCCGTACTGTCTTTGGGCATCAAAGTTCCGTAAAGGATCACTTGCACGACATCGAGAATGAGGGAAAGAAATACGGAAATTTTCATTCGGCAGAGTAACCAGACATCGACACCCTGGACATCCTTCCAGCTCCCAAACGCTGCGAGACCGGCGAATGCGACCAGACCGATGAGAGCGTTGGTCTCTATGCCCGTGTGCTGCGGCCAGTACTTGTTGATGACAGCATAAACGACGAAAACAAGACCATCGAGAAGATAGATAAAAGACGAGAAAGAAAGGCAAGTCAAGATAAGAGTGCGACGGGGGATGCGAGCGGCGACGGTAACGGGGGTGATTGAAGACGGTGTAGGTGGCGGAGAGGGTCGTTTCGTTAAGAGTGAGATGGTTATTAGTAGGATGAGTGAAGGAGAGATGACCCTCAGTGCGAAGAGCGCGGTGTCGATCGCGACGTTTGTTGCCGCGAACATGGTGGTGGTTAGCTGTGTCGTTACCGCGATGCCGTCCAATTCGCAAAGGAAAAGGAAAGGAAAAGAAAGGAAAAAAGGAAGGTGAAAAGAGAAAAAGGTTCGAGGACGAACCACGGCCTGGCAACGCAGACGCGTGAGCGCGTGAGTGAGTCGGCCATTATATACCCGAGGAGACCAATTACTCAGTGCCCGCCACTCCCGCCATCCATCGATGATATGATCACCCAGCTTTGCCCGACCCCCTCATCGATTGGCACGGCCTCACCATCAACACGCGCATCAGAATCAAGGTGTCCAGGCGACCCCACACGATCATCCTTCAACAGTCAGCGGTCACCCAACTGGTAACACACCTCAAGGTAGCCTCGAGGCAAGGCGATAAAAACTTTTTCTAAACAAACTCAAATGAATCAACGCTTACAACACGTGTCGGCTAATGCCCTTATCATGGGACTAATGGCCGACGTGCTGTGAACCGTACGCGGTTAAGGCTGCATTCTATGCGAACGGACCATGCAATCAGTTGGAGCCATGATCCTACCGCGGGCAATCAGGGCCCAGACATTACACGGCATCACACGTATGCTGTGTATGGTATGGAACCCTTCCAAAGGTAACGGCTTTTACAAACTTCACGGGTCACCCCGCCACTTTGCACAATCTAAACCACCCTCTCCCGAATAGAACCCTCCGATAGCCCCTCAACCACCTCCTCGAGCTGCCCCCTCACATCATTCACGCGCTCCCCCTGAGCCTCAACATCTCCCCTATTCCTGATTTTGATCGCGGCGCGCGCAGCCTGCGCAAATTCGTGTGAACGAGTGACCGACGCGTCGGTGGCCGTCGGGGCCGTGTCAGCGCTTGGCCCTGGGGCTATCGTCGAAGCAAGAACCGCAGCGAGGTCAATGTCAGATGCGCGGATCACTGCGAGGTCATGCAGCGCATCTTCGAGACTGAGAGGAGGGTTTGTCGCCTTTCCTTTGGATGACGACATGGGGTTTTGGTCGTGGTCGTGTGAGAGCTCCGTGTCGGGATAGTCGGCCCGTCTGGTGCCCCTTAAACCAAAGACCGACCGCATCGCATCATTCATTCCAGCTGGGCTCTTGGCAGTGTCCTACATGTGCACTTTTGTTATGAGTCTCGCCAATCAGTTTATTGTTCTGTCTCCCATAGCTTGCGATAGACACCCAAGTCACAGATTTGTGTTCCCTGAGGCATCAATCCGCATGCTTCGGCTGTGGTTGGAATCTGACCTCTTTCAAGCGATAAGCGATATCCCTGCGTCCTACTCCACACAATCCCGGACATATTTCACCGCCTCCGAGTCCATGGGTTTACGGGTTTATTGATGACTCACTCCATATTGCCGCAACCGCTCCTTCCACAAATATTTCCGCGCTGCCGTGGAATTTCAATTTCGACCAGTCCTTTCAAAATCAGGACACTCAAATTGGCACTAACTTGAAGACGCACAAAAACAAGCCCTTTCCGCTGATGCGTCTATTTCTACCCCTTTTGCGAAGTTCACTCCATGGTGTGAAAGATAAAAATTGTACAGATCTGCACGATGCCTTATCTTATTGTGGAGCACAGGGATCGTTGGTCCGTGATTCTAAAATAGCTCCTTACAGTGTTCTAGAGGACTTCATCACTTTTCCTCTAGCATCAAACAGTCGCACCTTTACGCTTCAGAATAATGCGAACAGCGTCAACCCTGCCGCTGGCATCATACCATTTCAGAACTCCCAGGGGGTAGAGGTGGTCCTTTGGAATTCCGAACACTCTTGGATGTGCCCGTGGGGGGATATTAATTGCCGGCGGCTAGATTTGAGACCCACGGAAAACAGCTTTCATCATTAGATATGAGTTCATATAACAATGATACAGTCCACAATGAGACCGTGTGTGTGAGAGACCCCATAATCAGAGACGGTTTGTTCGCATCGCTCCATAAAAAGGGCCGTCGCGTTCGTCGGTCACAAGTGACTCGGCAGAGCGGGCGCTGCCGAAACTTCTTCGTAGCTACTATATGCCAGTCTAACGACACGCACACGGCCACGAGCAGCATCCAGCATTGAGTGACGTATGACAGCGTTCCGCCTTCAAGTCCTTCCGCATGCTGAGCGCGTCCGCAAGTACCGCCTTTATTTTGGCACACACCTTTCTCATCGCCACGCGGGATCATCGAGGAGTCGTGCCCTCGTTCCTGAAGTTCTAGTTATCCTTCCTGGAACCGGTGAACCCGAGAGCGACCTCACGGATGATGCGGATGAGAACAATGAGGATAGCGCTAAGGACTACAAAGGTGGCGTCATGATAAGTTCCTGGGGACTCACCACTGTTCTTGCAGTCCCTTCCCAATTACGGGTCTCAGACGACCCGTACAGCGAAGAACATAAATTTTGTGTGGTAACCCTGTTGATCTCGTCTAGTTACTCGAATTATAATGTGCCAAGCATTGTACATTGAAATAACATGTTACCTTGCGGGCGTTCCGGAATGAGGAAGGACTCGCAATCTTCAGGTGGCCTTGTCTCCAGTAGTCAACATTGTCTTTCCAGGAACCAGGGAACCAGTGAGCGACCTTGAGGATGACGCGAACGATGTGGACAAGAACAGCACGGCCGCAGATGACAGAGACGGCGTCGACGCTACAAATATGGGCGTCGTGAAACTTTTAACGCTTTAAAGTGCGAGGATAAGGTATTTTCCGCTTTTTTCCTGCGGTTTCGCCACATAAGAACCGAGTTATGCTGCCAGTGACTATCTGGCACACACTCTCAGGACTCAGCAGATATGGCTAGCCATGAGGACAATTCCCGCACGCAGTCCACCATGCAACACATCAAAAATACAAATATAGTAAACAGGAGACAAGGAAAACTAGAAAAGAAGAAAGGAACAACCGTTTGAAATACACCTTGTCCCATCGCGACTCCTGGTGCAAAGGAGCCGATTCATGCTCGTCCTGGGTGGCCCCGACCACGTTGTACTCAGCAAGGAACCGTGCGAGATCATCATTTCCGTGTTGCGATGCCTGATGCAGCGGTGTCATCCCGTGTTTGTTCTGGGCCATCGCATCGGCGCCGTGCTCGATGAGTAACCGAGCAAGGTCCACGTTTCCGCCAACCGACGCCTGATGCAGAGGAGTTGACCGATCCTTGTCCTGGACTGCTACGCCCGCACCATGCTCGATGAGGATCTGTACAAGGTCCACATGACCTCTAAATGACGCCCGATGCAGTGGAGTCGACCCGTCCTTGTCCTGGGCTTTCACATCGGCACCGTGCTCGATAAGTAATTGTGCAAGATCCACATTTCCATCAACCGATGCCTGATGCAGAGGAGTCCACCCATCCTTGTCCTGAGCTGTTGCACCTGTACCGTGCTCAACGAGGAGCTGCGCAAGATGCACATGGCCATTGAGTGACGCTTGATGTAGCGGAGTTGACCCATCCTTATCCTGAGCAGTCGTGTCGGCACCATGCTTGATGAGGCACCATGCAAGAACCTCATTTCCACCAAGCGATGCCTGGTGTAGCGGAGTCGATTGATCCTTATCCTCAGCCATGGGATCGGCACCGTTTTCAACGAGAAACCGTGGGATATCCATATTTTCGTTGAATGTTTGTGACGCCTTATGCAGCGGAGTTGACCCGTTCTTGTCCTGGGTTGCTACATCGGCCCCGTGCTCAATGAGTAACCGTGCGAGATCCGCATTTCCAAATCCTGACGCCTCATGCAACGGAGTCGACCCACCCGTGTCCTGGACTGTCGGATCAGCACCGTGCTTGATGAGGCACTGCGCAACACCCACACGTCCTTCCCTCGACGAACAATGCAGCGGAGTCAACCCGTCCTTGTCCTGGGCGGTGGCATCGGCGCCATGCTCAAGAAGGAATTCTACGATATGTACGCATCCCCATGTGGACGCATGGTGCAGCGGAGTCAACTCGTCCTTGTCCTGGGCTGTCACGTCCGCACCGTGCTCAACGAGGAACAGCGCGAGATCCACTCCCATTCCTGACACGTTATGTAACAGAGTCGACCCGTTCTTGTCCGGGGCGGTCACGTCGGCACCGTGATCAACGAGGAACTTGCGCCAGATGCAAGTGAAATGCCTGATGCAGAGGAGTGCGGCCGTTCGCATCCTGGACTGTCGCGTCGGCGCCATTCTCAACGAGGAACCGTGCCAAATCCAAGCGAGATGCCTCATGCAGAGGGGTGCGCCCGTTCGCATCCTGGGCTGCCGCATTCGCACCATTCTCGACGAGGAACTGTGCGAGATCTACGTTTCCCCGTACTGACGCTTGATGTAACAGAGTCGACCTGTGTTTGTCCTGGACTGTAATGTCGGCACCGTGCTCGATAAGGAATCGCACAAGGTCCACATCTCTGGCATAATGCAAGGGAATCTGACCTTCCAAGTCCTGGGCTGTCGTATCGGCACCATGCTCTATGAGGAACTTTGCGAGTTCCAGATTGCCGAAAGCTGACGCAATATGCAGCGGAGTCCTCCCGTAGTTGTCCTCGGCCTTTACATCGGCGCCGTGTTCAACGAATAGCTGTACGAATTCCATATTCCCACTATGAAAACGCGATGCTTCAAGCAGCGGAGTCCTCCCGTTCTCGTCCTGGGCTGTCACGTCCGCGCCGTATTCGATTAGGAGCGCTATAAGAGCCACATTGCTGGAATCCGAGACGATATGCAACGGACTCATCCCATGCTCGTCCCGGGCTGTCAGGTCTGCGCCGTGCTCCATGAGGAACTGTGCAAGATCCAAATTTTCCCGTTCCACCCCGTGATGCAGCGGAGTTGACCCTCGTTTGTCCCGGGCCGTCGCATCGCCACCGTGCTCGATAAGGAACCGTGCCATTTCCACAGTCGATGCCTCATGCAACGGAGTCGACCCATCCTTGTCCTGAACTGTCACGTCTATGCCGCGTTCACAGTCAACGAGAACCCTTGCGACTTCTACATGCCCCCCCCTTGAAGCCAAATGCAAAGGTGTTGACTGGTCATCGACGCCCCGAGAATGCACATACTGTGGGTGTTGATCGGCTAAATATTCGACAACAGTGTGGAAGCCACAAAAGGCCGCATAATGTAGGGGCGTTCTGAGGAGGGGCAGCGGAGTTTCAGCTCTGGCGTGCCTATCATCGGGCCGAATTGGGTCGTATATCCAGAGCCAAACAGCAAGATGTGGTTTGTTTGCATCGAAAAGCTGTTTCATCCCTTCTTCATATTGCGACACATCCGATAAAAGGACATGATCGTTCCAGTGGCCGGCAGCGTATGTGGCGAGAGGGAAAGCTTCCAGACGGTCTCGGGTGATGTTTTCATCAAAGTGTAGTAAAATACCCAAACATGTTCGTGCGACAAGGGTATGGGCGGGTGTCAAGGAAACATGGTAACGGCGAGAAATAGTGTCGGATTTTTCAGCAAAGCGGGTGGATGTCAAGAACTCCTTGACAAAGTAGTGTGAAAATTGCACGACGGGGTAGTTGTTGGGTTTGTTGGAAAGATGAGTTTCGTCAGAATCATAGATGCTCACAAGAGCGAGTAATGTGGAACATGTAGATAGTACCGCCTCCAGTGGATCTTCAAGGCGCCAATCCTCGCGATATTTCGGAATAGGTCCCGCTCCGAAATCAAATGCAAGAAACTCCGCCAGTTCCTCGACGTATAGGGGGCGGGAGGTCACGGCAACGCATAGGAATAGCCGCTGGGCAAATTCCCAGTTTGCGTCGTCGATCTCTCGCAAGGTGCGTTCATACGTCTCATCAAGCGTCTGTGGCAACTCATCCAGAGCACGCCGGATCCGCCCTGGGAGGCATTTCCCCAGATAATCCAACTGGCAATACACCCATCGGAACCTGACAGGGAAGTACGGGTGAGTCTCATGAACAAATAAAGTGCTAGTTCCTTACATTCCATCCGCTCGTTGTGTTAGCATATCGATCACAAGTTCCTTGTGTTCTGGTTTCCATCTTCGCATGTTTTCATGCGTGCTGACGATTGATTTGATATAGCTCTTGATGTCCTCTTTTTGTCCACTCTCGTCGTGTAATGAAACGGAACGGAAAGATAATGACTCAAGGACAACCTTGATATCCGCCTCGGGCCGGCTAGTTACGCATATGCGCAGGTTCTGGACTTGTGAGCTGACAAGCTCCTTCAAAACCTGTAGCACCTTTTCGCGGGAGGACGACAGAGCCGACATATTTGGACATTCGTCCAAAGCATCCACGATCAGGAAAACTGGCGCTTGTCCTGGGAGTTCCGCTATGTCCTTTAAGCAACAGAGAGTTGCATCATCACTGGGTTGCCGAGAACCACTGCCATGTTCCAAATAGAACTTGTAAACGATGTCGTTATACGAGTCGGATTGGAGACAGAGCTGGACGAGCATAGATGAGAGAAGCCCGCGCCGGTCCTTCTTTTGATCCTCCCTGAAATCGTGATAAAACATAGCCAATGATGCGAGCCCAGATTTCCGTAAAGCGTCGATTTCCTCGATGATTGTGGAACTGGCCGACATCGTAAGTTCTCAAGACGAAAACATAGGGATGTTAACGTACCAAAACACACTCTTCCCAGAGCCCGCTACGAAAGGGGAAAATCCATCAGTCCCTGAGACGGAGTAATTTCTGGGCGAAACTCACGTTTACCGTGGATCCATAAAACGGAACTCGGTCCAGATGATTTCCATTCTAAGAACGTGGTTCCTTGAATGAACCACTCCGCGGTCCCTGCTCGGTGCAACTCGCGGGCTATATTGTGATTCCTCCATGGGTCTGGGGGAGAGAGCCAACCACAAACATCCTGCTGCAGCTTATCACCTGCAAGACAATCAGCGTGATTACGAGCAGACATGGCAATGCCAGGAAAGAACTGACGTTTCAACTTGTTGATGTCGCCCGCCATTTGATGTAGGAGTTCTGGCGCTCAGTCAGACACGGGAAAAGGTCGTCGTCGCTAACAGAACGTACTGAGGTCTTTCCGGACACCGTCAAAAGATTTTTTGCCATCTAGCGGGAAGGTACTCAATAGACCGCGGAATGTGAGCCGAGTGCATTTGCTCACCATCCATGGCCACCCTCATGCCCTGGATGAGACTATGAACGACGGCAAGGGTCTGGGCTGCGGTAGTCACGGTACGAGCTTCGTCGTGCGTGAGTCGGTCCAGCCTTTGCAGGACCGCCTCGACATCTTTCTCTCCGAAAACTTTCTTCACAAATTTGACTGCCATGCACTTAGTCAGGTTACACGTCGGTGACAACGGACTTACTTGATTTTCCCTGTTTGACCTCTTTGGTCGCCAAAGCGAGTGTGATGAGCAACTCTACCATTTTCTGAAGCGACTCGATATATATACACGCATCCCAGCTTCCGCGGCAATAGACGAGATAGTGGTCAAAATAATGTTCGATTGACTCGAGCAAGTCGACGAGGGCGTCATAGCTGTCTATTACACCACGGGCTGCCTGATTGACTTGATGTCACAACGATACCTGCATAGGTATCGGATACGGCACATACGTCGAGAAGGATGGCGACTCGGAGACCAGTGTGTATCGCCTTCACAGGTGAGAACGGCTGTAAAAAAGATTGTCAGAACTGTGGAACAGGCCGACAGCATGTTCTGACGTACCAGGCCAATGGAGTCGCCGAGCGTGGCAGAGTCAGAAAGGGTGGACAATATTGATAAAGTACTCTTGACTGATTTGATGGCTCTGTTGCTCCCTCTGAATTTATTGAAGGCTTGTGCCTGGCCTTGGAGAATGATAGTGGTGGATTCGATGGAGTGGCAACTCTGGAGTTGAATGGCGAGTGGGTGCTCTGCTAATGTTATGCCTGTCTTCTTCTCGTATTCCCTCAAGGCAGACTCGAAAAGCAAACGAAAACGGGTAAATGCTGAGTGGTCAGCCATATCAGGAGTCAGCAAGAAATGTGAATGTTAGGAGCGAAGATGGTTTGCTATGGTGAAACGATTGGGGAGAAAGTGGGACATAGTAGGGGGCTGGCGAAGGTAAAGTCACCGCCTCGTTGATGTAGGCAGGCTACCGCATTTACACATGGGCGTATCATGATTGCCTAGAACACATGGGCACAAATTGATTATCTGTGATTGCGACATTGGGCGGAGAATCATTGGACACCACGTGCGGACGAGGGTGGAGTTGTCAGTTATCCTAAGGACAAGGTAATGACATAGCGAGATAGTAGGACGGGGAGGGAAAGAGAAAATGACATCGCCGGATGGCTAGTGTGGTGACTTGTCGCGTCCACCATGCATGACCTACCGGGCTAACTGGGCCCAGACGGCCTGACGACACCAAGCTACTATACGCGGAAGGCGAGGACTCGATGTGCACCCTTATCGAACCCCGGCTATCGTCCTGGGTCTTCAATGGCTGGTGTGATGTCGACCTGTACGATACATTGAAGCGTGATACTTGAATTTCCGCGGATAGGCATCCCTTCCGGACAGCCTGAGCGATACTGTGAGATGACGCGTCCTCCCTGACGCCACCGGTTTCTTCAGTTGGATTTTCTTCTGTGGGCACAATATGTTTCGAAACATTGCATTTTACAGAGCAATTATTGGGCGCCCTTATGACGTCGAAAATCATCGACAAACTCTAAATCGAAAACATCCTAGGTGTTCGTGAAGATTTTTCATGAAGAACGAAGGAATTTTCATTTATTATCAGTTGCTACAGATTATATTGCAATAATACAGTGGAGATGCTAAAAAAAAAGGGGTTTCAAAGTCCACAAATACGCCAACAGGGATCCGATAGATATCAAATTGAAGATCGTTCGTTCGCGTCGCTCAGAAAGGGTCGTCGTAGGCAAACATATCCAAGACATCGCCTTCACTCGGTAGAGCTGACGCCTCCGCATTTTCTTCGCAACTATATCCCCGTTCTGACCAGGTCCAACAACCAGGGCGCCATCGAGGACGGAGGGACGCACGACGCCGCTCTACTTTCAGATCCTTCCGAGTCCTGAGTGCGTCCGCAAGCACTGACTTCAAGTTGCCACATGATGATCTCGATCCCACACGGGATCCTCGAGCCATGTCCTCGTCTTCAGAAGCTACCCCTATCTTCCCTGGAACCGGTGATTCCGAGAGCGACCTCGCCGACGATACGGACGAGCACGACAACGATGTCGTGAAGGACGATAGAGAAGGTGTCGATTCCACGGATATAGACGTTGACAAAGACAAAGACGAGGGCGAAGGCGAAGGGAGTCGCTGTTGCAACGCCCTCCACGAGGCCGTCTCGCGGCGTGCCCGTTTCCTCGGTGGCGATTGTGTCGACGCCGCCCTGCCCGTCCGCTCCCTGGTTGCCGCAGGCTTCGCCGTATTCATACCCATGCCCATATTTTCCTCCCTCCGTCCCCACCTGGTCGCGTCCGCGAGTGCAGCGCGAAGAGCCGGATCCACTACCGCAGGCGAGGATAACGACGAGTGCTCGATAGCCGAGGCCCAGAGCGCGCGTTCGAGCCCGCCGAGGGCGTGCCCGCGCAGGGCACTTGCCAGAACGCGGAGGTGTGCGAGCGGTCTAGGCGAGAGGGCTTCGAAGGTTGTTGAGCGTGGCGCATCGATGTCACGGAGGAGGCTGAGGATGGCGTGGCGGTGTTGCGAGCTGGTGGTGTTGAAAAGCGGCGAGGCGAGGCAGTGGGTGGCTGCACAGACCAGCGCTGCCTGCGGGTCGCGGATATCCGTGTTGTCGTCGTAGACAGTGTGTAGATGAAGACCTGAGTTGTGTGCAGAAGCGAGAATTTCGATGACCGTGTAGAATTGGCGTGAGTGGGTGGCAGTGTCAAGGCACTCTCTGTCTCCCCCGATGGAAAAGAAGTCAGTTGTGATCACGCCTGTCCATTTTGCGACGCGCCCGAGCAGAGAACCACCCTTTTCGGGGCCCTGGAATAAGGACTTCGGTCGCGTGGCAAGTGCTTCGATTAGCCCATGTAAGAAGGTGAGGAAGCATTCGAGATCCAGCGTGCGCAGCAGTTGCACTAGGCGGGTAATTGACTTGCAGGTCCATGCTGATGCTGAGCTATGCTCTCCGAGCACTTCTAATGTAACAGCCGCAAAGCATTGAGGCGTAAATAGACCCGCACAGGACTCCGGAGTCAGACGCGTCCATTCGTTGCACAATTCGACGAGGTACGATGGGTGCATGGGATGGGTAATCGGAGGTGGTATGCCGTGTCTTGAAGAGCGGATTAAAGAGGTGAGGAATGAGCGAAGGAAGATCTTGGACTCGGTATAAAGGCCATGGGTCAAGGCCACGCCGAGAAGACTGAGCATGAGCATCGGGTGATTGGGGCAGATGTCAATGATTTCGGATGTCGCATGCGAAATCAGAGTCCAACTATGGGCTATGAGATGACAGCCCGCCCATGCAGTGATAGAAGGGCATGACACGCACCTTCGATAACGCACCGGAACATATTCATATAGCTCGTCAACGAGGGCTGTCTCTTCCGCATTGTCCGGTTCACCCTCAAGCGCGTCTAAGAACCGCGCAACCTCCCCTTTAATGCTCCGCCCAACAGACGCCGCACAGATATCGGTCAGGTCCAGAAGTCCCCTACGACTCTGATCGAGGCCTCCCGGACGAGCTGCCTGTACGATGTTACGATACGCATTCGCTACCGCGTAGATTTGACGAGCCAGAGCATCCAACGACCTGCTCTCTTGATGCGCGTGTGAGATGACGAGCTTTGGGTCATGCAAAACATCCAGCGGGGGCGGCGCACGGGCCTCTTGTAGTGGTAATGAGGTGGATCCGTAGGTTATGGGCACTGTCGAGCCAGAGGGACGAGATGTCGCAGAGGCGAGAATGGCACACTTGTTCCGGAGTGGTCGTAAGAGTCTGTTGATTTTGCTAACAGAGAGGTCAACGTCTGCTGTATGGGAATTACTTCTCCTAGCGGACATCTGAGCCTCGAGAGTCAGTACAGGGACAATATAAGGCGGTCGCGCATGCTAGCGCCGACTCGAAAGTTGAACGCGAACCGCAAATCACAAAAGGCATAGTCACGTGATCGTGTCCGGATCGTGTTTATGTAAGCATGCAGCTGGCTTTTGACCCTCGGACGCGATGACGGAAATAAAAAATATCGGAACTAAGGGACCGAAAGTATCTTCTAAGGACGTTTTCAATCGCTCGTTGTCTATCAGCCCAGGCCCGTCCGAGTCCTCGCCTACCGCCACACGCGTCCCGACCTCTCTGGCTCCGGGCTGAAACGCGGTATACGCGTCTTCGACGCGGCCCACGGCGTGCTGCCCGAGCACTGCAGCTGTGCGCGCCCCAGGAACAGTACAGATGAACAGGAGCAACGCTCCCACGCAAGTCGCGCGCACGCACCACAGTGGCTTTCGCTACCGATGCATAGCGATCAGTGAATGCACGCAGTGGTGCCCAAAGGGATTCCGAGTCGGATGCTATGGATATGACTGCCTCGCAGGTGCGCTTCAGGTCCAGATCAATGAACAATCCCCATGTGATGGCGAGGAAATTAGAGTGTGAGAAAGAAGAACAGAAGCTGGAAAGTTGGCACGGGCGTGGCGTACTCGTTTGGCAACTCCTAGCGTAACGCCCAGAGACGCGAACAAGGAACCGGGAAGCAGCGTCGACGTGAGCGACAAGATAGAAGATGATGGAGCAACTTATTTTAGCGCTTATTGTCCAGTATCTATGGGCTTCTTCGCTCATGATCACCTGCTACGGTCATGCGAGCGCCCCCAGTCTCGTCCTTCTGTGCGAAATCAAGGTTGCTTGTTATTTTTCTAAGGATAAGCAAATGCCGGACAGGAAATAGTTAACCAATAAATCTACTCTTGGCTCTCAAACTATCTGCCGTGCTCAATGAGAAATTGGGCAAGTTGCGTATGACCCATGCGCGACGCCTCATGCAGCGGACTCGACCCGTTCTCGTCCTGAACTGTCACATTGGCGCCGCGGCCGACGAGGAACCGGGTGAGCTCCATATGACCACTTCCCGATCCCAGATGCAGTGGGGTCGACCCGTGGTTGTCCTGGGCTGTCACGTCAGCGCCGCGCTCGATGACGAACTGGGCGAATTCCATATGACCCATGCGTGACACCTCATGCAGTGGAGTCGACCCGCGGATGTCCTGGGCTGACGGGTCGGCGCCATGCTCGATGAGGGACTTGGCAAGTTCCATATGACCCATGCGTGACACCTGATGTAGCGGAGTCGAACCACTCTTGTCCTGGGCTGTCGTATCGGCACCGTGCTCGATGAGGAACTGGGCCAGTTCCATATTTTTCCATTCGAATGCCTGATGTAGCGGAGTGACCCTGCGGTTGTCCTGGACTGTCACGTCGGCGCCGCGCTCGACGAGAAGCCGAGCGAGTTCTATATGACCCCTGTCCGATGCCCGATGCAACGGAGTCGACCCATCCCCATCCTGGGCTGCCACGTCGGCACCGTGCTCGATGAGGAACCTGGCGAGTTCCGGATTTTCGCGGTTCGATCCCGACACATGGTGCAGCAGAGTCGACCCGTAGTTGTCCCGGGCTGTTACATCGGCGCCGTGCTCAACGAGGAACCGGACGAGCTCTATATGGCCCCTTTCTGACGCCCGGTGCAGTGGAGTCAACCCGTGCTTGTCCTTGGCTGTTACGTCGGCGCCACACTCAACAAAGAACAGGACAAGTTCCCAGTGACCCAGGCGCGATGCCTGATGCAGCGGAGTCGACCCATCCTTGTCCTGAGCTGTCACGTCGGCGCCACGCTCAATAAGGAATAGGGCAAGTTCCTTATGACCCAGGCGCGATGCAGCGGAGTCGACCCATCCTTGTCCCGGGCTGTCACGTCGGCGTTGTGCTCTACAAGCAATTGGGCAAGCTTCATACGACCACTTCCTGATGCTTGATGCAGCGGTGTTGATCCGTCCTTGTCCTGGGCTGTCACGTCGGCGCCATGCTCGAGGAGGAACTGGGCGAGTTCCTTATGGCCCGTGCGCGACGCGTCATGTAGCGGGGTCGACCCACGCTCATCCTGGACTGTCATGTCAGCACCGTGCTCGATGAGGACGCGTGCCACTTCCACATGTCCCTCTTGTGAAGCTCGATGTAAAGGTGTCGAGTTGTTTTCGACATTCCGAGAATGGACATCCTGTGGGTGGTCAACGGCCAAAACCTTCACGACAGTGTGTAAGCCACAAAAAGCGGCATAATGAAGGGGGGTCTCGACGGGTGGTGTCGGCTTTTCGGCGCGTTCATATCGCATCCAAGTGCGAATTGGGTCGTGTATCCAGACCCAAACTGCGAGATGTAGTTTGTTCCCATCAAACAGCTGTTTCATACCTTCTTCTGTGTTTTGCGACACGCCGTCAAAACGGGCATGCTCAATCCAGTGTTCAGCGGCGTATTCAACGAGAGGAAAATTCTCCAGTTTGTCTTTGGTGATGTCTTCATCCAGGTGTAGTAAGATGCCCAGGCATGCTTGCGCGACGATGGTATGAGCAGGTGTCATAGAAATATAGTAACGGCAGGAAATTGTGTCGCGCCTTTCAGCAAAGCGTGTAGATGTCAAGAATTCTTTTACCGAGAAGTGCGAAAATTGCACGACTTGGGAATCGTCATCAATGACGACAGCAAGCAATGTGGAGCAAGTAGACAGCACCGCTTCCAGCGGATCTTCTAGACACCAATCCTCGCGGAAATGAGGAATCTGTCCCGCCGTGAAATCAAATGCAAGAAAGCTCGCCAGTTCCTCGACTCGGACGGGGCGGGAAGTTACGGAGACGCATTGAAGGAGCTGACGGGCACATTCCCAGTTTGTTTCGTGGATCTCTCGCAAGGTCCGTTCATATGTCTCATCAAGTGACTTGGGTAATTCATCTAGAGTATGCCGAATACGCCCGGGAAGGCACTTGCCGAGGTAATCTAACTGACAATAAACCCACCGGAACCTACCGGAGGTAAGTGTGAGAGCCGTGAAGAAACAAGGAATTGATCCCTTACATTCCATCCGCCCGTTCCGTCAGGACATTAATCACGAGCTGCTTCTGCTCCGGTTTCCATCTTCGCATACTTCTATTCGTACTGACGACCGACTTGATATAGTTCTTGATATCCTCTATTTGTCCATTCTCGTCGTGTAATGAGACGGAACGGAAGGATAAGGGTTCAAGAACGGCCTTGATGTCAACCTCGGGTCGACTAGTTACGCAAATGCGCAGGTTCGGGACTTGTGAGTCGACGAGATCCTCTAAAACCATCAGAACACTCTCGCGAGGGGACGACAGGGCTGATGTATGTGGACACTCGTCCAAGGCGTCTACAATCAGAAACACCGGCGCTTGCCCTGGGAGTTCTACCATGTCCTTCAAACAACGGACAAGTGCGTCATCACTGGGATACCGAGAACCACTGGCGTGTTCCGAGTAGAACCCGGAAAGGATGTCACAGTAGGGATCGGATTGAAGACAAAGCTGGACAAGCAGGGATGAGAGTAGCCCACGCAGGTCCTTTTTTTTATCGTCCCTGAAATCACAAAAAAACATTGCGAGTGATGCGAGCCCAGATTTTCGCATAGCGTCGATTTCCTCGATGATCGTTGAACTGGCCGAAACCGTGGCCGTGAATTTCTCAAGATGGAAACATCGGAAGGGTTGACGTACCAAAGCACACTCTTTCCAGCGCCCGCTACGAAAGGGTTATACATCAGCATCTGCGAAACGAGTAAGCGCTGGTTGGCAACTCACGTTTCCCATGGACCCAAAGAAGTGAGCTCGGCCTGGATGTCTTCCATGTTGGGACCGTGTCGCCTTGAATGAACCATGTCCCAGTCCCGCTCTGTCGCAATCCGTGGGCGATGTGGTAATTTTTCCATGGATCAGGGGCAGAGAGCCAACGGCAGATACCCTCATGCAGCTTGTCACCTGCCAGACAATGCCGGTGATTCCAGGCAGCAAAGTCAATGTTTGAGACTAACTGACGTTTCAATCGGTTCACGTCGTTGGCAACTTTATGTAAGATTTCTAGCGCTCAATCAGTTATGGAACTGGCATATTATTGTAACAAGACGTACCGAGTGCATCCCGCACACTATCGATGGATGCTCTGCCGTCTAGAGAGAAGGGTATTCAGCAGACAGTAGATCACAAACTGAGTGGATTTACTCACCGTCCATGACCACCCTTATACCTTGGACGAGACTGTGAACGACCTTTAAAGTCTCGGCTGCGGCGGTCCGAGCCCCGTCTTGAGTGAGTCTGTCCAGCCAAGGACCGCGTCGATATCCTTCTCTCCGAAAATTTTCTTCACAAATCTGACTGAGTTGTTCTCAGTAAGGTAGCACATCAGTAAGGATGGACTTACTCGGCCGTCCTTGCTTGAGCCCCTTGGTCGCCAAAGCGAGCGTAGTAAGCAACTCCACGATTATTTTGATCACTATCTCGTCCATTGCGGGGGTGGCAGTGATCCGTGTATATATATCGAGACGGTTCAGAAAATGTTCAATCGACTCGAACAAGTCGAGCAGTGCGTCCCAGCTTGATACGACGCCTTTGGCCGCCTGATTTACTTGGATGTCACAAATGATACCCACATAGTTACCAGAGTACGGCACATACGTCAAAGAGGATGGCGAGACCAGCGCATATTGCCTCCGCGGGTGCGAATGGCTGTAAAAAGTAGTCAGAGCTATGAAACACGACATCAGGCGTCTTCTGACATACCAGGCTAGTGGCTTCCCCGAGAGTGACGGTGTCAGAAAGTGTGTTTAATATTGATAGGGTATTCTTGATCGATTTCAAAACCCTATCACCTCCTCGGAATTGGCTGAAGATCTGTGCTTGGTCTAGTAAAACTGTAGTAACGGATTCGACAGAGTGGCAACTCTGGAGTTGTATCGCGAGTGGGTGTTGGGCCAATATGACGCCCGTCTTCTTCTCGTAAGCCTGCAAGGCGGACTCGAAAAGCCCTCGGAAACGAGCGGGTCCTGACTGTTCAGCCATATCATGGGTAGGGAAGAAGTGTAGTCTTTGTGAGGGGATTTGGTTCGCTGCGAGAAAACGATGCAGACAATGCTAGTGGGTGTGGTGGGAAGAGAGGTGTGGGAAAGGTCAGTCACCGCCTCGTTGATGTATTTATTTTGAACGCAAAGTGATCACCTCAAACAGATGGGCGCAAGCCGCAATTCATTAGTCCGTTAATGAGGTCAGCTGGGAGCTTAGACACGGAGAACCGTATATCAGAGGTTATGTCCACATACAGGAGACAGCATGAAGAATAATATTGTTCGTGCAGTAGGATCTGACAATCTGATTTCTATATGCGCTTGCTAGAGCCGACACACGCATTCGTCAGAAACCCTGGCCGTCTATCATCCTGCGTGTCCCATGGTCGCTAGTGGTGCGATATCAGTTTTCACTATACAGAGCAAAACAATGACACTTGTATCGCAACATGCTCTGGCCTTGTCCTTGATCTCCACCTTCAGCGGGTTGCTTTACACGCACTGAGACCAGAACTTGTAAGCTGTACGCCGCTGTGCGGCGGTATAAATAACTTGAGTGTCTATCGCAGTTGGGACCACTGGTAGCCGCTAGTATAGAGCGAATCATACTGGATTTCCCTTCAGTTCCGTCATCCGCTACTAGTGTGCGCAGGTCCAAGAGCTCGCCGTGGACGGTCTAGAAAAATACATGCAGGCTTTATCTTATCTTCAGCTTGGACCCGTCAGCCGGTCCTTCGGTTGCAATTCGGCGATTTGTTACCTGTGCCCTGAGCATGTGCTATCATGCACGAAAGTCGTCGTCAGCGCTTTCAAGGATGCCTTCCCCATCAGCAAGGGCCTCCCTCCCAACAAACCCAGCGCCGTTATTGGGTTTTGCGGTGTCCTTCTTGGCGAGGATTTATTCTGGGGATACGTAAAACGACAAAGTCCTCCCTGATTTTACAGGCTTCTTGAGCTGGAGGTTCTTTCATATGCTCAGTATTTCGTGACGTTGCACGCTGCGGAGCAATTTTTCGACGCGCTTATCATGTGGGGACTCATCGAACTCCCGTCGAAGGTGGTCGAGCTCGGTGCATCGAGGTCGCGGAGTGGTGTGAGGATGGCGCGGCGGTGGGGCGAGCGAGTGGCGGTGAAGAGCACTGCGGTGGGATGGTGCGTGGCTGAGCAAGCTAGTGCTGCCTGCGGGTCGCCACCATCCATGTCATCGTCATCGATGATATGTAGATGAAGCCCTGTGTTGTAGGCAGAGCCGGGAATTTCGCTGGTCGAGTAGAATTGGCGTGCGTGGGCGGTGGTATCGAAGCATTCTCAGTCTGCTCCAGTGGAAAAGAAGTCAGCGTAATCAAGGCTGTGTATCTTGCGAGGCGGTCAAGCAGAGAATGATCGTCTACGTCACCATAATCACTTTGGCACGGGCCATGAGAAGATGGTCTGTCCATGCAGTAGCAGAGAACCATGTCACACACCTCAGAAAACGCACTAGAACAGGCTCGTAACTCATCAGCGGAGGTGGTCCCCTCCACGTCGTCTGGTTCACCAACAGCGTGATCAAGTACCATGCAACTTAAAACCCCCCTTTGATGTTCCGTCATTGACGTCCTGTAAATACCCGTCGGAGACAGAAGTATCCTATGGCCTCGGTCGAGTCGTCCCGGGATGGTGCCTGTACGATGTTACAATACGCATTTCGATCCAGGGGACTCGGACGAAATGTCGCAAAGGCGAAATTGGCACACTTGGGAGAAGTTATAAGAACCTGTTGATTTTGCTAATGGAGAGCTCAACTCCTGCAATGCATGAATTACTTCGCCTAGCGGTGGCGGGGTTAGGGATAGTGTAACTGAAGGTGATCCCAGGGGCCGACCAAGATGCCAACGACCTCAACATGCACGTGATCGTGTAAGGTATCGTACACAGTCGGAGTTTCAAGACAGTCCGCCGAATGTGCAGACCGTGCTAAGGATTTCCTGGCTATGAGCTTATCCCATGGACCTCTTCCCCACAAACCTCTTTTATCAGCGCTTTCAATCGTTCGTCGTCCATCAGCCCGTCTTCGCCTGCCGCCACACGCGTCCCGACCTGTCTGGCCGCGAGCCGAAACGCGGTGTACGCGTCCTCGACGCGGCCCACGGCGTGTTGCACGAGCACTGCTGCCGTGCGCGCATCGGGCACGTACAAGCGGACACGGGCAATGTTCTCACGCAAGTCGCGCGCGCACGCCCCACGGAATGCCTCATCCAGCACGGCAGCTTCCGCCGCCGAGGCCGGGCGGCCGGTGAATGCGCGCAGCGGTGCGCAAAGAGGCTCCGACGCTATCGATATGACGGCCTCGCAGGCGCGCTTCAAGTCCTGATCAATTCCCTTGTGACGGTACAGTTTGTAGTGTGAGAGTTGTAAACGGGAAGTGAGGAAAGGCAAATACGCACTCGTTTCGCATCCGTCAGGTGTTCTGCCCGCGTTCCACCGAGGGAGGCGAATAACGAACCAGGAAGGAGCGTCGATGTACGCGACAGGACAGAAGATACAGTGTCTGATATGCCAGGCGGCATTTATGAGTGCTTGACCCCGGTGTCCGTGGGTTGGACCCACCTGCTACGCCATACGAGTCGGTGGCGCCACTGACGCCACTTCCTCCAGTCTCGTCCTTCTGAGCGAGGTCAAGGTTGCGTGTGATCTCCCTGAGGATTAGCAAATGCCGGACAGTAAACAATTGACTATCGAACGGGCTCTTGACTCTCAGCCTATCGGCCGCACTGAGCAACGACGTATGACACAGACTGACAGCCTCCTGAGCGAGGTCACTGAAAATCGTCGGCTATATATATATTGCGTAGCATGGGGTCAGGATTCATCAGTAATAGGGTGACATAAAGCGGCTTGCCTGAACGTAATCGTGTAACTGCGACAGTACCCAGACGGTCTTGGCGAGGGTTGGAAACCATGTTTCCCGCTGATTCAGCCCTGGGCCTTCGAACAGCTTGCTGATACTTTGCTTCTCGCGAATTTCGTACCCTGTTGCACCCCCTTGAGCCGCTACACCCAACTTCAGAAAGGGCGCATGAAAGAGTATGGGAAACCCACCAACGAGCTTATCTGGGTATGCAAGATCCTGGGCTGTCGGCACGTAGTATCGTATCTCGGACTGAATAACCGATTGCGCTTTGAAGAATAACCTCGTCTGTGCGTCCTGCAATACCATCTGCAACAGTTGATGAATATGGAGCTGGCCAAGTTCGCCATTCTTTTCCTCGTGGTCCTCAATCTCGTCGTCGAGGGGTTGGTCGAGCACCATTAGTGCTTGAAGAACTGTGCAGACCTCGCAGAGGACAGTGAGACGAGGTTCGTGTAGGATTCGAGGACGAAGATCATCGTAAAGGTAGTCGCATAGTGTTTCCAAGTACTGACTAAAGGAGAACAGTCAGACCACCTCGGACAAATGGAAATTAAGGGGTACCGCACTAGAGTGGCTCCTTCCCTGTGCTGAAAAACGCGCGATATAACTCGAACTCTTCCGTGCAGAGCTGTTTTAAGTAGCTACACCCGGCGCGTGTCTACAAAAGGCGTTCCCGTTGTAAGGTTCCGACTTTGAGGACATCACGCAAATAAAAGCGTACCAGTTCCACGAGTTCGGTCCTCGCAGTGTCTAACCCTCGGATCTGCTCAGTAAGCCGTGAAACCAGCAGGCTCTTGCGTGCGCTAAAGTACGCGGCGTAGCACTCCGAGAGTAGAGCTCCCAGCTCCTCCGGGTGTGCGTGGGCACGGCGCTCGAATTCTCCCAGGAGCGGTGCAAGTTGTCCAGCTACCGTGACGAAACGGGTATAAAGCAGGTGGGTTTGAGCAGTGTCTGAGACATCCTAGAGACAATATAAAGATGATGGAAATAGTTCAGATGTGTTAACAAACGAACCTGTTCAAAAAGGCGTCGCGAGATATCCTGTGTGAGTGCTCGGAGCGAGCCGACGAAGTACATCTTGATCAGTGTCATTGCGCGTGTCATGCATTGCTGGAATCGCAAGAGGTATACTTCTGCTTCTTTGTAATTTCGCTGTCACGGGGGTGAGACAGATAGCGTCAAACATGAGAAAACATTGACCGTACATGGGACTTGAGGAACTCGATACAAATGTCTACGCGCTCGACCATATAGAGAAAGTCGGTTTGGAGGACGAGTGACTCGCCAGGATGGTTGAGCAGATGCGTCGCGTGTTCTAGCTCCTGGAAGTATTCCAGAGTCGTGCCGATAACTCCTTGCAGTTCCACCAGTTGGTCCTGTAAAAGCGACACATGGCCATAGATTCATTCCCTGAGCATGCGAGAGATGTATGTCACCCACGCGTTCATCGAGCAGTTTTTGGCTCGCATCCTGCAAGCTTTTCCCACCCTCCTCAACGCTTCTCCATTTATCCAACATGCTGGAAACCTCGGCATCGACCAGGTCGATGCGGCCGACCAACCTGTCGCACATGTCCAGGTGTTCTGATACACGCAAGAGGTGCTGCCGAAAGTGGGCCTCCTGGCTATGCGCCACCGAACGGTCAATCAGCGCGAACCAGTCGTAAAACTGTTGAGGGGTCTGTACAGGCTGCCTGGGATGAAGCGCGTGGGCGTGGGCGGCGGGTGGTGGACGCGAGCCAGGGGTAGAAGGACGCGAGCCTGGACTGGGTTTTACGCGTTGCTGGGGAGTCGACGGGCGTGAGAGGGAAGGAGCATGCTCTTGTGAAGACTGTACCGATTTCAAAGCTACTGGTTAGTCGCGTATTATGAGACAGAACACAGACCGACCCTGGCTGTTGATAGCTGCAAAGCCGGGCTCCGCTCGCTGGCAGATTTGATCGTTGCGATGCTTTTGGTCACAACTTCTCCAAGGGGTGCTTTGGCCTCCCATTCTTCGATAGTGAGGGTAGATTTGGGATGTGGAGAGCGAATATTTAAAACGGGTGTATTGGAACGGCTGCCTGCCATGGATACTGTACTGCACTGCCGCGGCGACATGGACTTGGGCGGGCCAAACAATGAACACTGCAAAGATCTTATCTTATCTCAGCAACAAATCTCAACAATCTTCACCCATGACTTCGTTTTCTCTTACCGAGCTTCTAACGTCGAGTGGTCCCTTACTTATCACAGACCAGCTCGCTTCCCCCGGTGACTTTCTCTTGCATCAGCTATTATCCGAATATGTCAAAAACTTTCCCGAAGGAAAATGCGTTATCATTTCAACATCTCAAGACCTTACAAAGTGGAAGGCCATCTCATCGCGCTCCGTAAGCCTCTTCCGTATGTTTTGCGTGTTCGTATTCGACTCCAAATACGTATTATAGGGCTTCAATTTGACTCAGAAGCTGGAGCAGGCCTCAATCATCTTTGTTGACGTCCCAAATCAATTTCCTGACTTGTCGCCATCCAAGGGTGCCACCCTCATACCCTTACTCAACCTCGTACGAGAATATATCGGTATTCCACGCGAAGCCACACCCCCTCTCGTGATATTTGATGAACTCGCTTTGTTCGAGTGGATCGGCCATTCCGCGTTGGATGTGTCGCGTTTTGCGCGCGCCCTCGTGGCATCTTGTGCAAAGGCGAGTGTACTTGTTTTAGCTTCCTCTCTTACATATACCGAGACTCCCCTACCTCCCCAGAACGACGTTTTCCTAGCCATACGATTCCACATAGCCACACCCGATGACCTCAACAGCATCTTACGGATTCTGCTCCAACTCGCCACCTACCACATCGAAGTCCTTCCACTCTCCAGCGGCAGGAGCGGCGCGGTCAGTGGTGAGGTGAGCTGACTCGGAGTTTCTTCTGCTCGCCTCGAGTCCATCTTCCACCGCTTCTCTAGATCGCGCTACATCCTAGCGCGTCGCTCTCTGGCATCCCGCGACATGTGATACCGCGCAGCCGTGCGCTACAGTATCGGCTAGGGGAGTACCACGCTACCTATTTCGAGCGCGGAACGGGGAATGCAGTGTTGTGAATGATGAGATGGGTGGCGGATGAGGACAACCACAAGATGCTCAATTACGGCGCAAGAGCCCTGGTGCGAGAACTGAGGTACTGAACATGTTGTATTCAAACAACTTGTAGACTTTACTCTACTAGAAGCGAGACCGAGGAGCGCACATGGACTCGGACCCCGATAAGGTATGCAAGACGATGAAGTTGTAGATCACGAGTACATGGATATAGCTAAGTTCAAACACGTAGTAAGCGATGGGAATACAGTCTCAGGCTGATGATCGCTGGACAGCATCTAGCCCAACATCGCCAGACTAAAGTGTCAATGGGGCGGGTGCTATCAGCCTGCCAAAATACCTTCACGTGTAGTTCAAACAGATCGAGACGATGTCCTGATGAGAATCGACCCAGCATCCGCCAGCCAAGCCAGTGAGAGTTCAATATAGTCAATCTAGAACCAACTAGTGTTATCAAGATCATAGCATGGGAGACGCCGTCACGTATACGGCCTCGTTCGTACCAAAACGGAAACGGATATGGTGATGTCATGAAACTGACCTATGACCCTACGATCCATGTTTGGGTAAACCGCGGGGCCGCGAATGAGCCAGGATGCATACGTGAACAAATGCATTTGGGAACTTTTTGGGTCAAATAATGTTTTGCACATGATCTCTATCTGGGGGTGCTAAATAGAGATATGGTTTTCACACCCTAGAATGTTTTTTGCATTATCCGAACACACCATTTTCACAAACCAAATAAACATTTGTTTTTTGGATAGCCCACAATGAATGTGTGCATGCATGTGACAGATTACTGTTTTATGATCACTACATCACTGCATCACACGAGTCATACTATGGGGGTGATACAGTCATGCAGGTAGGATTTCAACTTGGCTAGTTGGCTTTGGCTGGCGTTATCACGACACGAATAACGTTTTCCCGCGCGTGAAAACCCTCCCTAACAGCCCATTCTTTCGCACAAAATAATATTTTGACGTGATAATCATTTGGCTGGTATCTCACGTCGCAAAAGGTTTGCCAAACGCACTCTTTGATTGAAAAGGCTAAATGTACTCTAGCCACGTGTCATCATGTCAGCTTGGCTTGGGGAATGGAAGCTGAGGACATCTGGAAAAACCTCAATGGTAAAGTTTGCATAAAGTGACTGCATAGTACAAATCATTCCCAATATATCCGAAAAGTACTATATTTTGATCATAATAGATTCATTCGGAACACTAGCTTTCGATC
>Ga0307510_10000062_pt1 | contig 81920 bp, 48 predicted proteins | sample 12_EM_MG_FD_207224 | JGI IMG/M metagenome (GOLD analysis project Ga0307510, IMG submission 207224) | Populus trichocarpa ectomycorrhiza microbial communities from riparian zone in the Pacific Northwest, United States - 12_EM | ecosystem: Host-associated > Plants > Roots > Unclassified | place... | reverse complement strand
ACGGGCGCCACGCCGGCTTTTTTCAAGAGCAAGGGCTATAGTTTTCCACCGGAATATGGTCCGTTGGCGGCTGTTACGCCTGGTACGCCCGGGGGGCTTTGTTATATGCTGGCGGAATATGGGACGATGAGTCTGAAGGACGTCCTGGCCCCAGCGATGGAGATGGCGAAAGGATATGCTATCGAGGCGCAGACGGCCAATAGTTTTGAAGCGCAGAAGAGGCGATTAAAGGAATGGCCTTATAGTAAAGCCTTGTTCCTACCACATGAAGGGGAAAAAAGGGAAGCGCCGGAAGCCGGTGAAGTATTTGTACAGAAGGATCTGCTGGAGACGCTGAATAAAATGGTCGACGCGGAGCAGGATGCGCTGAAACATAAGAAGACGCGTAAGGAAGCTATTATGGCTGCTTTTGATCGTTTCTACAAAGGCGATATCGCAAAGGAGATCGTACGGGCGAGCCAGGAGCAGGGTGGTCTGTTTACGATGGAAGATCTGGCGCAATGGAAGCCGATCGAAGAGGAGCCGATGCATGTCAGCTACAGAGGGACGGAAGTCTACAAGCTACAGCAGTGGACGCAGGGGCCTTCGATGTTGCAGGCGCTGAATATACTCGAGAATTTCAATCTGAAGGATATGGGATATAACAGTACCCGTTATATCCACACGGTATACCAGGCGATGAACCTGGCTTTTGCCGACCGGGACTTTTATTATGGCGATCCTTATGTCACATCGGGTCAACCGATGAAGGGATTGCTGAGTAAGGAATATGCGAAGGAGCGGGCGAAGCTGATCAGCTATGACCGGAATAATGCGATGGCGGGACCGGGTGATCCTTATCCTTTTGAGGGTAGGACGAATCCTTTTACCGAATTGCTGAAACAGCGGGAGAAGCTGAATGTGCCGATGATGCGGGGTGGGGGTAATGCGCCGAGTACGGGTGGAGCGATGAACTCTGTCACAGAAATAAAGGATGGGGATATTGCCTTTGATCATACTACTCCTGGAGGGCCTGTGAATGAGGACTTATATCATGACCGGCTCTGGCGTGGGACTACGAGTATTGAAGCTGCGGATAAGGATGGCTGGGTAATCTCGGTTACGCCGAGTGGTGGCTGGAATCCGGCTTGTGTGGCGGGGCATACGGGAGTGGGGATGAGTCAGCGGATGCAAAGCTTTGTCCTCGACTCTATTGTTTGTCCTTTTAATGTGGTTGCTCCGCATAAAAGGCCGAGGGTAACGTTGACACCCAGCCTGGCTTTGAGAGATGGGAAACCATTCCTCTGTTTTAGCGTGCAGGGTGGGGATACGCAGGATCAGAATCTGCTGCAGTTCCTGTTGAATGTGGTAGACTTTGGGATGACGGTACAGGAGGCAACGGAAGCGCCGAATATCAATTCGGATCAACTGTGGTTGTCGCTGGGTGGGGAAAGGATGGAAGATCGCAGGCCGAGGCCGGGGCATATATTGCTAGGGAATGTGACGCCGCCGTATGTGAGGAAGGATTTAAGGCAGATGGGGTATATCGCTACTTATGGGGACAGGACGAGTGGGCCTATCAATGCGATAATGGTGGATGCGAAGCATGGGACCTTTTGGGGAGGAAGTAGTAATAATGGGGAAGATTATGGAATAGGGTGGTAGAATGATATAATTGGAAAAGGGGTCTGACGACCCCTTTTTTTATGATTTGAATTGTGCGCCTTTGAAGGTCTTTTTAAATTCGAGCCAGTCGGGGATGGATACGTGTTCGACGTATGGATTGTCCGGATGGTTCTTTATATATTCCTGGTGATAGGGCTCTGCGGGATAGAAGTTGGTGAAGGGCAGGACCTGGGTAACAATTTTTGAACGATATTTTTTTGAGTCGCGGGCTATTTCTTCGTCGATGATCTTTTTTTCGTCATCGGTGCGATAGAAGACGGCCGACCTGTATTGGGTGCCTTCGTCGGGACCCTGGCGATTGAGCTCGGTGGGGTCCATGCTGGCGAAGAAGGCGGATACGAGGGTGGCGTAGGAAATTTTTGCCGGATCATAAAAAACCTGGACGGACTCTGCGTGTCCGGTAGTACCGGAGCAGACTTTTTCGTAGTCGGGATGTTTATCGGTACCGCCGGCGTAACCGGAAACGGCGTCTCTTACACCAACCAGGCTTTGGAACACGATCTCAGCATGCCAGAAGCAGCCTTCTGCGAAATAGGCGACGGCTTCGTTAGGGGACGGTTTTCCTGCGTCTTTTGCGGGGATGTTAACAGGCTGACTTTGGCCGCAAGCGGCCAGGAGGAATATGGTGGTGAAGGTGAAAAGGAATTGTTTCATATTTATTATTTGAGCGCTTTTGATGTTACAGGGGGCTGGCCGCCTTCGGGGACAAAGATGAGGGCTGCGGAATTCATGCAGTAGCGTTTGCCGGTGGGGCTAGGGCCATCGTCAAATACGTGGCCTAAATGGGAGCCGCTCTTGCTGTCGACCACTTCCCATCTGTCCATGCCGTCGCTGTTGTCTTTTACAAGACGGATCGCATCGGGTGTGATCGGGGCAAAAAAGCTAGGCCAGCCGGTATGGGAATCGAATTTTGTTTCCGAGCTAAATACGGGTTGCAGGGTGGCTGCGGAGTAATACGTTCCTTTCTTATAGAAATGATCGTATTGTCCGGTGAAGGCTCTTTCGGTGCCTTGCTCGCGGAGGATATAATATTGATCTGATGTAAGACGGGCCTTCCATTCGGCCTTGGTGAAGGTCATCGGGTATTTGGTATTTGGGGAGGCTACGGGCGGGTCGGGATACTTAACATTTTTTGATTGTGCCTGCGATGTACATGCAGACAGAGAGAAAAGGATTACCAGCGTAAAGGCTAAGTATTTCATGGTTTGTTGTTTTACATATAATAAACGAAAGAGTGCCTCAAAGGGTTTGGTCGGGATTGTTAAGATTGCTAACATATTTAAAAATATTTAATTTGTTTGTGAAAACTTATTGTACAAGGGCTTAGTCGTAAAGGGTGGGGGATAACTTACAAAGATTCTTATATTTTCCGGATATAAATTGTTTGGGAGGGTCTGTTAGGGGAGCTTTGGTCGCAACGATTGTAACCAAACACTTATCATATGAACTTACCTTGGAAAACACTAGCGGGGGCGCTTTGCCTTCTGCCATCCCTTCTTTTTGCGCAGAGCGATGGCTTACCGCGGGGGGCGCAGCTGCCTTATACGCGTTATGAATCCGAAAATGGGCGAACGGGTGGAGGTGCGGCTTTGCAGCAGTCGCCATTATTTAATCAAGCCGATATTGCGTCGGAAGCTTCCAATCAAAAGTATGTCAGTCTGCCTTCGAACGGGTCCTATGTGGAGTGGACCGTTTCGGCGGCGGCGCAGGCCATGGACCTGCGGTTCACGATGCCTGACAACACCACGGGCACTGGTCTGACGGGCTCTTTGAGCTTGTATGTCAACACGGTATTGGTCAAGACCATTTCGCTGTCTTCCTACTGGGCTTACCAGTACTTTACGACAGGCTCTGACCCTATGCAAACGCCGGCGGCGAAGGTCTTAATGCGTTTTGACGAGGTGCATTTTCAACTGCCTGGTGCGTTGAAGTCGGGGGATGTGGTGCGGATACAAAAGGACAATGGGGATGGGCTTACTTATGGTGTAGACTATGTGGAGCTGGAACCTTTGCCTGTGGCCATTGCTCAGCCGGCTGGATCTTTGTCGGTGACCAGCTATGGGGCCGTTCCGGATGACAACAATGATGATTTTGCTGCCTTTAATGCTTGTATCAGTGCGGCGCAGTCACAGGGCAAGAGCGTCTATATCCCGGCTGGGAAATTCCTGCTTAGTGACAAGCTGACTCTGAACGTTACCAATATGAAGATACAGGGTGCGGGTATCTGGTATACGACGATCTATTTCTCTACTCCCAAACAATTCTATGGCGGCTTCTATGCGAGGTCCAGTGGTGTGGAGATCTGTGATATGTCCGTCAACACGGCCAACAACCAGCGTCTGAAGTATAACGAATCGAATCCGCGTGTGGCGGGTGACCCTTATATGATCTACAAATGCTTCGAGGGCACTTATGGGAGCAATTCCAAGATCCATGACATATGGGAAGAGCATTTTGAGTGCGGGTTCTGGATAGCGGGATATGATCCGCCTTACCCGGTGGATATCACGCAGAACCTGGTCATCTCGAATTGCCGGATAAGGAACAACTATGCGGATGGCGTTAACTTCTGTCAGGGCACATCCAATTCCACTGTCATGAACTGTAGTGTCCGTAACAACGGGGACGATGGGATGGCGGTATGGCCCAACAATGCGAATGGTGTCAATCAGCCCTGTATCAACAACAGCTTCCATAATAATACGGTGGAGAACCAATGGCGGGCGGGGGGCACGGCTCTGTTTGGCGGTTACGGCCACCAGGTCCACCACAACGTTTATGCCGACGGGATAGCTTCGTCTGCTATCCGGGCTACCAATGATTTTGGCGGCTTTACATTTGACAATACCCAGGCGCCGATCCATATCTATGAAAATACGATCACAAATTTTGGTACCAGCCGCGATCTTTTTGACCAGAAGCGCGGGGCGATAGAATTTTTTGCCAACACGGGGATCTTCAACTTCGTATGGGACAACAACAATATCATCAATTCCCAGCGACATGCGATCCAGATGTATGGGGTGAACGTATACAACATGACCTTTAATAATACGGTCATCGACGGTACCGGTAAGGATGGTACAGCGGACAACCCGGCGGGAAATGAATATGGTGGCTATGGCATCTGGAGTGCTGCCAGTTCGCAGACGGCTACCTTCAACAAGCTGACGGTGACAAATGCGAAGAACGGTGCGTATGACAATATAAACTCCGGCTTCCAGCTGATCATCACGAATGCGACGGTGGCTGTCTCGGGAGTCAGCATCAATCCACCGGCTGATACCACACTGGGTACCGGCCAGACCTTGCAGTTAAGTGCTGTGATCGCTCCTGCGGATGCCACCAATAAGGCGGTGACCTGGACGTCTTCCGACAGTACGATTGCGTCGGTGGACAATACGGGGAAGGTGACGGGGAAAGGGACGGGGACGGCAACCATTAAGGTGACGACGCAGGATGGTGCGAAGGTGGCTTCGTTGAAGGTAACGATCACACCGGCTGTGAATGTGACGATCGTACGGGATACGGCAACCGAAGGTGGGGGCACAGCAGCGCTGACTATTGGTACGGCGGGTATTACCGCACCTATCACGGTGAACTATATCCTGAGTGGTACGGCGGCCGCCAGCCGCTATACTGCCAATCCGGCTTTTACGGGATCGGTTACGCTGACGCCAGCGGCGCCGGCCCAGACGATAATCGTTACAGCTGTGAACGACCAGGTATTTCAGGGTATGCAAACGCTGGTGCTTACTCTCAGCGCCAGCTCTTCCTACCGGCTTGGCGGCACGACTTCGGCTACGCTAAGCATTGCGGATAATGACGCGCCTCCCTGTACTTCGCCGGTGGTGGCGCAGGTCAGCGGGGCGGCTCCTGTCATAGACCAGACGGTAGATGCGGCCTGGTCGGTGGCGCCGGTGCGGAGTATCTCCAATCTGACGCTGGGCGGTCTGCCTGCGAGCTATTCCGGTCAGTGGCGGGCTTTGTATGACAATACGAATCTCTATGTGCTGGTGCAGGTGAATGATGCTACGCGGGTGAATGATTCGGGAGGGAGCTGGTATGATGACGATGCGGTGGAATTATTTATCGACGCTGACAACAGCAAAAGAACGAGCTATGATGGGGTCAATGACTTCCAGCTAGGTTTTCGATGGAATGACAATACGATCCATGTAGGAGGAAATTCGGTGACGAATACGACGGGTATCGTGTATTCGATGTATGCTACCGGTACGGGTTATAACCTGGAGGTGGCTATTCCGTGGACTACGCTGAGAGCCAGTCCTGCTATCGGCAAGGCGTTGGGTTTTGATGTGCAGCTGGATAATGATGATAATGGCGGGACGCGGGATGCGCAGGTGGCGTCTTTTGCTACGGGCACAACTTCCTGGCAGGACCCTTCGGTCTTTGGTACGGTGTATCTCACGACCTGTAACGGTGGCGGCACCAATCAGCCTCCGGTTGCCAATGCGGGTGCTGATCAGACGCTGGCAGCGGGAACGACTTCGGTTACACTACAGGGTTCGGGGTCAGATCCTGATGGCAATACGATCACGTATAGCTGGACGAAGGTGAGTGGTCCGGCCGTGACCTTTAGCAATGTGGCTGTTGCGGCGCCGGTGGTGAGTGGGCTTGTCAATGGCTCGACCTATGTATTCCAGCTGACGGTGAGTGATGGCAGCCTCTCTGCATCCGACCAGGTACAGATCACGGTGAGCGGGAGTGGAGGTACTCAACCCGGGACGGTGACGGCGGGGCAACTATCGGGGACTTTGACGATTGACGGCAGTCTGAGCGAGACGGCCTGGAAGGTCACCAATACGGTGACGAAATCCGTGATTGGTACGGCGAATAATACTGTTACCTATGGCGTATTATGGGACAATACCAACCTCTATGTCGGGGTGAAGGTGCTGGACGGCTCGCTGCATGGCAATGGAACCGACTTCTGGAATGGGGATGCAGTGGAAGTCATGATCGACGCCAACAACAATAAAGGGACAAGCTATGATGGTCATGACAATCAGCTGATACAGCCTTACAACAATAGCGGGCTGCTGGAGAAGGTGAGCATCAGCGGTGTAGCTCATGCCTGGGCTCCTATCAGCGGAGGCTATAGTGTAGAGATGGCTATTCCCTGGAGTCAGCTGGGGCTGACACCTTCGGTGGGGTTGAATATAGGCTTTGACATTGCCAATGATGACGATGATACGGGTGGAGGAAGGACGGCGCAGTCGGTGTGGTTTGGGACGATCAACGACTATCAGAGCACGTCGGGCTTCGGGACGCTGGTGTTGGGAAGCGGGACTGGAGGATCGGCTGTGGCCGGGTCCTTGCAGACCGGTGTCGGGCAGGGGCTGGCGGATAGTGTGGGGATCAGCCTGCAGATCGTGCCGAACCCGGTGGTGAATGGAGTTGCGAAGGTGCTGGTGAAGGGTACGAACGGGGTGTCTGAGGTGCATGTCTATGATCTTGCCGGCCGGCAGGTGTATAGTGTGAGAGGGCAGGCGTCGCTGGACCTGAATCTATCGGGGCTGGGTAAGGGTGTTTATATCGTGACGCTGGTGGTTGATGGTCGAAGAATACAGCGAAAATTGCTGATACAGTAGATATTTATTGCAAATGTGCCCGCAAACGCGGGCACATTTGCAACATTTGTCGAAGTTGTACGTCTCATAGGAAACTGCGTTTCCATGTTTAAGAACTACCTAAAAGTCGCTTTTCGCAATCTTTGGAAGAACAAGGGCTTCTCTTTTATCAATATTATAGGGTTGGCGGTGGGGATGGCCAGTGCCATTCTGATCTTGTTGTGGATACAGAATGAGGTGAGCTATGACGGCTTTCATGCCAAAAAGGACCGGATCTATGAAGCCTGGAACCGGGCTGAATTCAGTGGGGCTTTGCATTGCTGGAATACTACGCCGAAGGTGCTGGCCTCTGCCATGCAGCGGGACCTGCCGGAGGTGGAACATGCGGCGAGGGTCAACTGGCCAAGCCGGGTATTGTTCACAGTGGGTGAAAAGAAACTGATGGAACAGGGGAATGCGGTGGACTCTATCTTTCTACAGATCTTCAGTTTTCCGATGTTGCAGGGGAATCCGATGACGGCCCTGAATGACCCTCACTCTATTATACTGACGCGGTCCTTTGCCAGAACGCTCTTCGGGTCGGAGGATGTGATGGGAAAGGTTGTCCGGATCAACAACAAGAATAATTATACGGTGACGGGTATCCTAAAGGACCTGCCCAACAATACGCGGTTCAACTTTAAATATCTATTGCCCTGGGCCTTTATCCGGGAGAACGGGAATGATGAAAGCAACTGGGGGAACAACAGCACGAGGACCTATGTTCTTTTAAAGCCTAATGCAACGCTGGCATCTATAGCGCCGAAGATGAAGATAATGAAGCAGCGGTATGACAGTAGCGAGAAACGCTGGGAGATGTTCATATACCCGATAAGCCGGTGGAGGCTATATTCAAATTTTAAAGGATCGCAGGAAGACGGGGGACGGATCGAATTTGTACGGTTGTTTGGGATAGTCGCGGCCTTTATCCTTTTGATCGCCTGTATCAACTTTATGAACCTGAGTACGGCAAGGAGCGAGAAGAGGGCGAAGGAGGTGGGGATTAGAAAGGTAGTAGGAGCCCCGCGGAGTAAGCTGATCAGTCAGTTTATCGGGGAATCGATACTACTTGCCTTCCTGGCGGGGATACTTGGCATAGGGATCGTGCTGCTGAGTCTGCCGGGTTTTAACCAGCTAACAGAAAAACATCTCTACATACCCTTTGGGAGTATCCTGTTCTGGTTGTCGGCCATCGGGTTTATCATATTTACGGGATTGCTGGCCGGCAGCTACCCGGCTTTCTTCCTTTCTTCTTTCCAGCCGGTGAAAGTATTGAAGGGCACGTTCAGGGCGGCAAATGCGCTGGTGACCCCAAGGAAGGTGCTGGTCGTGCTGCAATTTACTTTTGCGATAATACTTATCATCTGTACGATCATTGTCAAACAGCAGATAGACTATGCCCGGAATAGGGATACCGGTTATGAGCGGGGCAGTCTTGTATTTCATTTTATGACGGGGGATATCGAAAAGAAATACGATCTGATCAAGCAGGAGCTCTTGTCATCGGGGGCGGCTGTCGCTGTCTGTAAGACCAGCTCGCCATTGACGGAGAACTATAGCGATACCTGGGGATTTGTGTGGACGGGGAAAGACCCCAATGACAAAACGGACTTCAACTTTTTTTGTACCGACCAGAACCTGGCAAAGACCACGGGGATACAGCTGGTGCAGGGGAGGGATTTCGATCTGCATCAATACCCGACGGACTCTACGGGGATGATGCTGAATGAATCGGCAGCGAAGGCGATGCATTTTAAAGAACCGATAGGGCAGATCGTCAAGGAAGGCGATCAGAGCTATCATGTTGTTGGAGTGTTCAAAGACTTTATCATACAATCGCCTTATGAGCCTATAAGACCCATGGTCGTTATCGGGGCGAAGGGCTGGTTTAGTACGGTCAACTTCAAGCTGCCTGAAAACACCCAAACGACGAATAGCCTGCACAAGGCAGAGGTGATATTCCGGAAATACAATCCTGAATATCCCTTTGAATATCATTTTGCCGATGCCGATTATGCGGAGAAGTTTGACGATGAGAAGCGGGTCGGGACGCTGGCGGGCTTGTTTGCTGCGCTGACTGTCTTTATCTCCTGTCTCGGGTTGTTTGGGTTGGCGACGTATATGGCGGAGAACAGGGTGAAGGAGATCGGGGTGCGGAAGGTGCTGGGGGCTTCAGTAGGAGGGATTGCGACCTTGTTGTCGAAAGATTTTCTGAAGCTGGTAATGGTATCATTCGTGGTGGCGGCGCCGATAGCCTGGTGGGCGATGTATATCTGGCTAAAGGATTACCCCTATCGGGTGGAGATCAAATGGTGGGTTTTTGTAATGGCGGCCTGTTTATCATTGGGGATTGCCGTGCTGACGGTGAGCTACCAGGCGATAAGAGCGGGGCTGACTAATCCTGCCAAGAATTTGCGGTCGGAATAGTATCTGGAATAGTATCTTAGCGGTATTCAACCCCCTGCTATGAAAAAATACACGTTATTGCTTGCCGTGACCCTTGCCTGTGTCCAGGCTATTGCCCAGTCTGATACTTCAAAATACGATCTGGGTTCTCTGAAACTGAATAAGAATTTTACTCAAAATATCACTATTCGTGGGGCGGACCTGGAGAAGATGCCTTTTACCAATCTGAGTGATGCAATAGCGCCGTGGTTATATGGCGCCTATACGACACCGGGCACTCTGGCCTATGTGGTGGATGGCAATCCGGTGAGTGACGTCAATGCCTATAGTATTTATGATATAGAAGAGGTCGTACTGGTGCAGCAGGCTGCGGGGCTGGTTGGTGCGTTTGGGACACAGCAGCAACTGGTGCTGATAAAGACGAAGAGAGGAAAAGGCAAACAGGGGATCACGGCCGGGGCGCAATCAGGGCTGGTCAATGCCAGCGGGGATGGGACGAAAACGGGCACGAACTTGTACCATCATAATTATGCCGGTGCTTACCGCAATCTTTCGACAATAAGTTATGGTCTTTCCGGGGATTGGCAGCAGGATGTATTTCCTGTACAAAAGGAGGAGGATATAAAGTCGACTACTCCTGTTGCTTTGCAACGGTGGCGTCTGAACGGCTATTTTATTTGGAGGCCGAATGCCGCTAACCGGATAGAAGCGACGATGAACTATACTCCACAGCATGGTGACGAAAACCTCAGCTCTGGCAGCAGCAATGGTTTTGGGCTTGATCTGGACAGTCGTATAAAACAGCATTTGATACTGCCGCGATTGACGTGGCACAGTGAGATCCTGCCGGGGTTGAAGAATGATCTGCAGGTCGCCTGGCTTGGCTCGAAGTACACTGAAGATGAACAGTATCTTGAAACACCAGCTCCTCCAGGAAATCCGACGCTGGTTGTTGGTCAGACGGTATTAAAAGGCAACAGTCTTCGGGTGAATGAGCGTCTTTCGTATGGATTTGCTGCCGGCGGCTGGAAAATCGAGCCGGCTGTGAATGCTTCGTACGAGCATATCGATCAAAAATATACCAGTACTTCGACTATAGCGCAGAACGTCACCGGGCCACCCTATAATCTTTCTTCAGGGACCAGTATTTCGACCAATACTATCAGCGGGGAGGGGAAGGCAAAAGTTTATATACTGACTCCCGCGGTGGACATCACGTTCAACCGGGTTTTGAATATCAATGGAGGGGTGTTCCTGGATGTGAGCGGCTCGCGATTCAGCGGTGCGCGCAAGTCATCTGCGTTTGCAAGTGCCGCTGTGGACCTGTTGCAACTGGGCAAGGCTGAGTCTGATAATAGCTTGAAGATCTTTGGTTCCTATGCGCAGCAGACGATGCTGACCAGTAATAATTATGCACTTGCAGACGTGACGAGCGGTACTGCTCTCGTGCCGGTGACCACTCCGACGGCAGTATTTGGGTCGGGGTCGATACAAAATCCTCCGGCGCTGGTCAATCCTTATCTTGTCATCCCCTCGTATTGGGCCTGGGAGTCAGGTGTCAGCTGGTCCGTGCTCCACAGCAGACTATCCTTCCAATATACGCTGGAGCAGCGCAGGCCGAGTATACTGGCATTGGATAATTTACCTTATGGCGGGAGTATTTACTCGCATTATGAACAATGGCATTCGACCCTTCATCATTTTGGGGTAGACGCCAAAATACTGGATGGCGCGGGGATGAAGTGGGAGTCGAGACTGAATCTTACTTTGCTGAAGGGGAAGACCGATAGCAGTAATTTTGTGACGACGCATGGAAAACCGGGCGTAGGTGAATTTAATACCGATCCTTATTCCTGGATGGTCGGATGGGTGAATCGTCTGCGGCTGGGGCAATTTACTGCTGGTCTTGATCTCTTATATCATTTTCACGAAACGGTATATACTACTCCTAATAATATCACTTACACGAGCAGCCGGGTGAATTCCTTTTTGATCCCGAATATTTATGTCGGGTATGACTTTCGGTTGCCGCATGGGGAGGACCTGGAATTGTTCGTGGCGAGCAGGGCGCTGGTGCGAAATCGCGACCAGGACCTGATGGATACACGCAGATATTACAGTATCGGCGGGAAGTTTACTATACAATGATCTTTACCGGGTGCTCCAGCGGAACCAGCGTACGCCGAAGAAGGTGAAGACGGCGGTATAACCGAATGTTGCGATAAGGGACATGGTTGTATGGGTTGTCCAGAGCGTCGGTGTCAGGCCTCCGGAGACGATGGTCTTTACGGCTCCGTAGGGTGAATATTTTGTGATATTGCTGACCGTCTCGCCCAATGCGCCGAATTCAGCGAACATACCAATCATGATAAAGGCGATGTAAATAAGGCGGGTCGTAGCATTGACGGTCTCGGGGTTTTTGATGAGTCCGACGATGACCTGGCCAAGGCTGAGGTATACTGCACCGCTGAGGAGGGCGACTAAGAAGCCGAGGACATAGCTGGTGAAGGGGAGGGTGATGTTGTCAACTTTATAACCGACGATAAAGGTGACGATGGTCATGATGGCGATCATGATCAGCTGGACAGTCAGGCGGCTGGCCATGATGGCCCAGTTGGAGGCGGGGGCTACACGGAGGCGCTGGAAGATGCCTTTATCGCGGTCCCGGGCTATGGAGTTGGCATAGCCGAGGAGTCCAATGGCGGTGAGGCCGACGGTAATACAATTCGACAGCGCGAAAGCGCCACCAAATTTCGCTATTAATCCTTTCCAGGAGATGAGGATAATGACGGGGATAAGAATTACCATCATGGACGAACGACGGTTGCGCCATTGAGTGATCAGGTCGGCCCGTAGCAGGGAGGAGAAGACGTTGCTCATCGAAGGCAGGGCCTGGGACCGGGGTTCTGTGGCAGATAAGGGGGTAGTAATGGTCGTGGACATAAAGTATAATTTTTTTAGTGTAGTTAGTTATTGGGGTATTCGATTATTCACGGACGGTGGTGCCGGTGAGACCGATGAAAACGTCTTCGAGAGTGATCTTGCCTTTACGGGAGGCCCGGATGACTTCTGGAAGTTCGCGGTTATCGTCGATGATAGCCTGTGGGGTATTGGTAGTGATGATCTGGCCGTGGTCAATGATGGCGATGCGGTCGCAGACGGATTCGGCTTCTTCCATAGAGTGAGTGGTGAGGAGGATGCCGTGTCCGCGGTCGCGCATGGCTTCTATCCTTTCCCAGAGCTGGCGGCGGGACTGGGGGTCGAGGCCGGTGGTGGGTTCGTCGAGCAGGATGAGCTGGGGCTGATGGATGGTTGCGATGACGAGCGAAACGCGTTGTTGCTGGCCACCGGAGAGTTCGCCATACTTTTTTGTTGCGGCGTCCTGTAATTTGATGTCTTCGAGGATGGCGAAGATACGATCGTTACTGAGGGCGACACCGTAGATGCCGGCAAAGAGGCGGATGATCTCGGTTATGGTGAGTTCGGGCTGAAAGCTGGTGGACTGGAGCTGGACGCCCATGCAGGCGCGGGCGTGGAGGGGTTGTTGTTTGTTGTCATATCCTGCGACGCGGATGGTGCCGGAGCTTGGTTTTATCAAACCTTCCACTGCGCTGAGGGTTGAGGTCTTACCGGCGCCATTGGGTCCGAGGAGGCCGAAGATCTCGCCGGGCTGAACTTCGAAGGAAACCTGGCGGACGGCCTGGAAGCTGCCATATTTGACATTCAGGCCTGACACCTGGAGAGCTGGTTGGTTAGTTGGGTTGGTCGACGTGTTCATATTACTAAGATATGTGGTTGGTTTACCCTGACCAAGAGGAAGGCGGTCATTTTGGGGGGAATACCGGTAAAAGACGGGGGAAAGGCGGTAGAAGGCATATACCCAGGGCAAGATAGGGGTTAACAATTACATAATATTAAACACCGTTCTTTGCGCTGGAGCCCCTGACATATGCATTCTTTTTTTAATTCTTTGTTGGTAGCAGGTTTAGTAGCGCTGGCGACCGGAGCGTATGCTCAGGAAAATGACCGGGCGGACCTGGTATACACGCAAAGGCTGAGCAAGCAATTTCCTGATAGTGCATTTCTCCTGTTAAAAGAGATGTATGAGCAGTCACTTAACCGAAAGGACCGGTTGGGTACGGGGATCTGTCTGCAGCAGATGGGGCAGATCTGTTATTACCTGGGCAACTATCCCAAGGCGTTGGATTTTCATGAGCAGGCGGACAAGCTGTATAGGGCTGAGGGGGACAGGGAGCGGGTGGCGGCGAATCTGGATGACATGGGACTCCTTTATTATTATAACCGGCAGATGCCATTGGCGAGAAAGCAATATGATGAGGCGCTGGGGATCTACCGGGAGATCGGGAATGCGGGGGGGATGGCCGATACCTATGGGCGGATAGGTCATCTGTATGAGAAAAGGCAACTCTATGACAGTGCCTTCTTTTACCAGCGACAGGCCTTGCTGCAGTACAGCAAGATCGCGCATAAGCAGGGGATGGCCAAGATCTATGAGAACATGGGCAGCATCTTCGAGGACCTGGCGCGGTATGACTCTTCCTGGTATTATTTTGCCAACTCGCTGGAGCTGTATGAGCAGGCGGGTGAGGAGGTTGCGAGTATCGAGGTGGTAAACAATCTTGGGGACATTTACCGGAAGACGGGGCGATACCGGGAAGCGATCGTTCAGACCCGGAAGGCCCTGGTGCTGGCGGAGAAGACGAATGACCTTTATGAAAAGGGGGCGGCATACCGGGATCTGGGGAAGGCATATGATCTGTTACACCAGGAAGACAGCGCCTATCATTACCTGGAGCTTTCGCGCAGGGCTACGCTGGATATCTATTCCAAGGAAAACAACCGGCAGACGGCTTTTTTGAGTGTGCTGTTCGAGATCGATAAAAAGAATGATGAGATCGTGAAGCTGGAGAATGCCCGGAAGATCACGTCTATTGTAACGACGGCTGTTGTCATAGTAGTGGTGTTGCTGGTTGTGCTGGGCTGGGTGATCTTTAGCCGGCAGCGGATGAAGATCCGGAATGAGCGGCTGCAAAGTGAGCAGAATCGCCAGATGCATGAGGCGCAGCGGGGCTTGATGCAGGTGGAGCTGGCCAACAGACAGCTTCAGGAGGATCGGTTGGTGGAGGAGCTGGAGGTAAAGCGAAAGGGATTGACGTCCTATACGCTGCATGTCATCCAGAAGAACCAGCTGCTGGAGAACCTGCGGGACCGGCTGAGCTTCCTGGTGAAGGAGGACAAAAGGGATCAGAAGAAGCAGCTGCAGCAGCTGATCCAGCAGATCAATCAGAATTTTAATCACGATCAATACTGGGATGAGTTCAGGGAGACGTTTGAGCAGGTTCATCAGCAATTCTTTGATTCGCTGAAGAGGCATTCGGATGATCTGACGGGAAATGACCTGCGACTCTTGTCGCTGATAAAACTCAATCTTACTTCGGGGGATATAGCGACGCTGCTGGGAATTTCGACAGATAGTTTGCGGGTATCGCGATATCGGCTGAAAAAGAAATTGAATCTTGGGGTTGAAGAAAGCCTTACGGCTTTTGTGCAGTCGGTGTAGGTAACAATTTGGTAATGGCGTAAACGCTTCACTTGCTTGTTTTGATAATCAACAAATTACATACGCTCTGTTAACGCTGCTGCTTCCCTGTCTACGCTTCGGATGGGGCTGTTGTCATTTTGTACATGCCCGTTTTTACCTAATGCGCTGGTAGAAATGCAGTTTTGCGCAGGATAAAAAACTAACTAACATGAAGCGATTATTTTCACTGATCTTTTTTTGTTGCGTGGGGTGGGGAGTCGCCTTTGCGCAGACAAGCCCGCTGAGCGGTATGGTGACGGATAAACAAACGGGTGAGCCGTTGCCGGGGGCCAGCATAGAAATTGCGGCCAAGGGGAAAAAGGATCTCCATTTACTGACGGGGCTTAATGGGAGCTTTGTGTTGCGGCATATTGCGGCCGGTCATTATGAAGTATCGGTCAAATATGTAGGTTTTGAAGCCTATAAAGAAGAAATGGATCTGGCTGATGGGGCAACGAAAGCACTGACTGTGAGCCTGGAGCCAAAGAAGGCAGAGCTGACGGCTATCAATGTATCCGGGGGTGCAAGGGGCACGGAGCGGTCTTCACAACTGGTGGATCGCCGGGCGGACATCGTGCAGAATTCTATTTCGGCAAGGGCAATAGAGGTATCTCCCGATCTGTCGGTAGCCAATACGGCTCAGCGCATATCCGGGGTAACGCTGGAGCGCAGCTCCAATGGCGAAGGGCAGTATATTATTGTGCGCGGTATGGAAAAGCGTTATATCTATACCCTGGTCAATGGCATTAAGATCCCCAGTCCCGATAACAAAAACCGGTATGTACCGCTGGATATCTTCCCTGCCGATCTGTTGGAAAGGCTGGAGATCACCAAGACCCTGACCCCTAATATGGAGGGTGATGCCATTGGCGGAGCCGTCAATATGGTGATGAAGGATGCTCCATCCAAATTTACTATCAATGCCAATGCTGCGGCCGGATATGGCAGTAAATTTGCACATGAGGACTTTTCAAAATTTGACAATGGCCCAAGTCTCAGCAGTAGTCCACGGCTACTCAATTCCAAGGATCTGGCTACTCCGAGTGATTTCCCCAACAGCGCCTTTAGTCATAGCCTGCGTCACAATCCAATCGATGAAGTATTTGGTCTGTCGCTGGGCGGCCGTTTGCTGAACAATAAACTGGGTATCCTGGTAGCGGGCAGTCTTCAAAACAACTATCGCAATGTCAGCTCGACTCTTTTTGAGCTGCCTGATCAGCTGGCGGATGGAGGATTTCAACTGGCGAGCGTCGACAAGCGACATTTGTCTGTTCAACAACAGCGGAGCGGTGCCCATGTCAAACTGGACTACCGGCTCGATGATAAGAATAAGCTAAGCTTTTATGGTGGTTATGTAAACCTGATGCGCCAGGAATTCCGCAGCGTATCGGACACTAATCTTGAGCTGGGCAGGAAACTTCCGGGGTTGGGTCGTATCACCAACAGCTACCGGACCCTTCATGAAAAACAGCAGATCGCCAATTTCACTTTAAAAGGTCAGCATACGCTGGCTCCCAACTTCTTTTTGGACTGGACTGCAGCCTACTCCAAGGCTACCCTGAACAAACCCGATGAGGCGACGCTGGGTGTGAATGGCAGTGTGGTACAAGACCCTGTAACTCTACAGCCGACCCCTGAGGTCACCAATATTCAATCGGCTAACCGCCAATTTACGCATAGTTCCGATGAAGACAAGAGCGGTTATCTCAACTTAACATACCGGAGCACGATCGCAACGGCAAAAGTGGATTGGACGATAGGCGGCATGTATCGTGATAAGCATCGGGTCAGCGACTATGACAGCTATGACCTTACGCCTACCGGTAACATCCTTTATAATGGTACGATAGACGGACATACGTTCACCGTAAACGATGCGGAGGGCACTGCAGAAGATCCGCTGAATTATACGGCCAACGAAAAAATTGCGGCAGCCTATGGAATGGTAAAAATTGGAGCGGGTCCCTGGCTTCTTACCGGCGGCGCGCGTTATGAACATACTGCTCTCGACTGGCTGAGCAGCGTACCTCCGACAAAACCGGGGAAGACGGGTGATATCTCCTATTACGATGTACTGCCCAGTGGCAATATCAAGTATTCGTTTGACAGAAAATCAGCACTCCGTCTCTCCTATTATTCGGCTATCAGCCGGCCCAACTTCTTTGAAGTAATTCCCTATACCCTTCTCAATCCTGAAACAGGTCTTATAGAAAGTGGCAACCCGCATCTGAAACGGACCACGGCTGACAACCTGGACCTGCGGTATGAATATTATCCAAAAGGACTCGATCAGCTGATGGTTGGCGTATTTTATAAACATCTGAAAAACCCTATCGAGTATACGATCACCAACCAACCTGATCCTTCTTCGGATGCGCCGCCCAGCAATAATACCTTTTTTGTGCCGCAGAATTTTGGCAATGCCAACAACTATGGAGCAGAACTGGATCTTACTAAATATTGGAGATGGCTGGGGGTAAAAATGAACTATACCTTCACGCAATCCAAGATAACGACTACAAAGGAGCACGGTACCGAAACGGTGAACCAAAGCAGACCTCTGCAGGGACAGTCGAAACACGTCGGTAATTTTTCGCTGCTCTTCAAGGACGACAACAAGCTTGGTCTAAACGCGCAGTTAGCCTTTGGTTATACCAGCAAACGGATCAATACCGTATCGGGCTACTACAACTACGATATCTGGCAAAAGGACTTCACGCAGCTGGATTTTTCCCTGGAGAAAAGGATCACCCACCGGTGGTATGTCTATGGGAAGATCAACAATTTGCTGAATACTCCTTTCCAATTGGAAGTACATCAGCCTTATACGCCGCCGACAGCCGTACCGCCCTATTATCCTCCATTCCAGACAGTGGGTAAAAACCTGCTGATGCGGAAGGATACTTATGGTGTCAATTACCTGCTCGGTATAAAATTTAAACTCTGATCATTTTAAAAATAACAGATCATGTTCACAAAATATAATTTGATAAAAACGGCTATACCTGTTCTCATTTTAGCTTTGGCTTCCTGCCATAAGGCGGAGGATGTCAATGTCAGTAAGGCTTTGGTCGTTGCCAGTCATCCAATAACCACTGATACGCTATCCGGGTCGGTTTCGGGGACGCTTGTGGCAGGTAAAACCTATTGGTTTCGCACCGATATCACCATCAATGCAGGTGATACCCTGCTTATGCAGGCCGGGACAAAACTGATCTCGCTGGGAGACGGCAAGACTACGGCCACCAGTCCGCAGATCACCTGTAACGGCACTTTTATCAGCCTGGGAACCGCAGACAACAACAACTACATCACTGTGCCGGATGCGCTGCGTACTTTTAGCAATGCCGGCAAAGGCTACTGGGGTGGAATACAGTGTGGGGAGACCAGTGGTGATCTTCTTATTAAATGGACCCATCTTGAATTTGCGGGTGGTGCGGCCGGTGCGGCGGCTGACCTCAATGTGTTTGCGCCCGGTGATCCCAGGAACAGTCTTTCCTATACCAACATCAACGGGAACGTCATCATCGAAGACTCCTGGATCTATGGAACACAGGATGACGGTATGCGTATCCTGCACGGGCATGTCAGCATCATGCGGAATACCTTTGAAGACTGCGGAACAACGGGTGGGGAAGGTTTGAACCTGAAGAACGGCTGTGTCGGAGATGTGGCGTATAATCTGGTGATCGGCGCGGCTACGAATGCGTTCAAGATCTCGAACAGCGGTGGCGGGCCGGTTGAGAACAAGACCTATCTGTATAACAATACGATGCTGAACAGTGGATTCCGTCAGCTGAAGTCTGGCCGTGGCGGTAGTATCGACTATGAGAAAGGCGCTTCGGGCAAGATCTATAACAATGTCATCGTCAATTGCCGTTTTGGAATGCGGCTGACCGGCGATGCGGATATTGTGAACATTGTCTATAATAACCAGCAGTTCTATGGTAATGCTATATCCCTTACCAGCCAGTTCTACTCGGTGGATGGTGTCGGCAAGGCGCAGAGTGCGGATATTCTCGGCGCTCCGAAGGCCAACAACCCGCGTTTTAAAGCATATGATGTAGATCAGTTTGACTATTCAACGGTCACTCCTCCTTTAGCTGCATCCGCCATGCCTGTGGGTATCGTAACGGATGTCAATTATGACTTTGGTATACTAACCACCAGTCCGGGATACCAGAAGGGTAATACATCGTTCAAGGCTTTGCGTACGGTACCGCAGGGAGGCGACTATGGGGCGACGACCCTGGATCCCAATGTGGACATGGGCGCCTTTCCTACGGATGGGACGGGCAATAAGCATTTTACTTCGAGTCTTTCAAATTAGAACCGTATGGCTTGCATGAGAAAGTTCAAACTGTTTTTCGGGATATTATTGTTGGGTGTGGCTGCGGCGGCGCAGGGGCCGTTGTATCTGGGGACCAAGACGCCGTATCCGGGACCATCTGGAGGGTATACGTCACCGCCAGCAGGTTTTCGGCCGGTCTTTATCAACTATGTGGGGCGGCATGGGGCGCGTTTCATGACCAAGGCGGGGCCGGATCTCGAGGCGTTGCGGTTGCTGGAGGCTGCGGAAGGCAGCCAGGGGCTGACGAAGGTGGGATTGCGGGTTCGGCGGATGGTTCGGCGGCTGTGTGAGATCGAGAAAGGACAATATGAGAATATCACTTTGCTGGGAGCGGAGGAGCAGCAGTCTATCGGGCAGCGGATGCTGAGCCGGTATCCGGCTGTTTTTACGGGGAAGGGACTGGATGTAGTGGTAACCTATAAGGTGAGGACGCAGCAAAGTGCGGATGCTTTTTTAAAGGCTTTTGCTGGCTACAAGGGGCAGCGGCGGTTCTCGAAGCTAGCGGACTCGCTGGATGCGGTATTGAGATTCTATGATCTTTCGCCGGCGTATCAACGATATAAAAAGAACGAGGGACTGAAGAAGGCATTGGATTCGCTGGATCGGGACCGAAGGACGGGTGAGGCTGCGGCGACAGTCTGTGAGCGGGTGTTTACGCCGGGGTTCCGGGCGGGTTTGAAGCCTGCGGATGAACTGCGGTTTGTGGGGAATTTGTATGATCTGTATTCGGTGCAGTTCTCGTTGGTGAGGGAGACAAGGGACAGTGTTGATTTAGGCATCGCCTTTGGTGCGCCGCAACTGGCCTGGGAGGATTTTGTGTCGGGGGCGCAGGATTTTTTGGAGAAGGGGCCGGGTAGGGATCCGTTGGGGATACAGGTGAGGGTGGCGGCGCCGTTGTTGGTGGATTTTGTGAAGAGGATGGATGAGGTGGTGAGGAGGGGTGCTGCGGCGACGGGTGGGGTGAATGCGGTGGGTGGGAGTGACGCCGTGTTGCGATTTACGCATGCGGAGGCGATATCGCCGTTTGCTACTTTGCTGGGGATATCGGAGGCGAGTGTGCCGGCATCGGATATATATGATTATTCCAAGCATTGGCGGGTGGGGGAGATCATTCCTTTGAGTGCTAATGTTCAATGGATTGTATATAGTAACGGGAAGGAATATCTGATAAAAGTGCTGTTGAATGAGCGGGAAGTGAAATTACCTTTTGGTGGTGGGGTGGGAACTTTTTATCGCTGGGTGGAGCTGAGGAAGTATTGTATGGAGCGTTTGAAGGCGGTGGGGGCTGATCCGGAGGGAAGTATGCTGGAATATTTAAAGAGACTGCAGTGAAAAATGTTACCTTATCGCTAAGATTGCCGATCGGTTGGTTTTGGTGAGGGGAACGTATAAAAGGCCGTGGGGTGAAACCACGGCCTTTTCTTTATTTTGTACTTTCAGAATTATAAACGTGTTACAACGGTGTTTTCAGTCAAAGTTTTGTTAACAGAGAACTGACGGACGATTTCGTTGTTGTTGGCGCTACGGATGATGAATGTAGGGCGGATCTCAGAATCAGTGTTCTGGAAATATACAGATTTTGCAAAATGTGCATCTGTGAACTGCTGATGGTAAACTACGTCTCCGTTGTCGTTCTTGATGATCAGGGAGAATTTTTCGGCAGTGGGGTTGTCGAATTCCACTTTGAAAACGATGTTGTTATCGCTGGTGCCCTGGTACTTAACAGAAACCTGTTCTTCAGTCAGGGAAGATTTTTTGCTGTTGTTGATACCGCCGTCATTAGCCTGGCTGGTCATTGGGTTGCTAACGAGAACTACTACTGATGTGAGTGCTACTGCGATTGCTTTTACTACTTTGCTGTTCATAATATTATTATTTTATATTTTACGATGTGGTTAAAGACGTTTGCGGCAGCAAGTGTTAGAAGTAATATGACGGAAGCAAGAAGTTAGAAGTATATGGCGGAAGCAAGTAGTGTGGGGGCAGGCAATCCATCGGACTTGTCCAGGAGCAGGATGCTTTTCTCTGGATTGTTACACAAATTTATGAAGAGGCGGGAGGGGATGCAAACTCACTTTAATCGTTTTTTATTACGTCAACCGATAGGGAGAGGTTGTTAACATGTTGATAGTTATTTATTTATGACACTATTTTGAATGATAACCAACGATTTTTAAGGGTTATATTTTTTTTCTTTAATTTGAATATTATGCCAGATATAATCAAGGAATATAAGAAAGGAGCACTAACTATTGTATGGAAGCCGGAGACTTGTATACATTCAACGATCTGTTGGAAGGCAGCTACGGGACTGCCATTGGTATTTAACCCGTTTGAGAAACCCTGGATCAAGCTGGAGGGGGCTTCTATTGAAGAATTGGTGGTACAAATAAAAAAATGTCCTTCGGGCGCCTTATCCTATTATATAGGCGAAGAAATTCATTAACCCAAACCCAGTATCATGCGTAAATCGTTTGCGGCTGTAATGGCAGTCTGTCTTCTTTCTGTGACGGCTCATGCGCAGGAGAATCCGCTTTGGATGCGGTATCCTGCTGTTTCTCCGGATGGCCAGACCATTCTCTTTAGCTATAAAGGGGATATCTACTCTGTATCTTCCCGTGGGGGTACGGCTATTCCTTTGACCATCAGTGAATCTTATGAATTTTCTCCGGTATGGTCGCATGATGGGCGCTGGATAGCGTTCGGCTCCGACCGGTATGGCAATATGGATGTATTTGTTATGCCTGCGACGGGTGGAGAGGCCCGGAGGCTGACCTATTATTCGGGTAATGAGATCCCGAGCAGTTTCACGGCGGATGACAAAGCCGTGCTTTTTTCTGCCAGCCGGCAGGACGTCGTGACTGATGCGCAGTTTCCTGTTTCGGTCATGTCGGAGCTGTATAGTGTGCCGACGGCGGGGGGAAGGGTGAGCCAGGTGTTGCCGGTATCGGCATTGGCGGCGACTGTCAGTGCGTCGGGTGACAAGCTGATCTATGAAGATCAGAAAGGGTATGAAAGCGACTGGCGGAAGCATCATACGTCGTCGGTGACGAAGGATATCTGGCTTTATGATCTTAAATCGGGGAAGTATAACAGATTAACTCAGAATAAGGGGGAGGACAGGAACCCGGTCTTTGATGCGAATGACCAGGACTATTATTATCTGAGTGAGGAGGGGGGATCGTTCAATGTCTATAAGAGTTCGGTAACGGAACTTTCGAAGAATGTTGCCCTGACGCATTTTAGCAAACACCCGGTGCGATTTCTGACTAGGGCCAGGGACAATACTTTGTGTTTTGGTTTTGATGGTGAGATCTATACGCAGAAACCTGGTGGGGAACCGCAGAAGGTGTCTGTGCGGATAGCGGAAGATGGCCGTGCTTCCATGGAAAGGATCCTGCCGGTGAATGGCGGGGTGACGGAGATGAAGCTATCGCCCAACGGGAAAGAGATTGCCTTTGTGTTCCGGGGTGAAATATTTGTGACGTCTGTCGAGGGTGGCGTCACCAAGCGGATCACCAATACGCCCTGGCAGGAGCGGAGCGTGAGTTTTAGTCCAGATGGCCGGTCACTGCTGTATGCAGCTGAAAAGGACAATAGCTGGAATATCTACACCAGGTCTATCAGCCGGAAGGAGGAACCCTATTTCTATGCATCGACCGTACTGAAAGAGGAGACGGTGATAGCGACTCCTGCGGAGGAATTCCAGCCGGCGTACTCACCGGATGGGAAGGAGGTGGCTTACCTGGAGGACCGGGTGACGCTGAAGGTGGTGAACCTGGCCAGTAAGAAAAGCCGGACGATCCTGGCTGCCGACAAAAATTATTCTTATGCCGACGGGGACCAGTATTATCAATGGTCGCCGGACAACAAATGGTTGCTGGTACAATTTGGGCTGCCTGAGCGGGTGATGAGTCCTGAAGTAGGGTTGGTGGCGGCCGATGGAAAATCGGCTGTGATCAATCTGACCATGAGCGGGTATGATGACTTCAACCCCAAGTGGACGATGGATGGAAAGATGATGATCTGGGGATCGAACCGGGAAGGGGCGAGACAGCAGGCCGGATATGCCATTACGGGTGACGTATATGGTATGTTCTTTTCGAAGGAAAGCTTTGACCGGTTCAAGCTCTCCAAAGGGGATCTGGCTTTACTGAAAGAGGTGGAAGAGAAAAAAGAAAAAGATAAAAAGGACGAAAAAGTAAAGGAAGGGAAGAAGCCTGCTGTTAAGGATACTACAAAAAAAGATTCTACTGTAAAGGAGATCAAGATAGATTGGGACAACCTGACGGATCGCAAGCTGCGGCTGACGACACATACTTCGGATGCGGTAGACTGGCTTTTGTCGAAGGATGGAGAAAAGCTCTACTATCTCAGCCAGTTTGAGAAAGGTTATGATCTCTGGATGACGGAGACGAGGACGAAGGAAACGAAATTGTTTGCCAAGCTGGGCGCCCGATATGGCGGGATGGAATTATCGACCGACGGGAAATTTATCTTCCTGCTGGCGGATGGCAAAATCAGTAAGATCGATGCTGCCAGCGGAAAGGCGGAGCCGGTGGGCATCAGCGGAGAAATGGCCCTGAAGGATGCGGAAGAGAAGGCCTATATCTTTGATCACAGCTGGAGACAGATCAAGGAAAAGTTCTATGTAGTGAATATGAATGGAGTGGATTGGGACTTTTATTATACGGCATATAAGAAATTCCTGCCTTATATCAACAACGACTATGATTTTGCGGAGATGCTGAGCGAAATGCTGGGGGAATTGAATGTATCGCATACGGGATGTTATTACGGCGGCAACTCCAGGCCTACCAGTGACCGGACTGCGGCGCTGGGTATTTTTTTCGACTACACTCATAAGGGGAGGGGGCTAAAGATCTCGGAAGTCATTGACGGAGGGCCGCTGGATAAATTCTCGGAGCGTATAAAGCCGGGTGTTATCCTGGAGAAGATCGACGGGGAAGACATCACCGATACGGTGGATCACTATAAGTATCTGAACCGTAAGGCTGATAAGCTGGTGTTGTTGTCTTTGTATGATCCGGCAACGAATGTGCGGTGGGAGGAGACAACCAAGCCGATAAGCCTAAGGGAGCAGAATGAGCTGTTGTACAAGCGGTGGGTAAATCTACGCCGGAAAGAAACGGACTCCCTGTCGAAGGGAAAGATCGGATATATCCATGTGCGTGCGATGAATGATGAAAGCATGCGAACGGTATTTGAAGAGGCGTTGGGGCGTAATCTCGGGAAGGATGCTATTATCATCGACACACGGTTCAACGGCGGTGGGAATATCCATGAGCAGCTGTCCGATTTCCTGAACGGGAAGAAATACTTTGATGTAATCCCGCATGGGCAATATGTGGGATCTGAGCCTTTTGACAAGTGGGTGAAACCTTCGATCGTGCTGATTGGGGAGGCGAACTATTCGGATGCCCATTTATTTCCGGCGGCATATAAGCTGAAGAATGTCGGTAAGACGTTGGGTATGCCGGTTCCAGGCACTGGTACCTTTGTCTGGTGGGAAGAGCAGATCGATCCCAGCCTGGTATATGGTATGCCGATGGGGGGATGGAGAGCGCCGGATGGATTGTTTGAGGAGGGGCATCAGCTGGAGCCGGATATTTTGGTACGGGATGAACCTGATATACTTTCTTCGGGGCATGATCAGCAGATAGAGGCGGCGGTGAAGGAGTTGTTGAAGAAATAGATTTAGGGCCCCCAGCAGGGGGCTTTAAGTTTTTACGAGTCCCCATTTTTCGAGCATACGGATCAATTCGTCCAGGTTGACGGGTTTGGAGAGATAATCGTTCATTCCCTGTGCAAGGCATTCTTCGCGATCCTGGCGGGTAGCGTTGGCCGTCATGGCGATGATGAGGGGTTGGTGGTCATTGCCTAACCGGATGGTGCGGGTGGCTTCCAGTCCGTCCATTTCGGGCATCTGGATATCCATGAAGATGATGTCGTAGGGTTGTTGCTGCAACTGAGCCAGCACTTCTTTTCCATTTTCTGCTATGTCGGGGTTGTAACCCATTCTTTTGAGGATTAGAAGGGCCAGCTGCTGGTTGATGGGGTTGTCTTCCGCCAGGAGGATGCTGAAGGGATATTTCTCTGCCAGCAGGGGGATTGGGGTGGTGTTGATGGGTTTGCCTGTAGCGGCTTTGGTGAGGATGGTGAAGGTGAATTTTGAACCTTTGCCGGGTTGGCTATCGACTTGAATAGAGCCACCCATCAATCGGATGAGACGGTCGGAGATGGTAAGACCCAGGCCGGAGCCGCCATATTTGCGGGTAATGGAGGAGTCGACCTGTGAAAAGGAGTGAAAGAGCTCGTTGAATTTGTTGCGGGCGATGCCGATACCGGTGTCTTCTACTTCGAACTTAAGAAAGAAGTGAGTAGAGGAGGCGAGGGAAATGTGGATGCGGATCTCTCCCTGTTCGGTAAACTTAACGGCGTTGCCCACCAGGTTGATGAGGATCTGGCGGAGGCGGCTGTTGTCGGTGATGATGTGTCCGGGGACGTCTTCTTCGATATGGCAATGGAGCAGAATGCCGGCTTTTATTGCACGGCCCATAAAAATTTCCAGCACTTCTTCGACGCAGCCGCGAAGGTCGGTCTCTTTTTCTTCGAGGATTATGTTACCGGATTCGAGGGTAGAGAAATCGAGAATATTATTGATGACGGAGAGCAGGGTGTCGCTGCATCTTTGGATGATGTCTGTGTAGCCGCGTTGTTCTTTTGTGAGAGTTGTCTGGTTGAGGAGAGAGGCCATGCCGAGGATGCCATTCATTGGGGTCCGGATCTCGTGGCTCATGTTGGCGAGGAAGATGCTTTTTGTACGTTGAAGCTCCCTGATCCGGATCCGGAGTTGGCGAATCACAACCAGGAGGTATATGAACACAACGCAAAGGCACGCCAAAACTGTCGTTTTAACGGATAAGGAAGGCATTGGTCTAAGGGGTTTCAGAGCTTAACAATACGAACTACGTCTCGCTTCGGCAAGATAACGACGGTGTTCCCCAAGTATTTTTTTTAGGTGGTCTTTTTTAGTCTGCTTAGGTGTTTTAACTTATTTTCGGTTAGACATCATCGGGATTGAAGGGTAGTCTCCTGATCCGTCGGCCTGTAAGATCGAAGATGGCGTTGCAAAGGGCGGGAGCCAGTGGAGGTAGCCCAGGTTCGCCTACGCCGCCGGCCTTTTCGTCGTTGTCTACGATATGGACCTCTATATCAGGTATTTCATTAATGCGAGGCATTCTATAGGTGTCGAAGTTCTTTTCTACGGCCTTGCCGTCTTTGAAGTGGGTATCGTGTTTTATGGCGGCGCCGAGGGCCATAATGATACTACCTTCGACCTGGGCACGGATGGTATCGGGGTTGACATACCAGCCGCAGTCCATGAGGGCGATGACCTTATCGATCTTAATTTTTCCATCGGGCTTTTTGGAAACTTTTACTACTTCTCCCACGATGCTGTTGAAGCATTCGGTGATGGCGACTCCCCAGCCTTCGTTCTTCCCGCGGGATGTCCAGCCCGTCAGCTCGATAAGCTGGTCGATCAGGGTCTGGTAGCGCTGGTCGCCGAGGTGTTGTCTGCGAAAATCCAGCGGGTCTTTACCGGCGGCATGGGCGAGCTCGTCGATAAAACTTTCGTAGGCGAAGGCGTTGGTAGAGGCATAGACCGAGCGCCACCACATCACGGGTATGGGTGATTCTGTAGGGATGTCGGCAAAATTATAATTTGGAATGGAGTCGTAATATGGTTTGGGCAGGCCGTCGAGTGTGTCACCGTTATAGGAAGTTTTATCGGCGCCGGGGTTTTCGTGGTTCATGTTCTGTGTGGCCGACTTTGTCTGGAAGGCGATGATGCTGCCGTCCTTACTAAGACCGGCTTTACAGCCATAGACGGCACCGGGCCGGAAGGGTCCCTGGGTCATATCGTCTTCGCGTGTCCAGACGACCTGGACGGGAGCGTTGATCTCTTTTGAGATGACGACGGCTTCATGGGGATAATCGAGGAAGGCTTTGCGGCCAAAACCTCCACCGAGGAAGGTCATGTTCACGGTGACGTTGGGGAGCGGGACGCCCATGCGCTCGCTGAGGTCTGACTGTACCCAGTCGGGTCCCTGGATGGGGCCCCATACTTCGATGCTATTCTCTTTTACGTGGGCGATGCAGTTGAGGGGTTCCATGCAGGCGTGAGCTTCGTAAGGTGTCTCGTATACTGCTTCTATTTTTTTATCGGCTTTTTCGAAGGCGGCGCTGAAATTCCCGGCGGTGCGGTCGGAGAGTCCTGGTTTTTCCAGGTCTGCGTGCATGCGGGCGAACAGCTGTTCGTTGTCGAGGTGTTCGAAGCCGTCGTCGTCCCATTCTACTTTCAATAGTTTGCGGCCTTGCATAGCCGACCAGAGATTGTCGGCGACGACGGCGACGCCTTCCTGGAGGTGATCGAAGACGGTGCGTTTGACGATGAAGACATGTGTGACACCGGGGATCGTCTTTGTGGCTGTGGCGTCGAAGCTTTTTACTTTTCCGAGGAAGCGGGGGTTGCGTTCGACGACGGCATAAGACATACCGGGTAGTCTCTTGTCTATTCCGAAGATGGCGGTGCCGTTTGTTTTTAGTGGAGTATCCTGGCGGGGCAGGGGTTTGCCGATGAGCTTATAATCTTTACGTTGTTTGAGTGCCGGTTTTTTTGGTGGTTCGAGCTTGGCGGCTTCTTCCACCAGCTCGCCGTAGGCGAATTTTTTGCTGCTGGGGCGATGGAAGACCTGGCCTTTTTCGGCATAACATTCTTCTTTTGGTACGCCCCATTTTTTTGCGGCTACTTCGATGAGCATTTCGCGGGCGGAGGCGCCGATGCGAAGGAGGTTGCGGTATGAGCCGCGGACGGTGGAGCTGCCGCCTGTGATCTGGCTGCCGTATTTTTTTTGGTTGCCGGGAGCGAAGATGATGTTGATCTGGTCGAGGTCTACTTCAAGCTCTTCGGCTATCATCTGGGGTACTGCCTGGAAGGAGCCTTGTCCCATTTCCGATCGATGGTTGAGGAGGGTGACCTTACCTGATTTATCGATGGAGATCCAGGTCATGAGTTCGGTAGCCTGGCCTTCGGAGGTGGCGGCGTTGATGATGTCGGGGGTTGTGGCGGATGGGCCGGTTGCGGCGGCTTTGGCTGTGGCTCGGGTTGCAGTTGCGAAGGCGGGGACGCCGAGGGTGAGCGCGATACCTGAGAGGCCGGCATTTTTCAGGAAGAGGCGGCGGGAGGTGGGTTGCATAGTTTATTTGTTGATGGGTGTGACTACTGCTGTGGTCTGGCCTGCGGCGGCTTTGATGGCTTTTCTGATACGGGGGTAGGTACCACAGCGGCAGATATTGCCTTGCATGGCTATATCGATGTCTTTATCGGTGGGATGGGGGTTCTTTTTTAGCAGGGCTGCGGCTGCGAGGATCTGGCCGCTTTGGCAGTAGCCGCATTGGGGGACCTGTTCGTCTATCCAGGCTTTTTGCACGGGGTGGGAGTTGTCGGGCGAGAGGCCTTCGATGGTGGTGATGGGCTGATTAGCCACCATGGATGCGGGGATGGAACAGGAGCGAACGGGATTGCCGTTCAGGAGCACGGTACAGGCGCCGCATTGTGCGATTCCGCAGCCGTATTTTGTGCCGGTTAGACCGGCGAGGTCACGGATGGCCCAGAGGAGCGGCATTTTATCGTCGGCGGTGACGGGTGTTTTTTTTCCATTGATGAGCAAGGTAAAGGTTGGCATGAGTTGGGCTTTTGAATGTCCCAATAAGTTACGGAAATGAGAGGAGGGGATAGAGGAATTTACATCAATGGTAGGGCGTTGTTTACGGGGAGAATGAACGGGTTTGGGATGTTGCGGCGACGATGGCTCAGGGTTCCTGGTTTACTGCGCGATGACTAGAACAGGAGAAGGGAGGGGGTGATGGTGAGACGGGTCTGATTGCGGAGGTTGCCTTCTTCATCGATGTGTTGGACTGGGATATTCCTTTCCTGGAGAGATTTGCCGATGAGCTTGCTGCGGTGGCAGTTCTCTGGTCTGCTTTCGCTGCACATCAGGGCGACGCGGATGCCTTTTTCGTAGGCGTTGATGATCCTTTCGAGGCCTTCGAGGAAGAAAGGTTGGGTGCGGACGAGATCGTAGTCCAGCTTGCCGAGGCTGTTGTAGCAGCTTGGGTCGGTGGGGCGGCCGCCGAGAGAGTTGCCCATGTAGATGTAGCGAAAGCCTGCTGCGCGCAGGGCGGTGACGAATTCGGGCTGGCGGTATTGGGGATTGAAGGAGGAATAGGGGACGGAGCGGACGTCGATGAGGAATTCAATGGAGTATTGTTCCAGTAGGTGGAGGAAGGTTGGAAGAGGTCGGGTGCCGTGGCCGATGGTGAAGATCATGGGATGAAGTTAATGAATTTAGCAAAAATATGCTAATTTAATTAGTATTTTTCTTTGATTTGAAAATCAATTTATTATGATGCGAAGCGCTTTAACATTTTCTTACAGAATGTTATAGATAAGTTATAAGTGCCATGAGACATTTAACCTAGAGCATTTTTTGCGTTCTTATATCTGATAAGTAGAAAATTAAAACACTTAAGATATGAAAACGACGATGCAAGAAAACAGAACAAAAAAGAGGACGATGATGAAGGCAGGTAAAAAACTGTTGATCATACTGTTCTCGCTTGGCCTTGCTTATGGCGCCTCGGCTCAGCGGGGCCATGGTATCGGTGGCGGTTACCATGGTGGTGGCTATCACACCTATTATCCCAGGACCTATGTTGGGGTCGGTTTTGGTTTGGGATATGGCTTTGGGTATCCCTTTGGTTCTCCGTATGGATGGTATGGTCCATGGGGTCCCTATCCTGCCTATTACTACGGTTATGGGGCTATGCCTTCCCGGCTGGCTCTGCAAATAGAGGATATTAAAAATGACTATAGTGCCCAGATCAAGGATGTCCGGCATGACAAGTCGCTGGACCGTAAGGACAGGAGGGCAAAGATCGACCAACTGAAACATGACCGGGATGCTGCGGTGATACAGGCCAGAAAAGATTATTATTATAATTCCCGCCGGAATTACAATAACAACAATGGTCAGCCGGGGAATAATCCTGGTAACGGTAATCAGAATCAGAATCAGCAGAACAATGGAAATGGTTCTTCTTCGAAGGAAGAACAGCCGGAATATAATGAGCACGGATCGACAGGGAGTGGAAGTGCAACAGATAATTTGCAAAAGTAATAAGGACACCCTGTCAACGATTCAGTATCTTATATACAAACTGCGAGACCCCTCCTTGGCGGGGTCTCTTTTTTTTATGTAGATTTAGGCCATGTATTTTACCAATAAAGTTATCTGGATCACGGGAGCTTCTTCCGGGATTGGAGAGGCGCTGGCCTATTCTTTTTCGGCTGAGGGGGCCAAGCTGCTGTTGTCCAGCAGGCGGAGGGAGGAACTGGAAAGGGTGAAGAAGAATTGTGCTCACCCGGAGGCGGTGGTAGTGCTACCGCTGGACCTGGTGGACATCCCGTCATTGGAAGGGATGACTGCTGAAGCCGTGGCTGCTTTTGGTCAGGTCGACATCATGATCCACAATGGCGGGATCAGCCAGCGTTCGTTGGTGGTGGAGACGGACCTGGAGGTACACAGGAAGGTAATGGAACTGGATTATTTTAGTTATGTGGCTTTGACAAAGGCATTGCTGCCGCATTTTCTGGAACGGAAGGCGGGGCATTTTGTAGTCGTCAGCAGTGTAATGGGAAAGATAGGTACGCCGATGCGATCGGCTTATGCTGCTGCCAAACATGCTTTACATGGATTTTTTGACTGTCTCAGGGCGGAGGTGTCGCCGATGAATATAAAAGTGACAATACTCACACCGGGATATATCCGTACGAATATTGCTTTGAATGCGATGACGAAGGATGGGGGTAAACTGGGTAAGGTTTCGGGTAATATAGAAGGCGGATTGCCGGCGGAAAGGGCTGCGGTACAAATCAAGAAGGCGATGGCGCGGGGGGCATACGAAGCATATATAGGGAAGCTCAGTGGGGAGCGAGTCGCGCTGTGGCTGAACCGGCTGGCGCCGGGCTTGTTGATTAGGATAGTGCCGGGGCAGGTACCCAAATAATTAATTGAATGAATGCCGGAATTCCAAAGGGGAAAGGTTGGTTTTACTTTTAAATAGCTTACTGAAGGATTGGGAATGTTCAAATCCTAATTCATAGGCAATCTCACTTACAGATAAATCCGTTGTGGACAGCTTATCTTTTGCTTTTTCTATCAGCTTATCGTGAATGTGCTGCTGGGTGCTCTGGCCAGTCAAAGTCTTTAGCAATCCACTCAGGTAATTTGGTGAGACGGCTAACTTCCCGGCAATGTATTGAACTGTAGGCAATCCTTTTTGAGATAATATATCGCTGTTGAAATATTCTGTAAGAAGATCTTCCAGTCGCTCGAGAATTTTATGGTTGGTAATTTTTCGGGTTATGAATTGCCGGTGATAAAATCTGTCTGCATACGTAAGCAATAATTCCAATTGCGCAATGATCACGTCCTGGCTGAATTTATCAATGTTCGAATGATATTCCTGCTCGATGTTGTGCATGATGCTCATAATCGTTGTTTCTTCTTTTTCCGAAAGAAACAGGGCTTCATGTACCGAGTAATCAAAATATTCGTATTTCTTTATTGTTTTGGCCAATGCCGTATTCCATAAAAAATCGGGATGGACGAGTAAGAGCCATCCCGAATGTTTTATTTCTGAACCTTTCTCGATCTCAATTCCAAAAACCTGACCGGGTGAAATAAAGAACATGATCCCTTCATCAAAATCATATTTCTGCTGCCCGTATTTCATCTTGGCATTGAAGCTCCTTTTTAGGGAAATGGAATAAAAATCAAATACCAAGCTTATTGACTCATCGTAGGGCAAACGTTTGATGGATTCGAAGTTGATCACGCTGACCAGAGGGTGCTCCGGTTTTGGAAGGCCCATGACCTGGTGGTATTCGTTTATCGTCTTTATCCGGTGAAGTTGGGCGTTTGCCATATTACAATGTACTTATTTTTGGTTAAAAGCGGTTGCAAATTCCTTTGCGAAGTCGGCCAGTTTTACTTTGCCCAGCTTTGGCTTGTTGCGGTAATAATCCTCCATTAATAAACCGCTGTGCTGGCTTGCAAACATTTCGACCAGGCCGGCGGCGATCTTTGGATTCAATCCTACTGCTTCTAAAATACGCTGTCTTTCTTCGTTCGAAATAAGGATCCATTTCAGGTCCGGTTTTCCGATGGCTGCACCCAGGACGCTTGCGGTCTCGTGACCAGTAAGCTCATCGCTGGCGACGTAGCGGACTTTTGTGCCCATGATGGGGGTGGTGAGTTCTTCCGCCACTGCTTCGGCGATGTCGATCGGAGAAACCCATACCAGGTGCTCGTCGGCACCATAATTTGCTGCGATAAGGCCCTGGGACTTTATCATTGGAATAAAGCCCAACAGATTGTAATAAAAACCGACCGGGCGCATAAAAGTGATGGCAATGTCGGACAGTTTATCCAGGATAAGCTCCAGTTCCCGATGGGCGAGAATGATACCGGAGCCCTTATCTAAATGGGCGCCGATACTGCTGAGGTGGACCACCCGCTTTGTACCCGAACGTCTGACGGCCTGTGCATAGTTGTTGCCGATCCTGTGACACCAGGCGTAGAGGTCAAGGTTGGGATCGAAAAAGTTGGTTGGTGGCACCATTGTATACACGGCATCTGCGCCGGTGAATGTGGCTGTAAGAAAATCGGCGTCCTCTACTGAGCCGATGGCGGCGGTTGCGCCCAGGGATTCAATCTCTTTTTGTTTTTCGGGTTTACTGCTGATGACGGTAACCGCATGTCCTTTTTGCACTAACTCTTTTGTGAGTGGCTTGCTGATATGTCCTAAGGAGCCTGTTACTACAATTTTCATAAATATTTTGCTTTTGTTTGAGAAAACAAAAGTCCACCCTTCAGGGATGATCCCTGTAGCCTAATCTCTGATTGTTGTAGTCTTTTATATGGTATTTAAAGCATAGAGGATAATATTCACGCCGAATTTGGTATTGTCTTCGGCCAAAAAACGTTTGTTCCGGAAGTCATAGTCCCATTCACATCCATAATCTTTATTGCTATAGAGGACGCCGATGCGGCCATTGATGGTAATAGCCTTGAGGTAGTCATGGACGAGATCATCGCCCCAGCCATTGAGCTCGAAAGTTGTATTGGGTGGTCCTTTCTCAAAATGAAAGAAAGAGCTGTATACAGGGTGGTTGTTTGGTATTTTTTTTAGTGCGGAGGAGCCAAAGAGGTTAGTCATTTGTGTTTCGAAGGACCGGGCAAAAAGTCCGTCGATATCGTGGTTGCAGTCGTCGGCAAAGACGAATCCCCCGTTGCTGACATATTTATGAAAGTTGGCGCTTTCGAGGGCATTGAACTGTACTAGTTTGTGACCGCTGATATAACAAAAGGGGTATTGAAAGATGTCGTTGGTTTCGAGGTCGATGACCTTTTCCTGGAGGTTGACGGGGATGGTTGTGTATTCGATAAGCGAGTTGAGGAGGTTTGCCGGCATCCGCTGGTCGGTGTCCCAGTCTCCTGACCGATAGCGTAGTCTTACGAATGTAAATTTTGTCTCACCTGATACCTTCACCGGTCATGTAATTTTTTTAAAGTTGCTGATTTTATCTTTAATTTCCACAGTCTGGTAGATATATGTTTAAAAACTATCTAAAAACTGCTTATAGAAGCCTGCTCCGGTACAGGAGTGCAGCGCTTATCAAACTGTCGGGTCTTTCCCTTGGCATGGCTTGTTGTATGCTTATAGTTATTTATATCAACGATGAGCTCAGCTATAATCGATTTAATCTTCATTACCGGGATATTTATCGGGTGAATTTTGTCAAGCATGGGGATGGGGAGACCCGGGTTATGGCGGGTACGCCGAATGCGGCCGGACCGGCCATCCAAAAAGATCTGCCGCAGGTTCTGGCGACGGCGAGGATGTATCAGCGGAGTGGGATATTGGAGCGGAGGGATGGGGGGCAAGAGGTGGGGGGTGAGCGCAAGGGTGAGGGGGGAAAGGACGGGTTGCGGCGGCGGTTGCAGGAGCAGGACATTTTTTTTGCAGACAATGGGCTTTTCGATGTGTTTACCGTTCATTTTGTGCAGGGAAGCGCTGCGGGTGCGCTGAAGGAGCCGAACTCCATCGTGCTGACGCGGGAGATGGCGCGTAAATATTTTGGTACGGAAGCGGTTGTCGGACGAGTGCTGGTATATGAAAACGCCAGCGTCCTGAAGGTGACGGCGGTGATAGACAAGCTGCCTTCGACTTCCGATGTGCAATTTGATGCCCTGATATCCTTTGAAACTTTATATACGGTGGAGACCGCCTTGCGGCAGATAACCCGTCAGTATGGGGATGAGCGGGTACAGAAGTCCTATTATTTTTCTCTTCAGCCTTTATCGGAACTGCATCTCTATGCTTCGAATGTCGAGGAAAATTCCAGCACAAACAGTATAACCTATGTCTATATTTTTTCGGCCATCGCCTTGCTGATCCTGCTGATCGCGAACATCAACTTTATCAATCTTTCGAATGCGCAGGCGCTGACGCGGATAGCGGAGATCGGTATCAGGAAGGTCTCGGGGGCGGATGGCCGGCAGCTGTTGTTGCAATTTCTTGGGGAAGCGCTGCTGCTGAGCGGAATGGCATTTCTTGTGGCCGTGCTGCTGGTGCTGCCGGGGCTGCAGCTGGTGAACGGCGTGACGGGGAAGGATCTGCATCCGGGTGTGCTACTAAACGGGAGGATCCTGCTCGTATTCCTGTCGCTGCTGTTGGTGACGGGGCTGCTGGGTGGGCTTTATCCGGCGATGTTCATCCTGAAGTTTCAACTTACCGATCTGTTGAAAGGCAAGCCCGGACGGGCTGCCGGGGCAGGAGGTCGTATCCGGGGCGCACTGATCGTAATACAGTTTGTCATTGCTGTCTCGCTGATCACGGGTGCGATAGTGATCCAGCGTCAACTATATTACCTACGTAATAAACCATTGGGTTTTGACAAAGAGCAGCTGGTGGTGGTGCCTTTGTTTGGCAAGAATCCTTCCGCCTTGAGCAGCGGCGTAGATGGCGCCTTGCGGGCAAGGATGAATAGTTTTGAAAATGACCTCCGGGCTGATCCGGCCATTCGGGCTGTGACCTTGTCTTCCGTGCTGCCGGGTGAAGGATTTGTGCAGGGGCTGGTGGTACCGGAGGGGCATGTCGACCAGGATAATATCTTCGTCCCCTGGGCGTCGGTAGACTACGACTTTGTGCAGACGATCGGGGCGCCGATGGTAGCGGGGCGGGATTTCTCGAAGGCTACGGGGACGGATCATCTGCAGGCCTTTGTTATTAATGAATCGGCTGTACGAACTTTTGGCTGGAAGGATGCAGCTACCGCCATTGGAAAGAATATTATCCGTGGGGACAGCAAGACGGGTAAGAAAGGGTTTGTCATCGGGGTGATAAAGGACTTTAATTTCGGCCGGCTGGACAGGCCGCAGGAGCCGTTGATCCTGGACATCAATGTTCCCCGGTTTACCACATTTGCAATCCGGGTGCGGCCAGACCGGGTGCCGAGGACGTTGGAGCTTATCCGTCGGTTGTGGGATCGTTATTTCCCCGAGCGGATATTTGAATATAGTTTTCTTGATGAAAATATCAACGCCCTATATAGTGCGCAGGAAAATTTAAGTAAGCTGGTAGGATATTTCGCGCTGATCGCTATCTTTATTTGCAGTATCGGTCTGTTCAGTCTGGCCAAGAGCTTCGTCGGAGCTGCTTCGCCACGCTCCTCCTCGCTCGTAACCTTCGCTTCGCTCGGTTATATAGCCAGGCAGCGGACGCGGGAGATGGGGATCCGGAAGGTATTGGGGGCGACTGCTGCCAGTATCACGGGTCTGTTGTTCAAAGACTTCTTTCGATTGCTTGTCATTGCCCTTGTAATAGCCCTTCCCCTTGCCTGGTGGTTGATGAACCAATGGCTTCACGATTTTGCTTATCGTATTGATCTTAGTTGGTGGATGTTTGCCGTCGCCGGTCTGTTTGCTGTGCTCATTTCTTTGCTGACTGTTGGGGTACAGGGTGGGCGGGTGGCGCGGGTTAATATTGTAAAGAGTTTAAGGAATTTTTAATTATGGAAATTATCGAAGATCAAGTGCAGTCTTTGCTGGGAAAACTGACGCAACTCAAAAAGGAAATAGGAAAAGTGATTGTGGGGCAGGAGACCATCGTGGAGGAAATGCTGGTGGCCTTGCTGGCGGGGGGGCATTGTTTGCTGGAGGGAGTCCCGGGCCTGGCGAAGACCCTCATGGTGCGAACGCTGTCACAGGCTTTAGACCTCTCATTTCGCCGGATACAGTTCACTCCCGACCTGATGCCAACGGATATACTGGGTACCGAGGTGCTGGAAGAAGATCATAGTACAGGACGACGATTTTTTAAATTCGTAAAGGGCCCGTTGTTTGCGAACATCGTGCTGGCGGATGAAATCAACCGGACGCCGCCGAAGACGCAGTCTGCGCTGTTGGAGGCGATGCAGGAATTCGAGATCACGTATGGTGGAGTGACTTATCCGCTGGACCGGCCTTTCTTTATACTGGCTACGCAGAACCCGATAGAGCAGGCGGGGACATACCCATTGCCGGAGGCGCAGCTGGACCGGTTCCTGCTTTATGTGAAGATAGGATATCCCACGGCGGAGGAGGAAGCGGCAATACTAAGCAATACAACGGGAAGCCGGAAGCCAGTGGTCAATGCTATAGTTGACGGTGCGGAGATCAAACAATTACAGAACCTGGTGCGGGAAGTAAGCATCAGTGAAGACATGATACGTTATGTTGCAGAGCTGATAAGGGCGACGAGGCCGGATACTACTACTCATTCCTATATAAAGGAATGGGTACGATGGGGTGCCGGGCCACGTGCGGGGCAGGCGCTGATCCTGACGGCCAAGGCCAGGGCATTGTTTCAGCAGCGGTATGCGGTGGTCGCGGAGGACATTCATGCGATGGCTTACCCGGTGCTGAGGCATCGCATCCTGATGAATTTTAAGGCGGAAGCGGAGGGGATCACCTCGGATGCGGTGACGGGCTATTTGGTGAAGGCGGTGGAAAGACCGGGAGGGAGATTGAAATGAAAGAGGTTCCAGATCATCATATTTTAATGACCATTAAGGACCTGTCGCTGGCTGCGCGCCGGACGGTAGATGGGTTCATGACCGGCATCAATAAGAGCAAGGTGCGGGGCCCTGGTCTGGAATTTAGTCAATACCGGAGCTATCAGCCGGGGGATGATCTGCGCTGGCTGGACTGGAAGCGTTATGCCCGGTCGGACCGATACTATATCCGGGAGTCGGAAGTCGAGACGAGTATCTCGGTGCGGCTATTGATAGATGCCAGTCTTTCGATGAAACATAAAGACGGAGATTTTTCCAAGATGGACTATGCAAGGCATCTGGCGGCAGCGCTGGGATGGCTGGCGCATGGACAGGGTGATGCCCTGGGGCTGTATGTCTTCAGGGAAGGGGGCGTGTATTCATTACCGGCGCGGAAGGATGCGCAGCATCTGGCGAGGTTCTTCCATCAACTGGAAATATTGGAGCCGGGTGGGAAGATGGGCGACCCGATCAATTATAAGTCTATTTTTTTAGGAGAGCAGAAAAGGGAGCTCTTGATCTTTATTACCGATATGTACGAGCGAAATGGTGAAATCAGCAGGCTGCTGGAATTGCTGGCTTCGTTGAGACATGATATCATCGTCTTTCATATCATGGGGAAGAATGAGCTGGAGAGAGACTATAAAGGATATGACCAGGTAGAGGATCTGGAGACGGGGGCGAGGACGCCGTTGAGCAGTGGACTGGAGGAAGAATACAAGGCAAAACTACAGGCCTGGCTATCGGCGGTGCGGATGCAGCTGCTGGATAAGCAGATCGCGTATCAGCTGATGCGGATGAATGAACCGATGGGACAGGCGCTGCGGGATTTTTTGAAAATAAGAGGGTGAGAAACTTTTTAAATGCATTTTTTACAACCTATATGGCTGGCTGCGATGGCGGGCATCGTACTACCGGTGGTTATTCATTTCTGGAATGACCGGCGTGGGAAGGTATTGCGTATCGGGAGCATAAGTTTCCTGGAGGGCGCCTCGCAGCGGATGTCCTGGAGCCGGCGGATCTCGGACTGGTGGCTGTTGTTGTTGCGCTGTCTGCTGCTGATGGCCCTGGCGTTGTTGCTGGCGGGCCCCTATTGGGTGCGAAAGGATAGCAGGGGAAAAGGGTGGGTATTGGCGGATGCAGGGGCTATGAATGTATATGGCGCGAGGATCGATTCATTGGTGAAGGCAGGATGGGAAAAGCGGGAACTGGATAGTATAAACTATTGGAAGGGCTTTAGAACCCTGGACAGGATGGCGCCGGCGGGTCTGCCATTTGTCGTCTTTTCATCGGGATTGGCGAGCCGTTATATGGGATCGAGGCCCGTCACGAACAGAGATATTCACTGGGAGGTGTATGCGCCAAAGGACTCTGTGAATCAATGGACGGAAAGGACGTGGGGGATATCCCCGGATAGTGCACGGGTGATGAGCGGAGTGGCGAAGACTACAGGGAGTGTTTTTCATTATGCAACGGTGGCGATGAAGGCGGATACAGGTACGCTTGATCTTACTATTTATGCGGATGGCGTCTTTAAACAGGATGGTCTATACCTGGAGGCTGCGTTGCGGGCGGTGCAGGAATTTACACATCGAAGGATGAGGGTTATGATGACGGGTAGTATAGCGGATGGGCGTGGGTGGCTGTTTTGGTTGTCTGCAAAACCTTTGCCGGAGGTGAAGGGATTTTCAACGATCTGGCAATATGGGAGGGGTGATGAAAGAAAGATCGATACGTGGATGGAGGGGACGGAAGTTTATAAAGAGATCATCGCGCCGCGGGATGGAGAAGTGGTGTGGAAGGATGGATATGGCCGAGGGGTATTGGTGAGGGAAGGGGGGATCTTTAGTTTCTATAGCCGGCTCGATCCGGATTGGGGTGAGCTGGTTTGGAGCAGGCAGTTTCCGGCCTTGCTGGCGAAGATGTTGTTTGGCGAAGAGGGACCGGGGGTGAGAGACTTGCGGATGATGGATCTGGCGCAGGTGGCGCCGGTAAGAAAAGCAGGTGGTGCCGCGAAGGAAATGGCGACTGGCGGAGCGATCGACCTGGGGATGGCGGGCTGGATATTAATATTTTTATTATTCATATTTGAAAGATGGCTGAGCGGCAGGGAATAGAACGGCTGAGCGCGTTGCGTAGACGATGGAAGGCAGAGGGTATTCTCTACTGTCTGCTGTTGGGGCTTGCCGTGAGCATAGCGCTGGCCTCGCTGCTGTCTGCTTTTTCGGGATGGAACTGGTGGCTGTCGGTGCTCTTCCTTGTGGTATCATTTTTTGGGGCTTTTTGGATCTTTCCTTATTGGCGGATCACGCTTACCGATACTGCCCGCTATCTCGATCGTCAACTACCGGAGCTGGAGGAAAGCTGCGGACTGTTGTTGCGTCCTGTGTTGGAACTGGGACCGTTGGAACGTTTGCAGGCGGTCCGGACGGAAGCAAGGCTTCGGTCGGTGAGTGTGCCAGTGCCCTTTCGTCGAAGGCTGCTGATTGCGGGGGGATTGTTTTTGGCCGCGGTGATCCTTGGGGGGGGCGTGTCTTTTATGGCCAGAGGTGGCGTGGAAGAAGACTGGGTGCGGCCTCTGACTGCTGCCCCGGGAGCGGCTGCCGCGGCACCGGGGGTAAAGGGTGTTCGAATTGTTATTACGCCACCGGCTTATACGGGTAAAAGGATGAGAGAGCAGACAATATTTCCTCTACAGGTGGAGGAAGGGGCGTTGCTGAACTGGGAAGTGGAGACGAGCGGGGCTGTGGATACGGTGTTATTTATGTTCAATGATACGACGCGATGGTTGCTGCGGTCTGTGAATACGAGTAAAACGGCGTGGAGACTATCGCTACCGGCCGTACATCCGGGGTTTTACCAGGTGCGAATTGGATCGCAGCTTTCTGATCTGTATAAGCTGGAGATCATAAAAGATGAGCCGCCGAAAATAACTATCCGGACGCCGAAGGCATATACGCTGCTGGACTATGGTGAACCTACAAAAGTTCCATTACTGGTAAAGTTGCAGGATGACTATGGGATCAGTGAGACGGCTGTGATGGCGACTGTTTCCAGTGGGAATGGAGAGGCTGTGAAGTTCAGGGAGCAGGAGCTGCGTTGGGAAAAGGGGTTTACGGGTGGGCAGGTTGTCTATGACCTGTCGAAGACATTGGACTTGTCTGCGCTGGGGCTGAAGCCGGGTGATGAGCTTTATTTTTATTGTCGGGCGAAGGACAATCATGGGCAGGAAGCGCGGACGGATACCTATATTATATCGCTGGCGGATACTGCACAGCTAATGAGCTTGGAAGGGTTGACGGTTGCTACGGATATCAAGCCGGAATTCTTTCGGAGTGAGCGACAGATCATTATCGAGGCGGAGCAATTGTTGAAAGAGAAGGATACGTTGGATGTGACGGCGTTTAAGAATAAGAGCAATGATCTTGGGATCGATCAGAAGCTGTTGCGGCTGAGATATGGAAAATTTTTGGGGGAAGAGGCGGAGGAAGGTGGGCCGGGAGGGGACGCGAGTGGGGAGATTGAAAAACCTGGAGCTTTTGGGGATGGGGCGAAGATATTGGATGCGTATACAGACAAGCATGATAATGCGGAGGATGCTACCTATTTCACACCGGCTGTCAAGGCGCAGCTGAAGGCTACTTTGACGGAGATGTGGAATGCGGAACTGCGACTCAGGACCTATAAACCACAGGAGGCTTTGCCTTATGCTTATAAGGCTTTGCGTTTGTTGAAGGACTTGCAGCAGCAGTCGAGGTCGTATGTGGCGAAGACGGGTGTGAAGACGACGCCGTTGAATCCGGCCAAACGGCTGACGGGGGAATTGGCGGCTATCCAGGCGCCGGAGCAGCGGGTCACGCGGGCGGAAGGTTTGACGGAAGAAGAGGTATTACGGATCGTGTTGGGGTTACTGGAGGCGGGGCCGCGGATGCCTGGTGAAGGAAGCAAGGTTTTGATGGGACAGGTGGAAAGGAGGCTTGGAAAGGAGGCGGCTTCGAGGCCGGGAGAGTTTTTGTCGGGATACCAGGCGATGCATAAAATAGTTTTGGGGGAAGGAAATGATAGAGAAGTAGCAGGGCGGGCGATACAGAAACTATTGCCGATAGCGCAGGCAATGCCGACGGCCCGGAAGGCGGTGGCGGATGCGGGACTATCACAAATTTATTTTAGTCATCTCGACAAACCATGATGGTGTGGAACTATATAGTTATTGGGTTAGGGCTGGCGCTGCTGGTGATGCTGGTGTGGAAGGAAGTGCGGCGGCCTCGCCGGTCGCGGTTGGCGGCGCGGGTTGTCGCCACGGTTCTGGCGGTCGCGTCAGTGGTCTGTCTGGGGCTGCCGTTGAGCTGTAGAAAGGGCAAGGCTGATGGGAAGGGAAAGGAAGGTGTATTGCTGACGGAAGGATATGATGCTGATAGTGTCCGGGAATTTTTGCGGGAGCATGCGGGTATGAAAATGATACAAGCCGATGATGTGTCGATGGATCGGTGGCATGTTTTCGGGTATGGGTTGACGAATGAGGAGTGGATGGCTTTGCGGCCGCCTTCGCTGGTGTTTCACGGCTCTTCTGTGAAGGTAGGGTTGGTAAGCGCGGATTGGCAGCGGAAATTGCGGCGGGGGGAGCGGTTACTGGTGCAGGGACGTTGGAAGGGCGGAGGCCCTGTCCGGCTGTTGCTGGAAGGAATGGGGGTGGATTCGGTGACAGTAAAAGGGGATTCCCTGTTTTCGCTGCATACGGTGCCGGCACAGGCGGGGAGGGGTGTCTGCAAATTTGTGGCGATAGCGGGAAAGGACACATTGGAACAAGAGGATCTTCCCTTTGAGGTGGAAGCGGGAAAACCGTTGAAGATATTAGTGCTGGCGTCTTCGCCGGATGCTGAAAATACTTTCCTGGTGAGCTGGCTTTCGAAAGAGGGGCATGCGGTGGCGAGCCGTACGCTGGTGAGCAAGGATAAATATCAGCAGGTATATGCTAATATGGCGGAGCGGCCGCTGGGGCAGCTGACGCCTGCTCTGCTGAGTGATCTTGATCTGGTGATAGCGGATGCTTTGACGGTATCTAATGGCGGGTTGTTGCCGATGTTAAAACGGCAGGTAGCCGAGAGGGGATTGGGTTTGGTGATAAGAGTGGATAGTGGCGGTCCTGTGGGAAAGCGGGTATTATTGCGGGATAGTATGGGTAGGGCGGAAGTTAGCATTAGCCGGGAGGGGATGGGGAAAATAGTTTGGACTAGACATATAACGTATCCGATGATGCTGGCTGGGGAGAAAGTGGGGTATGCGACGTATTGGTCTTCCTTGCTGCGGGATGCGGCCCGGGAAGAGCCGGCAGGGGATAAATGGGAGTGGCGACCGGAATTGCCAAGGGTGGAGGAACCGGTAAGGTTTGTGGTACAGACAGGAGTGAGTGGGATGCCGCAAGGGGTGTTAGGGGAGGGGGTGAATATGTATCTGGCGGAGGATGGGGTATTGCCTTATAGCTGGTCGGGTCGGTATTGGCCGGAGGCGGTGGGTTGGCAGACTGTGAGCAGGTTGCAGGGGGATACGACCTCATGGTATGCCTGGCCGGTGGATGCGTGGGGGCCGTTGTATCGGGAGAAGAGGAGGGAAGAGACTGCTCATTTTATAAGAGGGGGGAACGCGTCGCGGCAGGGGAGAGGATTAGGAGAGGAGGGGGGTGAAATTATGTCCAAGGGATGGTTCTATGCTCTGTTAATTGTGAGTTTGCTTTTTTTATGGATCGAGAAAAAAATTCTTTAGATTGAGTTTTATATTTTTTTCACTACACAACCAGAATTAACTTGAAAAGAAAAGATTTCCTTCACATGGCAGGAATGGGGCTAGGGTCCCTTGTAATGCCGAAACTTCCTTTTGGCACGCGGATGATAGATCCTGCTGAGGCCTTGCTGGGTGGGATGGATGTGGTCGCGAAGAAACAGCTTGCTGATGCGGCTCTGAACGCGGCAAAATCCGGTGGCGCCACTTATGCGGATGTGCGTATCGGAAGGTATCTCAACCAATTTGTGATCACGCGGGAAAACCGGGTCCAGAATATTGCCAATACGGAATCGTTTGGGGTAGGCATCCGGGTGATAGCCAATGGCTCCTGGGGGTTTGCTGCGACCAATGACGTCACGCCCGCGGGGATGGCCAGAACTGCCGCAAGGGCGGTAGCGGTAGCAAAGGCCAATGCAAAGATCATTTCTGAGCCGGTGCAGCTGGCTCCGCAGAAAGGATATGGGGAAGTTAGCTGGAAGACGCCGATCGAAAAAAACGTTTTCGAAGTACCGCTGAAAGAAAAGATAGATCTGCTGCTGAATGTCAACAGCATTGCTATGCAGGGCGGAGCCAATTTTGTCAACTCGGCCATCCTGGCTATCAATGAACAAAAATATTTTGCTTCTACCGACGGTAGCTATATCGACCAGGACATTCACCGTCTGTATCCAAACTTCAATGTTACGAAGATCGACAAGGCAACGGGTAAGTTCCAGACAAGGCGTAGTCTAAGCTCGCCGGTGGGGATGGGTTATGAATACCTGATGCCAAGGCCGGAAGATAAGCTTCCTGGTATTGTTACCCGTTATAAAGATCGGTATGATATTCTGGAAGACGTAAAGAACGCCGCGGCGGATGTCACACAAAAGATCAGCGCCAAGAGTGTGGAGCCTGGGAAATATGACCTGGTGCTGGATCCTTCTCATCTCTGGCTTACCATTCACGAATCTGTGGCTCACCCTACGGAACTGGACAGGGTGTTGGGATATGAAGCCAATTATGCCGGAACGAGCTTTCTTTCTCTTGACAAATGGAAGTCGGGGAATTTCCATTTTGGCAGCAAGCTGATGAATATTGTTGCTGACAAGCTGCAACCCGGCAGTCTGGGTGCTGTCGGCTATGATGACGAAGGGGTTAAATGCGGGAAATGGGACCTGGTCAAGGACGGGGTGCTGGTGAACTACCAGGCCATACGCGACCAGGCGCATATCATCGGGCTGAAAGCATCGCAGGGCTGCTGTTATGCGCAGAGCTGGGCGGACGTTCAATTTCAGCGGATGCCGAACGTCTCGTTGCAGCCGGGTAAGGAAAGGCTTAGCGTGGATGATATGATCAAGGATGTAAAGAAGGGTATTTATATCATTGGTGATGGCAGCTTTTCGATAGATCAGCAACGGTATAATTTTCAGTTTGGCGGTCAGCTATTCTATGAGATAGAGAATGGTAAGATCGTGGGTATGCTAAAGGATGTCGCCTACCAGGCTACGAACCAGGAGTTCTGGAATTCGCTGGTGGCTGTGGCTGATGAGCGGGATTACCGACTGGGGGGCGCCTTCAACGATGGAAAGGGGCAGCCAGGTCAGTCGAATGCCGTATCTCATGGAAGCAGTACGGCGCGATTCAATGGTGTCAACGTAATTAATACAGCAAGAAAAATAGGATAATACAATGCCAATTTTAAATAAAGAAGAAGCACAAAAATTATTGAAGAAAGCGCTGAGCTATTCCAAGGCGGATGAATGCGAAGTCACGCTGAGGGGTTCGGAGTCCGGCAATATCCGGTATGCCCGCAACTCTGTCTCTACCGCGGGAGAGATCGGGCAAATGAGTCTTATTGTTGCCTCCAGCTATGGAAAGAAAACGGGTACGGCAACTATCGATGAATTTGATGATGCATCCCTTGAAAAGGTGGTGCGCCGAAGTGAAGAGCTAGCTCAGCTGGCTCCTGAAAATCCTGAGCATATGCCTTTGCTGGAGCCCCAGACCTATAAGGACCCGATCACCTATGTGCCGGGGACGGCTGCTATGACACCTGATACCCGGGCTGAGGCGGTGGCTAAGAGCATCCAGGTATGTAAGGATGCAAAGTTGCAGGCGGCAGGTTACCTGGAGAACACGACGGATTTTGATGCGATAATGAATTCGAAAGGGCTGTTTGCCTATAATACCGGAACGGATGTAATCTTTACGGTAACCACCCGTAATGAGGAAGGGACGGCGTCGGGGTATGCGGCCCGTGGGTTTAATGATGTGGCAAAGCTGGACACGTTGACCGCGACCAAGGTGGCGTGCACGAAGGCCAATGGATCTCTTGGCGCCAGGGCGATAGAGCCGGGGAAATACACGGTGATCCTCGAGCCGGTAGCGGTGACCTATATGCTGGAAAATATGTTCCGTGGATTAGATGCGCGGAGTGCGGACGAGGGGCGCAGCTTTATGAGCAAGGCCGGTGGTGGCAACCGATTGGGGGAGCAGCTGATGGACCCGAAGGTAACGATCTATTCCGATCCTTTCCATCCTGAGCTGCCATCGTCTACCTGGAACCGGGAAGGGCAGCCATACGAAAAAAGGACCTGGATCGATAAAGGTGTAGTTAAAAACCTTGCCTATTCCCGTTTCTGGGCGCAGAAAAAGAATGTAGCGGCTATTCCCGAGCCCGGTAATATCATTATGGAAGGTGGGAATGAATCGATCGAGGACATGATCAGGAACACTGAAAAGGGGATACTTGTATCGCGGCTTTGGTATATCCGGATGGTAGACCCGCAGACCTTGTTGCTGACGGGACTGACGCGGGACGGTACGTTCTATATCGAGAATGGCCAGATCAAGTTCCCGGTGAAGAACTTCCGGTTTAATGAGAGCCCGGTGATCATGCTGAACAATGTGGAATCGTTGGGCAAGCCGGAAAGAAGTATCAGCGTAGAGTCGTATCGGAGCTATTTGGTGCCGCCGATGAAGGTGCGGGACTTTACGTTCACTTCTTTGTCGGATGCGGTCTGATTCATATCGAAGCTGACAAGGGTATTGATATTGGGGTCGAGGGTCATATCAGAGAATGATCCGGTCCCGGGAAATTTGATGGTAGTGATCTTGTCTTTGATATAGACGGTGTGGAGTACCCCATTGATGGAATATTCAAGTGGAAATTCGAAGAGCTGTTCTCCGGTTTGAACTAAACTGATGAGCAGCTCTTTTTTATCATCGGTACCATATTTCCAGTCGACTTTGAGGTTGGGGTGACCGGGTTTGTCGAGCCATTCGTGGAAGAAGTCGTGTAGGTTTTGACCACTGACGGTCTCCATAATCTTTTCGAAGTCAGCGCTGCTGGCATTTTTGTTCCGGTAGGTAGTATAATAGGTGGAGATGCCTTTCCAGAAGAGCTGGTCGCCAATGCGCCGGCGGAGCATGTGGAGCACCCAGCCACCTTTTTCATAACTATTGGGATTCAGGAGCTTCATATAATCGTCTTTGATGCTGGTATCGACGACGGGTGTCAGCCTTTTTTTCTCGAAGGCGATGAGCTTTTTGCGGTCAATGGCCATGCCTTTTTTCAGCGTGTCGATGCCATATTTATTTTCGAGGTAACAATGTGTCATATAGGTAGCAAAACCTTCGCTAAGCCAGAGGTGTCGCCACTGGGTCTCGGTGGCGGCGTCGCCAAACCATTGGTGTGCTATCTCGTGCGCCATCAGCTCTTCTACGTCCGGGGAATTGACTGAGTTCTCAAAATAGAAGATGGCGCTGGCGTTTTCCAGACCGCCGAAGCGGGTTTTAGACTGCACATTGCCGCATTTTTCGAACGGATAGGGTCCGATGTGCTGAATATAGAACGGGAGGATCTCCAATGCATAGGCGTAACTTTTGAAACCGATCTCTTTATTCTCCGGGAAGACATAATTATAGACTGGGACGCCCATTGCATCGCCGGGGTGATCGACGGCAAAGTCGGCTACTCCTATGACCATTACCTTTGGAGAGAGGGGAATGGACTCTTTCCAGTGGGTCAGCTTTTTATTATTGGGCAGCTCTTTTTCTTCCTGTAAGGCGCCATTGGCCACTACTGTATAGTGATCGGGGGCTATGATCCGGAAGTCGAGGGTGGCCTTATCGGAGGGATGGTCGACACAGGGTATCCAGTTGTGGGCGCGGTTTGGCCAGTTGTCACCGAAGAAACCGCGGCGTCCGAATTTGTTGTTAGCAATAATGAGCCCATCGGCCGGAATGCCTTTATAAGTAATGGCATAGGTATGCTGTTCGCCTGATCTTGCGGAAGTATAGATATGTAGCTGAGTGCTATCCTGCGTATAGGGCACAGCCTTATCTTTTTCTGTAAGGGAGGAAACGGTCATGCCCTTACCCTGTTCATTCTTTTTGGTGAGATCGAGTATAAAAGCGGGGGCATTTCCTTTGAACAGGATGGTAATTTCGGCCCGGCCGTGGATGGTGTTGTTGCTGTCGCTGACTTCGATAGAAAAGTCGTAGTGCTGGACATCGATGGTCGGGTTGTAGGTTTGGGCGGAACCGGTAGTGGCTCGGATGAATAAAAGGCTGGCAGTCAGGGCAAGAGTCCATGGTTTTATCATATTACGAATATACAGCCGGACTAATAATAAAAGTTTACGATTCTTAGCTGAGTTTGCCTTAATTTTAATTATTCAATTTCTCTTCATTTGTCGAACTATATCAATTGTCCAGGCTGGTTTCACCGGATGCCGTCCGTATATAAGCTAATCGTCAGTTTTGCCGTAGCCACGATCATTTCCGTAGCGCTTTTGCCGATCCGTATGGAAGGCATGACACGTGTCATGATCGGGTGGGATTGCTTTAGCCTTTGCATGATCATCATCAGCGGGGTTATCTTTTTTAGCATGCGGCCGAGGCAGATACGGGTACTGGCCAAGACGGAGGACGCGGGGCGAATCGTTGTTTTTTTTATTGTACTCGCTGCCAACCTTGGCAGCTTGCTGGGAGTGATGCTTTTGCTGGGGAATAAGGAGGCGTGGCTGCTGAAGAAGGGGGTGGAGACCTTTATTTATATTTCGGGGGTTACCTGTTCGTGGCTGTTGCTGCATACGATGTTTGCTTATCGTTATGCGCTGTTGTATTATGGGGATCACCCGCTGGACCCGGATGCGCATACGGTGGGGCTACAGATACCGAATGAGCTATGGCCGGATTACCTTGATTTTGCATATTTCGCCTTTGTGATAGGGATGACCTTCCAGGTGTCTGATATTGAAATTTCTTCCAGGACTATAAGGCGTGTGGCGCTGGTCCATGGGATGCTTTCCTTTCTTTTTAATACGGTGATCGTTGCTCTGACGATCAATGTAATTGTTGATCTACGGAATTAATCTAATTATGGCGAATCTGCCCTATTATCTAAATCTATCGGAGATGGTGTAGGCTACTTTGTCGTTGATGCGACGGAAGACATCGGCATTGATCCTGCGGATGCGTCGCAGGCGGCGGCCGACAAGGAGACGTCCGTCATTGTCGAAGTATTGGGGTTGCTGGAAATAGGTGAGGATATAATACTTCTTGTTGACGAAGGGGGAGTTGAAGACGCGAGGCCAGAGGGAAATATAGATGAGGGAATGTTTCCTTTCTTCTGTATAATAATTCAGATTGTCTATCCAGGTGCATTCCATCGACCGCATATTCGTGATAAGATTGTTGATAGGTGTGGGATCATAACCATAACGGAGCAGGGTATCCTGTAGCCGGGGGTCACCCACGGTGTATTCATAGATATAGGTGAGGGTATCGGTGACGAGCTCGAGGGAAAGCTTGTTGAAGGACCGGTTGGTGAACTCTATGGAAAATGGTTTTTTTTCGTAGGCCTGGTGATAGACGGTTTCGATGCTGTCGAGGGTGGATTGGTTTTTTCGATAGTAGTTGGTGATGTTGAGTGAGGTGCAGGAAGTGGCCTGGACCAGGATGATCAAAAGTAAAAGATGATATAGACGGAGGGAGGGCATGGTGTGTTAATTGACGGTTGAGGATGAAGGCGGGGTACAGTGTGAGACACCGAAGATTATTTTTTTCAGGAAGCGGAGGCTTACCTGTCGCAGGGTGCGTCCGCCATAGTCCCAATAAATGATGTCTACCATGTCCGGCTCTGCATCGCTCTCTATGTGATGGATATCGGTGAGGACGATGAAGTGGGTGGGGAAGCTGTTCTTGAACCTTCCCTTTGAATGATTCTTTTTATGCAGGTAGGTATTGTTGACATAAAGATAGGTGACGCCGGTTTTGAGGCATTCGGTGAGATGGCCGTAGAGGTCTGAAAAGTGGGGTCGGAAAAGATCCGAGCCGCTGGCTTCGACGTGATAACCTGCCATCTCACGGATCATGCGGTTGAACTTGCCGTAATTGACGGCGGCCCAGAAAGTATCTTCTGCGCCGGGTTTGAACCGGGGCCAGAAAAAGTTGAGATAACCTCTGAAGTGATCTGCCAGGATCAGGAACCAGATCTGGTCGGCGTGCCGGATGTCCAGGATGCCTTTGAAGTGGAGGGTACCGGCTGCTTTATGGACCGCGGGGGAGGGTGTAAAACTAACCTTACCCCATGTTGCAGAACCATCGGTATACAGTGCCAGCATGAACCGGGTATAGGTCAGCGGATCGTTCTGAAGGGGCAGATAGGAAAGGGCTGCATAACCGCAGAAGTTGGTATTACTGCCCTGGTATATAGCCAGGGGGGTGGTGATATTGGCCTTGAGGTTTTCTATGAAAAGGTGAAGCTTTACGTTGGGCCAGAAGATGCTGGAGTCGGGTACTTTTGCAGATTGAAGGTAGGCGAGTGCTTCTTCGCGGGTAGACGTTGGCGGTAAAGCCGCGAGCCGGGAACAAGAAAGTAAAAAAAACAAAAGAAGGGAGCAGGTTCTGTTCATGCGGAAGCTTAGGATTACCGCACTAATATAACAATTCCTTTCCGATAAGCTAAACCACATGCTGTGGTTGCCTTTATCTGATAGACATAGGCACCGGCCGGCTGGGGTGTTCCTTTGAATGTTCCGTCCCAGCATTGTTGCGGGTCGGTGGTAAAAAAGACGCGTGCTCCCTGCCGGTTGAAGACTGCCAGTTCCAGGAAATTTATCCTGCCCCAGTATTTCAGCCTGAAGCAATCGTTGTTGCCATCATTATTGGGGCTAAATGCCGAGGGCACCGGATATTGGCTGAGGTCTGTGGTGAAGTCTACTGCGACGGTAATAGAATCAAGAGAAGAGCAGCCGTTGGCGCCGGTACCTTTTACATACCAGGTGGTCGTTGTAGTTGGGCTTACGATGGGATCGGCTATAGTCGAGTCGGAGATGCTGCTGTTGCCTGCCCATAGCCAGGACCTGGCGCCGATGGCGTGGAGGGTAGCCTGACCGAGGGTACAGTCAATGTTGTTGGTGCTGGTGACCGAAAGCTGGGGCAGGTCTTTTACGATGATAGGAATGTTCAATGTTGCGCTGAGCTGGCATATATTATCTGTGATAAGGACCTGGTATGAACTGCTGCCGGCGGGGCTAACAAGGACGGAAGAAGATGGAGGCAATGATGATCCATCTGGTGTGGTCCAGGTAAAGCTGTCGCCTCCTGAGGCGGTAAGGAGGATAGAATCATTGAGACAGATGGTTCCGTTCTGTGGCGTGACAGCGAATACGGGGAGAGGATGGACATTGACCTGGACTGAGTCGATAGCAGTGCAGCCGTTGGCGGCCGTGCCCTGAACATAATATTTTGTTGTAGAGAACGGACCTACGGAGATGGTTGAGCCGGAAGCATGGAAGAGCGGGTTGGAAGATGTCCATGTATAGGTCAATGCTCCTGTTGACTGAAGGCTGGCACGTTTTCCCTGGCAAATGAGGATGTCGTCACTGGCGCTGACATTCGGCGAGGGGATGACTCCGATCGTGACGGATGCGCTGGCGGGGCAGTTGAAACTATTGGATGCGATAAGGGTATAGGTGGTAGTGGCTGCTGGTGAAGCTGCCGGGCTTTGGGCGGATGGGTTGGACAATCCTGTTGTGGGCTGCCATTGAAAGAAGTCAGCATAGGATGTCTGTGCCGACAACAGAACGGTTGACGAACTGCAAATAGTAGTATCTGTTCTCAGCAAAACGGTGGCGCGCGGATTCACGGTGACCGTAACGGAGCCGGAGTCGGTACAGCCATTGGCGCTGTTTGTGCTGAGGGTATAGGTTGTCGTTGCTGATGGGTTGGCCATGGGATTTGCAATGGATGGATCGCTGAGTCCGCCAACCGGTGTCCAGCTATAAAGACCGGTGGACGATGTGCCGGACAGCTGTGTTGCGTCACCTGGACATATACCGACATTGGAGCTGACGCTGACAGCTGGAGAAGGTTTGACGGTGACTGTGATCGAAGCGTTGGCTGAACAACCTTGCGGGTTGGAGGCTGTAACGACATAGCCGGTTGTAGAAACCGGTGTGGCTATGGGGTCGGCGCTGGAAGGGTCGGAAAGACCTGTGGCCGGGGACCAGGAATAGGAGATACCGCCGGAAGCGTGGAGGGGTGCGGGTTGTCCCGAGCAGATATCGGTAACCGGTAAGACGGAAGCGGTCAGAGGCATGCAAAGGGATGGCGCGGGGATAAGATAATCCTCTACTTCTCCGTCAGGGGCGAAACCGGTTGCGCTTTGTACAGCCACTATATTGGAAGACAACCTGAACCGGAATCCATAAGCAGAAGCTGTGCCTTGCGGCAGGTATTGAGGAAGATGTGTCCAGGTGGCCACTACGGAGCTTGCGTTGTTGGGAACGAGGACAAGACTTGATTCGCTTGCGGAAAAGACGCCATCGCGGTTGAAGTCGAACCAGCAGGATAACCAGGCGTCATGACCTGTTGTGTTGCCGACCACAATGGGCAGGCCATAGGTACCGGAGCCGTCATAGGCGGGGAAACTGGCAACGCCTTCTTCATCAACACCGATGGCGTTGTCGTCCGTATATTGGATAGGATCGGCATCCGGGGGAACGTTGCCTATTCTAAGTCTTGTATCCTGATCAAGTGAGGGCATCGTCGGGGGCAGATAACCACAGGGATTTGTGATATTGTATAACAGCTGATGCTGGGCATACCCGTAACTGGCGGGCAGGTCGCCGCGATCTTCCGACTGCAGTATGCCAAAGGCAACTGCCATACCACCGAAGGTGGTAGCGTGATCGAGGGTTATGTCGACTACTAGTGGGCCTGTTGTAGGGGAAAGTGTGGTAATGATGGGATTTTGGCCATGTTGTGCTTGTCCGTCAAAGGTTTCGGTGATGGCTGCGGTTTGTGTGCCGCAACCTGCCAGCGGATCGGTAGTCTGTGCTGAGTTCCGAAACAGGGTCATGGTCTGCCAGGGGCTGCCATTGGTATGTACGGTAGTTGTCTCGCCTGTCCAACTGGCCTCGGCGTCGGCGGTGATCATATAAAAGGAAACGGGAGTACCGTTTCTCGATGCGGAGATCGAGAGGGTAAACTTGCAGATGCCGGTAGTGTTGTTATCAAATAATGAGGGGAGGATGGTGGGGTCGGAGAAATCATACAACACGTGCAGCATCGCACCGAAATAGGAGTTCATGACGGAGGGTACTGGTGCGCGGCTGGATACGTTCGAAATGGTTATAGCCAGCGTGAGTCCGTCATCGGTATTAATGGTTTTGGTAGCTCCGTTGGCGATGGAAGTCCCTGCCCAATTTATCCACCAGATCTGATCTTTCAGGGCGCCAGAACCCAGATCGGCATGCTGGGCAAAGGCCGGGGATAAGGGGGAAAGGATAAAAAACCAAATCGTTAACAGGCTTAGGGTCTTGGTAGACATGTGTAAATTTACTGTAATATTGCTAATAATGAAAGTAGTTAAGGCCCTGGTTGGCATCACCCTAATGACCTTCTTATTATCCTGCGGTAATGATAAGAAAGAAACTTTATTTACAGAACAATCCGCCTCAAAAACGCATATTGATTTCCGGAATGATATAAAAGAAGATGAAAATTATAATGTATTAACCTATGAATACATTTATAATGGGGGTGGCGTGGCGGTTGGGGATGTCAATAATGATGGTCTGCCCGATCTTTATTTTACGGCCAATATGGGGCCTGACAAACTTTATCTCAATAAAGGCAATTTTCAATTTGAAGATGTTACGGTGCAGGCGGGTGTAGAGGGCAGGGCTAAGTGGAAGACGGGGGCTGTGATGGCGGACGTCAATGGGGACGGGCTATTGGATATCTATGTATGTTACTCGGGGCCGGGTACAGACGCAGAAAGGGCAAACGAGCTATATATCAACAACGGGGTGAAGAATGGGGTGCCTGTTTTTACGGAGTCGGCAAAGGCCTATGGTCTGGACGGCCCGGGCACATATACGACGACGGTAAGTTTTTTTGACATGGACAATGATGGGGACCTGGATATGTTCATGGTCAATCATGCGGCCATGTTCTACAATCCTTTTTACAATACTGATCAGCTGAGGTCCAAACGGCATCCGCAGTTTGGGAACCGGCTTTATCGCAATGACAACGGTCATTTTACGGATGTCAGCGAGCAGGCTCATATCTATGGGAGCGGGCTGAACTTTGGGCTGAGCGTTGCTATCAGTGATGTAAATGATGACGGCTGGCCGGATATCTATACGACCAATGACTATGACGAAAGGGATTTTCTTTATCTGAACAATCATGACGGCACATTCCGGGAAGTGTTGGATAAGGCGACGGGGCATATCTCCGAATTTGCCATGGGGTCCGATATTGCGGACTACAACAATGACGGGCTGTTTGATATTGTCGTGCTGGATATGCTGCCTGAGAGCAATCACCGGCAGAAGCTGCTAAGGGGTGCGGATCCGTATGATAAATATACCATGCGGGTGGAACATGGTCTTCATCACCAGCAGATGCGTAATACGCTGCAGCTGAACCAGGGCATGGACAGCAGCGGCATGCCTGTCTTTAGCGAGGTCGGGCAGCTGGCCGGTATGTCTGCCACGGACTGGAGCTGGGCGCCATTGTTCGCAGATTTCGACAATGACGGGTGGAAGGATCTTTTTGTATCCAATGGGATATTGCGGGATATCACGAACCTGGACTTTGTAAAATATACATCGGGTTATTCGTCTTCCTATAAAGAGGTGGGTGGTGACAAGAAGGAAATGTGGAAGCTGGTACAGGACATGCCGTCAACGCCGTTGCAGAATTATCTTTTTCGGAATGATCATCAATTAGGGTTTACGAATGTCACGTCGGATTGGGGGATCACGAAACCGGGGATACATGACGGGGCGGTGTATGTGGACCTGGACAATGATGGGGACCTTGACCTGGTCATTAATAATCTGAATGATGGGGCAACCGTTTATAAGAATAATACGAATGAAAGACGGGACGCGCATTATCTGCGGCTGCGGTTGAAGGGGGAGGGGAAGAATACGTTTGGGATTGGGGCGAAGGTGGAGGTGGTGACGGAGAATAGCAGGCAAACGCAGGAAGAGTATACTTCGAGGGGTTTTCAGTCGTCTGTGGACCCTGTGATGCATATCGGATTGGGGCGGGATAGTGTAGTTGAGGCGCTTGTTGTGCGCTGGCCTTCGGGGAAGGAGAGCAGATTGAGCAATGTGCGGGGAGATTCGATGTTGGTTGTGGAGGAAAAGGGAGCAGGTAAGGAAGTGTTGGAGGTTAAGGAGGGGGCTGGGCCGGTTTTTCGGGATGTTACGGCCGGGAGTGGAGTAAAGTTCGTACATGAGCAGGCGGGGACCATTGACTTTAAGATCTCTCCTTTGCTACCTTTTCAGCTATCGAAGACGGGCCCTTGTATCGTGAAAGGGGATGTGAACGGGGATGGGCTGGAAGATCTTTTTGTCGGGGCTTCTTCGGGCTATGAGAGTCAGCTATATCTGCAGACGAGGGCGGGGCAGTTCGTTTTGGCAAAGGAGCAACCCTGGAATATTTCAAAAGACTACTCGAATTCGGATGCGTTGTTCTTTGATGCGGACGGGGATGGTGATCTTGATCTTTATATAGTGAGCGGAGGTGCGGACTATCCTTTGAACGATAAAAGATACCAGGACCGGGTGTATGAGAATGATGGTAAGGGGAATTTTAAGCTGGTGACGGATGCTTTGCCGGCGGAGTCGGCGAGCGGGTCTTGTGTGAGGGCTGCCGATATCGACCGGGACGGGTTGCCCGATCTGTTTGTGGGGGGATATGTGCAGCCGGGTCTTTTCCCGGCGCCGCCGGAGAGTCTGGTCTTAAAGAATAAGAGTACGAAAGGGAAGATACGGTTTGAAAGGGACCAGCTGCAGACGGATACGACGCTGACCCGTTGTGGGATGGTGTCGGATGCCCTGTGGATGGATCTGAATAAGGATGGCTGGCCGGATCTTGTCGTGGCGGGGCTTTTTATGCCTGTTTCGGTATTTGAAAATCATAAGGGGAAGCTGGAGGATCGGACGGCTGTATATGGGCTGGGTGAGACAGCCGGCTGGTGGTGCAGACTGGCGGCTATCGATATGGATGGCAATGGGGATAGCGATATCATTGCCGGGAATCTGGGCTTGAATACGCAGTTTCGTGCGGGACCGACGACTCCGTTGACAATAACCTATGGAGACTTTGACGGGGATGGGGTTATGGACCCGTTGTTGTGTTATTATAATGGTGGGAAGAGCTATCCCTATTTTACGCGGGACGAGCTTTTTGATCAGATGCCATCGAAACAAAAGAAATTCTTCCGATATGCGGACTATGCGGATGCGCAGCTGACCGATATTTTTACGCCGGAGCAATTGGCGACAGGGAAGACGATACAAATAAAAACGACCCAATCGATGTTGTTGCGCAGGGTGGGGAAGGGATTTCGGGCGGAGCCGTTGCCAATAGCTGCGCAGATCAGCGCCGTGAATGGAATTGTGGTAGCCGATTTCGACAGGAATGGAAGACAGGATATATTACTGGCGGGAAACTTCTATCCCTTGAGGGCACAACAGGGGCCTTTGGATGCCGGGATAGGACTTTTATTGGAAAATGACGGGAAGGGAAACTTTGTTCGCGACGGGAACATAATGAGGAAGTTGTATATGATGGGAGATATTCGTAATATTATCGCTGTTAAGACGGCCACCGACCCACTGATAGTAGCGGCAAAAAATAAGGGTGCGGTTCAATTGTTACGGTTAAGCGCGAAATAAACTATGCAACCATCACTATTGCATCGAATTCAATTTGATAATGATGAAGCTGCTTTCAGGCAGTTTTATACCGACAATGTATTTCGATTGTTTCAATTTGCCTTTACTTTTGTTCAAAACAGGGAGCAGTCGGAGGAGATTGTGAACGATGTATTCCTGAAATTATGGCAGAACAGGTCGAGGATCAACCAGATAGACAATATTTCGGTGTATCTCTATGTAGCCGTAAAGAATACGGCGGCCAATTATCTACGGCAGCAGAAGGGAAAGGAGAGGGTGGATATGGAAAAGTATGTGGTCCATCATTTTTATCTGAGTCCCGACCCGGAGCAGCTGCTGATCACGGATGAACTACGGAGAAAGATCGCGGCGTCCATTGACGAATTACCTGCTCGTTGTAAGCTGATATTCAAACTAGTAAAGGAGGATGGGCTATCTGCCTCCGAAGTTGCCGATATTTTAGACATTTCCTACAAGACTGTTACTACACAATTAAGTATTGCGTTGAAAAAACTTTCAGCCGCCCTCCTTCCATCGTTGCCGAAAAATTTTTCGGATTCTTTTAAGAAAAACGGATAATACCTGTGTCCTGCTCTCTGAATGAGAGATAATTCAACTGAAAATGCCCGGGTCATTGAACTAATGGCGAAAAAAATGGGGAGGACTGCATCTCCAAAAGAACTGGAAGAGCTGGCGCGGCTTTTATCGATTAACCCTGGTTATTCCTGGCTGGCTGAGGTAGTAGCTTCTTTAAAGGGGAGTGCAGAGCATGTGGAGAAGAGTATGCCGGGGGCTGAGCTGGCGGATAGTGGTTGGGCGAATTTGGCGGAAAGGATGAATGCGGAGCCAGAGAAGAGGGGTAAGGTGAGGTCGATGAGTCGGGTGGTTCGAGTAGCAGCGGCGATTTTTTTAGGTTTGATAGGAATAGGTATTATAAGCTATAACCGGTGGGGCCGGCAGTCAGTGGGGGTGGTGGTGAAAAGGACTGCGGAGGTGGGATATGGCGGGAAGTCGATGCTGGTGCTGGCGGATGGGACAAAGGTATGGCTGAATGCCGGCAGCCGGCTGATCTATCCGGCTTCTTTTACGGGGAAGACAAGGGAGGTGCAGCTGGAGGGGGAGGCCTTATTTGACGTGGCCCAGCAGGCTCATCAACCCTTTTTTGTACATACGGGAAAGATCACGGTTCGGGTGTTGGGGACGCGGTTTGATGTAAAGGCTTACCGGGGGGATGCGCAGGTCTCGGCAACATTGATCAGCGGGAAGATCCAGGTGATCATGAACGAAGACCCTGAGAAAAAGATCCTGCTTTCACCACATGAGAAACTGACGGTTATGAATGTTGTTGGGGCAGCCGATAAAGACGATGAACCTGTAAAGGAAAACGAACTTCGTTATCAGGTACAATTCCTGGCGCAGGCGGAAACAGACTGGGTGAATAATAAGATGGTATTTAATAATGAGTCTTTTGACGAAGTGGCGCGGCAGATGGAAAGACGTTATGCGGTGCACATCGAATTTGATAACGCGATGCTGAGACGGGAGCATGTGAGTGGGATCTTTGAGAAGGAAAGTTTGTCTCAGGCTTTGGAAATACTTAAAATGACGACGAGGTTTAATTATAAAATAGATAGCAACGTGGTGAAGCTTGTTGCCGACCAAAACTAAAACTATGGTGAAAATTTGTTTTGCCCTGCTTATGACTCTTTGTCTGCAGGTGTCAGCCCATGGCTATTCCCAGGAAAAATTCAGCTTCCATGTCAGACAGGTGGGAGCGCATGAAATTTTCAATGCCATTCAACAGGAAAGCAAGTATCGATTTTTCTACAACAACGATTATCTCCGGCAATTGGGTAAGGTCGACCTGGATGTTACCGATGCTCCGCTGGCCAGTATCCTGGACCAGGTGTTGGCGGGTAAGTTCGGCTATACTATCCGGGATGGCCGAAAGGTCATCATCACGCCGGTGAAGTCGTCTGCTCCACCCGGATCTACTGTGCCTGGTAACTCGCCGGCCAAGCCTGATACGGCTGTCAAAGGGAAGATCACCGATGAAGGTGGTAAGCCGTTGGGTGGTGTGACGGTTCGGTTGGGTAAAGGCGGACGTGCAGTACAAACAGATGAGAACGGGAATTACAGTATCGATGCCGAGACTGGTGATGAGCTGGTGATCAGCTATGTCGGATATAAGGAACAGCGGGTCAAACTGGATGGATCGAAGAATATTCCGGTCCAGCTGCAGCCCAATGCTACCGGTCTGGCTGATGCGGTGGTTGTGGGATATGGTACGCAACGGAAGCGGGATGTGACTGGAAGTGTCAGTACGGTGAAAGGGGATGACTTCAAGAATCTGCCGGTGAGCAATGCGGCTGATGCGTTGCAGGGGCGTGCATCCGGTGTTGACATTATCCGGGACGATGGATCACCGGGCAGCAATCCCAGCATCCGGATCCGGGGTACGGGTACGGTAAATAATTCCGATCCGCTGGTAGTCATCGATGGGGTGCCTGCGAATGGTCTCAATGATGTCAACCCGAACGATATAGCTTCTATAGAAATATTAAAGGACGCCAGCTCTTCGGCCATTTATGGGAGCAGGGCTGCCAATGGAGTGGTGCTGATAACGACGAAGAAGGGGAATTTTGGAGAGCAGCTGAAGACTACGATCAGCTATTACAACGGTTTTGACAAGGCTGCAAAATACCTGGACCTGCTGACGGCGCCGGATCTCGTGAAGCTAAAGCAGGAAGCCTATACCAATGATGGGCTGACGGTACCGGGTGTCTGGACGAGTGGCGCATATGCTACACAGAAGACGGACTGGCAGCGGGCTTTGTTCAATACGGGGCATACTCAAAATGCCGACTTTGCCGCACGTGGCGGGAACAATACCAGCACGTATAGTTTTTCCGGCAATTATTATGACCAGAAGGGGATGATCGATAACTCTTTTTTCAAGCGATATAGTTTCCGGATCAACTCCGAACATAAGGTATTCGACCGGTTGAAGGTTGGGGAGAATATCGTGTATTCGCATACGAATGGGAGTGCGCCGAACACCAAGTCTTCCCAGACGGGGCTGGTTTGGAGTGCCATACGGTTCAACCCGGGGATACCGGTAAAAAATCCGGATGGCAGCTGGGGTTCGTCGAAGGCGGATGGTCAGCTGGGGGATATCAACAACCCGGTGGCAACGGCCGACGAGGTCCAGAAATCGGATCAGTTCGATCGGATCCTCGCCAATGGATATGCGGAGCTCGAGATCATAAAGGGGTTGAAGCTGAGGGCTAACTACGGATATGACCAGAGTACGGAAGATTTCTATGAGTTCGACAATGCGCTGGCCAACCAGACGCGCGGGCCGTCTTCAGCTTCGCTGACCCGTGGATCGGGCAAGAGCTGGTCTTTTCTAGAGGAATATTATCTTACTTACAATAAGTCGTTCGGTTCTCACAGTCTCAATCTGACAGGCGGATATTCGGCCCAGACCTTTAAGGGAAACTATTTCAATGCTTCAAGGATCGGGTATGATGATACGAGCATATACCAGCGGGTGTTGAATCTTGGGAACAGCTCTAGTGCGGGTAATACCGGTTTTAATACGCCATCGGCGGGGCTACAATCTTATTTTGTCCGCGCCAACTATGCTTTTATGGGCAAGTATCTGCTGACGGGTACGTTCAGGGCGGATGGCAGCAGCAAGTTTGCGCCTGGTAAGCGCTGGGGATATTTCCCAGCCTTTTCTGCCGGCTGGCGGGTGTCGGATGAAGATTTTTTCCGGGACAATGTAAAAGCGATCAACAGTCTGAAGATAACGGGTGGCTGGGGTGAACTGGGGAATCAGAATATCGGAGACTTCCAATATTTGAGCGGGATAGGATATGGCGGTGGAGGTGGATTGGGTGGTGGTGGATATGGTTACAGCACGGGTACGGGTACGGTCTATCAGAATGGCGCCTATGTCATCAGCATTGCCAATCCTAATATTACCTGGGAAAGAGCTGTCATGACGAATATCAGTGCCGAGCTGACGACACTGAATAATCATCTCTCTGCGACGATAACGTATTTTAATAAGAACACGACGGACATGCTGATCCCTTATCAGCTGGTGGAAACCTTCGGCGCGCAGAACGGAAACGGGCTTGCGACGGATGATGCGGGGAATATATCCTTACCTGATCTCAACCTGGGAAAGATCAACAACCATGGTTTGGAGATAGAGCTGAACTATTCGAATACGGTCGGTAAGCTGGGGTATTCCTTTGGAGCGAATGGGAGCATCATTCGCAATAAGGTGACGAAACTTTTTGGCAACTCGGTCTACCTGGCTGGTCCGATCTATGGTCGTGAGAATGTGGATATATCCCGTACTTATGAAGGGCAGCCGGTGGCTTCTTTTTATGGATATAAGACGGCGGGTCTGTATCAGAGCCAGGATGACATCAACAAGGCTGCGGATATCGCGAATGATCCGAACAAGGGCAATATCAAGCCGGGGGATGTCCATTTCCGTGACCTGAATGGAGACGGGATCATCGATGATAAGGACAGGACGAGGCTGGGTGATCCGAATCCAAAATTCGAGTTTGGCGTTCATGGATCGATGAACTATAAGGGCTTTGATCTGAGCTTTAACTTTGCGGGTGCCACGGGCTTTTCGCTCTATGATGCGGACCGGCTGGTGGGTCTGGATGCGACGCAGGTCTACAACTGGTATGCCGAGCAGAACGGCCGCTGGCATGGGGCCGGGACCAGCAACAGCATTCCGAGACTGTCGATAAACAACCTGAATGACAACTACCGTTCGTCTGACATGTGGGTTAAGAATGGAGCTTATGTTTCGCTGAAGAGTATCGCGCTCGGTTATACCATACCAAAAGTGACGATAGCCGACGTGAAGATCCCCGAGATCCGGATCTATGTCAGCAGCTACAATACGTTCACTATTACTGGATATAAAGGATATACTCCGGAGCTTGGTTATACGAACCCAGGGGCATCCGGGCCGAGTGTTCAGAATCCATATGCCGTCACACCCGGATTACAGAGAGGTGTAGACGTGGCGCAGTATCCTACGGCACGTAACTTTACCATTGGAGGAACGGTGAGTTTCTAACCCACAATAAATGACAATATGAAAAAGAGACGTAACTATATAATCTTTGGTTTGATCTCCGTGCTGACGGCTGCTGTCATTGCGGGCTGTATCAAACATCCGCTGGACCAGGTACAAAGCGGACAGTACAATACCGGTAACTACTGGCGTAATCAGAATGATGTGCTTGCCGGTATCAATGGCATATACAATGTACTTTATACGGAAGACTGGATCGGGCATCATATCTATGCCTTTGATGACCAGTCGGACGATATCTATGTCGCGGGGGACCATTCGGACTTCAAGGCGATAGAGATCTTTAACCAGGACGCTACGCAACAGCTGATTGGTGTAACCTGGTCTTTTGCCTATGAGCAGATAGGTCGGGCAAACAATGCCATCCTCTATATTCCCAAGGTTCCGGTGATGGATGATGCGATCCGTTCGCGGTCGATGGGTGAGGCTTATTTTTTGAGGGCTTATGCCTATTTTATCCTGAGTGAGATCTATGGTGATGTGCCGTTGATCACTGAAAAAAATGTGACGGCCGTGGACTATAATGTGGCCAAGTCACCTATTGACAGTGTAAGGGCGATGGTGGAATCGGATCTGCTGAAGGCTGCGGATATGCTGCCTGAGACATATGGCGATGCCGATAAGGGAAGGGTTAGCAAGGGTGCGGCCTGGGGAATGCTTTGCAAGCTGTATATGTTTGAAGACCGGCTGGCTGATGCCATCACTTATGGGACAAAGGTGATCAATGATGCCAACTATGCGCTGGCGGGTAAGTATACGGACAATTTCACGATCGGGAACCAGGAGAGCAATTCAGAGATACTGTTTGCTGTCTGGAATAATAGTCAGCTGACGGCCAATGTGCCTACCTCGGCAATAAGTCAATATTTTACGCCAAGGTCCTGGCAGGGTTGGGGATTCCATCAGCCGACGGAGAATTTTGCTGAGGAATTCGAGACTGCGGACAGTGTTCGTAAGCGTGCGACCCTGATAGCTGTGGGAGATTCGGTTCCTTACCAGCTAAATATAATCCAGATCGGTGATGCGGATGCTTACCAGATGTTTACAGGTATGTCGGGTCAGTCGACGGGTCGGATGTTGCCGAGTATGTCGGCTACGGGATACTGTATCCGGAAGTGGACGGCATTTGTATCGGATGGGGTCCCAAGTCATGCGGGCCAGATCGATTTTAATCTCAAACAACCTTTGTTGCGCAGTGCGGATATATATCTGCTGGTAGCTGAGGCTAAGATAAGGCAGAATGGTCCCGGCGGCGGGGATGCAGAGTTGAATGCAGTTCGTACCCGCGCCGGGTTGCTGCCGCGGAGCGGTGCGACGATGGCTCAGCTGATCCATGAACGGCGTGTAGAGCTGGGGGGTGAGAATACCCGCTGGCAGGATATCCTGCGCTGGGACAAGGACAAGCTGGTTAACCTGGATACGATCGTCAGCAAGCCGATGGCTGCCAGTCCGCTGCCGCCATATGGTGGTTCGGTTATCGTTCCTGCGCGTACCTTTACCCGGCCGAAAGATTATTATATGCCCATACCGCAACAGATCATTGATGAGAGTAAGGGTGTGATCAAACAAAATACAAATTATTGAGAAGGGAGATTTTTTTTATAGTTGCAGCGCTGGGGTTTGGCCCGCTGTGTTTTGGGCAGAAGGATCGCATTGCTGCGAAGAGTGAATTGGATGGAGCGGGGGTGAGTGCGTTCATTGGCAGAGTGACGGGAGGCCGTGCCGGCTCCTTTGTTGCGGAATATGTCGCTCCTGCGAAAGGGAAGGATGTCTTTGAGTTGGAGAGCAGGAAGGGCAAGATCATTCTGCGAGGTAGCAATGGGCTTAGTGTGGGATCGGCGCTGAATTATTATTTACGTGAATACTGTCATAGCCTTGTGACGGGGAATGGTATTGATCTGCGATTACCGGCGACGTTGCCAGTGGTGAAGGGAAAAATCCGAAGGGAGACGCCTTACCGGTACCGGTATTATCTCAACTATTGTACGTTCAATTATTCGATGGCCTGGTGGGACTGGGCGAGGTGGCAGCGGGAGATCGACTGGATGACGCTGAACGGGATCAATCTGCCGCTGGCCGTGACGGGTGAGGAAGCTATCTGGCAGCGGGTATACCGGCAGATGGGTTTTACGGATGCGGAGCTGGATAAATTTTTTGTCGGGCCGGCATATTTCAGCTGGTTCTGGATGGGCAATATCGATGCGTGGGGTGGGCCATTACCGCAGCACTGGATGGATTCGCACCGGGAATTGCAGAAGAAGATACTTAGTGCGGAGCGATCGATGGGAATGAAACCTGTGCTGGCGTCGTTCACTGGGCATGTGCCGGCGTCGTTCGTGGCGCGTTTTCCGGGGGCGAAGGTTAAGAAGACAAACTGGGGGGCGGGGTTTGAGGATGTATATATATTAGACCCTGCTGATCCTTTGTTCGAAAAGATCGGGCAGCAATTTATTGCAGCGCAGACTGCCGAGTATGGTACCGATCATTTTTATTCTGCCGATACGTTCAATGAGAATGTGCCGCCGACGGATGATTCTACTTATTTGAGTCAGATGAGCAAAAAGGTTTTTGCCTCTATGGCGGGGGCGGACCCCAAGGCTATATGGGTGATGCAGGGCTGGATGTTCCATTACAATGCGGCTTACTGGAAGGCTCCGCAGATCCAGGCCTTACTGAAGGCGGTGCCGGATGATCAGATGATCGTGCTGGACCTTTATGGTGAAAGTCACCCGGTATGGAATCGGACGAGTAGTTATTATGGCAAGCCGTGGATCTGGAATATGCTGCACAATTTTGGCGGGAATATTTCGATGTGGGGAAGGATGGAGGCGGTGGCGAGCGGGCCGGCTATGGTGTTGAACGATAACTCGAAGGGACGGATGGAAGGGATCGGATTGACGCCGGAGGGGATCGAGCAGAATCCGGCTTTGTATCAATTGATGCTGGACAATGTCTGGAGAGATAGTGTGATAGATGCTGCGAATTGGTTGAAGGGGTATGCGGTGGAGCGTTATGGGCGGTCGGATGTCGGAGTGGATGCGGCGTGGGGGATATTGCTGAAAACCGTTTATGCGGGTGGGTTGGGTGAAGGAGGGCCGGAGTCTATTATTGTATCGAGGCCGATGACGGAGACGTGGGGGGAGAGGGTGAGGACGAAACTGGATTATGAACCTGCTGAATTGGTAAAGGCGTGGTCTCTGTTTGTGAAGGCTGCCGATTCGATGGGAAGCAGTGATGGGTTCCGATATGATCTGGTGGATATTACGCGACAGGTCCTGGCGAACTATGCGTTGCCTTTGCAACAAAAATGGGTGCTGGCATATTTGCAACATGATGTGGCGGGATATGACCGTTATACAACCGAATTTTTGGAATTGATGGATGATATGGATGTTTTGTTGTCGACGCGAAAGGATTTTTTGTTGGGCAAGTGGATCGGGGATGCGCGGAGGTGTGGCGTCGATGCCGCGGAGAAAGACCTGTATGAAAAAAATGCACGGAATCTGATAACGTTGTGGGGTGATAAGGAAAGCGGGTTGCATGAATATGCGTGCCGGCAGTGGGCGGGTTTGATCAGGGATTTTTATAAACCGCGGTGGGAGCAGTATTTTGTGTACCTGCGTCGCAAGTTTGCCCTGGGTGATAGAATGGAAACCTCGGATTTTGAGCAGGCTATCAAGGAGTGGGAGTGGAAGTGGGTGAACACAAATGGGGTTGTATATCCGGAGGAACCTGTAGGGGATGCGGTGGAAGTGGTGAAGAGAATGTATAAGAAATATGCGTCACGTTTATAGTCTGCTTTTAGGTTGTGTCTTTGTTTTGTTTGCGAGTGCTCAACAACCGAATGATCACATTTTTCCTGCGGCAGGGGCTGCCAGGTCCTTTATCAATTTTGACAAGAATGGATTTTTTGTAAATGGCAAGCGGACCTTTTTAGTGTCGGCTGGTCTGGAATATGCGAGGATACCGAGGGCTCTGTGGGCCGATAGACTGTTGCGGCTACAGCGTTGTGGGTTTAACTGTGTGGAGGTATATACTTTTTGGAATATTCATGAACCCCGGGAAGGGGTTTTTGACTTTAAGGGGGAGAATGACCTGGATGCTTTTTTGAAGCTGGTGAAGAAGATGGGGATGTATGCTATCGTTCGTGTGGGGCCTTATTATTGTGCGGAGTGGGATAATGGCGGGTATCCGTTGTGGCTGAAGTTCAAACCCGGGTTGAGGGTGAGGGAGCCGAATGTCCTTTTTGAAAAATATGTGGGGTTGTTCTTTGACAAGCTGCTGTCTATCGTGTCTTCGAACCAGATACATAAGGGTGGGGCGGTGATTATGGTGCAGCTGGAGAATGAACATCCTGCGGGATGGGGGACGGATGAACCGAACAGCTATTTTTCTTTTTTGCGGAAGAAGGCGTTGGCTTTGGGACTGGAGGTGCCTTATTTCTTTAGCGGGTTGCATCATGCCAGTGATCCGGCGGGAGATGATTTGTCCTTGAAGGATTCGACCCGGCCAAATCCATGGTTCTCGACGGAGTTCTGGAGCGTATGGTATAATGGCTATGGGTCGGGGGATTCGGCTGCGCGTGTGTTTGAGCGTCGGACCTGGAAGATCATAGCGCGGGGTGGGAGTGGGTACAACTATTATATGGCGCATGGGGGTAGTAATTTTGGGTATACAAATAATGACGAGGATGCGGCATCTTATGATTATGGTGCGGCAGTGGGGCAGGCTGGTGATCTGCGGCCGATATATTATAGTTTTAAACGGGCGGCTTTTTTTGCGAGGAGTTTTGCTTCTGAATTGTGTACGCCGGGTGCTATAGGTTTTTTGGATAGTGCATCTGAGATCATGCCGGTGGTGCATGATTGTGCGTTGACGGGGACTGTCCGATTGGTAGGTAATACGATGCCGATATTTGGCAAGTTTGGGACTACGCTGATCGTATATGGTACCGGGAGGTTGAATTTTTTGAATAAGGGGAAAAGGGTCTCGCTGGAGGTTAGGATGCCATTAAGCGGAGAGCCGGTGAGCTATACTGTTGGTTCTGTGAGGGTATTGGCTATGAGTAAAGAGATGGCTGATCGATGCTGGATCGTTGGAGACAGGATCATTGTCGGACCGCGTTATGTGGGAAAGGTGGGGGTGGAAGAAGGGCATTTGTTTTTGGAGGCGGAGGATACGGTGGGGGCGGTGGTATATACTGTGACGGGGAGCACGAGATTGGCGGCACCGGCTGGTGGGCGGGTTTTGAAGGGACAGGGTATTTTGGGCAGTTGGCAGCGGCAGTGGGTGACGGGTGTGGCTGCAACGGATTATAATGACCGTTCGTGGAAATATAGTGAATGGCCTTTGCAGATGGGGGCCGATGGAAACACTTCGGCAAATGCCTGGTATCGGACGAGGGTGACGGTGGATGAACCGGGTTTGTATACATTACTGGTAGAGGGTGCGGATCGGGCTGCTGTCTTTGTGGATGGGCAGCCGATAGGAGCAGTGAATATAAAAGATGGGGCCATACCTTTGCAACTATCTGCCGGAAGGCATGTGCTGGCAGCTCTGCTATCGCATGATGGAAGGGACAAGTTGGCCGCATATATCGGGGGTATGGATTCGGTGGCGAGAAAGGGGTTGTATGGGAGGGCTTTGCTTGTGAAGGGTGGACCGGCCATTAAAAATCTTACGGATTGGCGGGTGTTGAAGGGGGAGTGGAAACCCTATAAGATAGGGGAGGATGTCTTTGACAAAAAGCAGGGTACGGCGTGGTTTGAAACGATGTTGCCGGATGTGGGGGATGGGGTGAAACAGGCCGAGTTGCGATTTACAAGCGTGGATGAAAATGCGGTTGTCTATCTCAATGATCGGAAGATAATGAGACATGACGGGTGGAATATGCCGTTCAATATATTGATCGACCGGATCGATACGATGAAGCGGCCGATACGGTTGAGTGTGTTTGTGGAGAATTATAGTAATGAGGGTGGGATCGATCAGGCGGTGTGGTTCTCACCCTGGGTCTCACCGATGGAAGTAAAGGGCTGGCGGATGGTTGGTGGGGTGGGAGATAGCGAGGGAAAGGTGGCGGGGCCTTGTTGGTGGAAAACTGATTTTACCCTACCGGAGAATCCGGGTTTTGTAACGGTGTGGCGGGTCATAACGGAAGGGTTGGGGCATGGGTCTGTGTGGGTGAATGGGCATAATTTGGGAAGGTATCCGGAGAAAATACCCGTAAATGGCGTGTATGTTCCGGAGTGTTGGCTGGTGAAGGGGAAGAATAGTTTGATGATCTTTGATGAGGATGGGGCTTCGGTCGGGAAGGTGCGGATAGAGGCGGAAGTAGCGGCGAGCCGGCCAGTGGAACATTTACAATAAAATTATTTCTGCATGAGGGAGCGTTTTCTTTCTTTGGATGTTTTCAGGGGACTGACGATCTGTTTTATGATCATTGTGAATGCGCCGGGGTCGGGGGCCAATCCATATGTGCCGCTGGATCATGCGGCCTGGTTTGGGTTCACGCCTACTGATCTTGTTTTTCCTTCTTTTCTTTTTGCGGTGGGTAATGCGCTGAGCTTTTCCGGGGGGAAATATGAAAGCTCCGGGGCCTTTCTACGAAAGCTGCTGAAACGAACTTTGATCATCTTTCTTTTGGGATATGGGATGTATTGGTTCCCTTTCTTTCATCGGGAAGCCGGGGGAGGATGGGTCTTTAATGACATGGGGCATACCCGGATCATGGGGGTGTTGCAGCGGATCGCGTTGTGTTATTTTTTCGGGGCGTTGATCGTGCGATATTTATCTTTTAGGGCGGTGATGATCGTTGCGGTGTCGTTGTTGCTGGGATATTGGGCGGTGCTGGGTTTGTTTGGGGATCTGACGATGTTGGGGAATGCGGGGACGCGTCTCGACACCTGGCTGATGGGGGAAGCGCATTTGTATCATGACAAGGGCGGGCCCGTCGCGTTCGATCCGGAGGGGTTGTTGAGCACATTGCCGGCTATTGTCAATGTTATTGCGGGTTACCTGGCCGGCAGGTTTATCCAGCAGAAGGGCAAGACCTATGAAACGGTGGCCCGGCTGGTGATGGCGGGTTGTCTGCTGATCTGTCTGGCTTTGTTCTGGGGGCAATTCTTTCCGGTGGCGAAAAAATTATGGACGAGCTCTTTTGTGGTGTTAACAGTGGGGATTGACCTGGCGTTGATAGGTATTCTTATTTACTTTGTGGAGATAGCGCAGTGGAAAAGGGGTGTCTCGTTCTTTCTGGCATTTGGAAAGAATCCTCTGGCGATCTATCTATTCTCTGAGCTTTTTCTGACGACGTTGGGGTTGGTGTGGGTGAAGCAGGGGGTAAGCTTTTATGATTGGGTGAATAGTGTTCTTTTTCAACCGGTTTTTCCGGGGCCATTTGGGACCCTGGTGTTTGCGGTTTGTTATATGTTGTTGTGCTGGTCGCTGGCGTGGGTATTGGACAAGAAAAAGATCTATATTAAGATATGAGGATTTTCTTTTTTGTTTTGGGATTGGGGCTGTCTTTGTTTGTGAAGGCGCAGCCGGGGGATGTGTTGCGTTGGGTCAATCCTTTTATCGGGACGGCGAAGAGTGATGTCTTTACGCGTTGGGGTGATGAAGGGGGGACTTACCCGGGTGCGGTGGCGCCTTCGGGCTATATGCAGCTGACTCCTGAGACGAGGCGTGTTCCGTCGGGCGGGTATGATTATCATGACAGCCTGATCTATGTATTTAGCTGTATGCATCATTCGAGCGGATTTCCGGGTGGGTCTGCGGGCAGGTTTTTTGTGATGCCGCTGCGCGGGGATGCTGTTATCGGGAGACCGTTCGTTCATGGGGAAGAGGTAGCGGAGCCGGGATATTATAAGGTGAGATTGAGTGATGATGGGACGGTGGTGGAGGCCGTGGCTACGACGAGGACGGGTGTATTTAGAATTACATTTCCGGGTGGGGTGGAACCGAAAATTTTTATTGGGGATACGGTGGGTTCCGCATTTGTTTTTAGTGAACCATTTGTGAGCAATAAAGGAAGTGTTTATTCTTTTGCGAAGAGTGTGGCGGCCCGCAGTATCCTTGTGCGGGTGAGCAGTGCAACAGCGGGTTCGGAGAGTGCGCTCCGGAATATTAAAAAGGAATGTGCGGGAAGTTGGGAAGCGTTGAGGACAGCGGTTTCGCAAGAGTGGAGGAAGGCTTTATCGGTAGTAGAAGTGGAGGATGATAACCGGGTTAACAAGACCATATTTTATACAGCTTTATATCATTCGTTGCTGGTGCCCTGGGTGATATCGGATGTGGATGGCTATTACCGGGGGGAGGATCATGGGATACACCGGGTGACCGGGCGGAATGAGTATGGGTTTTTCTCACCCTGGGATAGCTATCGGAGTCTGCATCCTTTATTGACCTTGCTAGATCCGCAGAAACAGTCGGAGATATTACAGTCGCTGATAGATATATATCAACAGAGTGGATATTTACCGGTGGAATCGATGACCGGGAATCATGTTGTTTCAATTATAGTGGATGCTTACCGGAAGGGGATCAGGGGGATCGACAAGGGGACGGCTTATGATGCGATGTTGAAGAGTCTTGTGAAGGGACCTTTTCAACAGGGTGACCGGTCTGTATATGCGGAGAAGGGATATATTCCGCTGACTTATCCGGAATCTGTGACCAGGACGGTGGAATATGGATATGATGACTGGGTGTTGGGGCAATATGCGGGGATGGTGATGGGGGATAAAGAGATGGCTGCTTTGCTGGAGCAACGATCGCTGGCTTATCGTCATTTGCTATATACACCTTCTTTGTTGTTTTTGCCGAGGGAGGGAGAGTCTTTTCGTGTGTGGCCGGGGAATTCAGGGTATAAGGAAGGGGATGCCTGGGTATACAGCTATTTTGCACCACAGGATGCGGATGGGTTGATCGACAGGATGGGAGGGGATGTTGATTTTTCCCTGCGGCTGGATTCGGTATTGACCGATGGGCGGGTTGTCTTTGACAATGAGACGGTGCTGCATGTGCCCTATTTTTTTAATAAAGCGGGGCGATGGGATCTGACGCGTAAGTGGGTAGAAAAAATAAGGAAGGAGCGATATAGTGATCGGCCGGGTGGGTTACCGGGGAATGATGATCTTGGGGCGATGTCGAGCTGGTATGTTTTTAGTGCGTTGGGTTTTTTCCCTTTTTGTCCGGGCAAACCTGTTTATTCTATGGGGGTGCCGCTCTTTAAGAAGGTGGTGTTGCATCTGGCGGGGGGGCAGCGATTTGTGGTTCGTCGTGGTGAAGGGAATGGAGGCTGGTTGCTGAATGGACGGGCTTTTGATTCGACGGAGCTGTTGCACTCGAGGGTCGCAGTTGGTGGAGAACTGGTGTACAGGGGAGGTGGGGTCTTATCTGCTGAGAAAAGGGAAAGACCGGTATTTGTGTTGTCGGGGCTACGGATCGAGGCCTCGCAGATCAGATCGGGTGAGATGAATAAGATCTATTTCTCGTTGGAGAATAAAGGGGTGACGGGTTTGAAGCGACTGGTTTTGTTAGCTGGTGGAGAGGCTGTGGGGAATGTGAACTGTCTTGTAGGTGCGGGTCAAAAGATTAGTGATTCACTATCGTTTCGATTGTATCAGCGGGGAGTGATGAAAATAGCGTTTGGAGGCAGGGGCGTGGGGGTGGTGCAGGTGGTGGCGCGACCGGGATCGATGCCTGAGGAACCGGAAGTACCCGGCATCAATATGCGGGTAGTGATAAAAGAAGGGGATAGTTTGCGTTTGCGATATATTGTGAAGAATGTGGGATGGGAGCGGAAGTCGTTGCGGCTACTGGTGAGGATGGATGGGGAGGTGGTAAAAGTGGATAGTGTGTTGTTGTCAGCAGGGGAGGAAGGAGTGCGGTCGAGCAGGCTAGCCAGCGGCGGTGTTGGGTGGCATGCTGTTCAGGTCGGAGAGCGTGCAGAGCGGTTCCGGGTCTATCGGTCGGCAGAGGATGCTGTAGTGCTGGATTTAGACAGTACGTTGCAGGACCGGTCGGGGTTTGGAAATAATGGAATAATGATTGGTGAAGGGAAAAACCGTTATATAGGGATAGCGGGCAGTCCGAGTCTTGGAGACCTGGGGGAACGACTGACGATGTTGTTATGGGTGTACCCGGAAGAGAAGCATGGGGGGCTGGTGGATATCTTTACTAACGGGGACAATCATGTACTACAGGTAGTGGATGGGCGGCAGCTGACTTTTTTTGCCGGCGGCTGGGGGCGGGGTGACAACACCGTTGATCTGCCTGCGGATTGGGTTGGGCACTGGCATTTGATCGCGGGGGTATGTGGTGTCGATGGATTGCGGGTATATATTGATGGGGAACAGAAGGGCTTTACGCCGTTGGAAAAAAGCGTACATTTATTTGGAGGAGACAATAGCTGGATCATTGGCCGTAATGAAGAGTTTCCGGGGCAGAGGATCTTTGTCGGAAATGTGCGGAGACCGAGGATATTTCAGGAAGCGTTGTCCGGGGAGGATATATTAACTATTTATCGTAAGGAAAGAAATCAGCCATGAAACATTTTTTGTTGTTGAGCGCCCTGACGTGTGTAACGATCGGGGTTTTTGCGCAGGTGAATGGGGGATCGCGTGGGAGCGGAGAGGGGGTGTCACGTGAGGCTGATGAGCGATTGTGGTATCGGCAGCCTGCGGCTGTGTGGACTGAAGCTTTGCCGGTTGGGAATGGGCGGATGGGGGGAATGGTTTATGGGGGAGTGGGGAACGAGGTCATTTCGTTGAATGAAGCTACGTTGTGGTCGGGTGGACCGGTAAAGGAATCGGTGAACCCGGAGGCGAAGACTTATCTGGCGCCTTTGAGGAAGGCCCTGTTTGCGGAGGATTATCCGGCTGCTGTGCAGTTGGCGAAGAAGATGCAGGGGGTGTATTCGGAGAGTTATCTGCCGTTGGGGGATTTGCGGATACATCAGGATTTTGGTGGAGAAGTGACGCCTGCGGTGTATTCGAGGGACTTGAATATTAGGGATGCGGTGGCGCGGACGAAGTATATGGTTAAGGGGGTGGAATATGTTAGGGAAGTATTCGTCTCCGCGCCTGACCAGGTGATGGTGGTGCGGTGGACGAGTAGTAGGGCGGGGGCCCTGGATCTGACAATATCGGCGTCGAGTCTTTTGCGGAATGAGCATGAGGTAGAGGGTAGGGCCTGGGTTATGAAGGGCAAGGCTCCGGTGCATGTGTCTCCCAGCTATGTGGATTATGACAAAGAGCCGGTAGTTTATGATGAAAAGGATGTTCGTAGGGGGATGCCCTGGAAAATAATGGCCAGTGCGGTGAGCGGGGATGGGATAGTAAAAGTAGATACGGGTGGGATAAGGGTCAGCAGGGCGTCGTCGATCGTGTTGTATGTTTCGATGGGAACGGGGTTTAATGGATATGATCGTGCCCCGATGAGTGAGGTGGCATTGGGTAAGGTGGAGGAGAATTTGAGGATGGCAGTGGCCCGGCAGTATGCGTCGGTATGGAAGGATCATCTTGCTGATGTGCATGGGTATTTTGATAGAGTTAGATTAAACCTTGGGGGCTCTGTTGATTTGCCGACGGATGAGCGGCTGGCGGCCTATACGAAGGGGGGCAGTGATCCGGGACTGGAGGCTTTGTATTTTCAGTATGGGCGGTATCTGCTGATGGGCAGTTCGCGGACGCCGGGTGTGCCGGCGAATCTGCAGGGGATCTGGAATGCGGAATTGCGGGCTCCGTGGAGCAGTAACTATACGACGAATATCAATGTGCAGATGAACTACTGGCTGGCGGAAGAATGTAATCTGTCGGAGATGACGCAGCCGTTGAATGAATGGATGAGTGCCTTACCGGTGACGGGGGGGAAGGCGGCGGCAGAGTATTATGGCGCCAGGGGGTGGGTGGTACATCATAACAGTGATATTTGGGCACTGGCTACACCTGTCGGTGACTTTGGCCGGGGTGATCCAAAGTGGGCGAACTGGCCGATGGGCGGGGCCTGGCTGGTAAGGCACCTTTGGGAGCACTATTTATATACCGGTGACCGGGGATTTTTGAAGGATACGGCTTATCCGCTGATGAAGGGTGCGGCGGAGTTTATCCTGGACTGGCTTGTGGAAGTCGGACGGGCGCCCAAGGCAGACGGGCGCCTGCAGTCCGACGGGGCTGGGCTTCTGGTGACGGCGCCGTCGATGTCGCCGGAGAATGATTTTATATATGGAGATAAAAAGGTAGCGGATGTCTCTGTTGCTACGACGATGGATATGGGGATTATCCGGGACTTGTTTGATAATTTGATGGCTGCGGATTCGGTGTTGGGGAGTGATGTGGGGTTTCGGCAGCGGGTGGCGGCGGCGAAGGACCGATTGTTTCCTTACCAGGTAGGTAGTCAGGGGCAATTGCAGGAATGGTATAAGGACTATGCTTCACCGGATCCTCATCATCGTCATGTGTCTCATCTTTACTCTCTATACCCTGCTCATGAGATCTCTGTGCTGAAGACGTGGGAACTGGCAAAGGCGGCCAAACAGTCCCTGATATTGAGGGGAGATGTGGGTACGGGTTGGAGCATGGCGTGGAAGGTCAATTTATGGGCGAGATTATTGGATGGCAATCATGCCTATCGGTTGTTCAGGCATTTGTTGCGGCTGACGCGGGAAAATGAAGTGGAGTATGGAGGTGGGGAAGGCGGAGGTGCATATCCTAATTTGCTGGATGCGCATCCGCCGTTTCAGATAGATGGTAATTTTGGGGGTGCTGCGGGGATTGCGGAGATGTTGTTGCAAAGCCAGGATGGAGATGTGCATTTATTACCGGCGTTGCCGGATGCGTGGCGGGATGGATCAGTGGATGGATTAGTAGCGAGGGGAGGATTTGTGGTGGGGATGGATTGGAAGGCCGGGCGTTTGGTATCGGCGCGGATGTTGTCGAAGAATGGGGGACGTTGTATTATCCGGAGCGCTGTGCCTTTGGTGTTGGAGGGAAAAAACTTGCGTTCGAAGTACCAGGATGGAGGGTATATACTGGTCATGAAGACGGAAAAGGGGCAATCTTATTCCTTTGCAATATCTCTTCCTCATCTGGATCTGACGGAATCTCTTCATCGTCTGGATGTGACGAAATTCGGAGTCAGGCCGGGCAGTGGGAAAGATGTGGGACCGGGAGTGCGGAAAGCGATATTAGCCTGTGCCGGGAAGGGGCCTGTTGTGCTGAACTTTCCAAAAGGGAGATATGAGTTCTGGCCTGAAGGCGCGGAGAAAAGACACTATTTTATTTCCAATACTTCTTCGGAGCAGGAAGACCCATTGAAAAACTATGCGATCGGGTTATTGTTTGAGGGGATGAAGAATCTGGTGATCGAGGGGAATGGGTCTTTGTTTGTGTTTCATGGGAAGATGATCACTTGTGTTTTTGATCAGTGTGCCGGTGTGCGAATGCAGCATGTTCGGATGGATTTCGCGAGGCCGACGATGTCGGAGATGGGCTTTCGTTTAGTGACAAAAGATAGTGTGGTAGCGATGGTGCATCCGGATTCGAAGTTCAGGATCGAGGATGGGAAGCTGAGATGGGTGGGTGAGGGATGGGTGGCGAAGGACAATTTTGCGATCGTGGTGGATACGGTGAGGGGGGAGTGGAGGTATAGTGATTGGGGGCCTTTTGAGAGGAGCAAGGCGACGGTTGCGGGTGGGGGCAGGCTGGTGAGTTTTAAAGGGGACTTCTCAGGCGTCAGTTTTCGGCCGGGGCAGGTATTGACGGTACGTGACCCATTGCGGGATGCAGCGGGTATATTGGTAAATCATTCATCAGAGATCGGCCTGGAGGGCATTGATATTTATTACATGCATGGATTGGGTATTGTTTCGCAGTGGTCTGAGAATCTTTTTTATAACAGGGTGCGGGTAGTTCCGGCGGCAGGCAGTGGGCGGGTGATCGCTTCTTTTGCTGACGGTATGCATTTTTCGGGATGTAGCGGTGCGGTTCGGATTGAAAATTGTCATTTTCGTGGCTTGCATGATGATGCTGTAAATGTACATGGTACGCATTTACAGATACAGTCGATGCCGACGTCTTCTTCGCTGGTGGTCAGATATCAACATCCGCAGACCTATGGCATGGAGGCTTTTTTTCCAGGGGATTCGATTGCATTCGTTCGTGCCTTTACGTTGGAGTCCTATCGGATGGGGCGTGTGGTGGGTGCCCGGATGCTGGATGAGCGAAATATACTGGTGGAGCTGTCGGAGCCAATAGATAGTGCCGTATTGAAAGCCGGCGACTGTCTGGAGAATATAACCCGTGAGCCGTCATTGATGGTGCGCAACTGCCGGTTTGAAGGAACGAATACGAGGGGGTTGCTAGTTACCACGCGGGGTAAGGTCGATGTCGAAAACAACGTTTTTTATCGGACGGGTATGCAGGCCATCCTGATCGCTGACGATGCCAAAAGCTGGTATGAATCGGGGCCGGTAAGGGATGTGGTCATTCGTCATAACCGTTTTGAGGAATGCGGATATAATTCAGCGCCGGATAATTATACCATCGCTATTGTTCCGGAGAACTCAGAGCTGGTGCCGGGATATGCGGTGCATCGGAATATACGGATCGAGGATAATGTTTTCAAGCTATATGATTATCCTATTTTGAAGGCCCGTAGTGTGGACGGGCTGACCTTTCTCCATAATACTATTCTTTCTTCTTCTTTTTTGCCGGCAGGTCAGCGCAGGCCGCGAGTATTGTTGACTGCCTGTACCGGGACGCGGATCTCTGCGGGTCTGTAAGTTTCGGTCGCCCTGTAACTTTGCACGCTTCTTGTACGTCATAAGAGGTGTCCTGCTCTTATTCGCTGAATTATAGAGTGTTCAAGCGAATATTGGGGGCTGGTGTGTCCGGTTTTGATACAACTGGTGTACGGTAATGAGTTTTTAAGGCGTGCAACATTCTCGTTGATATGGTGACTTTAAAAAAAACAACTACAATATGAAGCGGATACTATTTATGATTGCCTGCGGATTGCCTTTTGTAACGTTGAATGCGCAGTCCCCTTATATGCAAAAGTCTTTTCCCCGTGAATCAGTGCATGAGGTCAAGGCTGAGACTTCGGGTGGGAATATCTCTGTTTCCGGTGAGACATCCGGTGAAGCGCGTATAGAGGTTTATATTAAATCGAATAATGGGCGGGGGTTTGGATTGACCAAGGAAGAGATAGAAAAAAAGCTGAATGAACAGTTTGATCTGACCGTAGAAGTCGAGGGAGGAGTGCTGAAGGCCATTGCCAAACATAAAGACCGGTTTATGAACTGGAATAATACCCTGTCTATTTCATTTGTGATCCATGCGCCCCAGACGGCGAGCTCTGCGCTGCGGACTAGTGGTGGTAATATTGATATCAAGGGATTGTCGGGAACGGAGGATTTCAGGACCAGCGGTGGCAACCTGGATGTAGAGCAGCTGAGCGGGAAGATCACCGGCAGGACTTCCGGCGGGAATGTTACGATCATCAATTCGAAGGATAATATCGATCTGCAGACGAGTGGCGGGAACATGCATGCGGAACGTTGCGAAGGGACTATCCGGCTGTCGACCTCAGGTGGGAATGTAGCTTTGAAGGCGTTGAAGGGTAATATCCGTGCGACGACTTCGGGTGGTGAAGTAGAGGGTGTAGATATCAGCGGGGAGGTGCAGGCCAGGACTTCCGGTGGCAATGTCGATTTCGAGAATATGGCCGGAAGTCTTGCAGCTTCGACGAGCGGTGGCAATATCCATGTCAGCATGACCGATCCTGGTAAATATGTTGATCTCTCCAATTCCGGCGGGGATATTACGCTGGTGCTTCCGCAGGGGAAGGGGTTGGATCTGAATATCTCGGGTGAGCAGGTTCATTCAACCGCCATGAGCAATTTCAAGGGCGACCTGGACAAACATCGTATCAATGGAACGCTGAATGGTGGCGGGGTGCCGGTGAAAGTGGATGGGAATAGCGGGAGTGTGCATCTGAGCTTTAAATGATCTTCAAACAGATAAGCGAAAAGTGAGTATATAGTCCTGGCTGCTGGCCGGGACTTTTTGTTATATTAGGGCATGAAAAAGACTGCTTTATTGGCCTTCCTGGCCGGCTCGATGACTATTTGCAATGCCCAAACGACCATTCAACGGGATCCCGAAATAGAAAGTATGACAAAAGAAGTTAATGCGGACTCCTTGCAGTCTTATATAAAGACTATGGTAGCCTTTGGGACTCGCAGTACGGTGAGCTCAACGACGGATAAGAAAAAGGGGATAGGGGCAGCGAGGGAATGGGTCCTGACAAAATTCAATCAGTTTGCGGCTGCTTCGGGTGGTCGTCTGACTGCATTCGTAGATACTTCCACTTATGCCGGAGATGGGCGGCGGGTGAAGACGTCTATTAATCTGGGCAATACGGTGGCGACTCTGAAGGGGACTGATCCGAACGACAACCGTGTCTTTATCATCAGTGGTCACCTGGACAGCCGGCGTACGGATGTAATGGATGGGACAAATGATGCACCCGGTGCGAATGATGATGGGAGCGGGAGTGCGGCGGTGATCGAATGTGCGAGGGTGATGAGCAAGCATTCTTTTCCGGCGACCATTATATTCGTAACGGTTAGCGGGGAGGAGCAGGGATTGTTGGGTTCGGGTTATATGGCCAGGAAGGCGAAGACGGAGAACTGGAATATCGAGGCGGTGCTGAACAATGATATCATGGGCAGCAATAACAGCAGCGAGACAAATATCATCGACAATACGCGGGTAAGGGTTTTTAGTGAGGGGCTGCCTTTTTATGAGCTTGACAAGCAGGCGAAACAGATCCGACAGCTAGGTTTGGAGAATGATGGGATCGCCCGGCAATTGGCGCGTTATGTAAAGGAGGTGGGGGAGCGGTATGTGGACAACCTGGAAGTAGTGATGGTCTATCGCAACGATCGGTTTTTGCGGGGCGGAGATCATTCTCCCTATGTTGAAAATGGATTTGCGGCGGTGCGGATCACGGAAATGAATGAGAACTATAATCATCAGCACCAGGATGTCCGGACGGAGAAAGGGATAGTATATGGAGACCTGGTCGAATTTATGGATTTTGAATATCTGCGTAAGAATACGGCTATGAACCTGGCGAATCTGGCTAACCTTGCGAAATCGCCGGGAAAACCGCAGGAAGTGCGGGTAGAGGTAAAGAATCTGACGAACGGGACGCAATTGATGTGGAAGGCGCCCGCTTATGGGAAGGTTAAGGGGTATTATATTCTGATGCGGGAGACGACGAGTGCGGTATGGCAGAAGAAGATCTTTACGACGGAGACGGATGTTAAGGTTCCGTATTCGAAGGATAATTACTTTTTTGCGGTACAGGCTGTGTCGGGGACCGGGAATGAGGGGCTGGGCGTTGTGCCGGTACCGGGGAGATAAAAAGAGGCTGTAACATTTTTATGGATCAGATCGTCTAAGAGGGCATAACCTTCAATTATGCTCCGTAATTATCTCAAGACGGCCTTGCGTAATCTTTGGAAGAACAAGGGCTTTTCCGCAATCAATATCATTGGTTTAGCTATTGGACTCTCGACCTGTCTGCTGATCCTTATTTACGTAATGGATGAGCTGGGGTATGACCGATATAATGTCAATGCCGACCGGATATACCGGGTGGATGGGGAGATCAAATTCGGGGGGAATCATTTTATCCTGGCGGTAGCTCCTGCGCCAACGGGTCCGGCCATGTTGAAGGATTATCCGGAGGTTGAGAAGGAGGTACGTTTCCGGGGTTATGGTGGGTTTACGGTGAAGAAGGGCGGCCAGAATATCCGGGAGGATGCGGTAATCTATGCCGACTCGACCTTGTTCGATGTATTTACCCTGCCGGTACTGGCGGGGAATCCCCATACGGCCCTGATGCAACCGCATACAATAGTGATCACTGAAAAGATTGCAAAGAAGTATTTTAACGAGACGCAGGTGGTTGGGAAAAACCTGATAATCAATGACAGCATCCCCTATAAGATTACTGCCGTGATCCGGGATCTGCCGGCGCAGTCGCACTTCCACTTTGATTTTTATATTTCCCTTGCGGAGTCGAATGAAGCGAAGGATGATAATTGGCTGAGCAATAATTTCAATACTTATGTCCTGTTGCGAAAGGGGGCTGACCCGCATAAGCTGGAGGCGAAGTTTCATGGGATGATCGTCAAGTATATCGGGCCCTTGTTGCAGAGCGCTGTCAAGACCTCGCTGGACGACTTTTTCAAAAGCGGCAGCTATGTGGGTTTTTCGCTGACGCCCATGACGTCTATTCACCTGCATAGTAATAAGACGGCGGAATTGGAGGCGAACGGGAATGTCCAGTATGTCTATATCTTTTCCGCGATAGCCTTGTTTATCCTGCTGATTGCCTGTGTGAACTTTATGAACCTGTCGACGGCACGTTCGGCCAACCGGGCAAAGGAAGTAGGTGTTCGAAAGGTGTTGGGTTCGTTGCGGGTGAATCTGATCTCGCAATTTATGATCGAGTCGGTTCTGATCAGCTTTATTTCCATGCTGCTGGCGCTGGGGCTGGCCTGGCTCTTACTGCCCGTCTTTAACGATCTGGCGGCCAAACAGATGTCGATAGGGCTTTTTTCGCGGCCCTGGCTGGCTCCGTCGATGCTGGCCCTGATCCTGGTTGTGGGGGCGTTGGCCGGCAGCTATCCTGCCTTCTTTCTGTCGGCCTTTCAGCCTATCGCTGTACTGAAGGGGTCTGTCGCGGCTGGTTTTAAGAGAAGCTGGCTGCGAAATTCGTTGGTGGTCTTCCAGTTTGGGATCTCCATTTTTCTTATTGTAGGTACGGCTGTGATCTATCGACAGCTGGGGTATATCCGGAACCGGTCGTTGGGTTTTAACCGGGAGCAGGTGCTGATCGTAAATAATACTTATGTGTTGGGCAATGGGATAAAGGCTTACAGGGAAGGCTTGTTGAAATTGCCGGGGGTAGAAGGGGCTACGATGACGGGTTATCTTCCTACTTCGGATTGGCGTAACGACAATGCTTTTTTCTTTACTCCGGATATTGATCCTAAGAAAGCGATATCCATGCAGAACTGGAATGTCGATGAGAATTATATTCCTGTGTTGGGTATGCAGCTGGCGTTGGGAAGGAATTTTTCAAAAGATTTCCTCACGGATTCCAGCGGGGTGATACTTAATGAGGCCGCGATGAGGTTGATGGGTGTGGGTGATCCGCTGGGGCGAAAGCTGTATATGCTGGATGATCTGAAGACAAAACACGTCACTGAATTTCATATTGTAGGGGTCGTAAAGGATTTCAATTTTAATTCGCTGCGGCAGGTGGTGACGCCAATGGGGCTATTCCTGAAGGCAGAGAGGGGCAAGCTAGCTTTGCGGATACATACTAAAGACGTACATCGGGTGCTGGCGCAGGTAGAGCAGTCCTGGAATAAAATGATGCCGGGGCAGCAGTTCAGCTATGTTTTTATGGATGATGAATTTAATTCCATTTACAAATCCGAGCAGCGGATGGGAGGAATATCATTGTCGTTCTCTTTACTGGCTATTTTTATTGCCTGTCTGGGTCTTTTTGGTCTGGCGGCATATGCGGCGGAGCAGCGGAAGAGGGAGATCGGCATTCGGAAGGTACTGGGTGCTACGGTGAGCGGGATCATCCGGCTATTGTCGAAGGATTTTTTAAAACTGGTGCTGGTGTCGGCGGTGATAACCTTTCCCCTTGCCTGGTGGGCGATGTCGCACTGGCTAGAGGATTTTGCATATAGGATCACGATCGGGTGGGACATCTTTGTGCTGGCTATGGTGCTGGCGGTGGGGATAGCCCTGGTGACGGTGTCCTTCCAGGCGGTGCGTGCTGCGCTGGCTAATCCGGTGAAGAGCCTGAGGTCTG